>ENA-ORDC01002470-ORDC01002470.1-marine-metagenome-genome-assembly--contig:-NODE-2470-length-11076-cov-5.757523_pt1 | contig 11076 bp, 11 predicted proteins | sample MGYA00237783_ERZ508515 | MGnify/ENA primary metagenome ERZ508515 (study PRJEB26186, sample SAMN06268792) | marine metagenome | isolation source: Eden Landing Ponds, San Francisco, CA, USA | place...
GCGTCGACGAGAAGTAGTAATGGGGCGTCCCCGGGTCGTCGTAGTTCTGCGTCCGCTTGACCGTGTGCCAGCCGAGCACGTCCTCGTAGAACGACTGGGTCTCGTCCATGTCGGTACAGATGTTCGTGACGTGGTGGAGCCCCGTCGTCGGCGGCGCGTCGGTCATGGTGCGTGTGATCGGTCGTCGGGAGGGCAGTTAGTCGTACTGGCGACTCCGGGGCCGTCGTGTCGGTGGCCAGGAACAAGGCGCGGCGGTCGCGGAACGGGTCGTTCGGGCGGTTCGGTCGTTCGATACGGTCAATCGGCTCGGCCGAGGATCGGGACGGTCAGCAGCTTCGGCCGCGGCTCAGAACAGGCCCAGCCCGACCGCGTACGGCCACGCGGTGCCGCCGACCGCGAGCAGCGCGAGCGCGGCGCCGGCGCCGTAGACGTTCTTCAGGAAGCTCGTCATCTCGTTCTGCTTCTCCTCTGGGTCGTCCATCGACCAGAAGTCGTGCATCGTCACGGCCGAGACGATGAGGAAGAAGGCGAGCGAGCCCGCGGCGAGGACCGGGAACGCGCCCGCGGCGACGGCGAGGCCGCCGAGGGCGAGGACGGCCCCGGAGGCGATCACCGAGAACTTCGGCGCGGGGAGGCCCTTGAACTCGGCGTAGCCGGCCATCGTCTCGAGGTCGGTGAAGTGGTTGAGGCCCATGAACGCGAGCGTCGCGCCGAACAGGATCCGGCCGAGCAGGAAGAGTTCGCCCGCGAGTGGGGTGTCGAACTGGAGCGGTAGCGTCGCGAATTCAGCTAACATCGTGTAACCTGCTATATGGACGTAACCTATTTATCGCTTCCCGGACAATAGAGTTAGTAGGTAACACCGATGTCATCACAGGACCTTTCCGCGGCGGAGTCGGCGGAGACGGCGGATTCGGGGGCTGAAGCGGCTGGCGAGGCGACGGAGACGGACGCGACGGCGGCGGCGACGACGCCCGACACGCCCTGCCCGGTCGTCGACTCGATCGAGCAGATCGGGTCGCAGTGGCGGCTCGTCGTCCTCCACGAGCTGTTGAACGGCGAGTCGCGGTTCAACGAACTTAAACGCGAGACCGACGCGAACGCCCGCACGCTCTCGCGCGTCCTCGACGACCTCCAAGAGACCGGGTTCGTCGACCGGCGACTGGAGGAGGACTCGCCGGTGGCGACGTACTACAGCCTGACCGCCAAGGGCGAGTCGCTCGCCCCCGTCTTCGAGGAGATCGACTCGTGGGCCCACGAGTGGCTCGCCGAGTGCGACGCGTAAGCGTGTGTTAGCAGGATTGGATTTCGTTTATAAATAGACATCCGTTCCCGGGCTGTTTGTTTATAAACTACTAACAGCGAATCGTCGATGTAGGCATCTAAAGCCCCAGTCGCGAGGGCGGGCGCACGCTCGCTGCGCTCCTCGGTCGCTCGCGCTGCTCGCTCCCTGCGGTGCTTACGTCGCCTGCGCCGCCCTCGCGACCGCCCCTTTGAGTCCCGCCCCGTACGGCACCGCAGCCTCACACCTCCCCAGCCTCGTCGGCCGGCCTCCGCTTCGCTCCGGCCCGCCGACTCCCTCGCGCGTGCTCCTCGCGTCCGTTGGACGCTCGGAGGCACGCACCACCGCCTCACAAATCGATGAGCGGCGCTGGCAGGCTCATCGGTTTGTAAATCGTGCCGCCGCGTCGCGCAGCCGCTGCGTCGCTCTCACACGTACTTTCGCGCGAACGCGTACAGGTCCGGGATAACGTACGCCGCCCCGCCCACGGCGAGAGCGATCACGAGCGGGATCCCCCACGGGCTGTACCCGTCGAGCCGTATCGACCATCGCAACAGCCCGGCGGCCTCGACGGCCGGCTGTACGAGGTACACGCACCCACCGACCGCGGCGGCCGCGGGCGCGTGGACCGCCGAGACCCGATAGCCGTAGGCGCTGCCGGCGATGAGGGCGAGGCCGAGAGCGGTCACGAAGGCGGCATAGATGAGCGCGCCGAACCCGCCGAGCGGGCCCGGTCCGTAGAGCGTGAACTCGTAGACGCGCTCGTCCGCGAACACGTAGTACAGGCCCCCCTCCTCGGGAGCCTCCTCGATGTCGATCCCGGTGTCTCCCGGAGCGACGTCCAGCCCCGAGGGAACCGGCTTCGAGATCGAGACGCCGCCGTCGTCGGAGTCCGCCGCCACCGTGAAGAAGCGCTGTCCCCGTTCGGAGAGGTCATCGTATTCGAAGGCGAACCCCTCGCAGTCGACGAACGCGACGCTGACGTCTCCGGAGTCGGCGTCGTCCGTCGGGAAGAAACACGCCAGTTCGCCGTCGTCCCTGACGAAGTTCCAAGCCCCCGACCGGAACTCGGACGGGAGGTCGTCGACGGCGACCTCGTCGCGATCGCCGGCAGCCTTGACGGAGGCTTCACCGCGATCAGAGCCGGCGTCGACGACGTCCCGCGCCGCCCCGGAGAGGTCCGCGTAGCGGTGGACTTCGCTGTCCGTTCGATCCACCGAGTACGTAACCGGGGCCGGGTCCGTCGCGCCCGCGACGGCGCCGGCGACGACCCCGACTCCGACGACGAACAGACAGAGGGCCGCGAGGAGTTCGGGTGACGGGCGATTCATCACCTCTTCCGACCCTCCGACGGCGTATGTGTTTTGTGTGACCTCGATTCGGCGACGGCGCTCCCGGCGCGGGCGAAAGGTGCTTGCCCGCCGAAACGCACACACTTCTCCGGCGCGTACGGAGCGCTGTGTACGCCGGACTGAAGAACACCCCCTGTTGCCTGTGCGGCCGGGACGACACCCACACCCGGATCGCAGTGCCGCCGCGGGCGCTCCGGCTCATGGAGAACGGCGGGCCCATCGCGTGGCGCGACGTCGTCGGCACGGTCACGCTCCGCTTCTGCGCCGACGACTGGGACCTCGTGAGCGACCTCGCCATCGAGATGGACGCGCACCCGCTCTCGCGGTGTAACGCGGCGCACGTCTCCCTAGACCTCCGCGAGGACCATGAGGCGCTGCTGTCGGCGACGAAGGCCGAGACGGACCAGACGGAACTGGAGGCGCGCCTGGCGGACGAGGCCGAGGCGACCCTCGACGCGGTCGACGACCCCTACACCGAGGAGCGCGACGTCGTGGAGGCGATCGTGGTGTTGCGTGCGCTAGAGGAGCTCGGCGTGCGGGAACGCCCCGGCGACGCCGCCGCGCTGACGGGCGACGACTGAGACGACCGGGGCGGGCGCTCGCTCACCACCTCACCTCGAACCCGTCCTCGCCCTCCGGTTCTCCGTACTCGGCGTCGACGTCGTCGACCTCGGCGGCCCGGCTTCCGGTCTCGCACCACTCGACCATGTCGCGGACGTCTCCCTCTGGGCCCTCGAAGACGGCCTCGACCCGGCCGTCGTCGAGGTTCCGTACCCAGCCGTCGACGCCCGTCTCGCGGGCCGTGTCGCGGGTCGTCGCCCGGTAGTAGACGCCCTGAACGCGGCCCGAGACGAACACGTGCGCGCGAACGCGGTCGGTCATCGGTCGGTGGTGCGACGCGCTCCCTGTTAAACGGCCCGCCCGCAACCGACGCCTACTAACTCCCGCGCGCCGACGTGGGCGACATGGACCTGTTCGGAACCGCCGGCATCCGCGGCGGCGTCGAGGACCGCGTCACGCCGTCGCTCGCGCTCGCCGTCGGGCGGGCCGTCGGCGCGGCGATCCGGGACCGAGCCGACGAGTCGACCCCCGACCCCACCGTCGTGCTCGCCCGCGACGGGCGAGTGACCGGCCCGGCGCTCGCGGCCGCGATGGAGGCCGGCCTTTCCGCCGGCGGCGTCGCCGTCCGACGCGCGGGACCGCTCCCGACGCCGGCGCTGGCGCACGCCTCGCGCGGCCGTCACGGCGTGATGCTGACGGCCTCGCACAACCCCCCGACCGACAACGGGATCAAGCTGTTCCGCGACGGCGTCGAGTTCGACCGCGACTTGGAGCGCGCCGTCGAGTCGCGGGTCGCCGACGAGGCGCCGGTGGCCCCGTGGGACGAGTGGACCGCGGCGACCCGGGTCGACCCGCTCGGCGACTACCTCGAACACGTGCGCGAGTACGCCGCCGGCTTCGGCGCGGACCTCGACGGGCTCCGCGTCGCCGTCGACTGCGGCAACGGGATGAGCGCGCCCGCGACGCCGACCGTCCTCCGCGAGCTCGGCGCGGACGTCGTCACGCTCAACGGCAACGTCGACGGCCACTTCCCGGGCCGCGGGAGCAAGCCCACGCCGGAGACGCTCGCCGATCTGCGCGCGTTCGTCGCGGACGCCAACGAGGGCGTCGAGAGTCCCGGGCGCCCGGCAGACGGGGAGAGCGGAGCGGGAGCGGACGCCGACGCGGACGAGACCGAGGGGTTCGCCTTCGGGATCGGTCACGACGGCGACTCGGACCGCATCGTGATCATCGACGCCGACGGCGACGTGGTCCACGAGGACACGGTCGTCGCGCTGCTCGCCGAGCGATACACCCGCGAGAGCGACGCCGACGACCCGGTGGTCGTGACGACGCCGAACGCCTCGGGCCGGATCGACGAGCGCGTCCGCGAGGCCGGCGGGCGGGTCGAGCGCGTCCGCCTCGGCGCGCTTCACGAGGGGATCGCTTCGGTGCGCGCGGAGGCCCAGTCGGCGGGGACGACCTCGAACACCCGCGTCGTCTTCGCCGCCGAGCCGTGGAAGCACGTCCACGTCGGCTTCGGCGAGTGGATCGACGGGGTCGCCTCGGCGGCCGTGATCGCCCGTCTCGTCGCCGAATCCGGGCTCGACGCGCTCCGCGAGCCGATCGCGGAGCGCCCGTACCGCAAGGTCAGCGTCGACTGTCCGGACGAGGCCAAGTCCGGCGCGATGGACCGACTGGCGACGACACTCCCCGACGCCTTCCCGGACGCGACGGTCGACACCGACCACGGGGTCCGACTAGAGTTCCCGGACGGCTCGTGGGCCCTCGTGCGCCCCTCCGGCACGGAGCCGTACGTGCGCGTGTACGCCGAAAGCGACGCGGTCGACGACCTGATCGCCGGCGTCGAGGCCGTCGTCGAGGACGCGGTGGCCGCGGTCGGAGACAGCGGGTAGCCGCTCGCCGCGCCACCACGGAGCGAAGTCCAGGCAAAATTCGTCCGATCGTTCCTGCGAGTCCACGTACTGGTGTACGATCGACGACCGATCGCGCCGGAGATGTGGTTATTTGCTCGTGGTATCGCGTGAACGTGAAACATCGGGGCAGAGAGAGCGACGAATTTATGCCGTGTTCCCGTCCTGTTGTAGGTGATATGGCATCCGACTTCGATCGGCGACGGTTCCTGAAGGCGGCGAGCGCGGCGGGCCTCGTGGGCCTCGCCGGCTGTAGCGGCGGACCGGGGAGCGACGGTTCCGACGGCTCGGACGGCTCGGACGAGACGACGAACATCGGGATGGTGTACGCGACGGGCGGCCTCGGCGACGGGTCGTTCAACGACCAGGCCCAGCAGGGGGTCGAGCAGGCCGAAGCGGATCTGGGCATCTCGTTCCGAGAGTCCCAGCCCGACGAGGTGTCGCAGTTCAGCACGTTCCAGCAGCAGTTCGCTGAGTCGACCGACCCGAATTACGACCTGGTGTGCTGTATCGGCTTCCTCCAGGCGGGCTCGCTCTCGGAGACCGCCGAGTCGTACCCGGACCAGGACTTCATGATCGTCGACTCGGTCGTCGACGCGGACAACGTCGCGAGCTACACGTTCCGGGAACACGAGGGCTCGTACCTCGCGGGGCTGATGGCGAGTCTTCTCACCACTCGCGACTTCTCTGCGGGCGGGGGATCGACCGCGGGCGACTCCACGAGCGTCGGCTTCGTCGGCGGTGAAGAGTCCGGCCTGATCGAGAAGTTCCAGGCCGGCTTCGAGTCGGGCGTCGCCGCCGGGAGCGACGACGTCGACGTCAGCGTCAACTACACCGGCAGCTTCAACGAGCCCACGGCGGGCCGCGAGGCGGCGACCGCGATGTACAACGACGGCGCCGACATCGTCTTCCACGCGGCGGGCAACACCGGCACCGGCGTCTTCCAGGCCGCACAGGAGGAGGACAAGTTCGCGATCGGGGTCGACCGCGACCAGTCGATCACCCGGCCCGACTACGCGGACGTTATCCTCGGAAGCATGGTCAAACGGGTCGACACGGTCGTCTACAACGCGATCGAGGCGACCACCAACGACGAGTTCCCCGGCGGATCGAACGTCGCGCTCGGGCTCGACGACGAGGGCGTCGCGCTCGTCTACGGCGACCAGATCGGGTCCGAGATCCCCGACGACGTCAGAGACGAGGTCGCGGCCGCACGCGAGGACATCATTGCCGGCGACATCTCCGTCCCCTCGTCGCCCTCGGACGTGTAGGGTTCCGCGGACCGACGAGACCGGTGGCTGCTTCGCGCCGCAGCCCCACCTTACTGGTGGCCGCTTCGCGCGTCGGCCGTTCTGCGGTTTCAATATCACATCCAAACATATTCAGCCACCCTGGAACCAGAGAGTAGTAGACCAATGGCCTCAGCCGTCCACCTCGACGGGATCACGAAGCGGTTTCCGGGGGTCGTGGCGAACGACGACGTCGACCTCGAAGTCGAACGCGGCACCGTCCACGCCCTCTTAGGTGAGAACGGGGCCGGCAAGACGACGCTGATGAACGTTCTCTACGGCCTCTACGAACCGACGTCCGGCGAGGTTCGGATCGACGGGGAGCCGCACGCGTTCGACTCGCCGCGAGACGCGATCGACGTCGGGATCGGGATGATCCACCAGCACTTCATGCTCGTGGACCCGATGACCGTCACCGAGAACATCACGCTCGGCAACGAGCCGCGGAAGTGGGGCGGGCTCGCCGTCGACCGAGCGGCGGCGCGCGAGGCCGTCGTCGAACTCGCCGACCGCTACGGGTTCGACGTCGCTCCCGACGCGCGGATCGAGGACGTCTCCGTCGGCGAGCAACAGCGCGTCGAGATCCTGAAGGCGCTGTACCGCGGCGCCGACACGCTAATCCTCGACGAGCCGACCGCCGTGTTAACCCCCCAAGAGGTCGAGGAGCTGTTCGACGTGCTCGACGAGCTCACCGCCCAGGGGAAGACGATCATCTTCATCACCCACAAGCTCGGCGAGGCGATGCGCGCGGCCGACGAGATCTCCGTCCTCCGAGACGGACGGAAGGTCGGGACCGTCGACGCGGACGCAACGAGTCAGGAAGCGCTCGCGGAGCTGATGGTCGGTCGGGAGGTCCTCTTAGACGTCGACCACGGGACCGCGGAGACTGGCGACGTCGTCGCGTCGGTCTCGGACGTCGTCGTGGAGGACGACCGCGGCGTTCGCGCGGTTAACGGGGTCTCCTTCGAGGTCCGAGGCGGCGAGGTGTTCGGGATCGCCGGCGTGGACGGCAACGGCCAGTCCGAACTCATCGAGGCGGTGACCGGCCTTCGACCCCCCGACGCCGGCGAGATACGGTTCCGCGGCGAGGACGTCGCGACGACCTCGCGACGAGAGCGGATCGACGCCGGAATGGCCTACATCCCCGAGGACCGCCAAGAGCGGGGACTGGTATTGGACTTCGACCTGGTCGAGAACGGACTGCTGGGGAGTCAACACGGCCCCGAACTCGCAGACAACGGCCGGATCGACTGGTCGAAAACCCGATCGCACGCCGAGTCGATCATCGACGAGTACGACGTCCGCCCGCCTGACGCCGACGCCGACTCGAAGTCGCTCTCCGGCGGCAACCAACAGAAGTTCATCGTCGGTCGGGAGTTCGAGCGCGACCCCGCACTGGTCGTCGCCTCGCACCCGACGCGGGGCGTCGACGTCGGGTCGATCGAGTTCATCCACGAGCGGCTCTTAGAGCTCCGCCAGCAGGGCGTGGCGATCCTCCTCGTCTCCTCGAAGCTAGAGGAGGTACAGGGGCTCTCGGACCGCTTGGCCGTCGTCTACGAGGGCGAGTTCATCGACGTGGTCGATCCGGACGAGACGAGCGAGGAGGAGCTCGGGCTCCTGATGGCCGGGGAACGCCCGGGAGACGACGACGGGGGCGGAGGAGGGTCGGCGACGACGGGTGGAACGGGCGCGGACGAGACGGATACGGACGAAACGGACGGGGACACACCGGCGGACCCCACGGGTTCCACGGACGCCGCGGACGGTGAGCGAGCGTGAGCGCGTTCGACCGCGCGCGCGACGCGCTCGATCGGCTCGTCGACGCGTCCGCGAGCGAGCGGATCCTGATCAGCACGGCCGCGCTCGTCCTCTCGATCCTCATCGGTGCGGTGCTGGTGCTCGTGGCCGGTCGAATGACGACGTGTACCGCCGGCGAAGCGGTGTACTACTTCGGCACCGGGTTCTGTTACGACCCCGTCGTCGTCTTCGACCGCCTCTTCCTCGGCGCGCTCGGCGACCCGTTCAGCGGGAACTGGTCGCCGAACGGGCAGTTCGCGGTCACGCTTCGAGAGACGACGGTGCTGATCTTCACCGGGCTCTCGGTGGCGTTGGCGTTCCGCGCCGGGATCTTCAACATCGGGACGCAGGGACAGATGGTCGTCGGCGCGCTGGCGACGGCGCTCGGCGTCCTCTGGGCGTCGTCGCTCGTGTCCGGCGCCCTCGGAACCGTCGTGTTGATCCCGTTCGGGCTCTTCGTCGGCGCGGTGTTCGGCGGACTCTACGGCGCGGTTCCGGGCCTGCTGAAGGCGTACGCCGACGCCAACGAGGTGATCACGACGATCATGCTCAACTTCATCGCCACCGGCGTCGCGCTGTACCTGGTCAGCGGGGTGTTCAAGGACCCCGAGAGCGCCGCGAACCAGACCGTTCCGCTCCCGGAGTTCGCGCAGTTCCCGGCCCTGCTGTTCGGCGCCAGACAGGACTTCTCGATCGTCGCGCTCGGGTTCGGGCTCCTCGCTCTCGCTGCGCTGTACTACGTCCTCGAACACACGTCCTTCGGGTACGACGTCCGCACGAGCGGCGTCCAGCCCGAGGCGGCCGAGTACGGCGGCGTCGACGCCAAGCGCACCGTCGTCGCGAGCCTGACGTTGTCGGGCGCGCTCGGCGGTATCGCCGGCGCGATGTACGTGATGATGATACTCGGGACGTTCCAGACGGGCATTCCCTCGTACGGCTTCGACGGGATCACCGTCTCGATCCTCGCCGGCAACAACCCGCTCGGGGTCGGTATCGCCGCGCTGCTGTTCGGCGTCTTAAAGAGCGGGACGACGGTCGTCCAGTTCGCGACCGACGTCCCGCCGCAGCTCGTGGGGGTCCTCCGCGGGCTCATCATCCTGTTCGTGGCGATGCCGGAGTTCTTCCGGCTGGCGGCCCGCCGAGTGCCGGGCGCGGGATCGAGGCCCGAGGCGGTCGCGACGGACGGCGGGACCGTGACGGAGAGCGGGGGTGAGACCGATGAGTGAGACGCCCGCGGACCACGACGACGCCGATACCGGAACGACCGCCGAACCCGACGAAAACGGCCTCTTCGAGCGGTATTCGACCCGCGCGCTGGTCGCCGGCGTGACGATCGTCTCGGTCGTCGCGCTGCTGCTCGCCGGTCTGCTATTCCCGGACTCGCTCGCGGGGACGCTCGCGGACACGCTCACGAGCCGAAACACGCTCGCGGCGGCGCTGCGGCTGTCGGTACCGATCGCCTTCGCCGCCCTCGGCGGCATCTTCGCGGAGAAGGCGGGCGTGATCAACATCGGGCTGGAGGGACTGCTGATCATCTCGGCGTTCAGCGCCATCTACGTCGCCGACATCACCGGCGGCGTCTGGATCGGCTTCGCCGGGGGCGTGGTCGCGAGCACGCTGCTCGCGGCGCTGTTCGCCGTCGTGACGATCGGGTTCCGCGCGGACCAGATCATCGCCGGGCTCGCGGTCTGGCTCATCGCGCTCGGGCTCGCGCCGTTCGCCTCGCAGGTGATCTACGGCAGCCCGAACACCCCGACCGTCGCGACGTCGCCGTCGATCAACGTGCCCGTGCTCGCCGACATCCCGTTCTTCGGCGCGCTCTTCTCGGCGTCGCCGTCGGTATACATGCTGTTCGCCGCCGTCCTCGGCTCGTGGTACGTCTTCGAGCGGACGGCGTTCGGCCGGTGGATCCGCGCCAGCGGCGAGAACCCGAAGGCGCTCGACACCGCCGGGGTGAGCGTCACCCACGTCCGGTACGCGGCGGTGCTGATCTCGGGTGTGCTCGCGGGGATGGGCGGCGCGGCGCTGTCGCTCGATCTCGGCCAGTTCACCGGTAACGGCCCGACGATGGTCAACGGCAAGGGGTTCATCGCCATCGTGGCGTACCTGTTCGGCAACTACAACCCGGTCGGCGCGTTCCTCTCGACGATGCTGTTCGCGGGACTGGACGCGGTCCAGACCGTGCTTCAGATCCAGGGGGTCGGGATCCCCCGCCAGCTCATCCGGATCACGCCGTTCGTCGTGGTCATCGTCGTCCTCGCGTTAGTGGGCCGGACGCGGCTCCCGGAAGCCGCCGGGGAGCACTACGACACCGAGGAGTGAGGCGACTCGGGGCGTCGACGTCCCGACCGACTCACTCCCGTCTCGCGTCGCTCGATCCGTCCGCATGATCGCGGATCACGCTCGCCGCCTCCGGCACCGGGCGGTCCGACAGCTCGGCGAACGGGACGTCGACCGCGTCGACGTCGACCCCTTCGAGCCGGGCGATCTCGGCGACGTGGTCGGGCGAGTCGATGGCGGTGATCGCCTCCTCGACCGACTCGGTCGAGCGACCGTACCACGAGGCCAGTTCGCCCGCGCCGAGCCCCTTGTCGTAGGCGACGGCGAGCATCAGCGCGGCAGTCGTCTCTCCCCCGCGGACCTCCGGAAGCCACTCTCGGATCCGGTCCGTGTCGACGTGGTCGAGGCCGGTCATGCGTGACTCCACGGACCGGATCGAGTTAAAACGGGCCCCGAGCGGGGGGCGAACCCGGCGCCGGCGGCCGGCGATCCGCGCCGTACGTGTCGGTCCGAAAGGGACCGAATCGGGAACAAAGAGTTTTGCCACAGGGGCGACCACGCACGTGGTATGAGCATCGACGAGTACGACGTCGTCGTGGCGG
>ENA-ORDC01002471-ORDC01002471.1-marine-metagenome-genome-assembly--contig:-NODE-2471-length-11060-cov-4.347446_pt1 | contig 11060 bp, 9 predicted proteins | sample MGYA00237783_ERZ508515 | MGnify/ENA primary metagenome ERZ508515 (study PRJEB26186, sample SAMN06268792) | marine metagenome | isolation source: Eden Landing Ponds, San Francisco, CA, USA | place...
GCTCAACCTCTACGCCGGCAAGTGGGGCGGCGAGTACGGCCGCAAGCCCGTACTCATCCTCGGGTGGGTGACCGCGCTCCCGCTTCCGGTTATCCTCATCTTTGCCCCGAGTTGGGGGTGGATAACCGTCGGAAACGTTCTACTGGGAATAAATCAGGCGTTGACGTGGAGTATGGCCATCAACGCCAAAATCGACATCGCGGGGCCCGAGCAGCGAGGACTCGCTGTCGGCATCGACGAGGCGTTCGGGTACAGCGGCGTCGCCGTCGGGGCGTGGGTGACGGGCATTATCGCCGCTCAGACGAGTCTTCGGCCCGAACCGTTCTACTTCCTCGCCGTCGTCGTCGTGCTGGCGTTCCTCATTTCGGTCTTCCTCATCAAAGAGACGGTCCAACTCGCCGAAGCAGAGATCGATGACGAAGACCACCACGACGCAAACCTCCCGTTCGTCGAAGTGCTGAAGCGGGCGACCTACGGCGACAGGACACTCTTCGCCGCGGCACAGGCGGGCCACATCGAGAAGTTCGTCGATACGCTGTTCTGGCTCGCCGTCCCGCTGTACCTCACGAGTCAGGGGCTGGGAATCGCAGCGGTTGGTTTCATCGTCGGTGTCCACAGCGCGATGTACTTCCTCCAAATCGCGACCGGTGGACTCGCCGACCGAATCGGTCGTCGTCCGCCAGTCGTTGCAGGGATGTTCCTCACCGGTGGGGGCGTCCTCGGGATGGTACTCGTCGAAGGGTATCTCCTGTGGGCCGTCCTCTCGGGGGTCTCTGGCCTCGGAATGGCGTTGCTCTACCCGAATCTGATGACCGTCCCCGGCGACGCGGCCCACCCGACGTGGCGGGCGACCGGAATGGGTGTCTACCGAATGTGGCGTGACTCGGGGTACGGAGTTGGTGCAATCCTCATCGGCCTCTCGATGGAATTCGTGAACACCGAAGCCGCATTCTACATGACCGCCGCCCTGATGTTCGTCTCCGGGGCAATCGTGTACGTGTGGATGGAAGAGACCCACCCCGAGTTTGGAACACACGAACCGCCTGCCCCTACGATGGAACAATCGACTCGGACTACCCCTCAAGACTGACTCGCAGGATACTGCCTCCAGAGCGGAGTCCCGACTTCCCAGGAGTAGCAAGGATGCAACACGATTTTTAGTGTGTGACTCTATTGCACACGTGCGGCGGACTCATGATTCAGCCGTTAGACATCATCACCGATGACCGAACCATCAGCCGACTTCCCAGTACCTAGTGACAAGGACGCCATCACGAGTACGCCGACCGGTCAGAGCCAACACGTACTGGTGACCGCGAATCGGTACGCGGACAACCACAGAGTCGAATATGACGGAGCGATCATCGAAGAGACGTCGGCGTTTCGATCGGACGTGGAACTGTTTTACGATCTGCACACGCTTGTGTGGGACCGAGATCTCGGGGAGACTCATGACGGACGAAACGACGCGGTGGAGAGTTCGCTTGATTGGGCGTCATCGACCATTCCTGAACTGAGACTGGAAAACGAGTTTCGCTTTGGCGACGGGACCGAGGGTGCCATCCGACAAGACGTCGTCGCGAGTTCTAACCAGTGTTCGGTCCTCGTTCGAAACACTGCTACCTTCGAGAAGCCACACGAACGGACCTTGTTCACGGTGTTCAATCTCGGAATCAAGGGTCACAGCCACGAAGATCCAAACGCCGTCCAGTCGGCCCGCGTTGTCCACGCCGAGGAGTACGACGCGCTGACGGCCACGGATGGGAACCGACATCTCGCGTTCGTGCAGTCTCACGACGGTCGTCGCCGCTTCGACGGCCATCGAATCGGTGTAACCGGCGAATCGCAGGGACCGGAACGAAGCGCGTGGGCGGACGTATACGAGGAGAACGATGGCTGGATCGACTCGACGGCCTCCGGTGTCGGAGATCTCGATGCGGGCTTCGGTTTACACGTAGCGGGTGCCGAGTCGGTTGAGTGGCTCACTGCCATCGGCTTCGCAGAGGAGAGTGAAGACCGCGCCATCGAACACGCGCTGGACGCACTCGACGCCGGCTACGATGCAGAGCGGGACGCCTTTGTCGACGCGTGGAGCGAGTGGCACGACGGGGTCACGACAGCGCCGACCGGCGACGTGTTCGTCGACGCTCTGTACGAACGGTCACTGACGAGCCTGAAGTGTGCGGAAGACCACTGTCAGGCGATGATCGCGGGGGCTTTCAAGCCGACTGACATGACGTACAAGTTCATCTGGCCACGCGATCAGGTGATCATCGTTCAGGCGCTCGTCGCCGCGGGTGCGTTCGACGAGGCCCGGCAGGCGCTCGACTGGCTCGACCGTGTGCAGATCACCGACAGCGACGAGGAGACCGTCGACGGTCGCGGAATCGACCGGCGCGGTACGTGGTGGCAGAACTACTACACCACCGGGGAACCCCACTGGCGCGCGCTCCAATTGGATCAGGTCGGCGGGCCGATCTACGCCCACTGGCTACTCTGGCGGGAGACAAACGACGAGAACGTTCTCGACTCCCATTACGAGATGAGCAAACTCGCAGCTGAGTTCCTCCTAGAGTGGGACAACAGCTACGGATTCCCGAAGAAGCACCAAGACCCATGGGAAGAGGTCTGGGGCTACTCGACCGAGGGGAGCGCTGCCGCGATCGCCGGCCTCCGCTGTATGGCCGAGATGGCTGACGCCATCGGTGACGACGAACTCGCGACCGACTGTCGTGATCGGGCGAGGGTCTGGGCGGGCAACTTCCAGCAGTACTGTTACCGGGAGGGGACGGCATACGGCGATCATTACGTGACCGCAGGCGAACCCGAGTACGGAACGCCAGCGCCCGACGGCCGGCCGGACGCGGCCGCGTTCATGGCCTATTGGCCGTGGAACGTACTCGACAGCGACGACGACAGTCTCGTCTCGACCGTCGAACTCGCCGATGACACGGTCTGGAAGGCCGACGACACGCCGTGTGTCGGGAGATATCCCGGCGACGCCTACACGCCGAGTCGGACCGTCGAAGACGGCGGTTGGCCCTTGTGTGAGGCGTATGCCGACATGGTTCGCTGGCGCTCGGGAGTCGACCCGGGTGCAGTCGAGGAGTACGTGACCGACCACGCTGGAGAATGGACGACTTCGGCAGGATTGCTCCCCGAGCGAGTCGACGGCGACGGCACTGTCAGCTGGAACTCGAACCTCCAGTGGAGTCAGGCGATGTACGTTCTCCTCGTTGAGAGTCATCTCCGAGACGAGCCGTACGGGATGGCTCCTGACGAATAGACATTAGTCCACAAAACGCCGTCAATCGGTCGAGTAGCCGCCTCGGAGCCGGTGGAGATAAAACAAGTGATCGTACTCATAGACGGCCTCGCCATCGTTGCTCCGGGCCGTGACAGTCCGGTTCGAGGGGTGTTGTTGGCGATGGTCGCAACCTGTCCGGAGATCTCTGTCCCGTTCTTGGTGAATAATTCCTCCCGCGTATACGACCTGCGTGTGTGACTCGGTTTCGGGTTCAGAAGCGACCGCGCAATCGAACCGAACCGCCGGGAGACCTTCTTTGTCGTCGGTGTCGCCGAGAGAAATATGACCGACTTCGACGTCCTCGTAACGCAGGAGCAACGCCAGTCGGCGAGCTCTCAAAATAACGGGGTATCTGCTCCTACGCGAGCAATTCGCTCGCGAGCACGATCATACCGACGATGGCGAAGACGACACCGAGCGCCGGTTCCATAATCTCGCTGGGAACGTACTTTCCGACCCGAGTGCCAATCGTCCCGCCAATGAGGACGCCGGGAATCGACCACGCGACGACATACCAGACAGGCGTCGCAGCGAGGGCGTGGACGGCGGCACCAGCGATTGCAGCGATTGCGAGTACGAATACACTCGTCGCAATCGCCACGCGGGGCGGCAACCGACACCGGACGATCAGCTGAGTGGTTGTAATCTCCGGGAGGCCGGCGCTGATCAGCCCGGTGATGAACCCGCCGGCGGTCGCCAGACTGAGGCCGGGTGGGCGCCAGCAGGTGTCGTAGGTGTACGTCTCGCCATCCGTCGTCTCGATGGTCGTCGTTCCGCGTCCGGTGTTTTTTTGTTTCAGGAACTCACCTTCACGCTCACCCGGAACGCACTCCTCAGGTGGGTCGTAGTAGACGAGGAACGCGCCCAAGAGGAGGAGCCCAGCGCCGAAGGCGACCGTGAGGAGTGCCGTCGGCACGACGTGGGAGGCCAGCGCACCGACGACGACGGCCGGGACCGCACCGAGCAGGAGCCACTTCGCCGTGGCGTAATCGACGGTCCGCTGCCGGACGTAGTTCACCAGCCCGTTACCCATCCCGAACACCTCTGTTAGGAGGCCGGCACCGATCGCCTGAGCCGGTTGGAGTCCGACGACCAACAGAAAGAACGGACTAAAGAACAACGCGCCGGAGACGCCCGAAGCGAGTGCGACCGTCGAAAAGAGGATCGAGGCCGGGAACACCCACCAGTGGGCGAGAAACTGGTCGACCGGAAAGCCAGCCGGAACTGGCAGCGATTGTAATGCGACCGTCCCGAGATCGATGCCAGTCCACACTCCGAGTAGCGCGAGAGTGATCATTCCCGACAGTCCGACGGCTCCACCGAATACGAGAACCTTTGACCGGGTCATACTCGCGGACTCCAGGGGGTGAATAGTTCATCCGGACGCACGGTCTGCCCGGGCCAAAGGTGGTCCTGGCTCGCTGGGATGTCGTCTAATTCGAGTAGCGGAAGTCGGGACATGCGTATCTGTGTATTATGATTGGTGGAATCGTTGGTCTTGCGAGTGCGTTCGACTCGGAGCGGGACTCAGTGTCTTCTTATGCAACGATGCCAGCACCGAGGAAGGCGCCGAGGACGACGCCGTAGATGACGTGGACGGTGCCGAACATCGTCATCCTGCTTCTATCGGGCTCCATGCCGATGATCATCCGCATCCAGAACATCATCCCCCCCATCATGAGGACGATACCGTAGACGAGGCCGAGGCCGGCGGCGACGGCGATGGAACCGAGGTCGAGCCCAATCAGCGGAACGCCGACCGCAAAGACGCCGCCGGCGACGATACCGTAAATGAAGTGCAATGCCATCCCGGGCATCGCGTAGTCCTCGGGTTCGCCGCCAGCGAACTTCGTGACGAGCCGTGCCGTCGGCGGCGGTCCGCCATCTCCTATCACCATCATCCCGATGGTCATAACCATCGTTGCAACCACGCCGCCAGCGAGACCGGCGATAACTGATGCCATGAGTTCAGTTCTATCAGATGCAAGATGACTACTAAACCACGATGCGGTCGTTGAAAAGAGACGCACACCCGCGAAAGCGTCTGAAACCGTCGATACGGACATCTGACAGATTTTCATGAAGAGGCGGAACGAAGCTGACAATATGTGTAATCGAGATGCGATTTGTCTGCACTCGCGTGGCCGGCCAGTACCGGTGTCTAGGTCAGGGTGGATTATTACGCTCGGAGTGCATGAATGAATATGGCCGGAGAGGATACAGATCCCGTTCTCTATCCAAATAGACGGGACTCGTCCACATCAACGGGAGGCGTGTCCCGTCGACGTCTGCTCGCCGGGAGCGCTACTGCCGGGGTCGTCGCAACAGCAGGATGTATCGGAGGAGATGGTGGTAGCGAACCCGCCGAACAGCCGACAGTGTTCGTGTTCAACACTGGCGACGGCACGGTGAGTCTGATCGATCCGGAGAGTGACGAACTCGTCGAGACACGAGCGATCGATCTTTCGTCCTCATTTCCATCGAACCAATACACGCCGGACTTGACCGCCGACCGGGACGACTCGCTGTGGCTCAACGTCGGCCGCGGGGTCCGGGGCCTCGCGGTCGGTTCGCTCTCGGAGACGGCGGCAGTCGAGACGGGGTCAGGAGCGAACTGGCTCGAACAGACGCCCGACGGACGCCACGTCATCGTCAGCGCCAGAGAACCCAGTCACAGACAGTACCGGCTCGACGCCGATTCGGCGTCGGAGACGTTCGGTGAGGTGACCGCCGAGATCGATCGGACACCGGAAGGCGGGCGTGGTGACAGGGACGGTCCCGGCCCGTGTGACGTCACGATACACCCTGACGGTGACTATGCGTACGTTCCGGATCTCTTCGGCGATACACTGACCGTCCTGTCGGTCGAGCCGTTCGAGATCGTTACTCAGGAGGACATCGAACCAGTCGGAGACGGTCCTGCTCGGCCGTGGATGGGGACCGTCGCGCCGGACGGGCGAACCCTGCTCGTCGAACACAACGAGGCCAACGGCGGGAGTGAAGGTATCTGGACGCTCGACGATCCAGCCGCACCGAGCGAGACAGCGAGACTCACGGCCGAAGACGGACTCGGACGACGTCCGCTGACCAGTGAGATCGGTCCGGACTCCGAGACGGGATACGTGTTCACCCCGGGCTCGAACGACGTGACCGTCGTCGACCTCACGGACGGAAGTGTGACCACGCGACTCGACCTTGGTGGATCAGCGTTCGTCGGGACGTGGAACCCCTCGCGGACGAAGCTCTACGCACCCGTCCAGACCGCCGACGAGGTGGCGGTAATCGACCACGAGCGCAAGGAGGTGATCGAGCGAATCGGCGTTGGACCGAATCCATACGGGGCGACATCGGCTCAAGTCCGGCCCCAGAACGATCCGTCGGCTTCGATGACTCTCGCAATGGCTCGACTCGGTATTTCGAGCGAGCGTCCTGAGACGACCTACTGTATCGGGAACTGTGCGTGCGGCCATCGATTGTGATAGGGATTAGTGAAAGAATCTATACATTCGACCGGCGTACTATCTGGGGATTGTCAAAACCCGTGCAAGATACATGGCGCGTATACAGTACTTGGGTACTCTCGTAGACGGAAACCCAAACTACTGCTTCGATTGTGGAAGGAATGTTAGCGAGGAAATACAAATGTGCGATAAAACGGGGTAGAGGCAGTAGTTACTACTGCTCAGTTCGCCTGGTCGGACTTCTGTGAGACCTGCGGGGGTGCCTCGTGTCCGAGTGTCATCAGATTGTAGACGGGCGAGCGACTGACCCACTCCCGAACGTGGTCGAGGACATCGTCGTCGAGGTCATCACCAGAAACCTGGATGTCGACCCGAAGGTCTCCATACATGTTCACCGGGGTCCCCTCAGCGTTCCGGGCCTCTTCTATCCCGAGGAAGACCGATGGGTCAAAGTCGACCGTAACCGTCGTCTCGATCTCGTCGATGTCGACGCCGGCCTGTACCGCGCTCAGCGAGACCGACCCATTGATGCAGGCAGTCAGAGCTGCGAGGGCGACCTCGATAGCTTCTTCCCTGTCGGTCGGGTCGACGAATCCGACAGCGTCCTCGACTTCTTTGTGGCCGCCGAAGTGGTGGGTGTACCCGCGAGCGACGCGGTCAAACTCTTGACCGCCAAGCGAGTATGACTGCGTTTGCGTGCGGGTATGGAGCACGCGACCCTCGTCGGTGCCAACCGCGCTCAATTCGAACTGGACGGCTTCCGGGTTCGCTTCAGCGTAGGCGAGGAACTCTTCGTGCGCAGCCATATCGACGCCGTGGGTTTGCTTCGCTTTCGGTTGTGTACTTGTTGACATTGTTCTCTCCACAGCTTCCCACGGAATCGGCGCCTAGCCCCGACAGTGGCTCAAACATCGGGATCGATGAGAATCGAGTATATAAAAGACTCGTGAGTATATAACCATATTTCTCACAATCAGATACGATACGACGATCGCCGTGCGTGAGAAAGGTGTTAGATGAACGTATTGACTGAACTCGAGAAGTCGGTCAAATTTTCAAAAAGAAACCGGGATAGCGTGATGAATAGAGTCTCTGTATCGGTCATGCTGATCTCAAACACTCTGTAATCTGCCATAGTGAAGAGTATAAGAACGTTCGCTACTCCGATGACTGCACCGGCGATTCGACAGGGCGAGGATTCCGCGGCCGTGTGGATGTTTCGACAGCAGACCACTCGTGGGTATCAAGAAACGTGTGCGCCGGGCGACGCGGGACTTTTGATAGCCGACTGCGACACCTCACATATGACGTCAGATTCCACAGAGCGGCACGAGTACGAAGTCGTCGTGGTCGGCAGGGGCCCCGCTGGGATGACCGCAGCGCTGTACAGCACGCGCCTCGGTCACGATACAGCTGTGGTCTCCCGCGGTGGCGGACGCGCGGCGATGATGCAAGAGGTCCACAACCTCCTCGGCGTGAAAGAAGAGACGAGCGGGGCAGAGTTTCTCGGTATCGGGCAAGAACAACTCGAGGCATATGGGTGTGACATCTACCGCGACATGGTCACGACCTGTTCGCGGCCCGATTCGGACGGCATCCGGCTGGCTGGTAACAGCGCGGAGTACGAGGCCGACCGCGTCGTTCTCGCGACCGGGTTCAACGACGTTCGGCCGGAGCCGCCTCTGCCAAGGACTGGCCGAGGGCTTCACTACTGTCTGCACTGTGATGCTCACATGTTCGTCGACGAATCGGTGTACGTGATGGGACACACCGAGAGCGCTGCCCACGTCGCAGCCATCATGCTGAATTTCACCGATGAGGTCGACCTGCTCACTCGCGGTAACGACCCCGAATGGAGCGAAAAGACCGCCGAGATGCTCGAGAACCACCCGATCGACGTCGTCCAAGAAGACGTCTCGGGCGTCCAGAACGGCGAGGACGGCTGGCTGAAAGCACTCGAGTTCGAGGACGGGAGCGTTCGGGAGTACAAGGGCGGCTTCGCCATGTACGGCTCCGAGTACAACAACGGTCTCGCCAGAGAACTCGGGTGTGACATCAACGACGACGGCACGATCGATGTGGACGACCACGGACGGACCTCCGTCGACGACGTCTACGCCGTCGGCGACTGTACGCCAGGCCACAACCAGATCCCAGTCGCACTCGGTCAGGGTGCGAAGGCGGGCATCGACGTGCACTTCCAGCTCCGAGATTTCCCGCGGGGTCCCGACCTCCTCGAAGAGCAGGGACCGGTGCGTTCTGAAGAGGTTCCCGGGATCCCAGACGAACTGCTCGAACAGGCCGTCGACTTCCACACGTACGGAGAGTGAACTACTCCGCCCTGACGCCTGCTTACGCCCGCGTCTGCGAACGGGGCTTGTCCGTGGACTCCCGGTCTGCCGACCTATCAGGGTCGTCGAGTGTGTATGTCCCGTTCCCGTTCAACGTCCCGGACTTGCGGGCGAGTTGACCGTCACCCAACCCCGAGGGGCGTTTGCCCTCGGGGACAGTTAGCAACCGCTTGCCGATGTTCTTGGCTGCATTGTAGTCGCCATCGAGTCCGTACCCGCTCTCGTTGCATGCGAACCAACCGTCCGAATCGCGGTTCGTACTCGACTGGTGGCCGCACTTCGAGCACGTCTGTGAGGAGAACGCCGGGTTGACAGACTCGACGCAGATGCCGTACTCGGCGGCCTCGTACGCGACCATCTCCTGTAACTCGCGGAACGCTGAGATAAGTAACCAACCACCGTGTGTGGATGAGACGCACGATCGCTCAAGCATTAATCCGATCTCACCCGTTCTATTCACTAATGGGATTCACTCGACGACAACTCCTTACGGTAGTCGGCCTCAGTGCGCTCGCGGGGTGTACTACCGGCGCCGACCCAGGATCAGAGGGAATGTCGGACACGACAGCAGAGTCGAGTGCCGCGGGATCGACATCGGTCACCGACGAAGCCGTCCCGACCGCCGAAGAAACCCTGCCACTGCCGATGGAACCCGATGAACTCGAATCACTCGCAGTCTCGGGTGGTCCACCCAAAGACGGGATTCCATCCATCGACAATCCCTCGTTCGTCGGGGCTGAGGACGCCGATTTCCTCGACCCCGGTGATCCCGTGTTCGGCGTCGCACTGAACGGTGACGTCAAGGCATACCCACAGAAGATTCTCGTCCAGCACGAAATCGTCAACGACCGCCTCGGTGACCTCCCCGTCGCAGTGACGTACTGTCCGCTCACCGGGACTGTTCAAGGGTTCGAGCGCGGGGAGACGACGTTCGGCGTCTCCGGCCGCCTGATTAACAACAATCTCATCATGTATGATCGGGCAACAGAGGCCTGGTGGCCTCAGATCCTCGCCACGTCGATACCCGGGCCGTGGAATTCGGCCCCCGGAACCAGTTCGTTACGGGAGTTCAGACTCGTTTGGACGACCTGGGAGCAGTGGCGGGAGCTACACACCGACACGGAGGTGCTATCGACAGACACGGGCTTTGCGAACAACTACGGCCGGGACCCGTACGGCTCGTACAACCCAGCGGGCGGCTACTACAACAACGAGAATACGCTGTTCGAGACGCTCTCTCAAGACGACCGCTTCAGCAAGAAACACGTCTTCATGGGCGCCCGGACTTCCGACGGCGCCGTCGCGTTCGACAAGGCCGCCCTCCTCGACGGTCGGGTTATGTCGGGTGAACTGGGTGGAACTCCACTCGTCGCGATCGCCGACCGCCGCCTGGACACAGGCTACGTCTATCTGAACCCCGACAAACTGTCAGTCACCGTCGACGGTGACGCGGTCGTTGTCGACGGTGAGACGTACGAACCGGACGCCCTGCCACTCGCGAGGATCCACACGTTCGATGCGATGTGGTTCGCCTGGCACGGCTACTACCCCGAGACCAATGTCTACGCGTAACGACGCTCCAGTCGGCCGGTTCGGGGTCGCCGTCTCCCGAACTGTGGCGGCCACGGCAGCGGTGTTTCGTCGCCGCGACGCGGCGCTCGTGGTCGCCGCGACGGGGCTAGGCTACCTCGCGATCTATCTGTACGCGCTGGGTCACCTCGCTCCAGGAATCGGTGGGTTCGAGGTGACTGTCGTCTCCGGCGCGCTCGGGAAATTCTTCCAGCCGGAGCTCGGACCGTTCTCCTTCACCCCGGTGGTTCGCGTGTCGGTCGGCCCGGTGACCTACTTGTTCTCGCTCAACACGGTCTTAGGTCTCGGTATCGCCGGCTTGGTCGGTCTAAACCTCGGTCTTACGTATCTCGCGTGGCGCCAGCCCGCAGC
>ENA-ORDC01002472-ORDC01002472.1-marine-metagenome-genome-assembly--contig:-NODE-2472-length-11060-cov-3.486115_pt1 | contig 11060 bp, 12 predicted proteins | sample MGYA00237783_ERZ508515 | MGnify/ENA primary metagenome ERZ508515 (study PRJEB26186, sample SAMN06268792) | marine metagenome | isolation source: Eden Landing Ponds, San Francisco, CA, USA | place...
GACGCTCACCTTGTCGGCGACGATGCGGCCGTGTTCGTCCTCGAGGCGGTCGACGCGGTCGTCGTACGACTCCTCGCTTGCGGCGACCGCCGCCAGCAGCGCCATCAGGACGCCGTCCTTCTCGCGGACGTGCCCGCGGACGGAGAAGCCGCCGGACTCCTCGCCGCCCATGAGCGCGTCGTGTTCGCGCATGCCGTCGGCGACCCACTTGAAGCCGACCGCGGTCTCGAACACCTCCTCGCCGTGGGCCTCGGCGATGCGGTCGATGAGGAACGTGGTCGAGACGGTCCGGATGGCCGGCCCGGCGTCCGATTCGAGCAGGTAGTCGTAGACGGCGGCGAAAAAGAGGTTCTCGTCGAGGACGCCCCGGTCGGGCGTGGCGATGCCGATGCGGTCGGCGTCGCCGTCGTTGGCGACCCCGAGGTCCGCGTCGTGGTCGGCCATCGCCTCGGCGAGGCCGTCGAGGTTCTCCGCGGAGGGTTCCGGCGAGATGCCGCCGAAGTCGGCGTCGCGTTCACACCGGAGGCGGACGACCTCCGCACCGGCGGCTTCGAGGAGCGCGTCGGTGACGCCGCGACCGCTTCCGTGCATGGCGTCGTAGACGACCGTGAGGTCCGAGAGGTCGTCGCCGACGAGGTCCATCGCGTGGTCGGCGTGCGGCGAGACCACGTCGACGCGCTCGATGGTGCCGCGCTCGGACTCGGGCAGGAGGTCCGGCTCGGCGAGGCGCTCGGCGACCGCGTCGGTCACGTCGGGGAGCGCCGGCGCGCCGTCCGAGGGGATGAACTTCACGCCGTTGTACTCCGGCGGGTTGTGCGAGGCCGTGACCATGAGCGCCCCCGAGAGGCCGCGCTCGGCGATGGCGTAGGCGACGAGCGGGGTCGGACAGTCGCGCTCCGGCAGGAGCACGTCGAAGCCGTTGCCGGCGACGACCTCGGCGAGCGACTCCGCGAAGCCGGGGGAGGTCTCGCGGGCGTCGTAGCCGACGAGCACCGGCGCGGTGAACCCCTCGTCGGCGAGGTAGTCCGCGACCGCCTGTCCGACGACGCGGACGCGGTCGTCGGTGAAGGTGTCCAGCGTGGCGCGCCACCCGTCGGTCCCGAATGAGATTTCGTCCATACGCGCACCACTCCGCGGCGGGGCAAAAAACTACGTTACGAGCTGACGGGTAGGGAACGCGCTCACGACTCGACGAGCCGCAGTTTCTCCCGTCGGCGGAGCTGTTTGATCTCGTACTCGCGGGACATCGCGGCCGACTTCGAATCGAACGCCTCGACGTGGACGAGTTCGACCGGGGTCCGTCCGCGGGTGTACTTCGCGCCCTCGCCGGCGTCGTGTTCGGCGACGCGTCGCTCCACGTCGGTCGTGTATCCGGTGTACAGCGAGCCGTCGCTACACTCGATGACGTAGACGAAGTGCACGAGAGAATGGTTCAGGGGCGCGGGTATGAACCCTCCGCCCGACCTCGCGCACGTGGTGTTGGCTTCGCGTGGTGGTCTTTTATCGCTTCAGTGGTCATGCAGTGCGGGCACGGTGTCGAGCGACCTCCGCGATACCCGCGTTCGCCGAGCAGTTGGGACAGGCGAGAACCTGGCCGTTCTTGTCGGCGAACACGCGTGCGAAGCGCTCGGAGACGTGTGACCCGCAGTGGTCACAGACTGGCATTGTTGCGGTCCGGCAGCCACCAAGCCGGTGTATGATACACAGTACCCCACCTATATGAGGGCTTCGCGCGTGTGCGTACGCACGCGAAATCGCGCACGATCACGGAGGGACAGCTACCGCCCGCTCAGGCGTCGTCGTCGCGGGCGTCGGCGACCGCGCGGGCGATGAGTCCGGCCTGCGCGCCGGCGATGTAGCCGGCGTCGACGTTCACCACGGAGAGGACGGTACACGACTGGAGCATCCCGAGGACGGCGGCCTCGCCGTCGCCGCCGTGGCCGTAGCCCGTCGAGACGGGCAGGCCGATGACCGGGGTGTCGACGAGGCCGGCGACGACGGTCGGAAGCGCGCCCTCACGGCCGGCGGCGACGACGACCACGTCGGCCTCGCGGAGCGTGTCGAGGTGGTCGAGCACGCGGCCGAGGTGGGCGACGCCCACGTCCTCGATTCGCTCGACGGCCGCGCCCATCTCGCGGAGCACGGCGGCCGCCTCACCCGCGGCCTCGGCGTCAGAGGTGCCGCCGGTGGCGATGGCGACGCTCGCGTCGAGGTCGGGGCGCTCGAACGCCGGCGCGGCCGCGACGACCGTCTTCGCCCGGGCGTCGCGGTCGATATCGGCGTCCGGGAGCGCGTCGGCGACGGCCTCGGCGTGGGCGGTGTCGGCCCGAGTGACGAGCGCCCGACCGCTGGTCTCGACCGCCGCGGCGGCCAGCGTCGCCGTCTCGTCGGGTGTTTTTCCCTCCGCCAGAATCGCTTCGGGGACGCCGCGCCGCGTCTCTCTGGCGGCGTCGAACCGCCCGGCGTCGGTCGTCGCGTACCCGGAGAGTCGTACCTCCGCCTCGGCGGGCGAGAGCGAACCGTCCGCGACCGCCTCCAAAATGTCGCGCATGGCCGCACGTTGGCCCGAGGCGTACTCATACCCGTCGTTCCGCCCTCGCGAGGATAAAGCATATATAAGTGGAGATTGTTCCCGAGAAATCCGTCCTCATAGAAGCGCCATAACCCCCAAATCCGGCGGTATTAACGTCCAATATAGGAAAGTTTATTAAAGGAGAATCGGTAGGACATTCTGTATGGCAGACCTCATTGTCAAGGCAGCCGTCAAGGAAGCGCTCAAGGACAAGAACGTGGCCTCGGACTTCTACGACGCTCTCGACGAGGAAGTCAAGGAGCTTCTCGAAGACGCTGCTCGCCGCGCTGAGCAGAACGACCGTAAGACGGTCCAGCCCCGCGACCTGTAAACTCGGTCTTTAGACCTCTCGTTCTTTTATCGCCGGTCGGTGAGCATCAGCCGTGTCCCCGAAGGGAGTCGGCTCGACCCGTGAGCCGAGCCGGTCGAAGGTGCCCGTTCGAGCGCCCGGCCAGCCGAATCAGAACTCGGTCACGTCGACGCCGTCGTCGGTGCCGACGTAGACCGCGTCCGCGAGGCCGACGAAGAGGCCGTGTTCGACCGCGCCGGGGAGCGACGCGAGGTCGGCCGCGAGCGACTCGGGGTCCGACATCGCGCCGAACTCGCAGTCGAGAACGAGGTTCCCGTTATCGGTGACGACGGGGCCGTCCTTGCGCTCGGCGCGGCGGAGCGTCGCCTCGCCGCCGAGGTCCGAGACGCCCGCCGAGACGGTCGTCCGCGCCGACGGGAGCACCTCGATGGGAACGGCGTGCGAGAGCGTTTCCGCGGTCTTCGAGGGGTCGGCGACGACGAGGAATCGGTCGGCGAAGGCGTCGACCACCTTCTCGCGGGCGTGGGCCGCGCCGCCGCCCTTGACGAGCGCGCCGTCGGTCGTCGCCACCTGGTCGGCCCCGTCGACGGCGAGGTCGATAGCGTCGACTTCGTCGAGGTCGGCGACGGGGATGCCGCACTCGCGGGCGAGTTCGCGGGCCGCGAAGGAGGTCGGGACGCCCCGGACGTCGAGGCCGTCGGCGACGCGGTCGCCGATGGCGCGGATGGCGAAGGCGGTGGTACTGCCGGTGCCGAGGCCGACGACGGTTCCGTCTTCGACCGCTTCGACCGCCGCCGCCGCGGCGCGGCGCTTCTGCGCGTCGGTTCCGCCGGTAGTCTTCATGGCTCAGCCGACTCGGCCGGCGAGTAAAAATGGACCTGAACGCGACGCGTCAGAGGCGGTCTAAGACCGCGTCCGCGTCGTAGGCGAGCGAGATGGCGCGGGTGCGGCCGCGTCCCTCGATTTCGGTGTAGCGCGCCTCGATGACGCCCAGTTGGTCCAGTTTGTTCACGAGCTCGGAGTAGCGCGTGTAGCCGAGGCCGGTCTCCTCGTTGAAGGCGTCGTACACCGCGCCGGCGCGCTCGCCGTCGTACTCGGCGACGACCCGGACGAGTTCGCGCTCGGGGTCCGAAAGCCCTTGCAGACACCGCGAGAGATGGACGTACTTCGACTTGTCGTAGGCCGCCTCCACGTCCTCCATGTCGACGGTGCGGGAGGCGCGCATCTCGGCGTGGAGGCCGGCGCGGCGGAGCAGGTCGATGCCGACCCGGAGGTCGCCGCTGTCGGCGGTGAACTCCGCGACTTGGTCGAGTTCGGGCGCACCGATGACGTCCTCGTGGAAGCCGCGCCTCGACCGGCTCCGGAGGATGTCGACGATTTCGTCTACATCGTAGCGGGGGAAGAACACCTCCTCGGGTCGGAAGACGCTCTGGACGCGCCCGTCGAGTTCGTCGATGACGTCGAGCGAGAGGTCCGACGAGATGATGATGACGCCGATGCGCGCGCCGGAGTGCGCCTCGTGGGCGCGCAACAGCGAGTAGAGCGTGTCGGAGGCCTCGTTCTCGTAGAACAGGTAGTTCACGTCGTCGAGCGCGACGACGAGCACCTCGTCGTCCTCGACGAGGCGGTCGGTTATCTGGCCGAACAGCTTCTTGAACGAGATGCCCGACGACGGGGGTTCGTACTCGAAGATGTGCTCGAAGACCCGCGAGAACACCGCGTAGCGCGTCGAGTCGACCTGGCAGTTCACCCGGACGGTCCGGACGCCCGACTGCGTGCCCAACTCGCCGAACAGTTTCTGGACCGCGGTGGTCTTGCCCGTTCCCGGCGGCCCACGCACCATCGTGTTCAGGGGGCGAGAGCCGCGGACCGCGGGCCGGAGCGCGTACTTCAGGCTCCGCAGTTGGCTCTCGCGGTGGTTGAACGTCTCCGGAACGTGGTCGATTTCGAAGACGTGTTCGTCGCGGAACACCGTCTCGTCCCACGACAGCATCCCCTCTTCGGGGTCCTCCCTCATCGAGTAAAGTACCACGCGCGGGGGACTTAATCGTTTATCGCGGCGGCGTCCGACGGGGGACAGACGGGCGTCGCCGCCGCGGTCCGATGGGAGGTCACGGCCCGTACGTCACCTACTGAAGGAGCCGGACGATTCGGTAGCCGATGGCGACGAGCAGAATCAGTCCGACTGCGCCGATGCCGAGGGCGACCGGTGAGTCGGCGGTCTGCGAGAGCGCGCCCAGCGCCGGGAGCACGAAGCCGAACAGCACGACGAGCCCGCCGAACACCAGAAATAACAGGTAAACCGCGGTCCCGAGCACGTCCCAGACGGCATTCTTCGTGGCGTGGTAGACGAGGTCGTACTGCTGTCGTTCCTCGGGGGAGAGCGAATCGGAGGGCACGGGCGAAGTTGTCGGCGAGTCAAGATAAATCGTGTGTCGCCGCGGGCGACCGCGTCAGTCGAACTTCTCCAGTAGGCGACCGTAGAAGCTGGTCTCGTTCTCGCCGGCCAGTTTCTCCACGATGAGCTCCGGCGTCGACCGCGCGAGGTGGTCCTTCACGGGCGAGCGGTTGACGACGAGTTCGCCGCCCTCCAGCCCGACGGCCTCGATACCGTCGACCGCGACCGACACGTCCGCCGCCTCACGGATGCCGCCGGCGAGGTGGGAGACGAACACGGCCGCCGCGCCCTGTTCGGCGAGTTCTTCGAGGATGCCGGCGATGATTTTGGCCGACGCGCCGGGTTCGGTGATGCTCTCCAGTTCGTCCACGAGGACGAGTCGGTCGGCCGCGCCGTCGGTGAGCGCGGCGAAGTCGCGGAGCGTGCTCTCGAACGCGCCGGCGTCGAGGGTGCCCTGCGACTTGGCGTAGTAGTGGAGTTCGGAAAAGCGCGACAGCCGAACCGACTCGGCGGGGACGGGAAGCCCCATGTGGGCGAGGACGACGACGAGTCCCACGAGGTCGAGCGTCGAGGTCTTGCCCCCGCTGTTGACGCCCGAGAGGAGCGTGACGCCCGACACCTCGTAGTCAACGGGGTCGACGTCCGCGAAGTCCACGTCGAGGAGGGGCGAGCGGCCGGCCTCGATGGCGAACGAGCCGGTCCCGACGTCTCCGGCCGCGCCGGTGAACTCGGGGAAGACGCAGTCGAAGTCGCGGGCGAACCGCGAGACTGCGAGGCGCACGTCGAGTTCGAGCGCGTCGCGGACCAGCGTCTCCACGGGGTCGCGCAGGTCGCCGAGGTCGGCGGCGAGGTCGGCTTTCAGCTTCGCGGCGCGGCGGTCGCGGGCGGCCTTCAGTTCGGTTCGGAGGCGGCCGACCGCCTCCTCGTCGTGGCCGAGCGGGAACGACGGGTCTTCGGGGAACACCCGCTCCGTCAGGTCGGCCTCGCCGGGGCGGAGCGACAGCGACTCGACGAGGTGGTCGCGGGCGGCGGCCAGCGCCTCGTCGAACTCCTCTTCGAGTTCGCGCGACAGCAGGGAGTCGACGCGCGCGCCCTGTTCGACCAGCGAGAGGAAGTCGGTCCCCTCGATGGTCACGTCGCGCTCGCGAATCACGTCGCGGAGGCGGTCGTTGGCGACCGACTCGGCGGTCGCGACGGCGGTGTCGAGGTCGTCGACCGCGTTCGAGAGGCGTTCGAGTTCGGCGTCGCCGAGGACGGTCCCGTCGTCGGCCAACCGGGAGAGCGCGTCGCGAAGGGCGGCGAGGTCACAGGGCGGGTCGAGACCGGCCGCTTCGTGGACCGCGGCGGCCGCCTCCAGCGCCTCGCGGTTCGCGGCGAAGAAGGCGAGCAGGCGCTCGGGGACGACCTCGTCGGTCCGCTCGGCGGCGTCGGGAAGCACGCGCACGTCGCCGTCGACGTCGATGCCGGCGAACGACTCGTCGAGGACGACCACGGTCGAGTACGACCGCGCGAGTTCGGCGATGTCGCGGCCGTTCTCGACGACCTCGATGGAGAGTTCGGGAAACGCCTCCTTGGCGGCGGCGTAGCGCTCCGCGTCGGCGGTGGCGAGACAGCGCTCGCGGACGCGACGCGGCTTCGGGTCCGCGAGGGGTTCGACGCCCGCCAGCGCCGCGAGCACGTCGGGGTCGGGGTCGAGGTCGGTCGCGTCGGCGGCGAACGCCCGGACCTCCTCGATGCGCGAGGCCGACCCGGTCGGAAACAGCGTCTCCAGTCGCTTCTCGGCGTACGTCGTGACCGTCCGCGCCTGCAGGAGACCGAGCGCGTCGCGGGAGAGTTCCGAGGCGCGGTCGGTGGCGAGGAAGCCGCCGGGGTCGTCGTGGTCGCGGCGAATCGCCCCGCGGGCGATGGCCGCCGCCCTTCCCTCCGTGAGCCCCGGTGCCCGCGCGAGCGCCGCCACGTCGCCGTCGGTGAGCGCTCGCTCGGCGTCGTCGAGTTCCGCGAGCGCGGCGGCGGTCTTCTCGCCGACGCCCGGGATGGTCTCGAAGTCCATTCGGCCGGACCTATCGCGGCATAGGACAAAAAGTCGCGGGGTGGGGACTCCGGGACGACGGGCGGGTCACGCCCGCCGAGAGAGCGTCTGTCGCGTCCGGTTCGCCGACTCGGTCGCCCTTCGCGGTCGTTCGCGCCGGGGGCGAGGGGCTTTTGCCCGTCGGCCGGGAAGGGAGGCCATGAGCGAGCGAGACGCCGCGGCGAAGGCCGACGCAGTACGCGAGGCGCTCGCGGAGCGCGAGAGCGTCCTCATCGCCTTTTCGGGCGGTGTGGACTCCAGCGTGGTCGCGGCACTCGCCCACGACGCGCTCGGCGAGAACGCCATCGCCTGCACCGCGAAAAGCGAGACCCTGCCGGACGCAGAGTTGGACGACGCGAAGCGCGTCGCCGAGGAAATCGGCATCGACCACCTGACCGTCGAGTTCTCCGAGCTGGACAACCCCGACTTCGTCGCCAACGACGGCGACCGGTGTTACCACTGCCGGACGATGCGCCTCGGCCGGATGTACGAGGCCGCCCGCGACCGCGGCATCGAGGCCGTCTGCGACGGGACGAACGCCTCGGACCCCGGCGAGGGACACCGACCCGGCCTCCGCGCCGTCGAGGAGTTGGAGGTGCTGTCGCCGCTTTTGGCCCACGACATCACGAAAGAGGAGGTCCGCGCCATCGCCGACGACTACGACCTCTCTGTCGCCGACAAGCCCTCGATGGCCTGTCTCTCCTCGCGGATTCCGACCGGGCTCGAAGTCACCGAGGAACGGCTCTCGCGGGTCGAGCGCGCCGAGACGATTCTCCGGACGTGGGGCTTCGAGCAGTTCCGCGTCCGCGACCACGACGGACTCGCCCGCATCGAGGTCGCGCCGGAGGAACTCGACCGCGCGCTCGACGCCGACTTCGTCCGCGCCGCCCGCGACCACCTGAAGGACGCCGGCTTCGACCACGTCACGCTCGACCTCCACGGCTACCGGACCGGGAGCGTCAGCCCCGCGGCCGAGGCGGAGACGGACGCCGACGCGGGCGACGACGACCTCCTCGTGGACGACGTGTTCGCGCAGGACTACCCGATGCGGAAGTAAGCTGAACGCGAGGACTCGGGAGGAATCGGGAGGAAACGCGAGCGCCGCGGGCGCACCGAAAATCGACCGCAGAACGGCCTACGTCGGCAGAAATCGCGTCTCGTTCTCGGCGACGACGTGGACGAGCGGTTCGTCGCCGTCGTCGCTCAGTTCGACTTCGAGCTCGCAGATGCCGCCGTTGTCGAGCGGTTGCGACAGCATCGCCTCGACGACATCGAGCCCCCTTACCTCGCCGAGCGACAGCCGAATCGGCGCGCCGTGGCTGACGACGAGCACCGTCTCGTCGGTGGCGAGCGAGTCGGCGAGTCCCTCGCGGGCGTTGAGGACGCGGCGGCGGACCTCGACGAGGCTCTCGCCGCTCGGGGGGCGCTCGCGGGCGGCGGGCGCGCCGACCGCCGCGAGAGAGTACTGCGGGTACCGGTCCGTGAGCTCGTCGAATTCGAGCCCCTGAAGCGACCCCACGTCGCGCTCGCGCCACGCCGAGTCGAGGACGGGTTCGACGCCGAGTTCGCGGGCGACGGGGCGGGCGGTCTCTTGGGCGCGTTCGATGTCGGAGGAGACGAGGCGGTCGACCTCGTAGGAGTCCGCGACGTGGCCCGCGAGGGCGTCGGCCTGCGCGCGGCCGCGCTCGGTGAGCGACACGGGGGCCCACCCCTGTATGCGTCCGGCGCGGTTCCACGTCGTCTCGCCGTGTCTGGCGAGAAGGAGGGTTGCCATACGTCCGTCTCTTTCCTCACCGGCAATGAACGTTCCGCGCGAGATTCACGGTCTCGGCGCGCCAACTGTTGGGTATGGCACACGAACTCGAAACGAACATCGAGATAGACGCCCCGCCCGAACGGGTGTGGGAGACGCTCGTCGACTTCGACCGCTACCCCGAGTGGAACCCGTTCATGCGAATCGCCGGTCGGCCGAACGAGGGCGCGACGCTCACCGTCCACCTGCGACCGCCGGGCGGCCGCGAGTCGGAGTTCGAACCCGACGTGACCCACTGCGAGAAGCACCGCGAACTGCGCTGGCTCGGCCACCTCGTGGTCCCGGGGCTGTTCGACGGCGAACACCGGTTCCGCCTCGAACCGCTCGACGGCGGCGAGCGCACCCGATTCGAGCAGACCGAGACGTTCTCGGGCGTCCTCGCCGGGCTCCTGTTGCGGTTCGTCGGCGAGCGGACCCGGGCGGGGTTCGTCGCCATGAACGAGGGGCTGAAGACGCGCGTCGAGGGAGTTGTCGCGGCCGAGAAGCGGGAGGCGGCGGCGTCGTCGGACGCGGCGTGAAAACGGATCGGACGAGTGACGTACGCCAGTGTGCGTTGGCTCAGTTCCCGGTCCAGCGCAGGGCCGCGAGCGTCCCCTCGAACAGGACGATCATCGTCGCGCCGATGATGATGGGGGCCATCCCGGTCGGGTCGGGGCTGACGAGGAACGCGAGGCCGAGGAACGCGCCCCAGAACAGCAGGCGGCGGTCTTCGAGCCATTTCCGGGTGACGAGGTTCATCATGATGGCCAGCTCCACGAACAGCGGAATCTGGAAGACGAGCGCCATGTAGCCCATCAGGATGAGGATGAGGTTGAACGTCTCCTTGAGGCCGAACGCGACGACCGCGGTCCCCTCGGTGTAGGAGGTGAAGTACGCGAAGATGGCCGGGAGCACCACGAAGTGCGCAAAGAGGACGCCGACGAGCGCGAGGATGAGGCTCGTCGGCACGGCCGCGAGGTAGTATCTGCGCTCTTTCGGATAGAGGCCGGGGCGCATGAACAGGTACGTCTCGTACACGAACACGGGCAGGGCCACCACGAGGCCCACCAGCGAGGCGACCTTGAGTCGCGCGAGGATCAGCGCGAGAGGGTGGTACACCCGCGCACACGCGTCCGACGTCGTTCCCGGTGGGGGCGGACAGGTCGCCGTCGACCCCGGGAGAAAGGAAAACCAGAGGAAGTTGATCAGGCGCTCGGCGAAGGGGAACGTGATGGCGCTCGCGATGGCCATCACGACGATGACGACGCCGAGGCGCCGGATCATCTCCTCGACGTGGTCGGCCAGGGGCATCTCCTGGTCGTCGGGGGCGCCGCCGAAGTCGGCGCCGACGCCGGGGTCGTCCCCGCCCGCGGGTGGTGGCGACTCGCCGGAGATGGTCATGGCCTCCTTTGTGTCGCCATCGCTCATCGACCCGGGGTTGTGAGTGTCCGTTTGTAAGCTTTCTTCTATGGGGAGACGTGAGCGGCGTGGCCCGAAAGAAGTGAGGGCCACGCAGCGAGCGTCTCCGGACAGGCGAGCGGGGAGTGAAACGACCCGCTCGCCAAAACGTGCCTCTCGCTGCCTCGCGGCGTCGCCGCTCGGCCAGACCGAGGCCTCGCTTCGCTCGGCCTCGCGCCGCTCGAGCCACGCTGCTCGCGGCGCCGGGGGCGCCGCTCGCTAAAACGTGGCTCTCCCTTCGGTCGAGCCACGCTATGAACAAATTGATAACAGCCACCCAGTAACCCACAGGGGAGCAATGGCTGGCGCCATCGGCGAGGATACGGCCAGAACAATCGGCCGCGGGCGGGACGCGGTCGGCGGCGTCCTCTCGAACGCCCAGTCACACCTGAAGAAGGTCTTTCTCATCTTCCTGTTCGTCCTGCTGGTCACCATCTGGGCGCTCCGGGCGTTCGTCTGGGA
>ENA-ORDC01002475-ORDC01002475.1-marine-metagenome-genome-assembly--contig:-NODE-2475-length-11054-cov-7.758859_pt1 | contig 11054 bp, 9 predicted proteins | sample MGYA00237783_ERZ508515 | MGnify/ENA primary metagenome ERZ508515 (study PRJEB26186, sample SAMN06268792) | marine metagenome | isolation source: Eden Landing Ponds, San Francisco, CA, USA | place...
GCGAGGCTGGGGAGGCGTGAGGCTGCGGTGCGGGGCGGGACTCAAAGGGGCAGCCGGGAGGCGGGCGCAGGCGAAGTAAGCACCGCAAGGAGCGAGCAGCGCGGGCGACTGAGGAGCACAGCGAGCGTGCGCCCGCCTCCCGGCTGGGGCTTTAGAGGTGTTCGCCGCCGCTCCGTGGTCGACTATTTATAACCAAGCGGCAGGGGTTTTGGAAGTGTTCGCCATCGCTCCGTGGTCAACTGTCTACAAGCGAGCAGTCGGGGCTTTGGATGTGTTCGCCGGCGCTCCACAGTCACCTACTTATAAACAAGCGACTGCGGCTTCGGACGTGTTCGCAACGCCACCCACGGGAATCCCTTATAAATAACAAACCGAAGCCGAATCGGCTACTTAAACGCCGAACGTCGCGCGCAGCATGTCCCGCGTGCCCGGGCCGAGCCCGACGGCGAGCACCGTGATGAGGAGCAGCAGCGTGTACCGCGGCGACTCCTCGAACATCTCGCCGTTGAACACCCAGACGACGAACGACGCGGCGACGAGCTTCACGAGGAGGAACGGCCACGCGTCGCCGGTGGCGGAGACGATCGACGCGGGCAGGAGCCGCCCCGTCCAGTCGACGATCAGCGAGTTCACGACGTGTTTCGGGACGAGGTTCGCGGTGCCGGTCAGCGCGGGCATCCAGTCGAGCCCGATCACGTTCGCGACCCCGTCGATCGCGTGCCCCCAGATGATCACGATCCCCGCCGCGCCGGTCCCCTGTCGGATCGTCGGGACCCGGCGGGTCGCCACCGCCCAGGTGATGGCGGCCGTCACGGTCGCGATGACGAGCGTCGGGACGAGCACCTGCGGGTAGAAGGTCACGTAGTCGGTCGTGATCGCGAGGTACGAGAGGTAGCCGACCGCGAGCGCGAGCCCCGCCGCGCCCGACGCGAACAGCGGGCGCGCGTAGTCGTCGACGACCCCGCGCCGTTCGAGCCCGTACGCCGCGAGGACGCACGCGAGCGTGAACAGGAACACCGTGAAGTAGATGAACGGGCTGATGAGGACCGCGCTCGCCGGGAACGGGATCAGCGGCTCGACGCCGGCGGCGGTCGCGGCGACGCCCGCGTCCTCGACCGTCCGCATCGCCCCGCCGAACAGCATGAACGGGAACAGCGCGTAGAAGAACCGGAACTCCGTGGCGATGTCGAGCCGGCGGAGGAGGAAGACGACGCCGATCAGCATCGCCAGCAGGATCACCACGTAGCTCACCGTCGAGAAGGTCGTGTACCCCGGGGTCGCGACCACCTCGCCGGCGTTCACGGCCGACTGACACGCCGCGCTGCTGTCGAGCAGTTCCGTCCCGCCGGCGTCGCGGACCGCACACTGCGCGCCCTCGCCGTCCGCGACGACCGGGCCCCAGAAGTAGCGCCAGAGGAAGCGGTCGTAGACCGCGCGCGGGAAGACGACCGATCCGACCGCCAGCACTGCCGTGAGGCCGCCGACGACCGCCGCCCACGCGCGCTCCGGCGACGGGTCGAACCCGTCAGCGACACCTGTGCTCATGGTCACCGTTGGGGGAGGTCCCGAGTTGAGCGTTCCGGTCCCGCGCGAGGGGACCGCGGCCCGCCGGCGACCTCCACCGCCCTACAGCGGCGGCCCGGGCTGCTCGTAGTCGGTTCCGAGGATCACCATCGTCTGCGAGCGCGAGAACCCGTCGGTCTCCGCGATCCGGTCGAACATCAGCTCCCGGAGGCGGTCGGTGTCGGCCGCGACGACCCGGAGGATGACGTCCCACTCGCCGGTGGTGAGGTGTATCTCGCGGACGCCGTCGATGCCGCGGAGCCGTTCGAGCGCGTCCTCCTCGCGGCCCTGTTCGACGCGCAGGCCCACGAACGCGCCGACGCCGTGCCCGACCGCCTTCGGGTCGATGTCGGCGTGGTACCCGCGGATGACGCCCGCATCCTCGAGGCGGCTGACCCGGTCGTGGACGGTCGCGCTGGACATGTCGATCCGGCGCGCGACCTCCGAGAAGGGGGTCCGCGCGTCCTCCTGAAGGATTCGCAGTATGGCCCTATCCGTCTCGTCGAGTTCCATACCGACCGATACGGGGGGCGCACGTTTTTGCCTTCCGGCGGCCGAGCTACGGGCCGTCCCCGTCCGCGAACGACCCCTCGCGGATCGCCGCCTCGGCCGCGTCGAGCGCTTCGGCCGCGTCGAACTCGTCGACGACCCGCTCCAGTTCGGCGGGCGTCGCGTCCGCGAGGTCGTTCGCGTGAGCCGTGACGTTCGGCACCGCGCGCAGGAGGTTGTCGACTATCGGCACGTCGGCCGTCCGCGGGGACCGGCTCCCGGGGTTGAGGTCGACCACGATCTCCGTCTTGCCCATGGCGTCGAGCGCGGCGGCGCGGTCGCCGTCCTCCAAGGGGACCACGACCACGTCGGCCGCCTCGATCCCGTCCGCGTCGACGACGCCGCGGGCGTGGTCGAGCCCGGGGATCTCGCCGTCGCCGGCGAGCCCCTTCACCTCGTCGGCCCCGTGGTCGCGGAGGTGGTCGGCGATCCGTCGGACGCGCTCGTCGGTGTGGTTGAAGAGGTTGACCTCGAGGTCGGCGTCGACCGCCTCGGCGAGCGCGACCGTCTCGCTCGGCGCGAGCGCAGCCACGTTGCCGTTCACCGAGATCACTGGATGGTCGGCGAGCAGGAGCGTCGCGGCCGCGGCGCGGGCAGCGGCGTCGGCGCTCGGGAGCGTGCGCTCGCCGAGGAGGTAGTCGAAGGCCTCGCCGCGTCCCTGCGCGATCAGTCCCTGCTTCGAGGTGATCCCCCGCTCGACGCCCGCCTCGATCCGGTGGCGCGTCACGAGCGACGCGTACCGCGGGTGGTCCTCGGGGATCTCCGTCTCCGTCATACGCGAGCGAGGCGACGCGCCGATTAAAGTGGACCGTTCGCGGCCGTCGCGTGCGGTCGGCGCGTCCACACGCACAACTGTTAACATAAACCACGGCGTAGCTCGGGACGGGATGGACCGCACTGGCAAGTACACTGTCGTCGACGCGTGCAACGACCACGGGGCGATCACGCTCCGCGAGTACCCGCGCAACGGGACGCTGTACGTCGTCGAGTACGACGACCCCGACGTGGAGGCCGAGCTGTCGTCGCTCGACCCCGGCTCGGTGGTCGAACTCGACCTCCGGCGGGCGGGCCGCCGGGGGAACGCGTGGTGCGCGGAGGCGGCGAACCCCGTCGAGACGGCGTGACGCGCGGTCGACCCGACGAGACGCGCAGTCGGCCCGTCCTCGTTTTTCGCCCGGTCAGGCGACGCCGATCCGCTCCCGGTAGGTGCCGTACTCCGCCTCGAACACCGACATGACCTCGCCCATCGTCGCGTACGCCTTCACCGCGGCCACGATCGCTGGCATCACGTTCTCGCCGGCGTCGACGGCGTCGCGGAGGTCGTCGAGCGCGCGCTCGACCGCGTCGTCGTCGCGCTCGTCCTTCACCGACTCCAGCCGGTCGAGCTGGCGCTCGCGGGTGGTCTCGTCGATCTTCAGCAGGTCGGGGCGCGTGTCCTCGTCGATCTCGTAGGCGTTGACGCCGACGACCGTCTCGTCGCCCTCGTCGACCCGCTCCTGGTACTCGTAGGCCGACTCCTGGATCTCGCGGTGGAAGTACCCCTGCTCGATGCCGTGGAGGACGCCGTCGCGCACGGAGCCGTCCCCCATCTCTCTGATCTCCTCGATGTACGCCATCGCGTCCGCCTCGGTCTCGTCGGTGAGGCTCTCGACGGCGAAGGAGCCGCCCAGCGGATCGACGATGTCGGCCGCGCCCGACTCCTCGGCGATGATCTGCTGGGTGCGGAGCGCGACCCGCACGGCGCGTTCCGAGGGGAGCGCGAGCGCCTCGTCGAAGGAGTTGGTGTGGAGGCTCTGGGTGCCGCCGAGCACGCCCGCCAGCGCCTGGATCGTGACCCGAACGGCGTTGTTGAGGGGTTGCTGGGCCGTCAGCGACTGCCCCGCGGTCTGGGTGTGGAACTTGAGCCGCTTCGAGGCGTCGGCCTCGGCGCCGTACCACTCGCCCATGATCCGCGCGTAGATCCGACGGGCGGCGCGGAACTTCGCCACCTCCTCGAAGATGGCGTTGTGCGAGTTGAAGAAGAAGGAGAGCTGGGGGGCGAAGTCGTCGACCGCGAGCCCGCGGTCGAGGCAGTCCTCGACGTACGCGAACCCGTCGGCGAGGGTGAACGCGAGTTCTTGGACCGCCGTCGAGCCGGCCTCGCGAATGTGGTACCCCGACACCGAGATGGGCTTGAATTTCGGCGTCTCCCCGACCGCGAACTCGATGGTGTCGGTCACGAGATCGAGGGAGGGCTCCGGCGGGATCACCCACTCCTTCTGCGCGATGAACTCCTTGAGCATGTCGTTCTGGAGGGTCCCCCGGAGCTCCTCGCGGGGGACGCCCTGCTGGTCGGCGATGGCGACGTACATCGCGTAGATCACGGGCGCGCTCGGGTTGATCGTGAAGGAGGTGGACACCTCGCCAACGTCGATGCCGTCGAACAGCACCTCCATGTCTCGGAGCGTGTCGACGGCGACGCCCTCCTTGCCGACCTCGCCGAGCGACATCGGGTCGTCGGAGTCGAGCCCCATCAGCGAGGGCATGTCGAAGGCGGTCGAGAGCCCGGTCTGGCCCTCGTCGATCAGGTAGTGGAACCGCTCGTTCGTCTCCTCGGCGGTGCCGAACCCCGCGAACTGCCGCATCGTCCACGTCCGCCCGCGATACATCGTCGGATAGACGCCCCGCGTGTACGGCTCCTCGCCCGGGAAGCCGAGGTCGTCCTCGTAGTCGAGGTCGGCCACGTCAGCGGGAGTGTACAGCCGATCGACCTCGCGGTTCGACACCGTCGCGAACCGATCCTGTCGCTCGCCGTGCCTGTCGAGGGTCGGATCGAGCGTCTCCGCCTCCCACTCGGCGTGGGCCTCGCGGATCTCGGAGAGCTCCTCGTCGTCGTACATACCGTCCGCTACCCGTCGGTCGCGTATAAATATTCATTACATTTAGGAGAGAGCGAAGCGAGCGACGGCGACGGCGACCGCCCGCGCCGACCCGCCGCGCGCTCAGCGCCCGCCGAACAGCCGATCGCGGAGCGACCGCGAAGAGGGGCGTTCCGCGAGCAACACCGGGGTATCGAGGGTCTCGATCGCCTCGTACGCCAGCGACCCGCGGACGACGCGCGACAGCAGCCCGCGCTCCGTCGCGCCGACGATCGCGAGGTCGTACTCCTCCCCGAGCCGACCGATCGTCTCCTCGACGTCGCCCGCCTCGACGCGCAGGTCGGCGTCTCCGAGGCCGTGGCCGTCGGCCCACGCTGCGAGGAACTCCCGACCGGCCTCCTCCGCGCCCGGCTCGACGACGTGCAGCAGCGAGACGGTCGCCCCGGCCACGTCTCGGAGCGCCCGCGCAACCTCCGCGGAGAGGTCCGAGGAGGGGCCCCCGGCAGTCGGGACGAGCACGTCCGACAGCTCCAGGCGCCGGCCGTCGAAGACGAGGAAGTCGCACGGGAGGTCGTGGGTGAGCTCGTCGAGCGACCCCTCCACGCGCCCGCCCGCGAACCGGGCCCCGCCGTACCCCATCACGACTGCGTCGGCGCCGTTCGTCCGCGCGGCGTCGAACACCGCCTCGATCCCGCGATGCGAGAGGACCGTCTTCGTCTCGACCGGGGCGTCGAAGGCCGCCGCGTCGGCGACGGCGGCGGAGAGGAGCTCCTCGGAGGAGGCGTCGAGCGTCGCCCTGTTCTCCGCGGCCGTCTCCAGCGCCGTCTGGTCGGGGACGGTGACGACGTGGATCGCGAGCACGCGACCGCCCTCGTGCTGGGCGAGCGCGCCCGCGAGCGTGACGAGGGCGCTCTCGGTCCGCGGGTTCGAGAGCGCGACCATGACCGTGGGCCCGTCGTCCGACTCGCTCATTCGTTTCGTCCTCCGATTACCTCCCGACCGAGACAGGAGCGTCCGACCGGCGATCGCTCATTCGTCCGACTCGGCGCGCGGGAGCGCCACGACCGGAATCGGGGCGTCCGTCACGAGCTCCGCCGAGAGGTCGCCCGAGAGAAACTGTAGGAGTCGATTTCCGCCACGCGACTGGTAGGCGATCGCGCTCGCGTCGACCTCGTCTGCGGCGTCGAGGATCGCGTCGACCACGTCCCGGGCGTACGCGGTGTGCTCGTCGGCGTCGGGGAAGACCGACCGGACGGCGTCGTACGACTCCGCCGCCAGCGCCTCCGACTGCTCGACGGGCGTCTTGTCGGGGACGCCCTCGCCCTTCTCGACGACGTGCAGCGCGGTCACGCGCACCGGATCGTAGGGTTCGAGCGCTCGCGCCGTCGCCAGCGCGTCCTCCTCGTTGGCGACCGGGAGGAGCACGTGCCCGAGCAGGTCTCGTCCGTCGGCCTCGTCGGTCTCGTCCGTTCCAGCCATATCTGCTACTACGCCCGCCGCCGTTTAAGAAGGTGCCTCCCGCGACCGCGGGCGGGACCGGGCCGAGACGCCCGCTCGGGCTCACCGGTCGTCGACGCCGGCGACGAACAGCGCGAGCACCGGGACGATCTCCAGCCGTCCGATCCACATCAGCCCGATCATCAGTAGCTTCGTCGTGTTCGGCAGGAACTCGTAGCTCCCGAAAGGACCCAGCGGGCCGAGACCCGGCCCGATGTTCCCGATCGTCGCGAGCGACGCCGCGAACGCCTCCGTCCCGGTGAGCGGCATCCCGACCCGGCTCGTGTCGAGTTCGATGAAGACGGCCGCGAGCGCGAAGATGAGGAAGTACAGCAGCGTGAAGATGAGGATGCCGCGGATCACGTCCTCGTCGACGACCTCGCCACCGAGCCGCACCGGCCGGACGACCTCGGGGTTCGCCGTCGTGTACAGCTCCCGGCGGAGCGTCTTCAACAGGATGAGCCACCGGATGACCTTGATCCCCCCGCCGGTCGAGCCCGCGGAGCCGCCGATGAACATCGCGAACAGCAGGAGGAACTGGGTCTGCGTGTCCCACTCCGCGAAGTTCGCGGTGGCGAACCCGGTCGAGTTCATCAGCGACGCGATCTGGAACGCGCCCTGCCTGAGCGCGTTCTCCGGGACGCCCTCCGTGATCCCGCCGATTTCGGTCGCGGGAGCGCCGCCGTAGAACAGCCCGACGGCGAGTATCGCCGCGAACCCGGTGACCAGCCCGAGGTAGATCCGGAACTCGGTGTTCTCGAACATCTCTCGCGGGTCGTCCCTGAGGACGTACCAGAACAGCGCGAAGTTCACCCCGGCGATCACCATGAACGGAACGAACGCCCACTGGACGACGGGCGAGAACGCCCCGATGCTCTCCGACTCCGGAGAGAACCCGCCCGTGGGGAGCGTGGAGAACCCGTGAGCGATCGCGTTGTAGAGGTCCATCTCCGGCGCGAGCGGCGTGAGCCCGAGAACCGCGAGTATCGCGACCAGAGCCGCGGTGAACGCGAGGTAGATGAGCCAGAGCGCCCGCGCCGTCTCGACGATCCGGGGCGTGAGCTTCTGGAGCCCGGGTCCGGGCGCCTCCGACTCCATCAGCTGCGCGCCGTTGACCGCGAGCTGCGGGAGGATCGCGATCATCAGCACGATGATCCCCATCCCGCCGAGCCACTGCGTGAGCTGCCGCCACATCAGCACCGCGTGGGAGTGCCGGTCGAAGCTGATCTCCGCGGTCGCCGTCGCGCCGGTCGTGGTGAATCCGCTCATCGACTCGAACAGCGCGTTCACCGGGTGACCGAGCGCGGAGGCGGTCCCGTACCCGGCGATGACGTACGGGATCGCGCCGATGATCGCGGCCATGAGCCACGCGAGCGAGACGACCGCCAGCGCGTCGCGCGGGCCGAGATCGGGCTCGTCGTCGAGCCGCTCGAGCCCGGCGCCGATCGCGACGGCGATCGTCATCGAGACCGCGAACACGATCGCGTCCTCGCCGTATATCAGCGCCACGACGAGCGGAACGGCCATGGACGCCGAGAGGTACTTCACGATGCTCCCGGTGTAGCTGAGCGTCGCCCGCGCGTCGATAGTTCGTGTCACGAGTGTCCCTCGGATGCGTCGATGTGCGTCGTAGCTTCCCGACGCGACAAGAAGTCGTCGATGGCCGAAGCGCTCGGGGACGAACACGGGCCGGGAACCAGATACGCGACGCTCATGACGTCCAGAACGCCTTCGTGAACAGCACGAGCACCGGGATGATCTCGATCCGACCGATCCACATCAGGACGATCATCACGGCCCGGGTGCTCATCGGGAAGGTCGCGAACGTTCCGTAGGGGCCCGCGTCCCCGAACGCCGGACCGATGTTGAGGAACGTCGTCGCCGCCGCGCCGAGCGCCTCGAACTCCGTCACGGGGGCGTTCCCTCGCTCGGCGTCGACGACGATGACGATGGCGAGCAGGAAGAATATCACGATGCTGAGGAGGAGGTACGCGTAGATGTCGCGGATCGCCCCCTCGTCGACCGGCTTTCCGGAGATCCGGACCGGCCGAACGGACTCCGGGTGGATCGCGGTGTAGAGGTTCCGCCGGAACGACTTCAGCGCGACCAGCCACCGGAGCGACTTGATCGAGCAGGTGGTCGACCCGACCATCCCCCCGATGAACATGCCCATGAACAGCATGTGCTTCGCCGCGGGCGCCCACAGCACGTAGTCGGTGCTCGCGTACCCCGTCGTCGTCACGATCGACGCGACGTTGAAGACGGCGTGGCGTATCGTCCCCTCGGCGCCGAAGGTGGTACTCGGATCGAGGAACAGCCCGAGGGCGACGATCGACGCGAGCGTCCCCATCGCGCCGAGGTAGAAGTGGAACTCCTCGTTCTTCAACAGGCGCATCGGCTCGCCGTTGATGGCGAAGTAGATGAGGACGAAGCTGGTCGAGCCGATCACCATGAACGGGACGACCGCCCACTGGATGAGCGGGTGGAACGCGCCGACGGAGAGCGGCTCCGGCGAGAACCCGGCGGTCGCGACCGACGTGAACGCGTGGGCGATCGCGTTGTACAGGTCCATCTGCGGGTCGACGGCCAGCCCGAGGAGGAAGTAGACGGCGATCGCGAGCCCCGTGAGCCCGAAGTAGATGCCCCAGATGAGCTGTGCGGTCCGGGAGATCTTCGGCGTGAGCTTGTTGACGTCTTGGGTCTGCGACTCCGACTCCATCAGCTGCGCCCCACCGACGCCGATCTCGGAGAGCACCGCGGTCGCTAAGATCAGGATCCCGAGCCCCCCGAGCCACTGGATCACCTGCCGCCACATCAGGACCGAGCGGGAGTGGAGCGAGAAGTCCCGAAGGACGGTCGCCCCGGTGGTCGTCAGCCCGCTCATCGCCTCGAACATCGCGTTCACCGGGTGGGCGACCGTCCCGACGTCCGCGACGACGAACGGGATCGCGCCGACCGCGGCGACGAGGAACCAGATCATCGCGACCGCGAGGAACGCCTCGCGGGGGCCGAGGTCGACCTCCGGGTCCTGCACCGATCGGAAGGCCGCTCCGAGCGCGAGCGAGACCGCTATCGCCGCGAGGAAGGGGAGGGGAGACTCGCCGTAGTAGAGCGCGACGAGTAGCGGGAACGCCAGCGGGACGGGCAGGGCCGCGAGGACGTCGCCGGTGAGCCCCACGCTCGCGCGCCAGCCGACCCGGATTGTGGTCCTCACGGGCGGGTTACGCCATCGAGGCGATCTTCCCCACGGAGTCCGAGTCCACGAGCAGGATCACGTGGTCTCCGGCCTGGAGCACGGTGTCCCCGCGGGGGGTGACCAGCTTGTGATCGCGCGTGATCGCGCCGATGACGAACCGCGCGTCGCTCTCGGCGACGATATCGGAGATCGGCCGGCCGGTGAGCCCGCACCCCTCGGTGAGTTCGAGTTCGAGGACCTCGGCCTGGTCGTTTTCGAGGACAGCGATGTTCTCCGCGACGCTCTCGTAGGTGAACCGCGTGATCTCCTCCGCGGTCACCGTGCGGGGGTTGATCGCGATGTCGATCCCGATCTCCTCGAAGACGGTGACGTAGTCCGGGCTGTCGACCACCGCGATCACTCGGTTGACCCCCAGTCGCTTGGCGAGGACGGAGACGAGCAGGTTCTTCTCGTCGGAGCGGAGCGCGGTGACGAGGATGTCGGCGTCGTCGACGTGCTCGCGGGAGAGGAACTCGGTGTCGGTGGCGTCGTGCTCCATCACGACCGTGTTCGGGAGGTTCTCCGCGAGCCACCGCGCCCGGTCGGCGTCCCGCTCGATCAGCCGCGGCTTGAAGTCGCGCTCTTCGAGGAGCCGGGCGGTCTGGTAGCCGATCTCGCTCCCCCCGACGACGACGATCTCGTCGGCGCGACCGGGTGTCGCCTCCGGGGCCACGTCGGTCGCGAACGACTGGACGCTCTCCGGGCTCCCGATCACGACGGCGCGGTCCCCGACGGCGATGTCCGTGTCGCCGCGCGGGATGGTCATCTCGCCGTCGCGGAACAGCCCCACGAAGGTGAGCGACTCGAAGCGGTCGGCCTCCGAGACGGTCTGTCCGGCGACGGGGCTCCCCTCCGCGATCTCGAACTCGGCCATCTGGACCAGGCCGCTGGCGAAGGGGTCGACGTCGATCGCCGCCGGGAGCCCGATGACGCGGACGATGTTCTCGGCGGTGAGCAGGTCGGTACACACCATGAAGTCGACGCCGAACGCGCCCTCGTCGCCCTCCCACGTCCGGAGGTACTCGGTGCTCTTCACGCGGGCGATGGTGAACGCGTCGCCGAGCGTCTTCGCGGCCCCGCAGGCGACGAGATTCGTCTGGTCGTTGTCGGTGCAGGCGATGACCATGTCGGCCCGTCCGACGTCGGCGGCCGTCTGTATCTCCGAGGTGGTCCCGTCGCCGGCGATGGTGAGCACGTCGAGTTCGTACTTGAGCTGGTCCGCTCGGTCCGGATCGACGTCGACGACGACGACCTCGTGGTCCGACGCGAGACTCGCAGCGATGCTCGTCCCGACCTCGCCGGCCCCGATGACGACCACATGCATGGGCACAACCAGATACCCGACCCTCAAG
>ENA-ORDC01002478-ORDC01002478.1-marine-metagenome-genome-assembly--contig:-NODE-2478-length-11044-cov-3.840248_pt1 | contig 11044 bp, 11 predicted proteins | sample MGYA00237783_ERZ508515 | MGnify/ENA primary metagenome ERZ508515 (study PRJEB26186, sample SAMN06268792) | marine metagenome | isolation source: Eden Landing Ponds, San Francisco, CA, USA | place...
CTGATTCCATTCCCGTCGCTTCGCTTCCGACGCCAATAGCTTCGCCGCCCTGCCGTCTAGCGAATATACAGAGCAGAAATCTCTGATTTCCGGTGAGAGCGACCGCGAGAGCGAGGCTCGACGAATGGAGAGCCTCGACCGCGAACGGCGCTTGTCGCCGTGAGCGAGCGGGGCGAGGGCTTTCAACTCTCGGGGTCGTCTGCGGTCGTGGTGGCGTCTGCGGTCGTGGTGGCGTCTGCGGTCGCGATGTCCCCGACGACCACACCGACAGCGACCGATCGGACCGACCCGACATCAGCTCACACTGTCACTCACCGCGAAGAACCGGCGTTCGATGGACTCGGCGGAGCTCATGAGGACGGTGCCGAGAACGCCCATGACGAGGACGTAGCCGACGGCGAGCGCGGCGATGGTGTCGCCGTTGGCCAGTCCGGCCTCGGGCCGGGCGGCGAGCGCCGCGATCACGAGCGAGAACTCGCCGCGGGCGACCATCGCGACGGCGACCCGGCGCGAGCGGCGCTCGGAGAGGCCATAGGTACGCCCGCCCCAGTAGCCGCTGACGAGTTTGCTCGCGGCGGTGACGGCGGCCAGCGCGGCGAGCGGTTCGAGGACGCTGGCGACCAGCGCGGGGTCGGTCTCCAGGCCGATGGCGAAGAAAAAGACCGCGGCGTACAGGTCCCGCTCGGAGGTGATCACCCGCTCGATCCGATGGGTGTGGTCGGTCGCGCCGAAGGCGGTACCGAGGAAAAAGGCCGCGACGGCCTCGCTGACGCCGAGGACGAGCGCGAGACCCGCCACGCCGGCGGCCGCCGCGACCACGCGGACGAGGAACTGCTCGTTCGAGTCGGTACGGAGATAGCGCTCGAGCAGTGGCGTCCCCCAGACCGCGAGCGCCACGAGCGCGAGGAGGACGGCCAGCGAGGTCGCGATGGACACGCCGACGCCGCCGGTGGGGTCGAGGCTCGCCAGGTCGACGCCGGCGACCCCATCGAGACCACCGACGCCACCGCCACCGTTGCCGCCGACGGCGACGGCCGTCACGACCGCCAGATACACCGCGACGACGACGTCCTCGAAGACGAGCAGGCCGAGGATGGCCTCGCTCTCGGGGTCGGCGATCCACCCCAGGTCGATGAGCGTCTTGGTGATGATCGCCGACGACGAGATGGCGACGATACCGGCCAGAAAGAGCGACTCCAGCCCGGAAAAGCCCAGCGCGAACCCGATAGCGGCGCCGACAGCGCCGTTGATCCCGACGTCGATGGCGCCCGCACCGAGTATCCGGTCGCGACTGGCCGCGAGCCGCTCGAGATTGAACTCCAGGCCGATGAAAAAGAGCAGGAAGACGATGCCGAGTTCGGCGAGGAGGTCGATGAACTCGCGAGTCTCGACGAGGACGAACGAGTAGCCGAACACCTGCGGGACGTTGGGGCCGACGACGATGCCCGCGACGATGTACGCCGGAATGACCGACTGGCCGTAGCGGTCGGCGACCGCTCCCCCGACCGCCAGCACCGCGAAGACCACGCCCGCCTGAAAGAGGAGATCCGTCGGGGCCATCCGTCACTCGCCGTCGCTGTCTCCCGATTCGTCGTCGGTAGGACCGCCCGCGGTGCCCGGCCCGTCGCCCGGGTCGCCGAACTCGGTGACGCCTTCGACGAGGCGGGCGAGCGAGCGCTGTTCGGCGCGGGTCCCGAGCGCGACGAGGACGTCGTCGGACTGGACGGTGACCGCCTCGCCGGGGTTTGTGAACGTGTCCGTGCCGCGCTGGAGCGCGACGACGGTCGCGCCCGTCTCGCCGCGGACGTTCGCACCGGGCACCGTCTCACCGACCAGCGGCGAGTCGGTCGGGACGTCGACCCACTCGATGATGGCCTCGCCGAGCGGCACCGACAGGTCCGCCGCGTCGACGGACTCGAAATGGGCCCCCGTCAGGATCGAGCCCAGCTGGCGGGCCTGCTCGGCGGGCAGGTCGAAGACCTGCTCGCTGTCTGCCTTGGGGTCCGGGCGCCGGAAGACCTCGCGGCGCCCGTCGTGGTGGTGTAACACGACCGCCCGCGACCCGTCGTCGAGTTCGATCTCGAACTTCCGGCCGACGCCCGGAATGTCTGTCTCGTAGACGGTCATGACCACGGATTCGACCAGCGGCGGCTTAAGCGTGGGTGACCGCTGACGCGGTGCGACCGCTTTCGCCGCAGCCGACCACTTTCACCCCGCTATCTGAACCCTTAACAGCGGGCGCGGCCAACGTGGCCGTAATGGCGACTACCGACGGGGCAGAGTTCGTCGAGGGGCCGCTGCTCGTCGACGGCGTCCTCGAGAACCGGGCCTACCAGCGCCGACTCGCCGACGCGGCCCTCGAAACGCATACGCTGGTCTGTCTCCCGACCGGCCTCGGGAAGACCACCGTCAGCCTGCTCGTCACCGCCGACCGACTCGCCGGCGACGTGGTCAACAAGTCCCTCCTCCTGGCCCCGACGAAGCCCCTCGTCCAGCAACACGCCGATTTCTACCGCGAAGCCCTCACCGTGGCCGACGACGAGATCGTCGTCTACACCGGCGACACCCGCCCCGACGACCGCGCGGACCTGTGGTCCGGCGCCCGCGTCGTCGTCGCTACCCCCGAAGTCGTCGAGAACGACCTTGTCGGGTCGCGGATCGACATGACCGACGTGGTCCACTGCACCTTCGACGAGTGCCACCGCGCGACCGGCGACTACGCCTACAACTACATCGCCGAGCGCTACCACGAACAGGCCCGCGACCCGCTCGCGACCGGGATGAGCGCCTCGCCCGGCGACGACGAGGAAGCCATCCTCGAAGTCTGCGGGAATCTCGGCCTGGCCCAGGTCGAAGTGATGACGGAGGACGACGCCGACGTGGACGAGTTCACCCACGAGACCACCGTCGACTGGGAGCGCGTCGAACTCCCCGAGACCGTGATCGAGATCCGCGACGCCCTCCACGAGGTCATCACCGACCGACTGGAGAAGCTCAAAGAGCTCGGGGTGACATCGACGACCCAGCCCGACACCTCCGAGCGAGAGATCCAGCGCATCCAGGGCGAACTGCGCCAGCTGATGGACAACGACCAGTCCGAGGGATACGAGGGGATGAGCCTGCTCGCGGAGGTCCGCAAGCTCCGAACGGCGGTCACCTACGCCGAGACCCAGAGCGTCGAGTCGCTGCGGCGGTATTTCGAACGGCAGAAACAGGCCGCTCGCGCCTCGGGAGCCTCGAAGGCCGACCAGCGGATGGTCTCGGACCCCAAGGTTCGGGAAGCGGTCCGGAAGGCCGAGACCTACGACGACCTGCACCCCAAGTTCCGCCAGACGCGGATGCTGCTCGCCCAGACGCTCGGCATCGAGGGCGGCGAGCGCGTCATCGTCTTCACCGAGTCCCGGGACACCGCGGAGACGCTGACGGATTTCCTGGGAAACCACTTCGAGACCCGGAAGTTCGTCGGGCAATCGGACACCGACGGCAGCGACGGGATGACCCAGAACGAACAGCAGGAGACGCTCGACGCCTTCCGCGCCGGCGAGTTCGAGGTGCTCGTCTCCACCTCCGTCGCCGAGGAGGGACTGGACGTGCCCGAGGTCGACCGCGTGCTGTTCTACGAACCGGTCCCGACGGCGATCCGCGCGATCCAGCGCAAGGGCCGGACCGGCCGCCAGACTGAAGGTGCGGTCTCGGTCCTGCTCGCGGAGGACACCCGCGACGAGGCCTACTTCTGGAAGGCCCGCAACGACCAGAAGCGGATGGAAAAGGAGCTTCGCTCGCTGAAGTCGATGGCCGGTGAGATCGAATCCGAACTCGGCCAGTCGGCGATGAGCGACTTCGAAACGGGGTCTGCAGTCGAAACGAGCGGCGGTGACGGGTCCACCCCGGACCGCACGACTGCGGACGGATCGGCCGGCGAAAATTCCGACGCCGAGACCGGCAGATCTCCACAGGAAACAGAGGGCGAAGCCGCAAGCGAGTCCGAGGAATCGGGAACTACACCGAGCGAAAACGGCACCTCGTCGCAAGCCTCCGGGAGGGGAGCGGACGATGGGAGCGACGACGGCGAGAACGGCGCTCCCGACGGCGACGACGGCGATACCGGCGGTGACGGCGGGATGAGTGGGGACGACGGACAGGCCGGACTCGACGCGTTCGCAGGCGAAACGGAGGGCGAGTCGGAGAGCGAACCGGAGGAGACCGACGTGGCGGCAGACGACTCGAAGGGAACCGCCGCGACTGCGGACGACTCGGAGGGGACCGTCGCGACGGCGGATCCCTCGGGCGAAGACACCGAAATCGTCGTCGACCAGCGCGAACTTGACGCGGCCATCGCGAAGGACCTCTCGCGCCGCGAGGGCATCACGACGCGCCTGGAGACACTCACCGTGGGCGACTACGTGCTCTCGGATCGGGTGGTCGTCGAGCGCAAGACCGTCTCCGACTTCCTCGACACCCTGACCGGGAGCGACGAGCGTTCGATGTTCGAGCAGGTCAAAGACGCCACACGGAACTACGCCCGGCCGGTCGTCGTCATCGAGGGGACGAACCTCTACGGCGAGCGCAGCGTCCATCCCAACGCCATCCGCGGCGCGCTGGCCTCGCTCGCGGTCGATTTCGGCGCGAGCGTCCTCCGGACTGAGAACGAAGACGAGACGGCCGAGTTACTGGAGACCATCGCAACCCGCGAGCAGGAGGACAACGAACGGACCGTCAGCGTCCACGGCGAGAAGAGTTCGAAGACCCTCGCCGAACAGCAGGAGTACGTCGTCGCCAGCGTCGCCGAAGTCGGCCCCGTCACCGCCCGCTCGTTGCTCGCCGAGTTCGGGAGCGTCGAAAGCGTCCTGACCGCCGACGCCGACGAACTCCAGACGGCCGAAGGTGTCGGCGAGGTGACCGCCGAACGTATTCGCGACGTGGTAGGTAGCGACTACGACCGGTGAGCGACGGCGCTCGATCGGGCCGTGAGTCGGGGACAGGGTGGTGCTGACGGTCGGTCGTCGTGGGTTCGAACACCCCTTCGTTTCGTGTTGAGAACCCGAACGATCAAAACATCAAATACCCTCCGGTTCGTTGTCACCGATCGAACTGGTATCAGATGAGTGGCATGGAGTGGATCGTCAGGTTCGAGTTGCCGAACGGGGGCCCTGGCCCGGAGACGGTAGCGAGCGACGACCTCGCACCGGAGTTCGACGGGATCGTGGTCCTCCTCTTGCGCGACCACTACTGTCAGGTCTCTCGCGACCGCGCGCGGTCCTACAGCGACGCGTTCGACGACTTCCGCGCGGAGGACGTGGCCGTCGTCGCGGCGCTCCCTCACGAGGTCGAGAAGGCCGCCTACTGGCGCAAGCGCTACGACCTCGATTTCCCCGTCGTCGCCGACACGGTCGACGCGCCCGCCACCGACGCGGAGGGGGCCGCAGGCACCGCGATGACGGACGGCACGCCCAGATTCGACGCGTTCGCCGACATCGAGACCGGTGTCGACTCGCTGCCGGGGATCGGCGTCCTCGACACGGACTCGAAGTTCCCCAGACTCGTCGACACCGAGGGCGGCGAGACGCTCCAGGACTGTCCCACTCCCGAAGAGGCGCTCGACGTAGCGCTCGACGCGCTGCACTGACGCGAGAAGCAGTTCTCCGGTCCGACGGTCAGTACGGGAGTGCCGACAGCGCCTCGGCCGCCTCGCGAGCGGCCGCGAGGTGGTCGCGCGCGCGTCGTGGGTCGTCACACGCCTCGGCCTGCCGGGTCTGTGCGACGAGCGTCCGGACGAGCGATTCGCGGGCGGTCGCGAGGTTGCCCTCGCCGCCGGTCGCGGGTGTAGAAGACGCGGACCCGGAGGCCCCCGTTTCGGGTGCGTTCGCGGCCGCGGACCCACCGGAGGGCGCGGTCGGCGCGTTCCGCTGCGGAGTGGAAGCGGTGGTGTCCTGCGCCTGGGCAGCGGTGCCGGCCGCGCCAGTGTCCGCGCTGGCGGCCGCGTCTGACTGTGTTTCGACAGGACTCTCGGCCTCGCTGGCTGGGTCGCTTTCGGCCTCGCTGGGAGCGTCGCTCTCGGGTTCGTCGGTAGCGCCGCCGGCCGGTTTGGCTCCGTTTTCGGCCGCTTCGGCGCTACTCCCCTCGTCGTCCGCGTCGACCTCCTCTCCACCCTCGCCTTCCGCTGCGGCCTCGCCGCCCTCCCCGACGACTTCCTCGCAGGAGGGACAGAACTCCTGGCCGTCGTAGCGGAAGACCGGGTCGCCACACTGGTCGCAGTGGGCGTTGGTCATCGTCGCGCCCTTGAGCAGGAGTTCGCTCATCCGCTCGGTCGCTTCGCGCTTTTGCTGGTCGCGCTCGTACTTCTCGCGGAGCTGCTCGCGCTCGGCTTCCTTGTCGAAGTCGCTCATACCCGGTAGATACCCGCCGCGGGGGAAAAACGCGTCGTCGCCCGGCCGACGCGACAGCCCGACCCAGCCCCCGGAATTTCGACTATCGTCGAATCGAAAATGGACGAATGACGCCACCAACGAGGCGGTTTCGACAGTTTTACCCCCCGACGTGGGACAGTTTGACGTGGTATGACGAAAGTTAGCATCGTCGGTGCCGCAGGCACCGTCGGGGCGGCAGCGGGGTACAATCTCGCGCTTCGGGACATCGTGGACGACCTCGTCTTCGTGGACATCCCGGACCAGGAAGACGTCACGATCGGACAGGCCGCGGACGCCAACCACGGCGTCGCCTACGACTCGAACACGACCGTCCGGCAGGGTACCTACGAGGACACCGCCGGCTCGGACGTCGTCGTCATCACGGCCGGTATCCCGCGCCAGCCGGGTCAGACACGCATCGACCTCGCGGGCGACAACGCGCCGATCATGGACGACATCGGCTCCTCGCTCGCCGAGCACAACGACGACTTCGTGACCGTCACCACCTCGAACCCGGTCGACCTGCTCAACCGCCACCTCTACGAGACGGGCGAGCGCGCACGCGAGAAAGTGGTCGGCTTCGGCGGCCGCCTCGACTCGGCCCGGTTCCGGTACGTCCTCGCCGAGCGCTTCGACACGCAGGTCGGCAACGTCGAGGCCACCATTCTGGGCGAGCACGGCGACGCGCAGGTCCCCGTCTTCTCGAAGGTCCGCGTCGACGGCCGCGACCCCGAGTTCTCCGACGACGAGCGCGAGGAGATCCTCGCCGACCTCCAGAAGTCCGCGATGAACGTCATCGAGCGCAAGGGCGCGACCGAGTGGGGCCCCGCGACGGGCGTCGCCCACATGGTCGAGGCCATTCTCCGGGACACCGGCGAGGTCCTCCCCGGCTCGGTCGTCCTCGACGGCGAGTACGGCTACGAGGACACCGCCTTCGGCGTCCCGGTCAAGCTCGGGTCCGGTGGCGTCGAGGAAGTCGTCGAGTGGGAACTGGACGACTACGAGGCGGAACTCATGGACGACGCCGCCGAGAAGCTCGCCGACCAGTACGAGAAGATCGCGTAAGTCGCGACACTACTCACGCTCACCGACCGCGCCCGTCCTCACCGGACCGACGGCGCCCGTCGTTCCAGTCGAACCGGTCCGCGCGGTCGGTCTCCTCACTGCTCTCTTCCGGGACTCGTTCGTCGAGCAGCGACGCCCACTCGTCGACGTACGAACCCTGTCGCACTGTGATCACCTGTCCGAGGTATCTCATCGAGAAACTATAACGGTTGTGCCCGCGCGCTGACGAGTCTGTTCTCGATAACAGCCAGCCGACGAAGAGAGTCGCGACCGGACAGGCGTCGTCTTCGCGTCAGGCGTCTGCTTCGCGCCAGGCCTCGGGCACCTGAATGCTGTAGCGGCCGTCTTCCTGGAGCGCGATGATGTACTCCTCGCGGTCGTACAGTTCCATGAGGTTGAGTTCGTACTGGCCGGGCTCGACGACGCGGATGCTCTCGAACTGTTCGTTGAGTTCCTCGCGGAGCTGGGCGAGGTCCGGTCGGTCAGTCCGCTCGGCGTCGGGCTCCGCGGCGACCGTTCGCCCGTCGTCAGTGGGCTCGGACTCGCTCGCGGCGGAGTCGTCGGACTCCGGTTCGGTGTTCTCGTCGCTCGAATCGTCGGAGCCAGTATCTACTGCCTCGTCCGCTGTGTCCGCCGCGTCGGCCTCGGATTCGATCGTCGGGTCGTCACCCACCGGATCGTCGGCGGTCGGTTCGAACCCCTCAGCCGGGACTTCGTCCGGCGTGGCGACCTCTGACCGGGCGTCGGCCTGGGCGGTGTCCTCGCTCGCGGGCGCGGACTCGGCGACGATGATGTCGTCGTCGCTCCCGTCACCGGCCTGGGTGGACGGCTCCGACGCCGCTGGCGTCTGCGCCGCGTCGGGCGCGGTCTGAGTCGGGTCCGACGCCGCCGACTGAGTCGAGTCCGACGCCGCCGGCGCTCTGGCCTGCGAGGCGTCGGGACCGGTGTTGCCGCTGACCAGGTCCTTGACTGTCGCGGCCGCGCTGCCGACGGTGCGAGTCATCGCGTCGCCCGGCCGTTCCGGCGGTTCGGGCTCGGCGTCGGATTCCGACGGGGAGTCGGTCTCACCGGCGGCGCTGTCGAACCCGTCGGGTCGGAACTGGAACTTCGTGCCGCCACACTCCGGACAACCCGACAGCATCTCCTTGGAGCCGTCGGCGAACGTCCGGTCGCAGTTCGTACACTGGTGGGGCATGCCTTACTTCCGTGAGACCAGCGCGCTGATCAGGGTTTCGTCCTTGTGGAGCGTCTCGATCTGATTGGCGGGACCGATGACCGTGAGTTTCTTCGTCTCCTCTTTACCCATCAGCCTGCCCAGCAAGCTCGAATCGTCGGCCTGCGATTTGGGGTAGGTCTCGATCTCCAGACCGGTGAACTCGTCGGGGCTGATCTCGGCCATCGTGACCTCGATCAGGCGAGACTCCTCGTCGGGGGTGAGCCCGGCCTCGAGGATGACGATCTTGTTGTCCCGGACGCCGTCGAGGATGGTCCGGATCTTCTCCATCGTCGTCTTGCCGTCCATCCGCTCCGCGCTGATCAGGTCGATCTTCACGCCGTCTTCGTCTTCGGGGTGTTTTGCTTCGGCCATGATATCACCCGAAGTACTCCGCTATCTGGTCGTACACTTCGTCCATGTTGTCTCCTTCGAGCGCCGACAGCTCCGTCGTCTCGTGTTGCGGGAACGCGTTGCGGATCCGCTGCACGCTCGAATCTTCGAGGTCGATTTTGTTCGCGAGTATCAGCACCGGCAGGTCCTGACTCTCGATGATCCCGATGAGCATCGTGTTGACCTGCGTGAACGGGTCCTCCGTCGAGTCGAGCACGTAGACCACGCCGTCGACGTCCTCGCGGAGCCAGTGCATCGCTTCGGCGACGCCTTCGGTGGCCTCGCGAGAGCGACGCACGGCGTCGTCTTTCTCCATGTCGTGTTCGAGAAACTCCGTGTAGTCGACTTTCGTCGTCACGCCGGGCGTGTCGACGATGTCGATGGTGACGGTGTTGCCGTTGCGCTCGATTTCGACGTTCTCCTTGCGGCGGGCCCGCCGCGTCTCGTGGGGCACGTGGCTCTCCGGGCCGACGACGTCGCCGTGTTCGGTCCAGTCCCGCGCGATGCGGTTGGCCAGCGTCGTCTTGCCGGCGTTTGGCGGCCCGTAAATCCCGATGCGTTTGGACTCCTCGTCGGAGAACATCGACGATACTGCTCGTGAAATGCTCGAACGTAGGTTTGTCAGTAGTCCCATCCTGGCCTCCCTGCCCGGTGTCGGGCTTGTTCGTACAACCCCGCGCAACCTACTTAATCGTTCGTCAGACATATATAAACGATTTAGCATAGTGGCCGGCGTGTTCCGGTGGCCCGACCGATGGTGGACGATTCCTATCGACGATAGCGATAATTCCGGCCGACTTCAATCCACAATACCGATTACCCCGCCCGAGAGAGGTGTCGGTAATGACACTCTCCGAGGAAGCCCGCGAGCGACTGGCGGACATCGTCGAACTCCAGCCCACCAAGAACGGTGACCTCCAGGAGCGGTGGGGGATGGACAGCGGCAGCGACGTCCACCAGTACCTCGAGGCCGAACTCGACGACTACTACTACCGGAACGCCGACAGCCTCATCTGTGCCACGCCGGCAGCCGAGTCCCTCGTCGGCGATGGCGACGGCGACGACGGGCCCCGAGTCGTCCAGGGAACGGCCCTCCAGGTGCGTGTCCTCGATGTCCTGCCCGCCCCCGACGGGGAGCCACAGAGCGTCGTCGCCACACTCCAGGCCGTCCGCGAGACCGGCGCGGACCCGGGCGTGGACGCCGTCCGCTCGACGCTCCACACGCTCGTCGACATGGGCCTCGTCGAGCGCGACCGGACGACGGTGCCGACGTTCCGCCTCGCCGTTCCGCGGGCGGACATCGAGGTCGAGACCGACGAGTGACCGGCGGGCGGTATCACGAGTCTGAGTCCGCCGGCGGGTCGGGCCGCTCCCTAGCGCGCTGGCGGTCGAGCAGGCGCTTCGTCGCCGCGCCCGGCCCGCCCGCGATGGGCCAGTCGCGCTGTCGCCACGCCGGCGGTTCGGGCTCCACGTGGGGACAGTCACTCGAACACTCGCGAGGGGTCTGGTGGCGGCCCTTCGCCGTGCAGTGGGGGCGGGCGACGGCCGCCGTTGGTCGGAGTTCGAAGGCCCGACAGTCCGGCCGCATCGAGGCGACGTAGGAGCGCCAGCCCCGCTCGTAGGCCCGCTCGGCGATCTCGAGGCGCTTGTCGGCCTTCCAGTTCGGGTCGACGTACTCGAACCGCGCGGCCGACTGATCGTGTTCGTTCCCCGAGGGGCGCTCGAGGATGCGTGTCCCGGGGGCGTCGACCGCGAGCGCGGTGGCGTTCCAGGCGACGTCGACCGACGCGTCGCCGACCGCGAGGATACCAGCCTCGACCGGGAGCCGCTCGTAGAGCGCGGGTTCGACGTCGGCGTCGGTCGCGCGGGTCGCGACCCACACCTCGTCGGCGAGCGCGAGCGCCACGTCTCGCTCTAGCTGGTCACCCAGCACGCGGGCGGCGCTGGCGTCGAGGTCCGGCTTGTT
>ENA-ORDC01002483-ORDC01002483.1-marine-metagenome-genome-assembly--contig:-NODE-2483-length-11025-cov-2.669346_pt1 | contig 11025 bp, 7 predicted proteins | sample MGYA00237783_ERZ508515 | MGnify/ENA primary metagenome ERZ508515 (study PRJEB26186, sample SAMN06268792) | marine metagenome | isolation source: Eden Landing Ponds, San Francisco, CA, USA | place...
TCTTCGAACTCACGTTTTCCGCAACTGCGATGGCGTTTGCCGGCGTCTCCGTTCTGTTTCTCGTCTTCGACCTCATCGTCGGGTTCGGTCGGCCCCTGATGGCCGCTCGATATTTCGCCGTGCTCGTCGTCGGCTCGTTTTGCTTCGACCTCTACAAGCGTTTTAACTGGAATCCAAACGTCCCGCGAGCGATGGTTGTCGTTCTGACAATACTGGTCGTCTTCTCGGTACTCGGAGCTCACCACTCCCCGCTGACGATGCGAACCAACCAGCAGGTGACCGATATGGAACTGGACGGCGCAGGGTGGCACCTGACATATGGCAGCGAGAACCTTCCCCACACGGAGTACGGAATCGACCTCTATCGATTCGAGGACGCCCTGATCGGATTCCAGTCAAACAACATCACGAAGGATCCCGATCCACCACCGGATCACTTCGGATACGCCGACGGTGAGACCCTCGGTGCCGAGTACAACGAAAGCCACTACCTGGTGATCACGTCTGCCGGCCGACAGTTCTATCCGGGAGTCTGGCCGGATTACCGTCAGTTCTGGCGGTACACGGCCGAGGACTTCGACCGACTCGAGACCGACCCGACGGTCTCGCAGGTGTACGCCAACGGCGGGTACGATACGTATCTCGTCAACGGGACAAACACCCCCGCCTGACTGGAACGATAGAAAATGGTCAAATCTGTTAGAGACGGAGTAACAATCAGCTCTACGGGGAACTCTCGAACAACAATGATCTGTCGGAGACACCGCCGCAACCGGACGCTCGATCGATACCGTACGCGTGAGCGAGTTCGGACGAAGGGCCGCGTTCCAACTCGCGGATCGGGTCGAATATGAGTTGGAGCCACACTTCGAGGGGAGCCTTCGCCACCTGGCTGGATCTCGTGGCGACCGTGGTGCTGGCTCTTCTCACGACGGTCCCGGTTCTTATGTCAGGAGAACAGGGGCCCTTGGAACTATTGCGAGTTCCGCTCGGATTCGTATTCGTGTTCTTCTTGCCCGGGTACGCGATCCAGTCGGCGCTGTATCCCGCTAGTGGCCTCGACACGCACGACCAGTTCTCTGCGCGGATGGGGACCGGAAAAACGAAGCACGGACCCACCCCGTTGGAGCGGCTCGTTCTATCGGTCGGACTGAGCCTCGTCACCGTTCCACTCGTCGGCCTCGTCTGGAACTTCACCCCGTGGGGAATCGCGATTCAGCAGGTGCTCGGAAGCCTCGCCGCGGTCGTCGTCGTTGCAGCGGTCGTCGGCGCGTATCGGCGGGCCAAACTCCTGCCCCAGGACCGTTTTTACCTCCCGCTCGAACGGATATCGACGGAGTACTGGCCGGCGCTCGATGGGGGGACAACTCGCGAGAAACGGCTCAATATCGCGGTCGCCGTCCTCGTCGTTTTGGCAGTTATCGGCGTGGGAACGGCGATTGCGATGCCCAAGGATGGCGAAGCATACACTGAACTGTATCTGCTGAGTGAAGATCCCGAGTCCGGGACGCTGACTGCCAGTGAGTACCCTGCCACGTTCTCCCCAGGCGAGTCACAGGAACTCCACGTCGGCATCGGTAATCGCGAAACTCACTCGGCTACGTATACGGTCGTCGTAAAACTCCAGGAGCTCGAAGCGGCCACCGGCGAACGAACCGTCGTCGAAGAAACGGAACTCGACCGGTTCAGTGCGACCATCGAATCCGGTCAAAGCGAGCGGATTTCGCGAACTATCACGCCCGACTCGAGCGTGACCGGTCAGAACCTCCGGCTGGTGTTTCTCCTGTACGAGGGCACACCCGCTGCTGATCCGTCCGTCTCGAACGCCTATCGGGAGGTTCACCTCTGGGTGAGCGTGTCACCGTCGAATAGCGAGGATATCTCGAACGTCGAAGCCGTCAGTCACCATCCCGCCGACCGGCCGGTAACCGGCACCTAACAATAGCATGCTACCGGCAACGAGTTACCGATGAGTTTTCGATCGTCCGAAGACGCCGATTCAACCCGTTTGAGGCGCGATAGAAGGAAAACCGGGAACTGGAGACTCGGTATTGTCTCTTCCATCGGTCAGCGGCTGGCGTCCGGTCGGACGGACGGATCGGACGCGGCTAGTTCTCTCGGCCAGAGGAAAAGCCCTGACAGCATCCGACTGTCGTTCTATATTCCCAGTCTCGCCGTCGGCGGGGCCGAACAGGTGACCGTCAGTATCGTCAACGGTCTCGTCGAGCGGGGATACGACATCGACTTGGTCGTCTCCCATCCACAGGGCGAACTGCGATCGAACGTCGCGGACGACGTATCTATCACGAAACTCGGGTCATCCCGCGTTCCCGTCGCTGGTATCGGTGCCCACGTACCAGCCCTCGCGAAGTACCTCTCTCGGACTGAACCGAAAGCCGTCTTCACCCAGAAACTCGATGCGAGTATGGTCTGTCTCCTCGCGAAGTGGCTGGTCGACGTCGACACCAAAATCATCCCCACCATACACAGCGCGTTCGGGATCACGTCCGAGCCGACAGCGAAGTCGCGTGCGCTCACTTCCTTCGCCACTCGGTCGTTGGCGTACGCCGACCACGTTGTGGCGGTGTCAGAGGGGGTCGCTGATTCGGTCGTCGACGCAACCACCGTTCGTCCGGCGGACGTCTCGGTTCTGCACAACCCTGTCGACGTCGAAGCCGTCCGTGAACGGTCACGGACGCCTGTCGACTCCCAGTGGGTCGAGAACGACGACGTGCAACTGGTTCTGTTCGTCGGACGACTTGAACGGCAGAAGGACCTCGAAACGTGGCTCCGGACGTTTGCGCGGGTCCACCGATCATCACCGACTGTTCGCGGGATAATCGCGGGGAAAGGGTCTCAGCGAGATCGCCTGCAGGCGCTCGCGAAACAGTTGGGAATCGAAGACGCGGTGTCGATTCCGGGATACGTCGAGAACCCCTACCGGTATATGCGGAAAGCCGACGTTTTCCTTCTCTCCTCGCGCTTCGAGGGGCTACCGACAGTGCTCATCGAAGCACTCGCGTGTGGCTGTCAGATCGTCTCGACGGACTGCCCGTGTGGCCCCCGAGAGATACTGAGGGAGGGAGAATACGGCCAGTTAGCGCCCGTCGGCGACGTAGCGGCGCTCGCTCACGGTGTGGAAACGTCCCTGGCCGATCCGATCCCGTCGGAACGTCTCGAGAGGCGTGCAGACGATTTTGCGCCGGGAGTGGTGTTAACCGAGTACGAACGGTTCATCGAAACGCACGTCTTCGACCGCTCGTAGGCCATCGTCTGTCCGTATCGGTCGCCGTGGATTTTTTGCGAACCCTTTTCCAAATTCGGATAGGTCAGCCACGAGACCAGATCACACTGTCGACCGTAGCTATCCCAGAATTCTCGGTAGACCGAGGTGCCGAAGCCTTCGGGGACGTACGTCCGACATACCGTAGCGTTTGCAACTGATTGCGCATCCGATCGCACGACTGCGTGCGATCGAGTGGTAGAGACTTGCAAACGCTACTATATTAGTAGTACCCAGAGGCACCGACGTCTCTGACCTTTGGTACGTCGATGGTCATTTCGTCGTCTTCCCGAAGAGTGTCAACCGTCACACTGCTGAGTTGGCCCACCCCATTGGGGTTGCCATTGTAGTGGAGTTCGTCGATCGTGCCGGTGCAGTTCTTCAGGTGGACCGCCGATCCGCCTGCCGTATCGTATATCGCGATCCGACCGATGTCGAACTCGCGTCCCTCGTCTTTGACGACGATTCCGGCCGGCTGGTTCTCTTCGGTGTTCGTATTTCTAATGAGTATGTTATCACCGCTTATGCTCCCTCCAGCGGGAAAGAGCAGACCCGGATCGGTTGCATTCTCGATAAGGACGTTGTTGAGGACAAGATCACCGCCCACGGGATCCTGTGGGATGTTGTAGACCCCGGGTTCGGTCCGAAGGTTCGCGATACGGGTGTTTTCGATGACCTGCGTATTGGTCGTTTTGTTCTGTTTGACACCGTAGCCGCACTTGTCGATGACGCAGTCGCGAATCGTCATATTCCCGCCTTTGTTGTCGGCCCCTGCACCGGTGTTCCCCCACAGGAGGGATCCCTGAATTAGTGTTTCCTGGTTCGGATTGTTCCCGATAAACGCCGCGACACCGTGACCGTCTCTGCCCGTTACTCTCTGTTGTTTCAACCCGTTTCTAATCATCGAACTGTCGTAGATGTGGGTTCCCGGCTCTCGTATCTGGAGTCCGTTCGTCGCCCAGTCACGAATCACGCAGTTTCGGATCTCCACGGGATATCCCTCACCGCCGGCGCTCTGGACTTCGATTCCGTTCGCGATGTTGTAGTTCTGTTTGAGCCCCTGACCGGTGAGCGTCAGATCACGAATGGTTATACCGGTTAGTTCGTCTCTCTGGCTCGGTGTGATGACGATTCCTCTGTGGACCGAGTTGTGATCGGGTGCCATCTTCAGCTGCGTCCGACCGGGACCAGCTCCCGTTATCGTCACTCCACGATGCCGATGCACCAGCAGAATTGCGTCGGCTCTCCCGGTTCCAATGAGAATATCTCCTTCGGGAAGATGAACAGTTCCGTCCGGTGCCGCTGCATCCAGCGCCGACAGTAGGGCCTCGGTGTCATCGGTGCTGCCGTCGGCGACCCCGCCGTGATCCTCGAGTCGAACCTCTCCTTCCGAGTCCGGTGTACTGGTCTCCTGTGACGGACTCGGAGCTGGGGTGCCAACCGGAGGCTCCTCCTCTATAGTCTCGCTCGGAGGCGTCGCCGCCGGTGGAACGATGTTGCGTACTGCCGTGGCTCCTCCAGCTACTGCGAGGAGAAAAATAACCTTGCGACGGCTGAGATCTTCTTTGTCCATCGGTTTTTGCTATGAATCTATCCGCAGTGACGGCATATATTTATGCTACTACTACTTCTCTGGGCGTTACTACCTGGATTGTTACCGGAGCACTAACGGACGATACTGCCGACTACGTCGGGTGAACAGCTTCGACATTCCACGGAGTGCCGAAACCGTTCACCGACGGCAGCCGACCCGTATCGTGGCCTTCGTAAGTCATCACACGCTTGTTCGCACGACGACGTGCGATCGGATGTGCAAACGGTTCCAACGGCTACGATAGTGTGGCCACCAGCTAACGGATATCGCCCAGCCTCTAGTGGTGTAGATACCCTATTCTATCGACAATCGATCGTTTTGGCAACTGCATAAGTATAGACGTCTTTTCGGCTCTCAGGTCAGCCTATTATCCTCTTCGTGATACTATGCGCGAGCCGATAGTTTACCGGTCAACTGATAACCGCTCTCGTAAATCGGTCACAACTCCTATGAACCGGTTACCATCGTCTGGCTGTGACGTTTGAGAGGGGTTACCTTCGATATAACAATCGGATCTACACGTAATCTACGAAAGTATGTTCCAACAGACTACTGTGTACAGAACGGCTTGGATGGCACGACAGTCGATGGATCCACGGCGATGACAGGGAGTCAAGGATCCGACACGGACAGAGGCGAGAGAGCAGCGGTACCTAACGAGAGTGCGTTCGGAGTGCAACCGACAGTGAGCGTCGTCATTACGACGTACGACCGTCCGAGCTACCTCCCGCGCGCCGTAGAATCCGTGTCACGACAGACGTACGATCGGATCGAACTGATACTCGTCGATGACGCGTCACCGACGCCCGCATCCGAAACCGTTTCCGCAGACGACTACCAGTTCCCGGAGTTCGAAATCGTTCGACACGACGAGAATAAGGGACCAAACGCGGCACGGAATACTGGCGTGTCGGCGGCAAACGGCAAATATGTCGCCTTCCTGGACGACGACGATAGATGGGTTCCGGAGAAAGTCGAGCGGCAGGTGGACCTCTTCGAGGGTGCCGACCAGGATCTCGGGGTCGTTTCGACCGGGTGGAAACGGGTACGCAACGACTCGATCGAAGACGTCTGGATACCCCCCACCATCGAGGGTGATATCACGAAGGCGCTGCTTTGCCAGAACGTCGTTGGAACCCAATCTGCCGTAATGGTCCGAACCGAGATTGCCAAGCGGGTCCCCCTCGACGAGCGGTTTCCCCGCTGGGCGGATCAAGAGTGGTACGTCTCCTTGTCGACTGAGTGTGAGTTCGACAGGATCCGAGAACCGCTCGTCATTCACGAGTTCGAGACGCACAATCGGATCACTGACGACTCTACGAAATTATACGAGGCCCACCGTCTCTTCCTCGAGAAGTACCTGCCCGTCGCGGCCGAGTACGGTCCCCTGATGAAACGAAAGATGCAGGGGTGGGCGGATTTCCGTGTCGGGAAATCCCTGCTTCGGATGGGTGAATATTCGATGGCTCGTCGATTCCTCATCAGTGCCGTTCGGTGGTACCCACTCGAACCGAAGTTCTACGCATTCGCCGGTTCGTCCCTCGGCGGTCGGTGGACACACTCGGCCGCACGGTCGCTGAACAAACTGACTTCGTTGAATTAACAACTCACGTCCGCGTCGACGGCTCCCTCCTTCTTCACGTCTCTCAGCTGCGAATCCGCTGGTTTCCCCTCACTACGTATTATTCGATCGCCTCCAGGTGGTGGTCTCGAACCCGTTCGGCGTGGGCCGCCCACGTCCAACCCTGTTCGACGAGCCGTTCGCGTCCGCTCGTTCCCATCGCTCGCGTACGGGCCGGGTCTGCGATCAGTGACAGCAACGCCGCGCGGAGTTCCTCGACGTCGCCCGGGGGGACTAAGCGTCCGGTGACGCCGTCGACGACCTGTTCCGGAATACCCCCGACCGACGAGGCCAACACGGCGGTCTCGCTTGCCATTGCCTCGTAGATGACGGTCGGCCGTCCCTCGGTGTGGCTCGGGAGCCACAACACGTCCGCGAGGGCGAACCAGCGACGGAGTGCGACCGGGGGGAGGCCGTTGAACACGAGACGCGTCGAACGGCCATCCGCAGTGAGCACGCGACGCAGATCCTCGTCGAGATCCCCGCCGTGTCCCACGAAGACGAAGACCGTGTCCGGATCGTCTATCCGGGGGATGACGTCTATCATCTCCCGAACGCCTTTCCGTTCGAGGAAGTGGCCGACGAACAGGACGACGGTCGCGTCCTCCGCAACGCCGAGTTCCCGGCGGAGCGTGTCGCGCTGATCGACCGGAAAGTGCTCGGGATCAGCACCGAGGGGAACCGTCGAAACCGTCGATGGGTCGGTCAGTTCGCGGGCCCGTTCGGCGAGCGCATCGCTCACACAGAGGACGCCGGTAGCCTCGTCGAGCGTTTCACGGACGTTCTGGCGGACCCCCCGTGAGAAGTCTTCGTAGGAGTTGAGGATCGTCCCGTGGGCGACGACGAAAAGCGGCAGATCGTGCTCGCGAACGTACGGGAGCATCCCGTACCCGTCGAGATAAACGTGACAGGCGTGGACGACGTCGGGGACGTCGAACTTCTGGTCCACGTACCGTGGCACCCGTCTGGCGAACGAGTCACCGGACACCCCGTAGAAGAACCGTTTCGGAAGCAGATACCAAAATCGGGGATGGTGGACCGCATACGCGCCCCAGTTTTCGACGTCCGGAAGCGAACTGTACGCGGAGTACGGACCGATCGGCGGTGCGAACGGTCGCGGGGAGACGACGCTCATATCGACCCCCGTCTCCGCGAGAGAGCGCAGTATCCGGTGGTTGAACAGCCCGTTGTAGCGCTCGATCGTGTCCGGGTGGTTCACCGCGCTCGCGAGTAGGGAGTACATTTTGAGGCGCTTCGACTCCCTCTCCGGGGCGGCCGGGTAAAATTATAGTCTGGCTATCGGCGAGTGAGGGACCGCGTCCGCGGGAGTCGCTCCCGTCGGCCTACACCTCCACGGTTTCGCTCACCGTCTCGTTCGACGTATCGTTCGCCCACAGCCGGACGCTGTCGACGTCCCCCCTGACGCGGAGGACGTGCGTGTAACTCGCGCTACTTCCGTTCACGGTGGTGCTCTCGGCGGCGACTGGGTGTCCCTCGTACTCCAGCGTCGTGATCACAGTATCGAGGTCCTGTTCGTCGTCACTGACCGTCCAGTCGACGTCGAACCGGGTCCATCCGGAATCGCTCTGGTCGGTGACGTCCAACGTTTCGACGGTCGGTGCGCTGTCAGGCGCAGGGGCAGCAAGCGTCCCAAAACCCACGATGTCCCCTTCGACCGTTTCTCCGTCGGCTTCGGCCACCGCGCGGAACTCGTATTGCGTGTCTCCTTCGAGGCCGGAGAGGGTGTGAGTGAACTCCTCCGGGGAATCGAGCGTGCGTTCGCCCGCGACGGTCCACGCCTCCTCGTCGGCCGCTCGCCACTCGAACCCCACGACCGCCTCTGCGCCGCCGAGGTCCCGGAGGTCGCCGCGCAGCGTCGCCGTCTCAGAAGTCACGTCCTGGGGTTCGAGGGTCGCCACAGAGGATCCGTTATCGACGACCACGTCTACCGTCGTACCGGCCGTGTTGCCGTCGGTGTCGGTCACGCGCGCCTCGAACGAAACTGTTCCGTCGGCGATGGCCGTCGAATCCCACGTCGCCGCGTGCGAGTCCGTCTCGGCATCGTAGGTCGCCGTCGACCAGGAGGAGCCGTCGACGCGGTACTCCACCGTCAGGGCACTCCCGCCGTCTGCGCTGTCGTCGGCGTCGATCCGAACGGGCACCTCACCGTCGACGGTCTTTCCGTCGGTCGGAGTTCGAAACGAGACCGTCGGTCGGCCGCCCGGAACCAGCGGCGCCGACTCGCCGCCCGTCGCGACGCTGAAAACGTCCGTTTGGACGGTTCCAGTGTCGAACGATCCCAGACCGACCCAGCCGTCGGTGTGGTCCGAATCCGTGACCTCGACGTCCCATCCAGCTGGTTCGGGTTCGGAGGCGGGCCACACTTTGGCCTGTACGGTCTCCCCTTCGGCGCGGAAGCGCCGGTAGAAGAAGGTGTTCTCTTCCGGAGTTCCGAACCGTTGCATCGTGGCCATTCCGTCTTCGGAGTATTTCCCCAGCCGGAACGCACCTTCCACGCCGTCGATTTCCAGCCAGTAGCCGAGTTCGGTCCCGTTCTGTGAGGCTGAGCGGAGGTGGACTCTGGCGTGGTAGCCGAGGTCGACGCCGTCGGTGAACGCCGGGACTCGGAACTTGTCGAGAACTTCGACGTCGGCGGGCGTTCCGACGGCGTCCCACGAGATGGCCCGGCGGGTCCGGTCCGTGCCGTCGTGTTCGTACTCCAGCGCGTGCCCGCCGTCGAACCCGGAACCGGAGACGACGGACCAGTCGTCCGACTCCGACTCCCACTGGAGCGTCCACGCGCCGTCGTCGGTCGTTTCCTCCTCTGTCGTCTCCTCGCTAGTCGACTCCGTCTCGGTAGTGGTGCTTCCGCTCCACGCGCCGACTTCGTCGGCCGTCGGGACCCCACTGAGATCGGTCTTTTTGTCCCCGGCCACTGTTCCAAAGGTGATGTTCCGGTCATCGCCGATCGCGCCGCCGTCGTTTCCGGCGTGATAGAACGTTCCGATCCGACTTCCTGAAGCGCTGGACGCCGAGTGGACGCCCGGGCCGTCCTCCTGTCCGTTGACCCACACCGTCGCGTCGCTCGCGTCGAACACCGCTTCGTCAGTCAGGAAGAGTCCACCGCGGACGTCGGGGCCGATGTCAGCGAGGACCAGTTCCGAACCGCTCGTCACCTCGTATCGGCCGTCCTCGCTCAGTCGCACGCACTCGTCGTGGTTCACCGCGACGACGTCCTCAAAGTGGACCACCGCTCCCGTCCCGTTTGTGTTCAGGAAGACGTGTCCCGTGTTGTTTTCCAGACGGCACCGGCGGTACGTGACCTCGTCGGTCTGTTCGGAACACTTCGTCGCCCCCGCGCCGCGGTTGTCCCGAATGACGCAGTCCTCTGCGATCCCGATGCCGCCCGAGAGGTCGATACCGTAGAACCCTCCGCCGAACCCGTTGCCGCGAGCGAGACAGTGCTCGAACCGAACGGCGGGTTGGTTGAACGAGTTGTTCCCCGTCTGGAGGCCAAACCCGTGTTGGCGGTTGTCACTGGCCGTACAGGAGGTCACCGTCGTCCCGGCGGACCGGACGTCGATGCCGTTGCCGTAGCAGTTCGTCGCCTCGACGTTTCTGATCGTGATGTCGACGTTGCCCTCCGAACTCGCGTCGGGGTCGTGCACCTGCACGGCCGACGCCACGTTTGGACTGCCCGCCACGTGCTCGCGGCCGCCGTCGACGGTCAGGTCTTCGAGGACGAAGTCTTCGAGTCCGCCGTCTTCGGGATCGAGAGTGATCACGTAGAGGTTCGATCCGCCGTTTCCGCCGCCGTATTCGATCCGGGTCTCCGGACCGTCACCGTAGATCCTGACGCCGGAACTCTTCGAGCCGACGTGAAGTATCCGCTCAGCGCCCTCGACGAGGTACGCTTCGCTCGTCGCGGGGAGATACACCTCATCACCGGGTCCCGCCGCGTCGATGGCGTCTTGGATCGCATCCCGATCGTTCGTGGAGCCGTCACCCTTCGCTCCGAAGTCCTGAACGTTCAATACGGTCATAGCTGACCCTCGCTGAAGTTCGTCCAGTGGACGGTCGTCTCCCCGGCGTCGTCGGCGGCGGCGCTACTCGCTGCGCCGCCGAAGACGAGCGCCGCCAAGGCGGCCCCGCCGGCTTTGAGACACCCGCGCCTGTTAACGTTCCATTTACCGCTTTCGTCCGTCGATTCCCCGTTCGAGTGGTTGTCACTCTGGGGTCGGTCGCTGCGTGCCAGCCTGTGTGCCATGCAATCGGTAATGGACCAGTAACCGGAATAAGTGTTTTGTTCTTTACATATTCACGGTTCGATGAATTTCACGTCAGATTACCAGATACAGCGTGAATATCCTTCGGTGTCGATTTGTGTGTCACTCCGCAGTCTGCCGATTATTGTTTTATTATGGCGATAGTAATCAGGATCTAACCGCATCGGGCGACGGCCTTTGCGGCAGGGCCCGCTCGGTCGTCGCGCTCGCCGGAGCGGAGCGTGGCTTCGCTGTCGGAGCG
>ENA-ORDC01002484-ORDC01002484.1-marine-metagenome-genome-assembly--contig:-NODE-2484-length-11016-cov-3.235305_pt1 | contig 11016 bp, 9 predicted proteins | sample MGYA00237783_ERZ508515 | MGnify/ENA primary metagenome ERZ508515 (study PRJEB26186, sample SAMN06268792) | marine metagenome | isolation source: Eden Landing Ponds, San Francisco, CA, USA | place...
TCTACGGCGGCGAGATGATTCGCTCGGTCAGCTACGAGGAGTCGACCTGGAACGACCTGCCCTGGAAGTACGAGGCCGGGACGCCCGCCATCGCCCAGGGCATCGGGATGGCCGCCGCCGCGGACTACATCGACGACATCGGCCTCGACCGCATCGAGCGCCACGAGCGCGCGCTCGCCCAGTACGCCCTCGACCGGCTGGCCGAATTCGAGGACGTGACGGTCTACGGGCCACCGGCGGGCGAACCTCGCGCCGGCCTCGTCTCCTTCACCGTCGACGGCGTCCACCCCCACGACCTCGCGGAGGTCCTCAACGACCACTCGGTGGCGATTCGGGCCGGCCACCACTGCACCCAGCCGCTGCACGACAAGCTCGGCGTGCCGGCGACGGCGCGGGCCTCCTTCTACCTCTACAACACGGAGGCCGAAATCGACCGCCTCGTGGCGGCCATCGACGACGCGCGGGAACTGTTCGTTTGAATTGCGAAATAAGGCGTAAGAAGGTAGTAGAAGGAAAGAGTTATTTGGGTGCCGGCTAGAGTTACGGATAGCGTGAGAGCGCACCAGTCAGCGCAACAGGGGGCAATCTGAGTGCGCTGACTGGACCACCAGCCCGGACCACAAATCGTGGTCGCACTAGTAGCATGCCTTGCTACGTCGCGTCCAAAAATACGGTTTGTGGTCTTGGGTTGCAAGGCAACAATGATACGACCCACCCAACACCACGACATGGACGGAACGTTCAACTGGATGAACCGCGGGCACGTGGACGCACATCCAGAAAGAAGAGTGGAAGAGCGAGAGGAAGAGGAATAGTTAAACAATGTCCCGACCAAACTGTGAATCCCCCACTGCAATCGTTTACAGCAGGACTGAAGCGAGATTGAAGTTACTAGCTTCTTACCCATTACAACACTGGGGGAACGTTCCAGACGGACCCACCTGGGTTCACACTACTTTCACTACGGTAGGTCAACACTTTAGTGGCATCCCATTGACTCACAAAGTCCACGGATGAACCTGACAATCAAAAGGGGGGCGACGTCACAGTCGCCTGCTAACGGAGGTGAGGAACAGACGTGCGGTTGATAATCAGACTACGCGCGCGGGCGGACGCCGCCTACGACAATGCCTACCACCACAAGCTCCGGGGACGCATCTGGGGTGCGCTTGAGGGGACGGACTATGACGAGGTTCACGACGAGAATCGCCCCAAGCCGTTCACCTACAGCAACCCATTTCCGCCGGGAGATATGGCCGAGGGCGACGAGCGAACGCTGCTCGTCGCCTCACCCGAAGAGGAGTTACTGGCCCACGTCGTCCGCGACCTGCAAGACGACCCGGAACTGAACATCGGCGAAATGCCCTTCCGCGTCGAGGACGTCTCCGCGCTCTCGCCCGACGTCGGCGAACCGGGAACCTCGGGGACCATCGACACGGGGACGGGCGTACTGGTCCGGATTCCGCCCTGGCGGTTCGAGGACTACGGCCTCGATATCGACCACGAGGAGGCCGAGTTCTGGAGGCCCGAGCACACGATGGAGCCGTTCGTCAACCAAGTGGAGGCAAACCTCGACAGGAAACACGGCCTCTACGCGCCAGAGTACCTGGCCGGTCCCTCGGACGTCGATGGCGACATCTTCGATGGCTACGAACTCATCAAGACGTTCGCACTGCCCGTGACACCGACGGAGGGTCGCAAAGAGACGTGGATACTCAGCAAGTGGCGCTTCGACTACACCGTTCGGGACGACGACCACCGGCGGCACCTGAACCTGGCGCTCGATGTCGGTATCGGGGAGCGCAATTCGCTGGGCTTCGGGTTCGTAAATATCCAGAACCGCACCAAACCGGGCGAATCTGAGCTGGAGGGGCAGGATGCTTTCGCCTGAGGAGTTCCGAGAGACGTACCCGGCGGACCAACTGGACGAAGAGCTACCGGACTCGCCAGTCACGTCGCTTCGTCGACTCCAGTTTCTCTACGGGAAACTCTACACCCTCGCGACCACCGGTGGCGGGGAGTACGCACCCTATCTGACCCCAGATTCGGCGCGTGACCTCGTGGACACCGACAACAGCCTCATCGTCGTTCGTGTGGACCTCTCCGGGACGCCTTCGCTCGCCGACGACGAGCGAGGCCCGGTCTGGATTACCCGATACTCGGCCGACCTGATACAGGACGTGAGTCACTGCAAATACTCAGCCGCTGTCGGTATCGACCACAGTGTGACCCACCAGGCAGGACAGAACAGCGACCCCGAAAAGCTCGCCCGGTACGCGAAGGATCGACTGACCAGGTGGGCGGCAGACGACGTCGTCGCGGAAACTGCCGAAGCGCATCCGGATGGCTGGATTATTAACGAACTTCGTGAACTTGGGGAGTCCGAAGACGTACTCGAGGCAATAAAAGAGGAAGTCGTCCGGAAGTTGGGTGGTGAGTCGGCCACGGCCCTCCTGACCGTACAGGTGAAGACCGAGGCGGACGGGGAGTATCGCTGGCCCGGCGAGGTTGACGGATTTCTCGAAGCGATGCGCCAGCGAAAGCTCTCGAAACTCGTCACCAAGAATAAGGCGGAGGATTCCTCAGGCCAGGCCACCGATATCGTCACCGGACAGTCAGCAAGAACTGTCGGGACATCGGAGGACCCCCAGAACTACTACCTCGGCAAACAACGCGAGAAGTTCCCGGGACTGGACGTGGAGGAGGCCTGGCGGTCACACCCCCTCTCGGAGGATGCGGCGATAACGGTCATGAACGCCGACGCGTTCGTCGAAGCCTGCACGTATCGGACCTTCGGGGCCAAGGTCTACTATCTCCCTTACCCCTATGGGGTTCCTACTCCGGAGAAGGTGTACGGCCTCTACGGGGTGCTCTATGAGATGGTCACCCAGGAGGAGGACTGGACTCCAATCGAGCGGGCCTACGAGGAAGAAAAGCACGACAGACTGGATGAGCGAGACTACCGCTTCTACATCTCGGCAGTGATGCCACACCAGATGTCCCGGTACGATGTCTTCGGGGAGACGATGAACGGACGGCTCCACTATCCCAGGGAAGTGGCGGAAACCCACAATCGGATTGTGAGAGTCGCCAGTGCGTTTACGGGAACCGGTGAGTGGACGACACCGCTACCGACGAACGAGAACTGGGACCTGCTCGCAGGTGGTGACTCCCAGCTCCGTTCCGTTTCGACGGGTTGGTACTTCCACCAGACGTTTGCAGAGCGTGACGATGACGAAGCAGCCGCCGACGACCCCCGGATATCTGCACTCGTCAACGTGCTCAGTGGGGAACCACTTTCGGTCGGGACGTTGCTCGAAGAGTACGCCAGTCGAATCATCGACGACGAGGGGGACGACGAGGAGTTCGAAGGCTTCCCCTCCTTTCTAGTAGCGAGCCAGTTCGCACAGTTGTGTGCACTGGCCGATTCGGACCTATCCCTGCTGACCGCAGATGACTCGACCCACGAACCAATCACGTGCGAACCGACTTACGACACGCAGACGATGCCAACAATGGAGGAAATTCCAATCACAGACGGGGGACACCCCGGTGCACCAAAACTCGAATCGTTCATCGAACAGACTCCCGCGCTCTCGCGGGATGGTGACGGCGAATCGTCAGTCAACAGCGAACGTCGCGGCGCGTTCCTGCTCGGCGCGCTCGTTGGCGATATCGGCAGCTATCAGGACTACCACGAGGACCGGTCGACAACGCTCGTCGACCAGTTCCCCGTGAAGTCAATCACCCGAACGCGGATCAAGAAGGTGACCCAGGAGACCATCGCGAAGACGCTGGTCTACACGAGACAACGACAAAAGGAGGGTAAACCGCAAGTCGGAACGAAGGCCGAACACATCGTCGAGCGCCTCAGAGAGACCATCGTCAATCCCGACCCCGAGGACTGGGAAATCGGGACCGACGACCTGCGATTTTACTACGCGCTCGGCATCACGTATGGAATAAACGACCACCCCGACTGGAGCGACAGCGACGCGGACGACTCCGAGGACACGAAGGAGGAAAACTAACATGACAGACGCAACCGACACCGTGGAGAATCGCTCAGAAATCGTCTTCCTGTACGACGCCGTCGACGCGAACCCGAACGGCAACCCACTCAGCGGGGCAAACAGGCCGCGCATCGACCCGCAGACCCAGCAGGCTATCGTCACTGACGTCAGGCTGAAGCGCTACCTCCGCGACCAGCTCGACGACGACGGGCACGGCGTCTACATCCGCAACGTCCACGACGAAGGCGACCAGTACACCCGCGGTCAGCTACTCGAGGACCGCCTGAATGCAGTCGACCCGGAGGACTACGACCTCGACGACTCAGAGGAGGCAGACCAGTTTCGCGAGGACGTGTTCGGTGAATTCCTCGACGAGAGTGCCGACGTCCGGTACTTCGGAGCGACGATGTCCGTCGATACCGACGACGACTACGCCGCCCACCTTCCAGACCACTTCACCGGTCCCGTTCAGTTCTCCCCTGGGAAATCGATGCACCCTGTCAACGAGAACGAGGAGTACGACAGCCTGACAAGCGTCATCGCGACTCAGGAGGGGAAGGAACAGGGTGGATTCGACCTCGACGACCACCGCATCCAGTACGGCCTGATTCGATTCCACGGGCTGGTGGACGAACACGGGGCCGAGGATACGAAACTCGACGCCACGGACGTGGCCCGTCTGGATACACTCTGCTGGCGCGCGCTCAAGAACCAGACCATCAGTCGAAGCAAGGTCGGCCAGGAGCCCCGCCTTTTTTGCCGGGTCGAATATGCGGAGGAGAGTTTCCATCTCGGGGGTCTCGACAAGGACCTCACGCTCGACGAAGGAGAGTCGGAGCCAGCCGAAGAACTCCGTTCAATCCGGGACCTCGTCGTCGATATCGACCGCTTCATCGAGCGACTGGACAACGCGAGCGACCAGATAAACCAGGTCCGCTTCGTGGCAAGTGACGTCCTCCAACTGTCTCACGACGGTGTAGTCGGCGGCCCCGAATTGCTAGCCGACGCACTCGAATCGGCTGTTGGTGGTGACGCCGACGTCGAGCAGGTGGACGTGTACGACGACTACACCGAAACGCTCCCAGAATCGGCCAGTGACTGACGATGCCTGACGAATCGCTTGCGAAGTGGACGGAAGATGGAGATTCGCTGGCGGTCACCGACCGGTGTCTCTCCTTTACGGTACGCGGGCCCTGGGGTCACTTCCGTCGAGTGGAGGGAAACATCGTCAAGCAGACCTATCGAATCATTCCCCGAACGACGATTGCTGGCCTGATAGCCGCGATGCTCGGCATCGAGCGAGACGGCTATTACGACCTGTTCGGGCGAGAAGTCTCAGACATTGCCATCCAACCCGTTCAGAAGCTTCGGACGGTGAACATGCCGATGAACACGCTCTCGACAGCTTCGGGGAATCTCCAGTCACTCAATGGCCGGGGAAAACTCAGCGTGAAACTGCCCGACCCCACGGCACTGCGCCAGCAACACAACTACGAGGTACTGGTCGACCCCGCCTACCGAATCGACGTTGCGCTCGCGGACGACCAACCGTACCAGAAGTTGCGGTCGTACCTCGAAGCCGGTAAAAGTCACTACGTCCCGAGCCTGGGCCTCTCCGAACATCTCGCCGACGTTCGCTATCACGGGGAGTTCGAAATAACTCGTGATGAAACGGACGAACCCGTCGCCGTGGATTCGGCCGTTCCCAATGCTGTCGAAGACGTCGTCCTCGACGCTGGAACCCGCTGTCAGGTCGAGGAGTCACCGGCATTCATGACAACCGACTCGGGTGGGCGAACGACGACAGACTTCACCGCCTACACGTACAATCCCGATGCGGAACCGCTCACCGTTCGGAACGTGGAGCCGGCACGGGTCGACGGACGGACCGTGGTGTTCGTCTGAGATGGTCGAGCGCTACTCCCATCCGCCAGAAAATGGCCACGACGGGGTTCACCTGCTGGACCACCTGACGGACGTGGCAACGCGTGTTGGTTTGATTATCCCCACCAGTACCCGGACCGTCCACGACGAACCCCTGCAAGAGATTGTGGAAACGCTCGCATTGGTCCACGATTTTGGAAAGGCGACGACGTACTTCCAACAGCACCTCGGGGTACTCTCGGGGGAACCCGAATACCCCGCCCTCAAACAGGAGTGCCAAAATCACTCCCCGATTGGCTCGTATGCCGCCTTCTATGCACTCAGGGCCAGGGGCTACACCACCGAAACCTGTCTGGCGGGCTTCGTCGCCGTTGCCAAACACCACGGCCAGGTTCCAGACCTCCACTCGTATGTCTACGAGCGCGCACATCGTCGGGAAAATGTCCCTGATTCCGAGCAAAACGACGCGGAACGCCAACAGACCGCAATTGCGCTGCAGATCGAGGATATCCGGGGACACGTTGATAGCCTCGCAGCAGATGTCTTCGAGCGGGCGACGGCCGGGCAGGGTTCCTGGGAGGAATTTAGTGCAAACTACGATGAAATTCTTGACGAGGTCGAGTCAACAGTCAGTACAGCCGGTGGCGGCCTGTCTCGCGAGGTCCTCTCCGAGTCGTGTTACGCCCTGGTGCTGGAGTGCTGGGGGCCGCTCGTCCTCGCAGACAAGACCAGTGCCGCGAGTGCGAAAGGCGAATTTTCGGTGACACGGGAGACATATGCTCCGCTTCGTGCTCCGCGTAATCAACTCGAGAAATACGTCAGGAATCTCGAAGTTAACTCGAGTGCGAATCCAGATGGGACACGCCCGGAGCGGCTGAACCACTTTCGGTCGCGGGCCCGGCAGACCGTACTCGAAAATGCAGCGTCATTTGCCAACGGAGGAGGTGGGGTAGCGACGCTGACCCTCCCGACGGGGATGGGGAAGACCTTATCGGGCCTCTCCGGTGCATACGCGATTCGTGACGAGGTTGGCGGTGACAGGGTCATTTACGCACTCCCGTTCACGAGCATTATCGACCAGGTCGTCGACGAACTCGAGGAGATACACGAGACGGACATCACAGGACGACTTCTCACAGCACATCACCACCTCTCGGAGACGACAATCGCAGAGGAATCCGACCTAACTGCAGATGAAGCAGACCAGAACGACGACGTGTCGGGAATGCTCGCTGAGGGCTGGCGTGCTGGCGTTACCGTGACGACGTTCGTCCAGTTGTTCGAGAGCCTGGCCGGACCGACGAATGCACAGTCGATGAAGCTTCCCGCGCTGTACAACAGCGTGGTCATTCTCGACGAGCCACAGAGCCTTCCGCTCGACTGGTGGAAGCTGGTCCCGCGCCTCGTGAAAATATTAACAGAGGTGTATGACGCGACCGTCATTTCGATGACTGCGACCCAACCCCACCTGTTCGACGACGAAACGACACTCATCGACGACCCCGACACGTACTTCGAAGCGACCGAACGGGTGGTGTACGACCTCGACGAATCGGCCGAACGGTATCTCGAAGCCCAGAGCGGTCCAAAATCATATTCCGAGGCGCGGGTCGAACTGCTGGGGAGCATCGAGGATGGCAATTCTGCCCTGGCCATCTGCAACACAATCGACAGTGCCAGAACACTCACCGACGAGGTGACACAGTCGAGGGTTGAGGCCGTGGACGTGGCAGAGGTGTATGCAGCCGAGCTGGATACCGTGGCAAAAACCGAGGAGATATCACCAGTCGCGATTGCAGACGAGATAACTGACGGAGTTGACCGCTCGATACTCCACCTCTCGACACGAATTCGTCCCGTCGACAGGCTAAATCTAATCGAGATTGCCAAGGAACTCACTTCCCGTGGCCATCCCCTCCTCGTGGTCTCGACCCAACTCGTCGAAGCGGGGGTCGACATCAGTTTCGACCGGGTCTACCGTGACCTCGCACCCATCGACAGCATCGTTCAGGCCGCCGGTCGGTGCAACCGCTCGTTCGAACGTGACCAGGGACGGGTTACAGTCTGGTGGCTCGATGTGCCAGGCGACCAGCAGAAAACGCCTGCTGAGGCCGTGTACAATCGTGGAACGTCATTGCTCCCCGTGACGGCCGAAACCCTGGATTCGGTTCGAACCGAGGGTTCGGTACTGGACGAAACGACAGTGGCCCGAGATGCCGTCGAGCAGTATTACGAGCGGCTTCATCGAGACAAGAACGTGGGCGTGGAACAATATGCATCGTACGTGGACGATGGCCGAGGTGACAAACTCGCGGACCTCTCGCTCATCGACAAACGCCGTGCAGTCGACGTTATCATCTGTCGAACTGACGCAGACCGGAGTCGTCTTAGCGACATCGATACTGCCTGGGAAGAGTACGATTTCCAGCGAGTTCGGACGCTGATGGACGATTTGAAGTCCTGCCGAATTTCGGTGCCGGTTTACGAAGAGGACACCCGGGAGGGTGAGGCACTCGGACAGCTCTCGCCCGTCCATCCCGAGACGGACATCCGATGGGTGGACGTCCGAGAGGGCTCGACGTATTTCGATTCGGCCACGGGATTCGTCGTCCCGGACACGACGGCCGCGCACAGAATCCTATGACCGACCCCGTCACTCGCCTCCTCGAGACGGCCCGGGGCTCTCCAGTCGAGGATCCGTTCCGCGTGACGGGCGTGATGATGCAGTACTACCACGTCTGCGAGCGCGAACTCTGGTTCGAGTCCCGCAATCTCGAAATCGACCGCGGCAACCCAACGGTCGTCCGTGGGACCCGGGTCGACGATACTGCCTACGAGGACAAGCGCGAGAACCTCCACCTGGGGATGATTTCACTCGACCTGCTCGAGGATGGTCGGGTCATCAAGGTGAAGCCCTCCTCGATACTCACCGAACCGGCGGAGATGCAACTCTCCTACTACCTCTGGTATCTCGACCGCGTCGTCGGCGTCGAGAAAGAGGGTGTCCTCGCCCACCCCAGCGAGCGCAAGCGAGAACCGGTCAAATTGACGGAGGAGCGGGTCGAGAAGGTGGAGGACGCCATCCGCGGTATCCACGACATCGTCAGTCGGGAGGAGCCACCGCCTGCGACGGAAAAGCCCTTCTGTGACTCCTGTGCGTACCACGACTTCTGCTGGTGTTGACCATGGACAGGAACTACCACATCTTCTCGGACGGTCGAATCGAGCGCAAGGACGACACGATGCGAGTTGTCACCGAGGAGGGTGAGAAGAAGTACGTCCCGGTGGAGAACGCCGAGGCACTCTACCTGCACGGACAGCTCGACTACAACACGCGCCTGATGTCGTTTTTGAACGACGAGGGGGTCGCCATGCACGTCTTCGGCTGGAACGACTACTACTCCGGGTCGATAATGCCAAAGCGAGGGCAGACTTCCGGCCGCACCGTCGTCGAACAGGTTCGCGCCTACGACGACACCGACCACCGGCGGCAGATTGCGGCCGCTATCGTCGCCGGGAGCATCCACAACATGCGGACGAACGTCGTCTACTACGACGGCCGCGCCGGTGACCTGGGTTCCGAACTCGACGACCTGGACAGGACGGCAGCGCGCGTCGAGGACTCGCTGTCGGTCGACGAACTCATGGGCGTCGAGGCGACCGCGCGGAAGGTGTACTACCGCGCGTTCAACGAAATCTTGCCCCCGGACTTTCGACTCGAGCGCCGGGAGTACAATCCGCCGCCGAATCCCATCAACAGCCTCATCTCGTATGGCAATTCCCTCGTTTACGCGAACTGCGTCTCTGGAATCCGGGCGACGGCACTCGACCCAGCCATCAGCTATCTCCACGAGCCCGGCGAGCGTCGCTACTCGCTCTCACTCGACCTCGCAGACCTGTTCAAGCCGGTGCTCGCCGACCGTGTCCTCTTTCGGGTGGTCAATCGGAACCAGATTACCCTGGACGACTTCGAGTCGGAACTCGGATCGTGCCTACTGGGTGAGGACGGCAGGGAGGTCTACACGAGAGAGTTCGAGGAAATGCTCGAAGAGACGGTCGAGCATCCCGACCTGAACCGGAAGGTCAGTTACCAGTATCTCATGCGTCTGGAGGCCTACAAGCTCAAGAAGCACCTCCTCGCTGGTGAGGGCTACGAGGCGTTCAAGCGGTGGTGGTAGCATGTACGTGATACTCGTCTACGACCTGGAGGCCGAGCGCACCCAGAAAGCGTTGCGAATCGGTCGCCGGTACCTGACCCACGTCCAGAACTCCGTCCTGGAGGGGGAGATTACCGAAGGAGACCTGGAAAAACTGCGCAACGAGTTCGCGGACCTGCTCAAGCCGGGTGAATCCGCAATCCTCTACGAACTTTCCTCAGATACGCTTCTCAACAGGACCGTCTACGGGGAAGACCCGGTCGACGGCCAGCGGTTCCTGTAGCCAATCGTCGACCCCCCGGGGTCTGGCGACTATTGGAGGTCGACGGAAATGCTTTATCGTGAGCGGTCAATAGCAGGCCTGTTGCCCGAATATCGGGCATGGTTTCAGACGGACCCTCGTGGGGTTGAAGCTCGAGTATCTCGCCCGCGTGCTGGCCGACGAGGGCACCGGTTTCAGACGGACCCTCGTGGGGTTGAAGCCAACTTCGGTCATGGATTATTCAAAGTCTGGGGTTTGTTTCAGACGGACCCTCGTGGGGTTGAAGCCGTCGCGAACTGGGTGTCCTGGCCGCGCGGGTGGCGTTTCCGACGGACCCTCGTGGGGTTGAAGCGTTTTCAATCCAGTATTTGCCGTCCGCCTCAAACGTGTTTCAGACGGACCCTCGTGGGGTTGAAGCAAAAGACGAAAAGGAACCGCCTAGCGAGTCTCCGAGTTTCAGACGGACCCTCGTGGGGTTGAAGCCCATCGTCAGTGTCTCCTGCAAAGGTTGCACTGTAGGTTTCAGACGGACCCTCGTGGGGTTGAAGCCCACGCGATGACGAGTTCGCGCTCGTCATACTCGTGTTTCAGACGGACCCTCGTGGGGTTGAAGCTCTCGGAGCGGTACGCCTACCTGACCCGAGGCGAGTTTCAGACGGACCCTCGTGGGGTTGAAGCGGGTTCGTAGTCGAAGCCGTCC
>ENA-ORDC01002486-ORDC01002486.1-marine-metagenome-genome-assembly--contig:-NODE-2486-length-11013-cov-6.878932_pt1 | contig 11013 bp, 8 predicted proteins | sample MGYA00237783_ERZ508515 | MGnify/ENA primary metagenome ERZ508515 (study PRJEB26186, sample SAMN06268792) | marine metagenome | isolation source: Eden Landing Ponds, San Francisco, CA, USA | place...
CCCCGCCGGTCGGGACTGTGCGGCTCGGTGACCGCGTGACCGCGTCACTCTTCGTCGGTGACCATCGCCGGATCTTCGACGCGACGGCTGACGTCGAGGCGATAGTGTTTCAGGACGTCCCGGCCGAGCAAGAGCGGGTGGCTCATGTGGGTGCGGTCTTCGATGTTCGCGGCGACGGTGTACTGTTCGCCGCCGACCCCGACGACGAGGTCGACGACCGGTCGTGTCTTCGCCTCCTTCGAACTGCCCGAGCGGACACGCGAGACGGTGTGTATCGGTCCCGCACCGATGTCTGCCGCGAGTCGGAGGTCGACGCTCGTCCTGGCGGCTCCCGAGTCGGACTTGGCGACGACGGCCTTCGTTCCGCTGGTTCCGCTGACGACGACCTCTTCGGTGAACCCGATCGTGACTGGTTCCCCCGTGGGAGCCGGCGTGGTGACGGGTGTGCAGGCCGGCATCGAGTCGTCGAGTGTCGAGGCGAGGGTCGCCACCCGGTCGTCGTCGACGGACCCGCCAGCGGCTTCGATCGCCTGCCGGGCGATGTACGGGGCCGGGCTGTGGCCCGTCGCCCGGTAGAACCCCCTGAACCCGGCCGTGGGGTTGACCTCCAGAACGTACCAGCCGTCCGCACCCTCGATCAGGTCGACGCCGGCGTAGTCGAGGTCGAGCGTCGCCGTCGATCGCCGGGCCACGTCGAGGACGTCCTCGGACACCGAGTGGGTCGCGTCCTCGACGGTGCCACCGCGCGCGACGTTCGTCCGCCAGTCGCCCTCCGCGGCGTAGCGGCGCATCGCACCGACGACCCGGTCGTCGACGACGTACACGCGGAGGTCGTTCGGGCGTTCCCGGTCGCGACCGACGAGTTCCTGGATGAACGCCCGCCGTCTGCCCACCCGGGCGGTGAGCGGGTCGGTCGTCCGCACCTTCCAGGCCCCGCCGCCGTGGGTACCGATCGCGGTCTTGACCACCGCCTCGTCGCCGAACTCCTCGCTGAGACGGTTGAGTTGTTCGTTACTGAGCGCGAGCGCCGCCCGTGGAACCGGGATGCCCTCGTCGACCAGCGCGACCGCCGCGGCGGTCTTGTGTGCGGCCCGCGCCGTCGCGTCCGGGCTGTTGAGCATCGGCCGCAACCGAGCCAGGGTCCGGGCCAGCCCCAGCTCCTCGGCCGGGTCGTCCGCGTTCGAGAGCAGGAGCCGATTGGCGATCACGTCGACGTCCGGCGTAAGTCGTTTCTCTCCAGCTGCGAAGCGGACTACCGTGTTCTCCGAGCGTAGCCACTCCGTCCCGTGGCCGAGCGCCGTGACGGCGTTCAGGATCGCTTTCGTCTCCTTGCTGTTGTGGAGGCTCAGAACGCCGACGCGGACCCGGCCCTCACTCATCCACGACCCTCCGACCCGACAGTGGTCTGGGAGCCCATACGTCGACCGAGCACCCGTGGTCACATCGTTACAGGAAGCCAACTACCGTGCCAGGAGTTCTCACGACCCGGGAATCCCTGGCCGAGCTCGTAAGCATCGACAAACCGACCGTCAGCGCCACGATGCGACCCGCAGCGCCACGACGTAACTCTCAGCGGCTAGACGCAGGTAGTGCGCTCGCACGGCTCGACGCAGGTCACCAGTCGGCGACGCTGCCGTCCTCGTGGCGGACGGTCGGGAGGTGACTGCGCTCGTAGTCGTACTCACGGGCGGCCTCGCGGTCGACGTCGATCCCGAGCCCCGGTTCGTCGGGGACGTCGAGCCCGCCGACGGACTCGTCGAGGGTCGCACCGCCCTCGAAGACGTCCGCGACGGCGTCGCCGTAGACGTCGGCGTAGTCGGTGTACTCCTGGACGCCGAAGTTCGGGACCGACAGGTCGACGTGGACACTGGCTGCCTGGCCGACCGGCGAGAGGTCCGGCGGACCGTGAAAGGCCGTCTCGACGTAGTGGTGTTCGGCGACCGTCGCGAGTTTCGAGGCCGCAGTGACCCCGCCGACGTGGGCCAGGTCCACCCGGAGGAAATCGACCAGGCGCTCCTCGACCAGCGGGCGCATCTCCCAGGGGTTCGTGAACAGTTCGCCCATCGCCAGCGACGCGGTCGTAGCCTGCCTGAGTTCGCGGAAGGCGTCCTTGTTCTCGGGGCGCAGCGGGTCTTCGAGGAAGTACAGGTCGGCCGGTTCGAGCCCGGTCGCGATACGGCGTGCCTCGCGGGGACTCGCCCGGCCGTGGACGTCGACGATCAGTTCGGGTGCGGGACCGAGCCGCTCGCGCACCTCGATGACGCCGTCGACCACGCGGTCGACGTTCAAGTACTGGCCCGAGGGGTCACCGACGTTGACTCGGAGGTGGTCGATCCCCCGGTCGAGGGCGCCCTCGGCGTTGGCGACGATTTCGTCGACCGTCTCGGCCCCGCAGTGGGTGTAGACGGTGGCGTACTCGCGGGTACGCCCGCCCAGCAGGTCGTGGACGGGAACGCCGGCGGCCTTTCCTTTTAGATCCCACAGCGCCATGTCGACCCCCGAGAGGGCGCTGTTGAGGACGGGACCGCCCCGCCAGTAGGTGCCACGGAAGAGGTACTGCCAGACGTCCTCGACGCGGCTGGCGTCCCGCCCCTCGAGTTCGGGGCAGACGTGGTGGTCGAGCGCCGCCTCGACGGCCTTCTCGCGGCCGTTGAGCGTGGCGTCGCCCCAGCCGACGAGACCGTCGGCAGTCTCCAGGCGCACGAGCACGTAGTTACGTCCCGGTCGTGTGAGCAGGACATCTGCGTGTCTGATCTCCATAGCGAGCAGTCAGCGGGCCCGGGAATCAAGGCTCGTCCACCGGCGAAGTCACCCGGTATCGAGGTGGCCAGGGGAGGTCCGCTCGGCGGCGGCCGTCGCCGTTCCCGTTCCAGAGCGGTGAGCGCTGGGAAGCCCTGGAGACGACGGTTTCAAGCCGTCGCCGGCCGAGCGCACAGATATGAACGCACAGGAGTTCGTCGACGCCGTTCGCGAGGACAACAAGACGCCGCTCTCCAGGCTGGGTGCCTCGAAGGCACTGTACGCCGACACCGAGGGGGAGATGGACGACGAGACTGTCCTAGCCGCGGCGGGCGACCGCGCCCACCACGCCGCCGAGACGCTGTCGTGGTGGGCCGACGACGAGTCCACCGAGGCGGCGGCCGACCTGTTCGCGGAACTGGCCGAGACCGAGCGCGACCACGTCGAGACGGTCGTGAGCGAGCACGGCGACTACGAGCCGGGCGACCCGCCCGCGGTCCAGGCACACCTCCGGACCGTGGAGGGGGGCGTCGAGCGTCTCGGGGCGCTCGTGGGCTGGGCGCTGGCCGCCGGCAACAACGCCGACCAGGTCGTCGGCTACTTCGTCGGTCAGGCGAGCCCGAGGACTGCGAGTACGTTCCGCGAGGTGAGCGACGACTACGACGACCACGTCGAGGGGACGAGCGAGACACTGGCGACGGTCTGTGAGAGCGACGACGACTGGGAGCGCGCTCGCGAGGCCGCAAGCGATGCGGTCGCGGCCGATTACGACGACTACTTCGAGACGCTAGAGGCGCTGGGCGTCAATCCCAAACCCGTCTGTTGAGACTGCGGGGGTTCCCGTCGCGGTTCGATACGTTCCGGGTGAGTAACTACTTTGAATGAGGCCTACGAGAGCCGGGTTGTGCGCAGAGCCGTGGTGACCGCACTGCTGAGCGTGGCGCTAGTCACGGCTGCAGGGACGTTCGGCGCGATAGCGGTCGACGACACGGCCGAGATCAGTCCGAACGGGACGAACTCGCTGGTGGAGAACGGGAGCCAGGGGTACGGTTCCGACTCGGTGGCGTCCGACGACCGGTCCGATGGGGACAGTGACGGCCAACCCCACGACCTGTGGGTCCTGCTCCCGCGACCGGCCGACAGCGACGGGTCGAACGCCAGCGACAACCAGATGTCGACCAGCGACGAGAACAGCACCGGCGTCGCGGGCGTCGATACTGACCGCGACGGCGTCACGAACGGGACCGAAGACGACCTCGGCACCGACCCGACGGCGCCCGATACCGACGGGGACAACGTCACGGATGGCCGCGAACTCGACCTGGGGACCGATCCGACCGCGGCCGATACCGACGGGGACGGCCTCGCCGACGGCCGCGAACTCGAACTGGGGACCGACCCGACGGCGGCCGATACCGACGACGACCGACTCGCCGACGGTCGCGAACTCGACCTGGGGACGGACCCGACCGCGGCCGATACTGACGGTGACGGCCTCGCCGACGGCTGGGAAGTTCGAGGCGAGGCCCCTGGCGGCGTAGCGCTACCGGACGCGGACCCGCTGGCGAAGGACATCTACGTGCAGGTCGACCACGGCCGGGAGACCGAGCGGCCGGACAAGGCGTTCTACGGGGCCGTCGCCGACGAATTCGCGGAGATGCGGGTCGAGAATCCCGACGGGTCCACGGGGATCGCGGTCCACGTCCGCGACGGCGGCCGCGTGAACGAGTCGGTCAGTTTCACCGGTGAAACGGAGAACTTCTGGACGCTCAAGGAGCGCTACTACCGCTCGGAACTCGGCTCGCGGGCGGGTATCTACCACCAGGTGCTCGTCGCCGACTTCGAAGCCGACCAGGTCGGCTACGGTGAGGTCGGTGGGGAGTTCAGCGTCGTCGCCGCGAACCTGGACAACGAGACCCGACAGCAGGTCGTCGTCCACGAACTCCTGCACAACGTCGTCGGCCGGGTCGAGGCGTCGGGCGTCTGCCCGGACGACCCCAAACACTACTGTGAAGGGGGATATCTCGGCCCCCGGATCGTCACGGGTGAGGACCAGTATCTCGCCGAGTCGCTCGCGCGACAGCTCGAACGTGAGGGCTTCAGCGACTGACCGCGTTCGGTCGAGAGTGACCCACCCGAGGTGACTGACTCCGCTCGGCAGCCGTAACTGGTGGGTGTACTGCTTGCAGACGTGCTCTACCGGTGCGAAGGTTTACCGTCTATCCCACCAGAGTGGGAACCATGGGCGCAAGCGAGCACAGGCGCGTCGACGAGAAGGGGCGAGTGACGCTCCCACAGTCGATCCGGGAGACCCTCGGTATCGAGGCGGGCGAGGAAGTGACGGTCGAACTGGACGACGGGGAGGTCGTGATCCGGCCACAGGTCTCACGGGAGGCGTTCGTCGAGCAGATGGCCGGTTGCATCGACGGGAACACTCGTGCCGAGTCGGTCGAACCGACGGACCCGCGGGAACTGAAGGCCGACTGGACCAGCGACCTCTGATGTACTGTATCGACGCGAACGTCTGGGAGTACTTCTTCGACTCGGGACTCGACGAACACGAGCGGGTCCGCGACCCGGTCGCCGAGATACTTGCCGACGAACCCGTCTTCACGACGACGGTCCTCCAGATGGAGGTGGTCCACTATCTGACGAACCAGCTGGCCGACAGCGAACCGTCCGTCGACCGATTCCTGCGCCTCGAGGACGTCACAGTCGCCGAACTGACGAGTGACGACGTCGACCGGGCAGCGACGCTACTCGCCGAGCACGACGGGACGGGGATCGGTGGGCGGGACGCGACTGTCCTCGCAGCGATGGAGCGCTACGACGTCGAGCGTCTCTGGACGCACGATACCGGCCTGAAACGGCTCGACGACCGACTCGACTGGCTCACCGTCACCGACCCAGCCGAGTTGCCAGTCCGCGGTGACAGACCCGGCCGAGTTGCCAGTCCGCGGTGACAGACCGGTCGTCCGGAACGCACGTCTCAAGTCGGTGGAGTCCCTGTCCCCGGTAATGAGCGACACCGGCTCCAGCGGCCCCCTCTCTCCCGACAGACCGGACGCCGAGCGGCCGTTCCGCGTCGACGCGCCGTTCGAACCGGCGGGCGACCAGCCCGAAGCCATCGCGGACCTCGTCGACGGCTTCGAACGACAGGGTTACGACAGACAGACCCTGCTCGGCGTGACGGGGTCGGGCAAGACCAACACCGTCTCGTGGGTCGTCGAGGAGGTCCAACAGCCCACGCTCGTCATCGCCCACAACAAGACCCTCGCGGCCCAGCTCTACGAGGAGTTTCGCGAACTGTTCCCCGACAACGCCGTCGAGTACTTCGTCAGTTACTACGACTACTACCAGCCCGAAGCCTACGTCGAGCAGACCGACACCTACATCGACAAGGACGCCTCGATCAACGACGAGATCGACCGACTGCGCCACTCCGCGACCCGGTCGCTGTTGACCAGAGAGGACGTCATCGTCGTCGCGAGCGTCTCGGCGATCTACGGGCTCGGTGACCCGCGCAACTACGTCGACATGTCCCTTCGCCTGGAGGTCGGCGAGGATATCGGCCGCGACGAACTGCTCGCTCGCCTGGTCGACCTGAACTACGAGCGCAACGACGTCGACTTCACGCAGGGCACCTTCCGCGTCCGGGGCGACACCGTCGAGATCTACCCGATGTACGGCCGCTACGCCGTCCGGGTGGAGTTCTGGGGCGACGAGATAGACCGCATGCTGAAAGTCGACCCGCTCGAAGGCGAGGTGAAATCGACCGAACCCGCCGTCCTGGTCCACCCCGCAGAGCACTACTCGATCCCCGAACAGCGCCTTGAGCGCGCCATCGAAGAAATAGAGGAGTTGAAAGAAGACCGCGTGCGGTATTTCGAGCGCCAGGGCGACCACGTCGCGGCCCAGCGCATCGAGGAACGGACCACCTTCGACCTGGAGATGATGCGCGAGACCGGCTACTGCTCGGGCATCGAGAACTACTCCGTCCACCTCTCGGACCGGGACTCGGGCGAGGCGCCCTACACCCTGCTCGATTACTTCCCCGACGATTTTCTCACCGTCATCGACGAATCCCACCAGACGATCCCCCAGATCAAGGGGCAGTTCGAAGGCGACCGTTCGCGCAAGGAGTCGCTGATAGAGAACGGTTTTCGACTCCCGACCGCCTACGACAACCGCCCGCTCACCTTCGAGGAGTTCGAGGAAAAGACCGACCAGACGCTGTACGTGAGCGCGACGCCGAGCGAGTACGAGCGCGAGCACTCGGGTCAGGTCGTCGAGCAGATCGTTCGCCCCACCCACCTCGTCGACCCCGCGGTCGAAGTCTCCCCGGCCGAGGGCCAGGTCGACGACCTCATGGACCGGATCGACGGCCGCGTCGAGCGGGACGAGCGCGTCCTCGTGACGACGCTGACCAAGCGGATGGCCGAGGACCTCACCGAGTATCTCGACGAGGCCGGCGTCGACGTCGAGTACATGCACGACGAGACGGACACGCTGGAGCGCCACGAACTCATCCGGTCGCTCCGTCTGGGCGAGATAGACGTCCTCGTCGGGATCAACCTCCTCCGGGAGGGGCTCGACATCCCCGAGGTCTCGCTCGTCGCCATCCTCGATGCCGACCAGGAGGGTTTTCTCCGGTCGGAGACGACGCTCGTCCAGACGATGGGGCGCGCAGCCAGGAACGTCAACGGCGAGGTGGTGCTGTACGCCGACGACCCGAGCAACGCGATGGAGTCGGCCATCGAGGAGACCAACCGCCGCCGGGAGATCCAGGAGGAATACAACGAGGAACACGGCTTCGAACCAACGACAATCGAGAAGGAAGTGGGCGAGTCCTCGCTGCCCGGCAGCAAGACCGACACCGGCGGGGCGTCCTCGCTCGACCCCGAGGACGACGAGGAGGCCGCGCGGGCCATCGAACGCCTCGAAGAGCGGATGCAGGAGGCCGCCGACAACCTGGAGTTCGAACTCGCGGCCGACATCCGCGATCGCATCCGTTCGGTTCGCGAGGAACACGACCTCGACGACGATGATGGCGGGGTTCCCGCACCGGAGTCCGGGCTGTAGCGCTCGCGGGGAGCCCCGGTTCTCGGCGACCGAACCGCCGACTACGCTGTGTTGTTGTCCTCGCCCACGACGACTGCATCCTCCGTGTTACCGGTGTCCAGTTGTTCGATGGTCGATTCGAGCTCCTCGATCGAGGCCGCGATATCCGCGACCAGCGACGCCTGTTCCGCGTTGGCCGACGCGATCGTCTCGATCTCTGATGAGACTCGCTTCGAGCGGTCGGTCGCCGAATCGATCATACTTGCCACCTCTTCGGTCTGTACTGCCTGGTCATCAGTCGCCTCGGCAATGTCGTTCATCCCCGTCGATGTCTCGTCGACCACTTCGACGATGGTCTCTTGATTGCTGACCAGGTTGCGGATCGCGTCAGTGCTCGTTCGGATCTCCTCTGTGACCGTCTCGATGCTTTCGATCGTCGCTTCGGCGTCGTTGCGTGTCTCCTGGATGATCTCCTCGATCCGTTCGGATTCTGCCTGGACTTCCGTCGCGAGCGATTTCACCTCGTTTGCGACGACGGTAAACCCGGAGCCCGATTCGCCGGCTCGCGCGGCCTCGATGTTCGCGTTGAGTGCGAGGATATTCGTCTGGTCGGCGATGTCGTTGATCACCTCCACGATGTTGTCGATCTGTGTGATCTGCTCGGCGAGCGTGTGTGTCTGCTCGGCCACCTGATCGCTACTTTCTGCGACTTGTTCCATCCTGTCGACGGCATCGGTGCCCGCTTCCGTGCTCTCGACTGCGAGCTGTTGGGCCTTCTCCGAGCGTTCGTTGATCTGTTCTGCCGACGCGGCGATCTCTTCGACTGTCGCCGAAAGCGACCCGATCTCTTCTGCCACTTCCTCCATGTTGTCGGCTTGCTGTTCGGCGAGTGACCGCGCGGTCTCGATTGCGCTGTCGACTTCGTCGGTCGTCTCCGACGCCTTGGCGGCGCTCGTCGCGACTTCGTCTGAAACCTGTGCCTGGACGTCGGTGATCGTCTGCTGTTGCTCGACCAGCCCGGTCACGTCCGTCGTTGTCTCGAGCGCACCGATGACGTCACCGTCTGGATCCCGCAACGGAACCCCGCCGGATCGAACCCACTTCTGTCCCTTTGCGGTGGGGATTTGGCGGTAGCTCGACTCGCGCCGCGAGTGTCCGTCCGCTGCGACCGTCTGTGCGAAGGTCTCTTCGTCCTCCGTGATCGGAAACGCGTCGTAGACGTTCTCACCGAGTACCTCGTCTTTGGGAAAGCCAAACTGCGCTTGCGCTTTTTCGTTGTAGTATGCGACCCGCTCGTCGTCATCGATGATAAAGCCCGTTTCCGGAAACTCCTCGATCACCTGCTCGAAGAGACCGCGCCAAAAATCACGTTCGTACCGGAGCTGATCGACCTCGTCGGAGTGGGTGGCCGGCGGCGTAAAGCCAGCGCCTGTCTGCTCTGTCGGTCGGTCTCTCGGTGACCTGGAACTATCCGACCGATCGGAGCGATCACCGGCCGATCGCGTCTTATCTGACATTGTCTGGCCCTGCGTTCGGGTGCGTATAAATATACCTCCGAGAAAATCAAAATTGAGACTATTATATCACTCGAAGATACCACTACCAGATCCCTCTCTAAATTACTTGACTTATACTCAATCAAACAGTCTTGGCGCTTCACTCCCCGCAGAACAGCCCAGTGGTATCCGTTGGCTCGGTTCCCGGCGTGTCACAGTGCGCTGTCGAGTCTGGCTGCGGTTTCGGAGCCGATCCCGTCGACGTCTCGGAGTTCTGCGACCGACGCGTTGCGAACGCCTTCAACGCTCCCGAACCGACGGAGCAGTCGCTTTCGCGTCGTCGGCCCGACGCCGGGCACCGTGTCCAGTGGCGTCGCGACTTCGTCCCGAACCGTCTCGTGGTACTGGACGGCAAAGCGGTGGGCCTCATCGCGAACGCGCTGGAGGAGTTGGAGGTGGGGTGCGTCGGCCGGCCAGTCGAACGTCCGTTCGGGCGTGATGACCAACTCGTCGGCCTTCGCGAGGGCCACTGCCGGGACGTCCCAGCCGACCTCGGCGAGTGCCTCGCGGGCCGCGTCGAGCTGACCGCTTCCGCCGTCGATCAACAAGAGGTCGGGATCGGGCCGGTCGTCCCGTCCGTCGACGGCGCGTTCCCCGCGCCAGCGAAGCAGCGCCCGCATGCTCGCGTAGTCGTCGTTGCGCTCGTCCAGCTTTTTCCGCCGGTAGTCAGCGGTCTCGGCGTCGCCGTCGACGAAGGTGACGTTACTGCCCACGACGGCAACGCCCTGTGTATGACTCACGTCGAACCCCTCGATCCGGTCGACCCCATCGAGGCCGAGCGCGTCGGCGAGCGCGCCGCGACCGTCGTCTCGCCCCCGACGTCGGCGTGCGTTTTTCATCGCCAGATCGACCAGGGTTGCCTCTCTGCCGGCACCGGGGACGCGGACGTCGACGCCGGCGGCCGCTAGCCACGCCCCGACGCTATCGCCGTGGTCGGTGGTTCCTCCCGGCTCGGCCGGCCGCTGGGGGCAGAGAATCGAATCCGGGAGGTCGCGCTCAGCGTAGTACTGCGGCAGAAAGGCCCCAAGCACTGCTGCGGGATCGTCGGTGCCGTCGGGGGCGTCGAGCGCGTGCTGATCGCGCTCGACGAGCTTTCCATCCTCCGCGCGCAGTCGGGCAACCGTCGCCTCACTGCCGTCGAGGGCCACACCCAGGACGTCGACCGTTTCGCGGCTGCCGTCGACGTCGCTGACAGCGTCACTACCGGTTCCGTGAAACCCCTCGACCGCTTCGAGTCGATCCCGGAGATTTGCCGCTCGCTCGAAGTTTTCGGCCTCGGCGGCCGCCGCCATTTCTCGGCGGAGCGGATCGGCCAACACGCCGGTTTCGCCGGCGAAAAAGCGCTCGGCACTCTCGACGGCTCCGGCGTAGTCCGTCTGGCTGATCTCACCAGTACAGGGGGCGGCACAGAGACCGATATCGTAGTCGAGACACGGCCGGTCGCGGTTCGCGTACTTGTGATCGGAACAGCCACGTAGTCCGTAGGTCTCTCGTAACGCTTTCACGACGACCTCGACCTGGCTCATATCCGTAAACGGACCGAATACTGTCGCCGCCTCGTCGGGATCACGCGTAATCTCGATACGGGGAGCGTCGTGGTCGGTGAGTTGCACGAGCGGGTATGACTTGTCGTCTTTCCGTCGCACGTTGTACCGCG
>ENA-ORDC01002487-ORDC01002487.1-marine-metagenome-genome-assembly--contig:-NODE-2487-length-11007-cov-2.932754_pt1 | contig 11007 bp, 12 predicted proteins | sample MGYA00237783_ERZ508515 | MGnify/ENA primary metagenome ERZ508515 (study PRJEB26186, sample SAMN06268792) | marine metagenome | isolation source: Eden Landing Ponds, San Francisco, CA, USA | place...
CCGGTCGGCCCCTTCCAGTACCGGAAGAGCAAGCTCTTCCGACCCTCGCGAAATCGAAGATTTCGCTCAGTCCCACCCGGTGGATCTTCCGAAGTATCGCGAAACTCCGGTGGAGAACGTCGGCGCGCGCTGGCGCGACTGCGAGCCCCGAAGCGGGCGAGCAGTCGACGCCAGCTAGCGTGCGAGGGATGAGCACCGAGCGCAGCGAGGCGCGCAATCGGTTGGGGAGGACGTGGACTGTTTGGGCGGACTACGAAAAGGGCCGATCGCTCGGCGTTCGTCACGACGGTGAGCCGAACGGAGTGAGGCGAATGCCGAAAGGCGAGCGGCAGCGAGCCTTTCGAAACAAGCACCGCAGGGAAGGAAGCGAAGCGACTGACTGAGGAGCGCAGCGAGTGAGGTGCGTCGAGCGTTCGGGGGCTTTCGGTGGCCACTGGAACCGATAAGCCCGCCTTGCTCACGAACACGGATTTCCGTAGCCTTACTCCTGCAGATACCCCAGGTCCTGCAGCTGCTCGGCGATCTCCTGGAACTCGGCCTCCGTCAACTCGCCGCGGCGCTCGTGCTGGATCACGATGCTCCGCAGCAGGAAGCGCACGAGGTCGCTCGTCGAGGAGAAGCTCGTCCCCTCGATGGTCTCGTCGACGCGTTCGGCGAGGTCGGCAGGGATCGAGACGGTGGTGTACTCGGTCACGACCGAGTGTCGGACGGGACGGTACAAATCGGTTGTGCGACCGAAATGGAGCGGAGCGCTCGCAGCGCTGATGCAGGTACTCCCCTCCGATACAGCCCGCCGGTCAGTCCTCGTCGTCGAACCGACGCTCCACGCGTTCGATCCGTCTGCGCTGATCGCGGTGCAACGCGACGATCATGTCGGAGAGGAACCCGAACATGATGAGCTGGATCCCGACGAGGACGCCGGCGGCCGCGACGATCGCGAGCACCTCGTGGGGAATCCCGTTGACGAACCAGTCGTAGCCGACGTAGGCGGCGATCGTGAGGCCGGTCAGCAGCGCGACGGTGCCGAGACTCCCGAAGTAGAACAGGGGGTTGTTGGTCTTGGCGAGCCGGTAGAGCGTGACGATGATCGTGCCGCCGTCCTTGATTGGGTGGAGGTTGGTCTCCGAGCCCGCCGGACGGGTCTCGTAGGTGATCGGCACCTCCATCGAGTCGATCCCGTGGCGGACGCACTCGACGCACATCTCCGTCTCGATGCCGAACCCCTCCGAGGTGAGGTTCATCCGCTCGAGCGAGTCGACCGTCATCGCGCGATAGCCCGAGAGGATGTCGTAGTGCTGACGCTGGTGGATCGCGCGGTATGCCCAGTTGATCAGCTTGTTGCCGACCTGATTCAATCTCGGCATCGCGCCGGACTGGATGTCCGCGAAGCGGTTGCCGACGACGTGCTCGGCCTCGCCCGACCGCAGCGGTTCCAGCAGCGCTTCGGCGTCCTTCGGCAGGTAGGTGCCGTCGCCGTCGAGCACGAGGACGTACTCCGTGTCGATCTCGGCGAACCCCTGCATCATCGCGTCGCCCTTGCCGGTGCCGGACTGCTCGATCACGCGAGCGCCGGCCTCGCGGGCGATCTCCTGGGTGTCGTCCGTCGACCCGCCGTCGATCACGAGGACGTTCTCGTACCCGCGCTCGACGAACCCCTCGACCACCTCGCCGATCGTGGCAGCCTCGTCGAGCGTCGGGATCATCACCGTGACGTCCTCGTTCATCGGACGGGACTGCACGGCGGGAACCTAAAGGGGTTACTACTGTCCGTCCCCGCTGGCGGAGCGGCCCTGGCGGATCGATCGGACCGGACTGACCCGGCGGATCGAACGGCCTCGTGCGCGACGGGTATTCCACGCGACGCCGTGCCACCGGAAGGAAACGGGTTTGTGCGGCCGTCGTCAATTCCGCTCCATGAACGTACGGGCCATCGCCGACCTGCCGCCAGACGAGCGGACGGCCCTCTTCGAGCGCGACGCGGGGATCGCCGACGCGCGGGCCGACGCCCGGGAGATCGTCGAGCGCGTCCGGGACGAGGGCGACGTGGCGCTGCGGGAGTACGCCGAGGACCTCGACGGTGTCGCCGTCGGCAACCTCGACGTCACCGACGAAGCCGAACGGGCCTGGGACCGTCTCGACGAGGACCTCCAAGAGGCGATCGAGGACGCCATCGACAACGTCCGGGCCTTCCACGAACGCCAGGTGCCCGAAGACTGGACCGACGACTTCGACGGCCGTGAACTCGGCCGCCGCTTCCGCCCGATCGAGCGAGCCGGCGTCTACGTCCCCGGCGGCACCGCCGCCTACCCCTCCAGCGCGATCATGGGCGTAATCCCAGCGGCGGTCGCCGGCGTCGAACAGATCGCCGTCGCGACGCCGCCCGCCGAAGAGTTCTCCGACGCAACGCTCGGCGCGATCCACGCCGCGGGCGCCGATCGGGTCTACGCCGCCGGCGGCGCCCAGGCCATCGGCGCGCTCGCTTACGGCACCGAGACCGTCGATCGCGTCCAGAAGATCGTCGGCCCGGGCAACCGGTGGGTCAGTGCCGCGAAAGCGGAGGTCCGCGGCGACGTCGAGATCGACTTCGTCGCCGGACCGAGCGAGGTGCTCGTGCTCGCCGACGAGACCGCAGACCCCAAACTCGTCGCCGCGGAACTCGTCGCGCAGGCCGAGCACGATCCCAACGCCGCGGTGGTTGCGGTCACGGACGACGAGGAGCTCGCCGAGACAGTCGCGGAGGCCGTCGAGGACCAGGCAGCCGAGCGCTCCCGCACCGAGACGATCGAGGCGGCGCTGGACAACGACGCGAGCGGCGTCCTCCTCGCCCGGTCCCAGCCCGAGGCCGTCGCCGTCGCCGAGGAGTTCGCCGCCGAGCACCTCGCGATCTACGCGGAGGAGCCCGGGGCGCTCGCAGACCGGATCCCCTCCGCCGGCAGCGTCTTCCTCGGCGAGCACACTCCCGTCGCCGCGGGCGACTACGCCTCCGGGACGAACCACGTGCTCCCGACGAACGGCCTGGCACGCGTGAGCGGTGGTCTCTCCGTCGACACCTTCCTCCGCGCATCGACGGTCCAGCGCCTCGATCGCGAAGCCCTGGCCGACATTCGAGACACCATCGAGACGCTCGCGGAGGCCGAAGGGCTCGACGCCCACGCCGAGAGCGTCCGGAAGCGCTTCGAGGAGTAGGCGACAGGAGACCCACGGCGGAGGCGAACGCGGACCACCGGACGTGCCTGGAGACCACCGGGTGCCGTCTGCAGACTACTGGTCGCCGCCAGTAGACCACCGGACGCCACCTGGTCAGTACCGCGTGCGAAACCGGGACAATGAAACCGTCCCGCGTCGACCGGTCGAGCGTGCCGCGGCGTCGGATCGATCCCCACGTGAAAGTGCTCGACGAGTCGCTCGTCCGGCGAGCGACGCGTCGCGGTCTCGACGCCGTCGTCTACGCACCCCACTTCACCCGACTCCCCGAAATTCAGCGCCGCGCTCGCGAGCTGTCGACGGACGACCTGCACGTCGTCCCGGCCCGCGAGGTCTTTACCGGCACCTACCGGAATCGCAAGCACGTCCTCGCGCTCGGCCTGACCGAGCCGGTGCCCGACTTCATCTCCCTCGAGGCCGCGATGGCCGAGTTCGAGCGCCAGGACGCGACCGTGCTCGCGCCGCATCCGGAGTACCTGACCGTCGGCCTCACCGAGGCGGACCTCCGGCGCTACGGCGACCGGATCGACGCCGTCGAGATCTACAACCCGAAGTACCTCCCCGGCGACGCCGGGCGGTCGCGCTCGCTCGCCACGGAGCTCGACCTCCCGGTCTTTGGCTCATCCTACGCTCACCTCGGCTGGACGATCGGCGACGTCTGGACGGAGACCGAACGGGCGATCGAGGAACCCGGCGTCGAAGCCGTTCGCGCTGCACTCGAGGCCGACGGCAACCGCGTCTCGCGTCGCTCGGGCGTCGGGCCGCTGCTTCGCTCCGCCAGCGAGATCGGCCACCTCGCCTGGGAGAACACCGTACAGAAGATCGATCGCATCGGCTTCCCCGGGATGGAAGACACCCACCCGAACGACGACCTGTACGAGGGTCGCTTCGACGACGCCTACGTGTACTGAGCGCCTCGGCGATTACTGAGCGGCCCAGCAGCTACTGTGCGGCTTGGCGATTACTGAGCGGCGCGATCGTATCTGAGCGGCTCGACGACTATTCCGCCGCCGACTCCGCGACCTCGCCTTCCTCCTCGAGAATCCGCTCCTCTGCCTCGTCGCGATCCTCGGGGTAGCCGATGTCCAGCCGCCAGCCGTCGAGTTCGACGGCGTCGATCGTCCGCCCGGACTGGAGGAGCAGGTCGATCGCCTCGGAGATCTCGTACTCGCCGCGATTGGAGGGCTGGGTGAGGTGTGCGGCGTGGAAGATCGCCGGCGTGAACGTGTAGAAGCCGGTCATCACGAGGTTGCTCGGCGGGTCGTCGGGCTTCTCGACGACCTCCGTGATCTCGCCGTACTTGTTGGTGTCACAGACGCCGTAGCGGGAGGCGTCGTCCCACGGCACCTCCTCGACGAGGAAGGCCGCGTCCGCGCGATCCTCCTGTTGCCGTCGGACCACGTCCGCGAGATTCGCCCGGAAGATGTTATCCCCGAGCATCATCATGAAGTCGTCGTCGACGTGCTCCTCGACGGTCAGGAGGGCGTGGGCGATCCCCAGCGGCTCGCGCTGGTGGGCGTACGTGATCGGAACCCCCTCGAACTCGTCGCCGTAGTGCTCGATGATGTCCTGTTTGCGATAGCCGACGACCACGAGCAGCTCGGAGGCACCGAGCTCGACCAGCTTCTCGAAGCAGTGCGTGAGGATGGGCTTGTCCGCGACCTCGACCATGCCCTTGGGCTTGTCCTCGGTGAGCGGCCGGAGTCGCGTCCCCTCGCCCGCGGCGAGCACGACGGCTTTCATACCTTGTCGTGGTGGGCCGGGTTATTTAGGGGTTTGGTGGCTGTGAGTTCTTTGTTCGAATCGGGTTCGAGTTTGTTACATTCCTGGAACTGAACGTTCCCCGAGATGGCGTTCCCAACCTAGTAACAACAGTGGAAAGCCCCCGACCGCGTGGCGGCTTCGCCGCCACGGAATAGGAGGCCGGCGTACGCCGGCCTCCCGCTCGACCCTCCGGGGCTTGCTGCGCTCCTTGCGCCCTCCGGGCGCTGCGGTGCTTATTCCGATAATCTCGCTCCGCTCGATTATCGACGTTCGTCTCGCTTCACTCGACTCACCTTCGCCCGGGAGGGTTCGACCGGCCGGCCCCTTTCAGTTCCGATGAGCAAAGCTCATCGACCCTCGCGAATGCTTCGCATTCGCTCAGTCCCACCCCCACTCACCTCCCCAACCGACTGCGGTGCTCGCCTTCGGCTGCGCTCCTCATCCCTCGCGCTAAAGGCTCGCGGCCCTTCGGGCACACGAGCCAGCGCGCGCCTACGCACGTGGATTGTGGCGGCGGGGCGGTGCCGTGGCTGTGGCGCGCGCGAGTAACGCGCGCGAGGGGACGAGGAGCGCAACGAACGAAGTGAGTGAGCACCGCAAGTCCGGTTGGGGAGGGGAGGGCGCGGTTCGGGTGGGACTGAAAGGGGCAGTCCGTCTCCGGGAAGGCGGACGACGCAAGCACCGGAGCGCCCGAAGGGCGCGAGGAGCGCAGCGAGGCCCCCGAGCGGAGACGGACTGGGGCTTTCCGCTGTTTGCGGTGCAAGGACAATTCCCGACACACCAGTTTAGGGGCTTTCCGCTGTTTGCGGTGCAAGGACAATTCCCGACACACCAGTTTAGGGGCTTTCCGCCGTTTGCGGTGCAAGGACAATTCCCGACACACCAGTTTAGGGGCTTTCCGCCGTTTGCGGTGCAAGCAGAAAGCCTCACTCCGGGACAGTCTCACCACGAGTTTCCAGTATCGCGATGCGAGTCGCGAAAGCCAGCACCGTCCCCAGGACGAGCATGAACACTGCAACAGCGGCCACGTGGTCGTAGGCCGCAATGGACCGAACCGGCCCGTCGTCCCAGAGGACGTTCAGCCAGGTGTGGTGGGGGCCGCCGGCGACAGCGAGGAAGTAATCCAGCAGGTCGTTGAGCGTAAACCAGCCAACGGCAACTGCAATTGCCCACGTGGGAAATTCTGCGTAGCGCTGGACGACGAATGCCTGGACCGCCATCGCAGCGTGGCTCCAGACGAGAAACTGCCAGAGGGCGAACGGAATCGTCGAGGTGTCCTCGATGAACAACTGGACGACGACGGTCCAGAGTCCATATTTCAGACAGCCGATAACGGCCAGGACGTGGAGGAGTTGGGCGAGACGGCCCCGAAAGCCTAGCCGCCACACCGCGAGCGAGAGCCCCATGTACAGCGTCGCCAGCGGGCTCACGGGGACGAGCGGCCAGGCGACGACGGGCGTCTCCGCCAGCTGGGGAAGGTAGTAGTAGAAGCCAAAGGCCGTCCCGAGGAGGTTCGCGAGAACGACAGGCCAGACGAGTCGGAGGACGAGGTTCTCCAGCCAGGTCGGCAGGGGCGCGACGTGGCGTCCCAGGCCCCGCGACGGAGGAAGCGGCGTGTCGACGCGCCTGGCGACGGCAGCGTCGAGTCGCTCGCCGAGGCCGGAGAGCCAGGCCATGTGTGGACCACTCGGGTGACGGACAAAATCGTGCCGGTCTGTGCCCTCACTCCCGGTCCGCGACGACGGTCACCAGGTCGGCCAGGCGCTCTGCCGCCACCCCGAGCAGTGCCTCACCCAGCGCCGCCGAACTGTCGGCCGGGTCGCCGACGACGCCGCTGTCGGAGAAGTCGGCGGTGTCGTAGGCGAGATTGACACCGGCCTGCCAGTCACCCCAGCGGGCCGCCCCGTCGGCCGCGGCGGCCGCGAAGGCGTCCTCGTCGACCAAATCTGGCTGGATGTGGCGGAGGAGGCTGGTCTCCAGCGGACCGCCGTGGCCCATCTGCGGCGTCTCCCGGTCTTCCGTCCGGGTCGCTGCATCTCCCTCTGCATCCACCTTCCCGTTCGCCTCGACCTCCTCGGTGTCGATGGCGTCGAACCAGGTGAAGGGGACGGCATACAGGTCGCCCGCCCGACTCAGTCGGCCACAGACCTCCCGGAGCGGGGCGACGTTGCCGCCGTGGCCGTTGACCACGACCACGCGGTCCCAGCCGTGGTGGGCGAGGCTCTCGATGGTCTCACCGACGTAGTCCCGGAAGGTGTCCTCGCTCACCCAGAGTGTCCCCGCGAAGTGCCGGTGTTCGGCGGCGACACCGACCGGAATCGGCGGGGCGAGGACGACCTCCTCGTCGGCCCGCCGGGCACCCTCGGAGGCGATAGCCCCGGCCGCGAACGTGTCGGTTCCCAGCGGCGCGTGCGGGCCGTGTTGCTCGGTGCTGCCGACCGGGAGGATGGCGACGTCGGCCGCGGCCGCCTCGGCGTCGGGCCACGGACGGTCGACGAGGTGCATACCGGCGAGAGGGGCGGCCTGTGCATAAATCCGGCTGTCGACCGCCGGCTCCCGGTGGTCACTCGATGGATTCGCCACCGCAGTGTGGCCCGGCTCCACCGCGCCCATAGACTGTCGCACCGACCGATACGTCTTAGTGGGCCAAACTGCAATTGTGGCCATGGCTAACACGCCGAACCACGACTACAACGTGCCCGCGGAGGGAGCCGGGAACTGGCACACCGACCTCAACGAGAACTTCGAAGACTTCGACGCGGACATCGAGGTCCGCGACACCGAGGCGAACATGGGCAATTACACCATCGAGGCGGGCCGGCGGTTTCTCGCGACCGACACCGGCGTGGTCTACGAGGGGACAAGCGACGGTACCTGGGAGGCATCCCACGTCCTCGGCCAGATTACCGAGGCAGACGGCGAGACCACCATCGCCTTCGCCACCGGCAGCGAGTCCGTCGCGGGCGTCTCCATCGACGGCAACATCGAGGTCAGCGGGACCAAGCACTTCGTCCAGGCCGTCGAGACGCCCGCGGGCGAGCGCGAGGTGGTCTACACCGCCACGGAGGCCCCGACACCGCGCACCGAAACCTCCGGCGTCGCCCGACTCGAAGACGGTCGCGCCGAAATCGACCTCGCGGACCACTTCGGCTGGGTGACCGACACCGACGAACCGCTGCTCGTCCAGACGACCCCCTACGCCGTCGACTCGGCCGGCCTCGCCGTCGTCGAGCGCTCGGTCGACCGACTCGTGGTCGCGGACCGCGACGGGACGGGTGACTACGAGTTCGCCTACACCGTCTCGGGCACGCGCGAGGGCCAGGCCGACAGGGCGGTCGTGCGGATTCCCGACGCGGACGGCGAGGAGGTGGCCGCGTTCTCGTTCCGGTCGACGGAGTCGCCGGCAGACGACTGACTGACTCCTGTGCTAGCCGTTCTCTTCGGTTTGTGACTCGTTGTCGTAGAGAGTCGGATAGCCCACCGACAGGAGCGTGTCGAAGACGTTCCTCCCCCGGTCTATCGACGTTCTGCCAGTACTCGCGTACAAGATACGTGGGGCGGAACGGTCACATATGTCCCAGTTCAACACGTCCCCACAACCGCAGGTAAAAATAGTCGTACCGAGTATCGGCATCGCATGACGAGGCCAGCGGACCGAACGACAAACCGGTGGGATGCTGACAGCTACGATGGGGACCACTCGTTCGTCTTCGAGTACGGGGAAACCCTCGTCGATTTGCTGGAGCCGGAGGCCGGCGAACGCATTCTCGATATCGGCTGTGGGACGGGACACCTTTCCGCACGAATCGCTGAGGCTGGAGCGGATGTCGTCGGTATCGATGCGTCCGAGGAGATGATTCGAAAGGCCCGACAGACCCATTCTGACTGTGAGTTCGCTCGTGCTGACGCTCGTTCGTTCTCCTTCGAAAGGCCATTCGACGCAGTGTTCTCCAACGCGGCGCTGCACTGGATTCCGGAACAGGACGAGGTACTCGAGTTAATCTCTGACGCACTCGCTCCCGACGGACGGTTCGTCGCCGAACTCGGTGGGGCTGGGAACGTCGCCGCCATCGTCGATGCTGTCAGTGAGGTAGCCGCCGAACACGGGTACGATGTCACGAATCCGTGGCACTTCCCGACTATCGGAGAGTATGCCACGAGACTGGAATCACATGGCCTCGAAACGCGGTACGCGACACTGTTCGACCGGCCCACTGCACTCGAAAACGGACCGGAGGGACTCGAGAAGTGGCTCAGCATGTTCGGTGATAGCTTGCTGGAACCAATACCAGAAGCAGAGCGGTCAGAAGTCATTACCGCGGTCGAGGACCGACTCCGTGCCGACCGTTACCGAGACGGGACGTGGTTCGCAGACTACCGGCGACTCCGGGTCGTGGCCACCAATTCGTGTTGAGGAGGGTGCAGGTGAGTCTGCGTACCCGTTGCTGACTGCAGGAAAGGACTTCCCGTAGCCGGTTGCCTCTTCGATAACGCAGTACAGCCTGAGCAGGTGCCTGCAATCCACGACGGTTCGGAAGTTAACACATAAATCCGACACCAGTGTACGCCCTCCCCACATGCAATTCTGTGAGGAGTGTGGGTCGCTGATGCACACGGAGGGCGAGACGTGGGTCTGTCGCTCCTGTGAGAACGAGGAGCCACGGGACTCGAACGCAGAAGCGGCGATGGCGACCCGGGACGAACAGCAGGAGGACGGGGCACCCACCGTCGCCGACGCAATCCAGAGTCCCGAAGAGACGATGCAGGAGCCCTGTCCGGCCGAGGACTGCGACGGCGAGCGGGCCCACTCCGAGATGCTGCCAAAGCCGGGTGGCTCCTACGAGGTTCGGCTATTCACCTGCGTCGAGTGTGGCCACAAGTGGCGCGAATCCTGACTGGCAATTCGGAACCCAACGCGTAGATACACAGCACTGACCGGGTGAACCCTCGCCAGCCGTCACCGAAATTCCTCGATGGCCGCGGCGGCCGACTCCGTCGTCTTGTAGCCCCGCTCGCCGGCGACGCGGACCTCCCGGAGCAGGCCGGCGGCCTGCATCTCGCCAAGACGGCCGTGCAGGTCGCTCTCGCAGAGTGCCGTCCCATCGAGGAGGGCCCGCACGCCGGTCGGACCGCTGGCGTCGATGTCGAGTAGGAGGCCCAGCGCCCGGCGGTCGGGCACGCCGTCGAGGTCTTCGGCTCCCGCCGGGAACGCCTCGGCAATCGCGTCGAGCGGGGCCACGTCCGCGACGCGGTCGAGTGTCTCGGCCGGGAGGTGACAGCGCTCCCCTGTCCGGGGATTCCAGATCAGCCACGAGTCGCCCGTCGCGCCTTCGAGCACGTACCGCATTCCGTCGCGGTCCGCCACGATGGGGCCGGTCATCCCTGCTCACCCGTATCGGTCCCATCAGTCCCCAAGCCGTCCGTCTCGCCCCGCTCGTCGCCCTCGTCATCCTCGAACTCCCCGGCGTCGAGGCGGCGCTTGCCCCGCCGGGTCCGGTAGAGCGCGACCGCCAGGAGCAGGAGGCCGAGGACAGTCAGTTCGAGTCCCAGGTCGGGCCCGCGGTCGAACACCAGCAGGAGGATGCCCAGCGTCAGGCCGAGTATCGCGAACTTGTAGAGGAAGACGAGCCGCCAGAACACGACCTTGACGCCGGTGGGTACCGACTCGTCGTCTCCTGGCTCATCGGACTGTCCCGGTTCGGGTACCCGTGGCACGTCCACGGCGGGTATCGACGGGCCCGACGTCTCCGCGACGGTCCCCGGGTCGGAATCCCTGTCGGTCCCCGCTTCCCCGTCAGCCCCCGCTCCCCGGTCGGCGTCGGGGCTGGCGCCTACCGCTTGGTCGGTCCGGTCCGAGTCGGCCCGCTCGTTCACGGTCCATCTACGCGGCCGAGGGCCAAAGTCGGTTTGGAACCCCGGACGCCTGTACTGGTCAGTTCCGTCCGACAGACGTCAGACTGTAGATTATTACTCATTCCACTCCCCTGGCGGACTGAAAGGGCGAGGCCGCGTCGCAGCCGCTGAGCGGGAGGCCGGCGG
>ENA-ORDC01002488-ORDC01002488.1-marine-metagenome-genome-assembly--contig:-NODE-2488-length-11007-cov-2.924886_pt1 | contig 11007 bp, 9 predicted proteins | sample MGYA00237783_ERZ508515 | MGnify/ENA primary metagenome ERZ508515 (study PRJEB26186, sample SAMN06268792) | marine metagenome | isolation source: Eden Landing Ponds, San Francisco, CA, USA | place...
TTGAACCCTGCCAGTCACAGCCCGCGCAACGGAGTGAACTGGAATGTCTGGCTCCGGTTCAAATCCCCGACCCACCGCTGCTTTGCTCCGACCAACAACGCGAGGAGCAACAGCAAGACAACGGGATTTGAACCCAGCCAGTCACAGCCCGCGCAACGGAGTGAGCAGGAATGTCTGGCTCCGGTTCAAACACCGCGAGACCGCCGGTCTCGCGAGGATCGCGAACGCGGTGCGTTCGCTCACTCCCAGTCCCACCGTCTTTTGCCGCGAACAATCCGTGAGTGGCGCGCACACACCTGCGGTCCCGCTTCGGTGAGTCACTGGTGACGACGCTGCAAAGATGACCATCTCATCAAGTCGCCAATCAACAAACAGCTTCTAGGAATCACGAAGCTTATACCCGCGTGCTCAGTGGGACAAGCAAACAGAGGCTTACAGATGTGGACAGAATCTATGACGGCGAACCGACGGACGGGAGTGACGCTGCTGTTCGTTGGGATACTACTGGTCAGTAGCATCGGGCCGGCGCTTGCGACACCGCGTGTGTTCGTCGCGAGCGCGTCACTGGAAGAGTCACAAGCCGTGCCAGGTGAAGCGGTCAACGTGACGTTCGAATTGCGTAACACCGGGGAGTCCGGTGCGGGGCAGATACAGATCGAACGGAACGGCTCGGCAGTATATACCGACCGGTATCAGGTCGAATCAGGGGCGGCCAAGCGCGTCACCGAACAGATCACGTTCGAGGAACCGGGGCGCTACAACATCAGCGTCAACGACAAGAGCGCTGGCGTGCTTCAGGTGAGTCAAACGCTGGCCGAGACGACCAGTGTTCGGTCTGACGGGCGGTCGATGGTGCTACGAGGCGGTCGGGTCACGTACAACAGTCTTCTGACGACTGAGTTTCCCGCGACCAACGACACCATCACCGTCGAGTCGCTGCGCTATCGAACGCTGAGCAGCGCGTTCGAGCGGCCCGTCGAGGTGTACACAAACACGTCGACGGCAGCAGTGGACATCCCGTCTGGCGAGCGGACAACCGTCTATGGCGCAGTAACGATCACATCTCGCTCGGGCATCGACGACCACCGAGTGCGTCTGGGCGTCAATCAGTCGGTCGTCAACGAGAGTTCGATCGCGCGTGAAGCGGTCCACATCTATCGGGCGAGCAACGACGGCTACGTCCAGTTGAACACGACACAGATCGCCGTCGAAGACGGGCGGTATCTCTTCGAAGCGGCGACAAACGACACTGGGACGCTGTTACTCGGCTCGCTCGCCCCGGCGTTCGACGTGCATGGACACGCGCTGTCGACGAGTGAGAGCGAGAGCGAAAAGCGGATCGTCGTGACGGCGAACGTCTCGAATACAGGGAGTGTCAGGGGAACCTACACTGCGACGATGTACCTGGGCGACGAAGTCGTCGACAACACGACCGTCGATCTCGAACCCGCTGCAACGCGGGCGATCACGGTCAGTCACCGCCTCAGTCGTGATGGCACGTATCAGGTCCGACTGGACGAGACGACAGTCGGCACGGTCGTCGTCGCGACCGGCGAGAGCCAGACCGAAGTGGCGACCGAGACAGACGACGCCGAAGCCGGCGACGACGCGACTGAATCACCGGAATCGACGACTGAAATCGAGTCGGGAGACGACAGCCAAACGACCAGCGATCAGCAGCCGACAGACCAGCAGCCGACAGACCAGCAGCCGACAAACGCTGGTGACGACACGAACGAGGGAACCACCGACAGCAGCGCGGGCAGTACGCAAGCGGACGACACCAAGACCGACAGTGAGACTGGCGGTCTCGGAATTTCGTTGTCGACCGACGATGTCGGACTCACCGAGATTGCGATCGGTGGCAGCGTCGCGGTCATCGGCGTCATCCTCGTGTTGCTCCAGCGCTGGTGAGCGAGGACAGGCGATTCCGTAACCGAGAGATTTTTGCGTCGATCACTCTACTCATCGGGTATGGACTGGCCCCACGATCCCGACGGCGAGCAAGGCAGCGAAGGGCGTCGCAAGTACGGCCACGCCGTGATCGCAAAGAAAGTCGACGAGGAAGCGGATTTCCCACTGTCGGCCGACGAGTTCGTCGCGGAGTTCGGCGACGATCCCGTCCGCATCGATTACGAGACGGTCGTGAGTGTTGCCGATATATTCGAGCACGTCGACGGCGACGAGTTCGGCGACTTCCCGGAGTTCCACAAGGCACTGGGACGCGCGCTTCGTACAGCAGATTACTGGCCGTACCGTCTCGAACACGCCTGATCGGCCGTCGCTGTCGACATCGCGACCACGTGGTGTGCGGACACGACACATACTTCTTGACGGCCGTTGTACGTTCTGTATGGCGACCGGAGAGACAGAACGCGACCAGTCCGATCGACTCCCGGACGCAGTCGTCGCGGACATCCTCGCCTCGGACCGACGCCGAAGCGCACTGGCGATTCTCGCCGCAGAAGACGAGCCGATGGTGATCGACGATCTGGCTGCGGCCGTTCGCGCGCGAGAGGAAGACACACCGCCGACAGCACTGTCGCCCGAAGAGCGCCGCACAGCCCGCGACGACTTTTTCGCCGAGCCCCTGCCGAAACTCACCGCGACCGGTGTCGTCGACTACGATTCGATGGTCGGGACCGTCACACTACGTGACGACGATCGGATTCTCGATCGGTTGTCGTGAGACGACTGGCCGTCGGCGTCGTCTGCTAACGACCCGTTTCGACAGAACAATACCGGCCCCTCGCCAACCCCGAGTCGACCGTGACCAACACGCAGTTGACGCACATCCAGATCGACAACTACGGGCCGTGGACGGTGACGCCGGAACCACGTCGTGAAGTCGACCTTCAGACGCTACAGTCTCGGCTCTATGCCGATCTCTCGCAACTGTTCGGGAACCGAGATGCATACGTCTTCTTCACCCGGTTCGACAATATGATCGCCGTCAGCAACGGGCTGGATATGGACGATCACGCCCTGATCCAGGAGTCGGTGGGGAACCGCTATCCCGTGACGATGAGCCTGAGCGTGGCGACCGGGACGACGCCGGCCGAGGCGCTGGGGACAGCCACCGAACAGCTACAGGACGCTGGGAGTGCCCAGGACGAACACCGTCGTGAGATCCTCCGCGGACGAAGCATCGACGAGGAGTTCAGGACCGACGAGGACCTCCAGATCGCACACTTCGACGTCAACGACGCCACCGAGAAGTACACCGATCAGCTCAACGAGTTCGACACGTTCATTCGGATCGAACAGGGCTACGCAGAGCTGATGCGCCATATGCGTCAGGCCTACGACTCGCTGGCGTTTTTCGTCGGCGGTGATAACGTGATCGCGGTGTGTTCGGACCTCGATCACGCTGCGTACCAGGAAGCGATCGACCACGTCGAAGAGACCGTCGGTGTCGAATTGAAGGTCGGCGTCGGTCGTGGCGGCGTTGCAGCCAACGCGGGGATGACCGCGAAACACGCGCTCGAAACCTGTCGGGCCACTGGCGACGACGTGACGATCGACGAGTAACGCCCCAACTCTGTACGTTCGACTGGCGCGGTGATAAGCGTAGTGCAGGTAGCTTTTAGGGCAACTGTGTGCTACCAGTTACCATGAATGAAAACGTGACCGTGCGGGAGGTGATGGAGCGCGAGTTCGTCGGTGTCAGCGAATCGGACGACGTCCTCGAAACGACGGAACTCCTCTTACGAGAGGACGCCGACCTCGCCGTCGTTCTCCGAGGTGCCGAACCCGTTGGCGTCGTCACCGACCGAGACGTGCTTGCACATCTCGTCTCTGGCCGGGACCCGGCATCGGCGACGGTCGAAGACGTGATGACAGAATCAGTGCCCACCGTGAGTGCCGACCAGACGCTCCCCGAGGCTCGCGACCGGATGGCGTCGTGGTCGACGAGCTGGCTGGTGGTCTCCGACGGTAGCGAACCCGACGGGATCGTCACCCAGCACGACATCCTCGCCACGTCGACGCTGGGCAGTGAAGCGACGGCGACGGAGGGCCGCGAACGGCAGCAGGGGATGCAACAGCAGATGGCGGCGACCACCAACGCGGCGGCCAACAGCCAGAGTGCCACCGACGACGCCTTCGACGAACAGGGCATCTGCGAGATGTGTGGGGCACTGACGCGTGATCTCTCGTCGTTCAACGGGCAGTTGCTCTGTGTGGACTGTCGCGATATCTGAACCGATGGACGTACGGCTCGCGAGAAACGAGGATGCCGACGCGATCACCGAACAGTGGCTCGATCTCGCCAGTAGTCAACGGGTCTACGGCTCGCACGTCCTGGCCGATGAGAACCGTTCGATGGCCCGTCAATCGGTCTTGCGCCACATCGTCGCCAACGAACTCCTCGTCGCCGTCGACGGTCCCGACTATCTCGGGTTCGTGATGTTCACCGTCGAGGCGAGTGACTACGCTCAGGACACCACTCGGGGACTGATACGCAACATCTACGTCGCTCCCGAACACCGGAGCAACGGCGTCGGGACCTCACTCCTCGAAGCGGCCGAGTCCAGGCTGACCGACCGCGGCGTCGACCGCCTCGTCCTCGAAGTCATGGCAGACAACGAACCGGCCCGCCGATTTTACCGTCGCCACGGCTACTCCCGCCATCGGATTTCGCTCGAAAAGCCGACCGAAAACGATACGCTCTAAACGGTCCCCCCGCAACTACCGGGTGCGCCAAGGGAGCTTGGGTGGTCCAAGCACTCGACTTGTAATCGAGAGTTCGTGGGTTCAAATCCCACCCTTGGCTTTCTGCGACGAACGAAGGGGAGAAGTGAACCCAAGAGTGGGATTTGAGGCAGGGAAGTCGCGGTCCGCGCAGGGAACGAAGTGACCGAGCAGAACCGTTTTCCGTGGTTCGAGCGCCAATCCGTGGCTCTGGTTCTTTGTGATACATTCTAGCGATGGTCGGCGACGATCCCGCACCGGATCACGAACCCGTACGGACGATGACGACGGTGTCGTTTCTACTGTGCCGCCAAATCACACTCGTCCTGTGGGTCTGTTGCAGTCTCTTCGGTCGTAATCCGGCGTGTTCGCTCGTCCTCTTGCCCGTAGCGTGCTGCCTCGATATATTCGACACACCGCTTCGACATCGACGAGCAGTAACACTCCATCGAGTCCCGAAGCGAGACGAACGCCTCGACAGGGTCGTACTCGGTAATCGACTCGACAGCATCGTCGTATGCGTTTCGCGCCTCTTCGAGGTATCGTTCAGCCAGTCCGTAGTTCTCGGCGTTGTACTGGGTCATCGCCCTTTCGTGTCTATCTTCTGCCTGTTGCACTGCTTCGGCGACATCGATCAAATCCTCACAGTTGGTCAAGATATCTTCGAACCGGCTGAGACACTGATCGTACGCATCGGGGCTGTATCCCGAGATAACATCGAGTCCCCGTGCAGCAGCGTCCTTGCGAATCTGTGAAATCTCTGAGTCTGCGCTGTCGATCTTTGCTTGGAACGTGTCGATTCCGGCCCCGGCAGCGGATGGCCGAGCTTGATACGCGGCATGGATCGCGTTGTGCGTTTGCCCAATCCACCAAGCGAACCACTGGGCCTTTCTCGCTCGCTCGATGCGTTGCTGTTGCTCAGTTGATGGCGAATAGTCTTCGGCATCGTGGAGTGCGTTGCGAGCCTCGAAGAGTCCGTCTCGAATGTCGTCCACAGCCACCTCGTTCGTAATCGGGACCCCATCCAGCGGGACGTTGGCCGCATATCTGGTGATCGAGTCCCCGATGTAGTCGAGTGCTGTGTTGACCTCTTTGTCAACCAGATCGGGCGTCGGCTCCGGTGTGTGCGTGTCTGTCGGTGTCTCTGTGGGTGTCTCCGATTCTGTTTCGGTTGCAGTCTCGGTCGACGTCTCCGTTGGCCGCTCGGTTGGGTCCGGGGAGTCTGTGGGTGTCGTGGGTGTGTCCGTGGGCGTGTCCGTCTGTGTGGGCGTCGACGAAGGTGTCTCAGTGATCGTGGCTGAGCTGGTCGCGGCGTCGGTCTTGATCACATCTGTGTCTGTCGTATCACCAGCAGAGTCGTTACAACCTGCGAAGCCGATCATCGCAGCGGTCACGAGGAGGTAGCGGCGTCGTTCCATGCAACCGAATGATGTCCGGATGGTAAACAGTCTTGCCAAATGTCATTGAAAGTATCCGGAATCTCTTGGAGAACTATATTTCCTGAAATTATATATGGGACGGAATCGCGGATTCGGACGAGTATGTCGGATCGAGAAGGAGACACTGTCGATGTCCCTGACGAACTGTGGGAAGAAGTCTGTGCAGAGTCTCGTGCAACCCTCGACCAGCAAGTCAGACGGATCGAGAACTACGACACGAAGGCCGTGGGTCTCTTTCGCGCGAACATCCTCTTGACCGGTGTCTTGATCTCTGGATTGGCAATCATCGTCCGTACAAACGGTGTTGTTCCGGGACAGTTCTTGAACGGGTGGTCGCTCTTTGGTGCGCTGACGTTGCTTCTCTCGACGGCCAGTTCAGCGATGGCGTACACATCATCGTCGTACGATCTCGGCATCGGACCGGAAGTCATCCACGACGCCGACCGCGGCATCTACGAAAGCAAAGCCGCGTTCCAAAACGAACTTCGCGATCTGTACAAAGGCTGGCTGGAGCACAATGCCAACGTCGGGACGTTCAATTCTTACTTAATCACCGGCACGATCATCCTGTTGATCGATTCGATCATTTTCTTTGCCGGTGCTGTCGTCACTGGCCTGTACACCCTGCCGTTGCTTATCGATGCGACGCTTTTACTCGGTGCAGCGGTCCTCATGCTGATCCTGAACGCCTTCGTTTACTCGGCTGAGAAGGTTTTCGTCCGTATATTCCCCGACGACGAGTGATTTTTCCACCTCTATGGTACTGTGATCCCAATTGTTATGTCGATGTAGTAGAAATGTAGGAATAGGTGTTCCAGATGACCTCGAGTGACGAAACGCGATCACAGTCGCATAAGGGGTCGGACAAGACTATGCGAATGAGTAATTCGCCCTCTCTTGGCCCGATTTCGGCGGCAAAAACCGCGATTCGACGACTGAGACGGGCAGGCGACGAGTAATTTCCCGCTCATTTATCCGCCGAGACAGCAGCAAGTAGCGTACTGTGGCCTGAGAAGGTCACGTCCACGTGCAGCGCGATGTAGATTCGTCGATAGCGACTCTTTTTCGAGACTCTGCCACACACTCTCACCAGTGCTCGACTCGTACGGACAGCTATAGCCGTTCGTCCGAACGATCACACGCAGTCGCCCGGTCGATTCCAGAACGGATCGACGGCGATCCGTCTCAGCCGGTCAGCACACTCCCGAGCGCGTTGCTCGCGAAGCTGTTCCCAGAGCTTGTAATCGAAGCGTCGCTCGTCACGGTGTAGCCGTAGCCTGCGCCGTTGCGGAAGGTGCTGTTCGACAGCGTGGCAGTCGAGTCGTTCGTGACGGCGACGTTGGCCGGTTCGCTCGCGTAGTAGAAGGCGCTGGAGCCGGCGTCCTCGACGACGCAGTGTTCGAGGCGGTTGTTGGCGTTGCGAGTGTCCGAGAAGTAGATCCCCCGCCAGTAGCCGGCGGTCGCCTGCTCACCGGAGAAGGTGATCGGACTGTCGCTGGTCCCGGTCGCGTTCAGCGCGCCGCCGTTGTAGACACCGAGTCCGGCGTCCTGATCGAAATGGAACGTCGCGCCCGCGTCGACCGTCACGTCGCCGTACAGTTCGGCGACGCCGCCGGTACAGAAGTAGGGCACGTCGATTGCGTCCCACGTCACGGTCTCGTTCTCGCCGAGGTTACCAGCGTAGACGGTGACGCGGTCCTCGTCGTTGCCAGTGTAGGTGCTGGTGTCAGAGAGGGTGTGCATGACGGCGGTGCCCATGAAGCCGGCCCCGTCCTCGTTGGCCGTCACCGTGTTCGTCGAGAAGTCGTCGATGGTCGCACTGGGCTGGAAGTCGAAGCCGTAGGCACCGCTCTCGCGAAGCGTCGATCCCGAAATACGAGCGCGAGAGTTGTTCGTGACGGCGACGTTTGCGGCCCGGTCCGCGTAGTAGTACTCTTCGCTCCCACCGTACTCGACGACGACGTTCGAGAGGTCGTTCTCGATGCGGTCGGTGTCGCTGAAGTAGATCCCTTTCCAGTAGCCACGGGTCTGCTGAGAGCCAGTGAAGGTGATCGGTCGAGACTCCTCTGTCTCGGGGACCATCCCGACGGCGTTGAGATAGCCACCGCTGTGGGCGAGGATGCCGGCGTTCTGGCCGAACTCGATCGTCGTGCCGGCTTCTGCCGTCAGCCCGCCGCTGATCTCGACAGTCGACTGACGGACGAAGTATGGCACGTCGATCGCGTCCCACTGTACGTCCAGATCCTCGCCGATGCCACGTCCGGGCTGGATCGTGACGCGGTCCTCGTCGTTGCCGGCGTAGGTTCCGGTCCCAGCGACGTTGTGAGCAGTGTTATCTCTGACGTAGCCCGCGCCAGCGGTGTTGCGCGTGACGGTGTTTCGGTCGAAGGAGTTGACGATCACGTCAGTTTCGAGATTGAAGCCGTAGCCTCCACTCTCTCGGATGGTCGTGTTGCTGACCGTGACGCGTGCGCCGTTGGCGACGGCGACATTGGCGGGGACGCTGGCGTAGTAGTACTCCTGTGCCCCGCCGTACTCGACGATGCAGTGGCGAAGCGTGCTCGGCACCTGGTCGGCCTCGGTAAAGTACAGTCCGTTCCAGTAACCACGGGTCTGCTGGACGCCCGTGAAGGTGATCGGACGGGTCGCTTCGGTCTCGGGAACGATCCCATCTGCCGTTAGCTGCGCGCTGTCGTGGACCGTCAGACCGCTGTTCTGCGTGAACTCCACTGTCGAACCCGCCTGGATCGTCAGGTGGCCGTCACCGGAACATTCGGCCTGCCCGCTGACCCGGTAGGGCACGTCGAGAGCGTCCCATCGCACGTCCATGCCGCTACCGACGTCGCTGTCGGCGTCGACGAAGACGATGTCGCGATCGTTGCCGGCGTAGGTACCGCTGCCTGCGAGGAAGTGAGCCGAAGACGTGTGAACGAAGGCGGCCCCGTCGGCACTGCCCGTGGCGGCGACGTTCGAGAACGACGTGAGCTGGACGTTCGAACCGATGTTGACACCGTAGCCAGCGCTCTGCTGGAAGGTGCAGTTGTCGACGTCGAGTCGGGAGCCTTCGACGACCGTCAGACAGGCAGGAACGTCGCCGTAGTAGAAATCACTGGAGCCAGCGTACTCGACGACACAGTTCGCCATCGAGGACCGCTGCTGATCGCTCCCGGTGATGTAGAGACCGCGCCAGTACCCCCGTGTCGCCTGATCGCCGGTGAAGACGATCGGGTCGGCACAGGTCCCTTCGGCCACCAGCGCACTGGACCCCGAGACGGTCAGGGAGCCACCCTGGTCGAAGCTGAGTACCGTCCCGGGTTCGATCGTCAGCGTCGCGCCACTGGTCACTTCGATCGCTCCCTGCACGTCGATCTGATTGCAGTTCTGACCGAGCGTGGTGTCCGACGAGACGTTCGAGGAGAGCGCTGACGGTTGCTGACACGCCGACGTGATCTGCCCGCTGCACTGCTTGGCACCGACTGAGACTGTTCGGATGACACTCTCGTCGGTCGCCGTGTCGGTCTCCGCATCAGTTGTCGCATCGGTCGCCGCCTCCGTCTCGCTCGCCGTCGCAGTGGGACTGGCACCGTCTGTCGGCGTCCCCGTCGCGGTGTCGGTCGCAGTTCTGGCCGCCGTTTCGGTCGCCGTCGTGTCAGCATCACTCCCCGTTTCATCGCCCGGAATGAGTATTTGACAGCCTGCCAGTGAGAGGGTCGCACTACCTGCTCCGAGCAGTGAGAGGAACCGTCGTCGGTTGTGATCGGTGTTCGAATCAGCCGTCTCGTCTGTCGACCGGTTTGCCATGACCGTTCGAGTCGCGAGTCGCTATTAGCTGGATACGCTAGCTGCCTAGAGTCGACTGCACGTGGTGCCCAAACGTGACGAAACTGGTGGACTACTCCGTCGCCTCGTGAGTGAGCCGATCGACTCGAACGGACGCATGCCGAGGCGAGAACAAGGCAACGGCCCGGACGCCGACCGGGTGGCCGTCGATCGGTTACCGCTCCGTGTCGTCGAGAAGCTCCTGCATGATTTTGGCTTCGGCTTTACGGAGATGATTATGTAACGTCGGCGACGTGATGTCGAGCGACGTAGCGACTTCCTCGGCGGTGCTGTCCCGCGGCCAGCCGAAGTACCCGGATCGGTACGCGGCTTCGAGCACGTCCCGCTGACGATCGGTCAGGTCGTCGAGTACTCCCTCGGAATCGACGCGATCAGTGTCTCCGGGGGCACGCTGTGACTTCGACAGCATCGTCGTCTCGGGAAACGCCGCTTGCATGGTCTCGACGAGCGTCCGAGGGCTGGCATCGGGTGCGATCTCCGCCCGGATGTTTGCCCGACCCGATTCGACCGTCATTGCACGAACGTTCGCGCCGTACGCGACGAGCGACACGAGTGGCGACTGCGATCCGAGACGGCATTCGATCACGTCGCCAGCGACGATGCGAGCCGCCTCGACACCGGCGTCTGCAAGTGCGGCGACGACTGTCTCGGGAGCGTCACCGTCGATGGCGAGATAGACGAGTAGCTGGTCGTCACTCAGCGGGACGACCCCTTGCAGTTCGAGCACGACACCGAGGCGCTCCGAGAGACCGGCCAGTCGCGCCGCTTCGTCTGTCACTGCGAGTGTGACCTCGGTGACGGCGTCGGACAACAGCAGTTGCCTGTTCTCGACGGCGTTGATCGCGTAGCCGATCGCCTGGCCCAGTTCTTCGAGGACGGCGAGTTCACGCTTGTCGAAGGCGTTCTCGCGGGTCGTATAGACCACGAGCACGCCGTACACCGTTCGATCGTAGGCCAGTGAGACCGTCGTCCACCGGCCAGTATCGTCGAGACGAGCGTCGTCGGGCACATCGAGAGGCTGTGGGCGTTGGGGCGG
>ENA-ORDC01002489-ORDC01002489.1-marine-metagenome-genome-assembly--contig:-NODE-2489-length-11005-cov-13.832083_pt1 | contig 11005 bp, 8 predicted proteins | sample MGYA00237783_ERZ508515 | MGnify/ENA primary metagenome ERZ508515 (study PRJEB26186, sample SAMN06268792) | marine metagenome | isolation source: Eden Landing Ponds, San Francisco, CA, USA | place...
GTTCCTCTTTACGACCGTCGACATGATCACGACCGTCTTCGCGGCCCACGTGGTCGGCGTCGAGTCGGAGGCGAACCCGTTGATCGAGTGGACGCTCGCTCACGGCGCGGTCGCGTTCGCCCTCGTGAACCTCCTCGCGTTGCTGGTCATCGTGAGCCTGTTCTGGGGCGTCCTCAGGATGCTCGAAGGAACACCGACGCCCTACGACCGCTACTTCGCGGTCGGGATCGAACTCTGGATCGGGGCCGTGCTCACCGTCGGGTTCCTGATCTTCGCGAACAACCTGGCCGTGATCTTCTTCGAGCAGAGTTTGCTCTGATCACCCCGTCAACAGGCGGACGTCGTCGAGCTGTCGGTACACGTCGGTCTCCCAGACCACGCTGATGCCCACCGCGACCAGTCCGGGCCCGCCGTGGGAGACGGGGTACTCGTAGGTCTTCCAGCCCTCGTGGTCCTCGGTCGCCCGCTCCGTGTCGAAGTCCCCTTCGGTGAGGCCGTTTTCCGGGACTGGACCGGCGTAGACCGCCATCTTCGCGATCGTGTTGAACGACTCGCTCGCGCTGTAGCCGTCGACCGCGAGCGTCTCGACGTCCGTGAGGTCGACCTCCTGCTGGACCCAGATCGTCCCGTCGTCGGCGCTCCCGTCGAGGAAGAACTCGATCGACTGCTCCCCCTGCGAGGCGAAGTGGGCCGTGACGTCGGCCTCCGAGGCAACCTTCCGGTCGGGGTTGTTCGGGTCGGCCGGGAGGTCCCGCCCGATCGTCCACCCGCGGAGCCCGTCCTCGAAGCTCGCGTTCTCCAGCTCCGGGCCCGGGGTCTGGGTCGGCGTCCCAGTCTCGGGGGTCCGGGTCGGCGTGCCGTCCTCCACCGGCGTCGGCGTCGGCGACGTTTCGGGTGACTCGTCGGTCGGGGACTCCTCGGGTTGACTTCCGTCACCCTGACAGCCCGCGAGGGTCGACAGTCCGGCGGCCACGGCACCTATGAAGTGTCGGCGCTTCATGTCTCTCCCTTCGTCGGTGACTGAAAAGTGTCTTCGCGTGGCTGAAATCGCGGTTTGAGTTACTGCGGGTACCGAGGCGTACGCACAGCGACCTGCGTTCGAAAAGAACAGTCGCGGTGGATCCCGCCGTCTACACCGTCTCGCTCGTCGTCCGCTCCTCGGTCGGCGGCGGGCTGACGGGCGTCGCCAGCTTGTAGCCCGACCACACGAGGAGGATCAACAGACCGGCAATGACTAACCCGGTCCGGATGTTCGGGTCGACGGCCGGGTACAGCGTGTTGACGACCTCGCCCGCCTCGTTCGTCACCTCAACCGGGGCCGCACTGTACGGTTCTCCGGCAGCTATCTCCACGACGCCGAGCACGACGATGCCGACGAACATCAGTCCCGTGCTCACGAGCATTACCGCCCTGTCGATCGGATTCATGTCTTTGAGTGTCATTTTTCTCACCTCGTTAGCCGAGCAGGTACCTGAGCCGCGGGTGACGCTTCACGAACCGGGTCTTCTCGATGATCGCGTCCAGGCCGTAGTACCGCCCAGCCGCGAACACGATCACCGTCATGAACAACATGAGGCCCATGAGGTCGCTGTTGACGACCCCGTGGCCGAAGCCGGCGTTGCCGACCCAGAACAGGCTCATGAAGAACACGCCGCCGAAGGCGGCGAGCCGGGTCAGGACGCCGAAGATCAGCGCGAGGCCGATCAGCGCCTCGAACAGCGGGACGCCGGGCTTGATCAGCCACGCGAGGTTGTTGCCCATCCAGACCGGAAGCCCACCGAGGGCCGTCCCGGTCATCCCCTTCAGGTAGCCGGGACCGGCCGTGTAGTTCAGCCCGTCGGTGAGCAGTTTGGTCACGCCGGCGTGGAAGAACCACCAGCCGGTAATAACCCGAAGTAGGGCGATCCAGTACGCGGCGAGCGGTCCGCCGATGTCGAAGCCGAAGTTCTCGGCCAATGGGTTGGTTTCCGAGTATGCCATGGGTCTCACCTCACAGGTGTGGATTGGACGGCGACCCCGGTATAAACGACACCCGGTTCCCAATCGGTGAAAGCCGGCGAAAGTACGCGCGAGCGTTGCCGTACTACCCGATCGTTGATCGAGTTATCGGCGATCAGGCTGCGGGGGCGCGCAGCGCCGCGGCGTCGGACTCATCGTCGGCCCCGTCACCGCTGGCCGTCTCGAACTCCCGCTCCAACTCGGTCTCGTCGTCCTCGGCGGTCACTTCGACCGTCAACTCGGTCGCGTTGGCGTCGACCGCGAACGTGACCGTTCCGTTCGCGTCGGTGCTGTACGCCTCGGTCGTCTCGTCGCCGCCGATCTCCTGTGTGACCTCGATCGAGGCGTTCTCAACGGCCGAGCCGTTTCGCGTTACCTCGACGGTCGCGTTCTCCCCCGCGGTGGCGTTCCCGACGAACGAGGCGTTCAATGCCGGCGCCTCGGTCTCCTCGTCGGCGTCGTCCTCTTCGGTCTCGAACTCGCGCTCGAGTTCAGCATCGCCGTCCTCGCCGGCGGTCGCCTCGACGCTCAGTTCGGTCGCATTGGCGTCGACGGCGAAGGTGACCGTTCCGTTCACGTCGGTCCTGTACGTCTCGGTCGTCCCCTCGCCGTCGATCTCCTGTGTGACCTCGACAGTCGCATTCTCGGCGGCCGAGCCGTTGCGCGTCACTTCGACGGTCGCGTTCTCCCCCGCGGTGACGTTCCCGACGAACGAGGCGTTCAATGCCGGCGCCTCGGTCTCCTCGTCGGCGTCGGACTCGTTCTCGTGCTCGTCGACGTCCTCGATGGGCACCTCGTCACCCGTGCCGGACTCGCTCACGACGGGCTTGAGGATGTACTTGCCCGAGTTGCCGGCCTTGAACACCGACATGTCGTAGACGAAGTCCACCTCCTCGCCGTCGCCGACGGTGAACTCCTTGTTCAACTGGAGCTTGTTCGACGGTAGCTTCACGTTCACGGAGTCGCCGTTCTCCAGCGTCCCGTTGATCTCGTCGACGTGGACGAACACCTTCGTGTACGTGCCGTTGTCGACGCCGAAGGTGCCGAGCTTCGTCGCGTTCGCGCCCGGAAGCGTCGTCAGGTCGACCGTCCGGTCGTCGACGTCCGTCTCGACCCAGCCGCCCGACTCGCCGCCGCGCTGGAGTCCGACTTTCGTCACCGTGACGTTGAGGTGGGCGAAGTCGCCCATGGCGTTCTCCTCGTCGCTGAGGTAGAAGTCCATCGAGGACTGACCCGAGTTCGAGGAGTCGGCCGCGCCCTCGTCGGACTCGGTTTCCGTCTCCGTCTGGTTCTCGTCGTCAGCGTCGTCGCCGTCCGCGCCGTCCTCGGCCTCGCCGCGGTCGTCGTCACGTTCGTCCTCGTCCTCGTCGACGTCGCGGATCTCCACCTCGTCGCCGGTACCGGACTCACCGGCCACGGGTTTGAGGATGTAGCCGTTGGGACCGCGCTCGAACACGGTCACGTCGTAGACGAAGTCCACCTCCTCGCCGTCGCCGACGGTGAACTCCTTGTTCAATCGGAGCTTGTTCGACGGCAGCTTCACGTTCGCCGAGGAGCCGTCGGTGAGTGTGCCGTTCACCGACTCGACCTCGATGAACACCGTCGTGTACGTTCCGTTGGGCACCGGCACCGAACCCAGCTTGGAGGCGTTCGCGCCCTGCAGTTCGGTCAGGTCGAGGGTGACGTCGTCGACCTCGTAGGTCACCTGCTCGCCGTCGCCCGCGTCGCCGTCGTCGGACTCGGACGTCTCGGTCGACTCCGTCTCCGTGGGTTCGGTCGTCTCCGTCTCGTTCTCGTCGTTCGCATCGCTGTCGTCCGCGTCGGCGTCGTCCGTGTCAGCGTCGTCTTCATCGTCTTCATCCGCCCGAACGAGCGTGACCTCGGTGATCGTGACGTTCAGGTGTTCGAACTGGTCGATCGCGTTCTGCTGGTCACTGATGTAGAAGTTGACGGTCCCCCCGTCGTCCCCGCCCGTGCCGTCTGCGGTGCCTGCGTCGCCTCCGGAGGGTCCGGAGGGAACGCCACCCGCACAGCCGGCGAGGACCAACATCAGGGCCGCGGCGACGGCGGCCCAGCCAGTCGTGTGTCGTGACATCGTGTCCGGTCCTACCGGCGGCGACCACATATACGGAGACGGCCACGAACCCGGATTTCTCCTGGATTCATCCGAATTAATCCCGGGAAAACCGCTGGATGCGGTCGGGGGCGCGGCTACGGGGTCTGGTGGGACGGAACGGCCCCGGCGGCCACACGCCGCTTCGACAGCGTTTCACCGACGGCACCACCACTCCCGGGTATGATCCGGGTCACCTTCCTCGGGACGAGCGGCGCGGTGCCCACCGTGCAGCGCGCGCCGAGCGCGCTGTACCTGAACCGCGAGGGCGACGAGTTCCTCTTCGACTGCGGGGAGGGGACCCAGCGGCAGATGATGCGCTTCGGCACCGGATTCGGTTTCTCGCATCTGTTCGTCACGCACCTCCACGGCGACCACGTGCTCGGGATCCCGGGGCTGATACAGAGCCTCGATTTCAACGACCGCGAGGCGCCGCTCGCGATCCACGGTCCTCCCGGGTCGAAGCGCCACCTCACGGAGTTGGTCCACGCCGCCGGGCACGACCCGAGCTTCCCCGTGACGGTCCACGAAGTCCGCCCCGGCGCCGTCGCGCTCGACCGGGAGGAGTACGAGGTCCGAACTTTCGAGACGGAGCACCGCACCTCCTCGGTCGGATACGCGCTCGTCGAGGCCGACCGGAAGGGGCGGTTCGACCGCGAGAAGGCCGAGCAGGAACTGAACGTCCCGCCCGGCCCCGCGTACGGGAAGCTCCACGAGGGGCAGTCGGTCGAACTCGACGACGGGCGCGTTATCCATCCCGAACAGGTCGTCGGTCCGTCCCGCCCCGGTCGCCGGGTCGTCTACACCGGCGACACCCGTCCCGTCGACGCCACCGTCGAGGCCGCCGAGGGGGCCGACCTGCTCGTCCACGACGCGACGTTCCTCGACGAGGACGCCGACCGCGCCCGCCAGACCGCCCACTCGACGGCCGTCGAGGCCGCGCAGATCGCCGGCCGTGCGGGCGCGAAACGGCTCGCGCTCACCCACGTTTCCTCGCGGTACGCGGGGAGAGAGCGCGGGCTGGAGCGCGAGGCGCGGAAGGCGTTCGATGGGGAGGCGTTCCTCCCCGATGACGGCGACGAGATCGAGGTTCCGTACCCCGAGACGGACGAGGAGTGATCCCGGTAGCGACCGGCGGCCGACACGGGGACGGATCTCTCAGGGCATGCACCCGACGACCTGTCATCACGGAAACCCGGAGCGGTACGTAGCCGTATCCACGGGTACGCTCGGGTCATAGCGCCGCTTAAGCGATCGAGGCCGAACGAACGGACGATGGCCGCAACCACGTCGGAGGACGCCGTGACGCGGGGGAGATCGAGCCGGGACGAACCGACTCCCGACGGCGACCGGATCGGGGTCCTGCTGGTCGACCCGGACGGCGACTTCCGGTCGGCCGCGACGGCCCTGTTACGTCGGGAGGGGATGGTCGTCGAGGCGGTTGCCGACGCCGGCGACGCGCCGACGGGCGCGGCCGCGTGCTCGCCCGACTGCGTCGTCGTCGACCCCGGCGTCGGCGGGGAGGCGGCGATCCGTCGGGCCGCGTGGCTCGGCCTGCGCACGCCGGTCGTGCTCGCGACGGGCGCGCCGCCGTGGGCGCTCCCGAGCGGGGCGTGGACGGTCGCCGACGCGTACGTGGAGAAAGGGTGCGGCGGGACGTTCCGGCAGCTCGCGGGGGCGATTCGGGCCATGGGCGGCGATGGCGACGACGCCCGACGGGCGGCGCACGCGAGCCTGTGAGTCGGGGATCCCGGCGCGGAGTTTTTACGCGCCAACCGCCAACACGCGGCCGTGAACGCCCGGACGAGCGCGCTCGACTCCCTCGTGTTCGGAGTCGACATCCAAAGCGGCGACATCCGGGGCGACGCGCCCTCCTACGCCCTCGTCGTCTTCGACGGCGAGTCGATCGAGCGGGACGTCGTCTCCCACCGGAAGCTCCGCCGGCGGATCGAGGCCGACGAGCCGGCCGTCGTCGCCACCGACAACGCCTACGAACTCGCCGCGGACAAGGACGACCTCGTCCGGTTCCTGCGGTCGCTCCCACACGGGACCTCGCTCGTGCAGGTGACCGGCGCCGAGCGTCCGGAACCGCTCTCGCGGGTCGCCTCCCGTCACGGCGTCCCGTACGGCAAGAAGCCGATGGAGGAGGCGGAGGCGAGCGCCCGCCTCGCGGCCGCGAACGTCGGCTACGAGGTGACCGCCTTCACCGACACGACGACGGTGAAGGTGTCCCGCGGCCGCTCCACGGGAAAGGGCGGGTGGAGCCAGGACCGCTACACGCGCCGGATCCACGGGAACGTGAAGCGCCGCACGCGCGAGGTGGAGTCCGAGTTAGACGACGCGGGGCTCGACTACGAGGTCGACATCACCGAGAAGTACGGCGGCTACTCGAACGCCGTCTTCTCGGTGTCGGCGCGGCCGCAGGACATCCCGGTGAGCGCCCATCGCTCGGGCGACACCCGCGTCGAGATCGAACGCGAGCGCCGCGACGGCATCGAGTTCGAGCCGCTGGTGAAGCGCCGCGACCGCGTGATCGTCGGCATCGACCCGGGGACGACGACCGCCGCGGCGGTCATCGGCCTCGACGGCACGGTCTTCGACGTGCACTCGACGCGGACCGCCGACACCGCCGAGGTGATCGAGTGGCTCGTGGAGCGCGGACGCCCCGTCATCGTCGCCGCCGACGTGACGCCGATGCCCGAGACCGTCGAGACGTTCCGGCGGAGCTTCAACGCCGCCGGCTGGACGCCCGACAGCGACCTCCCGGTCGACGAGAAGCTCCACCGCACGCGCGACGAGGCGTACGACAACGACCACGAGCGCGACGCGCTCGCGGCGGCGCTGTTCGCGTTCGACAGCCACGAGGACCAGTTCGAGCGCGTCGGCCGGAAGACGCCCGCCGGGATCGACCGCGCGGAGGTGATCGCCCGCGTCGTCGCCGACGAGCAGTCCGTCGAGGGGGCGCTCGCGGACCTCCGCGACGACGACGGCGAGGAGGAGGACGAGTCCGGCCCGGAGCCGCGCGAACTCACCGACGAGGAGAAGCGCATCAAGGATCTGGAGTCGCAGGTCGACCGCCTCCGGGCGCACGTGGACGACCTCAAGGACGAACTCGACGAGAAGGACGACGAGATCGAGGGGTTGGAGGAGGAGCTGTCGGACGCGCGCCGCGAGGAGCGCCTCGAAGCCCGCCGCGACCGCGAGGTCACGCGGATCCGTCGCGAGAACAACCGACTGGAGCGCGAACGCGACGAGGCCGAGGAGACGGTCGAAGAACTCGAGGACAAACTCGCGCGCATGAAGACGCTGTGGAAACTGGACCACGACAACTTCGCGGACGTCTCGAGGGGGCGCGATCTGGTCCCCGTGAAGGCGGTCGAGCAGTTCACGAAGCGCGCGATCGAGCACGCCGACGAGCAGTACGGGCTCGCGGCCGGCGACGTGGTGTACCTCCGCGACGCCTCCGGCGCCGGGCGCGCCACGGCCGAGCGCCTCGTGGAGACGGAGCCACGAGTGATCCTGCGGAACGGGGGGCTCTCGGGCGCCGCCGAGGAGGTGCTGTTCGACCACGAGATCCCCGTCGGTCCGGCGGACGACGTGACGATGCAGGAGGTGGACGAGCTGGCGGTCGCCCGCGAGAGCGACGTGGAGGCGGTGATCGACGACTGGGAGGACCGCGCCGCGGCACGCGAACGCGAGCGGACCGAGGCGATGGTGGACGAGATCATCTCCGAGCATCGGGCGGGCGAGGCCGAGTGAGTGAGCGGAGCGAACGAACGAGGCCTCGGTAACCGGCGGCGCGCTTGCGGGCGCGCCGCCCAAGAAGCAGGCCGGGTCGAGTGAGGAGTGAAGCGACGCGCCGACCACCCGCTATCGAAACGGTCCGTGGCTGACGATGAGGCCACCACCGACGTGTCGGCGACGACGAACGAGTCCGTCGAGCGTGGGCCGCCCGCGGGTCCAGCGTCAGTCGATCGTCAGACAACGAGAAACGCCATTCGTGTTTAGACAGTTCACCGAATCGACAGACAGGGCGGGAATTACCCCTTGGTTTCGACTGGAACGGTACACGGTACCACGACGCGAGTAAACGGACACTCCGGTCGCGTCGCCGGCGGGGATCGGAGCCTCAGTTGATGCGTGCGACCTCGTAGCCGCGGTCGCGGATCGCATCGAGGAGCTGGCCGGCGTGCTCACGGCCGGCCGCCGCGACCTCGAACACGAGGTACGCCTCGCCGACGCGCAGGTCCTCGACCGCGCGGTCGTGGCGGACGTGGCGGACGTTGGCGCCGCGGTCGGCCAGCACCGTCGAGAGCGTCGACAGCTCGCCCGGCTCGTCCTCGATGCGGACGCGCAGGCGGAGGAGCTGGTCGCGGTCGGTCATCGCGTGTTCGAGCACGGTGTCGAGCATCGACATGTCGATGTTGCCGCCGCACAGCAGCGGGACGACCGTCCCGTCGCTCACGTCGACGCGGCCCGAAAGCAGGCCCGCGACCGACGCGGCGCCGGCGCCCTCGACGAGCTGCTTGGCTCGCTGGAGCAGCGTGAGGATGGCGTGGGCGATCTCGTCGTCGCTGACGGTGATGACTTCGTCGACGTGGCGCTCGATGAGCTCGAAAGTGAGGTCGGCGACGCCGCCGGTGGCGATGCCGTCGGCGATCGTCCGGGTGTGCTCGCGGTCGACGGGCTCGCCCTTGTCGAGGCTGTCGGGCACGGTGGCGGCGTCCTCGGCCTGTACGCCGACGACGCGGACCTCGGGGGCCACGGCCGCGAGCGCGGTGGCGACGCCCGCGATGAGCCCGCCGCCGCCGATGGGAACGATCACCGTGTCGACCTCGGGGACCTGTTCGGCGACCTCCAGCCCGAGCGTTCCCTGACCGGCGACGATGGCGGGGTCGTCGTAGGCGTGAACGAAGACGGAGCCGGGCTCCTCGGCGAGGTCGCGGGCGTGCGCGACCGCCCCCTGAAACTCCCGACCGCGGAGGACGACCTCCGCGCCGTAGCCGCGGGTCGCGTCGACCTTCGCCTGCGGGGCGTCCTCGGGCATGACGACCGTCGAGGAGATGCCGGCGTTCGAGGCCGCGAGCGCGACGCCCTGGGCGTGGTTGCCGGCGCTGGCGGCGACGACGCGCTCGGCGTCGCCCCCGTCCGCGACGGCGGCGATCTTGGTCGAGGCGCCGCGGGTCTTGAACGACCCCGTGCGCTGGAGGTGCTCCATCTTGAGGCGCACGTCCGCGCCGCTCATCTCCGAGAGCGAGCGCGAGCGCTCGACGGGCGTCTCGCGGACGATATCGGGGTCGAACCGCTCGCGTGCGCGCCGGATGTCGGTGATCGTGACGGAGGAGGCCATGTTGCTCGCGGTGTCGCTACCGGTGTGCAAAAATTACGCGGATCAAAAGTCCTCCGCGGGTCGTGCGGACCGACCCGCCGCGTCGAGTCGAGCTACTCCAACAGCAGGAGGCTCGGGTTCTCCAGCCGCTCCATCACGAAGTTCGTGAACTGGCCCGCCTCCGCGCCGTCGATGACGCGGTGGTCGATCGACAGCGACAGCGGCAGCGTGTGGGCCGCGCGGACCTCGCCGTCCTCGGCGACCGGGCGCTCGTCGATGGCGCCGAGGCCCATGATCGCCGTCTCCGGGTAGTTGATGATCGGCGTGGCGTACTCGCCGCCGATCGCGCCGAAGTTGGTGATCGTGAACGTCCCCCCCTGCATCTCCTCGCGGGAGACCTTGCGCTCGCGGGCGCGCGAGGCGAGGTCGTTCACCTCCGCGGCGAGTTCGAGGATCGACTTCTCGTCGACGCGCTTCACGACCGGGACCATCAGCCCCGCGTCGGTCGCGACGGCGATGCCGAGGTTGTACTCCTTCTTCAGGAGGATCTCCTCGTCGTCCTCGCGGAGCTCCGAGTTGAGGTACGGGAACTCCTTGAGCCCGGCCACGAGCGCCTTCATGACGAACGGCATGTAGCTGAGTCGTACGTCGCGCTCGGCGGCGCGCTCCTTCAGGTCCGCGCGGGTGTCGACCAGGTCGTCGACGACGGCCGTGTCGTGGTGGCTGACGTGCGGCGCCGTGTACTTCGAGGTCTCCATCTGCTCGCCGATGGTCCGGCGCACCCCGCGGTACGGCACCGACTCCGGCTCGCGCGAGGCGGCGGCGCCGTTGCCCGTCGCCTCCGCTGGGGCGGGCGCGCCCGTCTCGTCGCCGCCGGCCGCGGCTGCCTCGGCGTCTGCGGCCTTCGCGTCCTTCACGGCCTGCGCGTACCCCTGCACCTGCTCGGTCGTCACGAACGCCTCGCCGTCGCGCGTCTCGTCGGTCGGCACGTCGTCGAGGTCGACGCCCGCGTCCTCGGCGGCCTTGCGGGTCGCCGGCACCGCGAGCGTGCGGTCGCGGCCGGCGGCCTCGACGGACGAGGGCGTGGCGCCGGTGGCGGCCGCGCCGCCTGCATCGCCGTCTCCCTTCCGGGAGACGGCCGACTTCTTGCTGCCGACGTCGACCGACTTCGGTCCGGACGGTTCGCCGGCGTCGCCGCCGGAGCCGCCGGACTCGCTCGACTCCGTGTGCGCGCGAACGTCGCCCTCGGTGACGCGACCGCCGGGGCCGCTCCCCTCGACGGCGGCGATGTCGACGCCGAGCTCCCGGGCGAGCCGGCGCGCGGACGGGGGCGCGAACACCCGGCCCGAGGACGGCTCGGGCGCCTCGTCCGTCGACCCCGTGTCCGAGTCAGTCGTCGCCGGCTCATCGGCCGTCGGCCCGTCGCTCACCGCGTCGGCGTCGGCGGACGCGTCCGGCTCGTCTCCGACTGGCCCGCCGGACTCGTCCTCGCCCTCCTCGGGCACGTCGTACGTGACGATCACGTCGCCGACGGGGACCATCTGGCCCTCCTCGACGTGCAGCTG
>ENA-ORDC01002490-ORDC01002490.1-marine-metagenome-genome-assembly--contig:-NODE-2490-length-11004-cov-18.337421_pt1 | contig 11004 bp, 8 predicted proteins | sample MGYA00237783_ERZ508515 | MGnify/ENA primary metagenome ERZ508515 (study PRJEB26186, sample SAMN06268792) | marine metagenome | isolation source: Eden Landing Ponds, San Francisco, CA, USA | place...
CCCTCCAGCTGGTCCTCGTTCATGCCGAGACACATCGAACAGCCGGCGTTGCGCCAGTCGAAGCCGGCCTCGCGGAAGACGTCCGCCAGCCCCTCTTCCTCGGCGACTCGCTGGACGCGCTGGCTACCGGGGACGACGAACGCGCGCACGTCGTCGGCGACCTGGTGGCCCTTGACGATACGGGCCGCTCGGCGCAGGTCCGGCAAGCGGGCGTTCGTACACGAGCCCAGGAAGGCGACGTCGATGTCGTAGCCCTCCATGCTCTCGCCGGGTTCGACGCGCATGTGCTTCTGGGCGCGCCGGGCGGTGTCCTGTTTGTCCTCGTCGAGGTCTTCGGGCGCGGGGATCGGGTCGTGGATGCCGACACCCTGACCGGGCGTGGTGCCCCACGTGACGACCGGTTCGAGTTCGTTCGCGTCGATGTGGACGACGTCGTCGTACTCGGCGTCGTCGTCGCTGCGGATCGACTCCCAGTAGGGCTTCAGTTCGTCGAACTTCTCGGGATTGTCCTGGAAGTAGTCCGTCTCCTTCATCCACTCGTAGGTGGTCTCGTCGGGGTTGACGTAGCCCGCGCGAGCGCCGCCCTCGATGGACATGTTGCAGATGGACATCCGGCCTTCCATCCCCAGGTCCTCGATGGCCTCGCCGGCGTACTCGTAGACGTAGCCGACGCCGCCTTCCGTACCGAGTCGACGAATAATTTCGAGGATGATGTCCTTGGCCTCGACGCCCTCGCCGAGCTCGCCGTCGACCTGGATCTTGCGTACTTTCTGCTTCTCCATCGCGATGGTCTGGGTGGCCAGGACGTCCCGGATCTGGGACGTGCCGATCCCGAACGCCAGCGCGCCGAACGCGCCGTGCGTGGAAGTGTGACTGTCACCGCAGACGATGGTCTTGCCCGGCTGGGTCAGGCCCTGCTCCGGGCCGACGACGTGGACGATTCCCTGATCCCCGGTGGTGGGGTCCAGGAAGTTGATGCCCGCGTCCCGAACGTTCTCTTCGAGTTCGGACATCATGGTCTCGGCGGCGTCGTCGGTGTAGGGTCGCGACTGGTCGGCCGTCGGTACGATGTGGTCGACAGTGGCGAGCGTCAGGTCCGGTCGCGCGACCTCGATGTCGCGCTCGCGAAGCATACCGAACGCCTGCGGGCTGGTGACCTCGTGGATGAGGTGGAGTCCGACGAACAGCTGATCCTGCCCGTTGGGCAGGGTCGTCACCTTGTGGCGATCCCACACCTTGTCGTACAGTGTTCCCTGACTCATGCGAAATCACTCCGTGATTGAGCATGAGGTCGATAGTCACAGCTCGCGAAGCGCAGCGAGCGGGAATGTCTATCGGAACTCATACTGAATCCGCTCGTCCTTCGGTGCCGCGCTCGAAGGCGGGGTTGGCACCCTCGCCGGGCGGCTCGTGGTCGACGTCTTCCATGGTCTCTTCCTCTGTGTCTTCGGCGTTCGCTCGGCCACCGTCGGCGGCCACGTCCGGGCCGCGCTTGAAGGCCGCGCCGAAGGTCTTGTCCGTGTGTGGATGCGTGTGATCCACGTCTTTCATCTCGTCAGTCATCTGCTGGAACTTCCTCTTTCTGTTGCTCGCCCCAGGCGAACAGCTCTCGCAGGCGACCACCGACGTCCTCGATGTCGTGGTCTTCCTCGGCCTGGCGCAGTTGTTTGTAGCTCGGTCGGTTCGTCTGGTTCTCGGTGATCCACTCGCGAGCGAACTCGCCGTCCTGGACCTGCCGGAGGACCTCCTCCATGTTCTCGCGGGCGTCGTCGTCGACGACTTCCTTGCCGCGGGTCAGCCCACCGTACTCTGCGGTGTCGGAGACGGAGTTCCACATCTCCATCAGCCCACCTTCGTAGATGAGGTCGACGATGAGCTTCATCTCGTTCATGCACTCGAAGTAGGCCATCTCCGGGCTGTAACCCGCGTCGACGAGCGTCTCGTAGCCCTGCTTCATCAGTTCGGTGACGCCGCCACACAGCACTGCTTGCTCGCCGAAGAGGTCGGTCTCGGTCTCCTCCTGGAAGGACGTCTCGATGACGCCCGCGCGGGTACAGCCGACGCCTTTCGCGTAGGCCAGCGCCTGCGCTTTGGCGTCGCCGGTGGCGTCCTGATAGACCGCGATCAGGCCCGGGACGCCCTCGCCGCGTTTGTAGGTCCGCCGGACCAGGTGTCCCGGGGACTTGGGCGCGACCATCGTGACGTTGACCTCGGGGTCGGGTTCGATCTGACCGTAATGGATGTTGAAGCCGTGGGCGAACTGGAGCGTGTCACCGGCTTCGAGTTCGTCTTCGATAGCCTCGTAGACTGCCGGCTGGACCGTGTCCGGCACGAGGACGGAGACGGTGTCGGCGCGGGACGCGGCTTCGACCGGCGTCGCGACTTCCAGCCCGTCGGCTTCGGCTTCCTTGCGCGAGGACGAGCCCTTGCGGAGGCCGACGATCACGTCGACCCCGCTGTCGGCGAGGTTCTGGGCGTGGGCGTGACCCTGGCTGCCGTAGCCCAGCACGGCCACAGTTCTGTCGGCGAGTACCGATTCGTCGGCGTCGTCGTCGTAGTAGATCTCGGTGGTAAATTCGTCTGTCATAGCTAAATCCTCGGGAATCCCTCAGTTATCGCTTTCCATTGTCTTCGACCCGTTCTCCATGGTCTTTGATCCACGTTCGAGCGCAGCTGCGCCCGTGCGGACGACCTCGAGGATCTCGAACTGCTCGAAAGCCTCGACGGCAGCGTCGATCTTCTGCTTGCTGCCGGTGACTTCGACCGTGACGGCGTCCTTGCTGGCGTCGACGGCGTCGCCGCCGTACATCCCTGCGACCGCCTGGACGTCGTCGGGCTTCTCGCCGGCGACCTTGATCAGCGCCAGTTCACGACGCATGGCCGCCGACTCCAGTTCCTCGACCTCGATGACTGGGATGAGCTTCTTCAACTGCTTTTTGGCCTGCTGGACGCCCGGTTCGGGCTCCTCGATGACGATCGTCATCCGGGCGATATCGTCGTCTTTCGTCGGTCCAACAGTCAGACTCTCGATGTTGAACTGCCGGCGGCTGAAGAGTCCGGACACTTCCGAGAGGACGCCGGGCTCGTGTTTCACGCGCGCCGACAGCACGGCCAGACGTGGTTCGTGTGTCGCTTCCGCTTCGGGATCGATCCTGATTCCTTGGGTGTTGCGCCGACCGCTCGGACGCATCCGCTCGTCCGGGGCCGGTCCGGGCATGTCTCCAGGCATCTCAGATCATCTCCAGGTGGTCCTCGTTCAGTGCGAATAGGCCGTTGTCCCCGCCACTGGGGACCATCGGGTACACGTTCTCGGCGGGGTCGATGATCGCGTCGACGACTGCGGGGCCGTCGTACTCGCGGGCGGCCTGGATCGTCGACTCGACCTCGTCGGGATCCTCCAGACGGAACCCGCGCGCACCGAACGCCTCCGCCAGCTTGTCGAACTCCGGGATCCACGGATATTCGGAGGCCATCCGGCGGCCCTCGTAGAAGCCGTCCTGCCACTGCCGGACCATCCCGACGGCCTCGTTGTTCAGGACGACGTAGGTGATATCCAGATTCTCCCGCACGGCCACGGAGAGTTCCTGAACGGTCATCAGGAAGGATCCGTCACCGTCGAAACAGACGACTTCCTTCTCGGGAGCCCCCAGTTTCGCGCCGATCGCGGATGGGACGCCGTAGCCCATCGTCCCCAGTCCGTTCGAGGAGACCCACGTGCGCGGATACTCGTAGGTCCAGAACTGGCAGGCCCACATCTGATGCTGGCCGACGCCGGTCGTGACGATGGCGTCGTCGTCGGCCAGTTCGTCGAATTTCTCGACGACGTACTGTGGTTTGAGCGGCTCGTCGTCGGGCATCTCGTACTCCAGCGGATACTCGTCTTTCCAGGTCTGACACTGCTCGCGCCACTCGTCGGCGTCGGGCGCGCGGGTCATCGCGTCGTCGAGCTGTTCGAGGACGCGCTCTGCGTCGCCGATCAGCGGGTAGTCCGCCTCGATGTTCTTGGAGATCTCGGCGGGATCGATCTCGACGTGGATGATGTCCGCATCGGGTGCGAAGGTCTCGACGCCACCAGTGAGGCGGTCGTCGAAGCGGGTCCCGACGCCGAGCAGGCAGTCGGTGTTGGTGACCGCCATGTTGGCCGCGCCGGTCCCGTGCATGCCGGCCATGCCCACCGAGAGGTCGTCGGTCTCGGGGAAGCAACCCAGGCCGGGCATCGTCGTGATGACCGGGATCTCGTACTCGCGAGCGAAGTGCCGCAGTTCGTCGCTGGCCTCGCTCTTGATGACGCCCCCACCAGCCAGGATGGCCGGTTTCTCGGCCTGTCGCAGGGCTTCGGCGGCTGCCTCGACGATGACCTCGTCGGCCTCGACTGGCTCCTGGTGGGTGTCGGGCGTCTCGGGCTTCTCGGGCCATTCCGTCGTCGGCCCTTTGGTGATGTCCTTGGGCAAGTCGACCAGCGTCGGGCCCTGCCGCCCCTTCTCGGCCAGCGCGAACGCCTCGCTGACGTCGTCGCCGACGGTGTCGGAGTCGTCGGAGAAGTAGTTCTCCTTGGTGACTGGCATCGTGATGCCCGTCGTGTCGACTTCCTGGAAGGCGTCGTTACCGACGAAGTCGGTTGCGACCTGTCCAGTGAGGGCGATTATCGGGTCCGAATCCATCGCCGCGTCGGCGAGACCGGTCACGAGATTTGTCGCGCCGGGGCCGGAGGTGGCAAGCGCCAGCCCGGGCTCGCCGGTGACGATACCGTAGGCGTCCGCAGCGTGGGATGCGCCCTGCTCGTGGGCCATCGTGATGTGGTCGATCGACGAATCGTACAGCGCGTCGTAGACGGGCATGATCGCCCCGCCCTGCACGCCGAAGGCGTGGGAGACGCCGGCCTGTTCGAGGGCGGCGATCACGGACTGTGCGCCGGTCGTCACCTCGTCGATGCCGCGCTGTTCGGTCTCGTCTGTGTCTTCTGTCGCGTCCTCTTTGGGGATCGATGCACGTTCGCTCATGCTCGATCACCGCGTGTTGGGTGTCGTTGGTACATTGGTGGATTGCTGTCTGGCTGGTCGAAAACGGTACGAACCGGGTCGAAGGAGACGGGTGAAGTGGGGCCTAGACAGCCCCTACAATAGCGCCGAGAAGGACGAGCGCGCCGCTGGTGACGGGGCGATCCCGGACGCCAGCGGTCTGTGTCATCAGTATGTGTCTGTAATCGCCCCGAATAATAAGGTTTCTGTGAGAGACGCTGACGAGGACTCGTTCGAGCGACCGTCGTGGCGCCCGCTGGCGAACGGGACAGCGGCCGCTGGGCCGCTCGTGCAGACGGTGTGGCCGACATCGTCAGGCGTGGACCTCCTCGGTCCCGGCGCGCTCGACGCCGACCTCGTCGGCGAACCGTTCGAGGACGTCCATCGTGACCTGCCGTTTCTCCGCGCCGTAGTCCTTGACGCGGCGGGTCACCTGTCGGACCTCCTCGTCGGTCGGATTGTAGCCCGCCTCGATCAGTCGCTCGCGTACCGAGTGGGTGCCGGTGTGCTTGCCCAGCACCAACTCGCGAGTCGCGCCGACCATCTCCGGGGTCATCACGCCTGGCTCGAAGGTGTCGGCGTTCTCGATGACGCCCGCTGCGTGGATCCCGCTCTCGTGGGAGAAGGCGTTCCCGCCGACGACCGGCTTGTTGCCGGGAACGTCGATCGAACTCTTCTCTTCGATCACCCGGGAGAGCTCGGTGATCCGGGTCGTGTCGATCCCGGTATCGACGTCGTACAGCGATTCGAGGGCCATGACGACTTCCTCGTAGGCGGCGTTGCCCGCCCGTTCGCCGATCCCGTTGACCGAGACCTGCGCCTGGGCCGCGCCGGCCTCGTAGCCCGACAGCGCGTTGGCTGCTGCCAGCCCGAAGTCGTCGTGGGTGTGGACGTCCACGCGAGCGTCCGTGTGCGCGACGACTTTCCCGACCATTTTCTCGAACCGGCCAGGGGTCGCGACGCCCGTGGTGTCCGGGATGTTGATCCAGTCTGTGCCCGCGTCCGTGACGGCCTCGACGACGTCGATCAGGAACGCTTCCTCCGTGCGGGTCGCGTCCATCGGCGAGAACATGCACTCGACGCCCGCGTCTTTGACGCGCTCGACGGACGTGACTGCCCGTTGTAGTGCGTCTTCGCGGGTGGCGTGCATGCTGTCCTGGAGCTGGATGTCGCTGGTCGAGACGAAGACGTGGACCAGTTCGACCCCGGAGTCGAGCGCCGCCTCGACGTCTTCCTCGACGACGCGGGCGAGCCCGCAGACCGTCGTGGACGTCGAGTTGGCGATGTCACGGACGGCCTCGAACTCCGCGTCGGAGTTGACCGGGAACCCGGCCTCGATGACGTGGGTCCCCATCTCGTCCAGCAGCGCCGCTATCTCGCGTTTGTCTTCGTAACTGAACGACGTGCCGGGCGATTGCTCTCCGTCGCGGAGCGTCGTGTCGAAAATTCGTGCCTCGTCGATTTCAGAGGTGCTATCGAGTGTGCCCTGGAAGAACTCGATCCGCCGGAGACTCCGACGTACCCTCAGTGTGTTGGGTCATTTGCGTCCGAATAGGGTCGCTCACGCTATAAAAAGGTTGTTCTCCGCGTGCGAGGCCCTCGATTTCACCCAGCAAACGGATCGTCGGCTCTTCGATACCAGCGACCCCCCGACACGAGCTTTTAGTGGTCTGCAGTGGGAGATGGTATCAATGACCGTTCGGCTCGGATGTGTGTCAAACCGACGCGACTACACGCCGAAGTCGCACGACGCGACACCGGACGCCGCCCCGGTCGCGGGCGTGGACACGAGGGGAGGGGGGTCGTCGGCGGTGAGGACTGATGGGTGACCGGCAGGTCCCGCTGTTGTCGACGGTCCGTGAGTCGCTGTGGTTGCGCCTGGCCGTCGCATTGACGCTGCTGATACTGCTGATCGGTATTGTGGGCGGCGCGGTGACGCTCGCGGTGACGGACACGATCCGGGACGACGTCGACGGGGACTTCCGACTCCAGGCAGAGGCCGAGGCTGGCGAAATCCGGGAGTGGTACGACGGCAACAGCCGGTTCGTGCGCTCGATCTCCGACAGCCAGCTCTTTGAGGAGGGGGGCGATAGCGAGATCACGGCCTTCCTGAATCGCGAAGTGGACAACGCGCCCTCGGTGCGGACGATTCACTACGTCGATATCGCCGACCGGACGATTCGAAGTAGTACGAACGGGGCCAGGGTCGGTACCGGTGTGAACGCGAGCCTGGCGGTCAACGACCGGACCTTCACCGACTACGACGACACGGCGCTGGTCGGCCCCTTCGGCGCACCGGACGGGGCCACAGTCGTCGCGTTTCTCAGCCCGGTCAGGACAAGTCCCGAACACCTTCTGGTCACGATCGTCGAGGTCGAGGAGTTCGACGAGCGGTTCAGACAACCGATCGCCGGTGGGTTCACACAGGTGATCGACCCGGCAAACGATATCGTGTTCTCGGGCGCGACTGGATCGACGTCCCCCACTGAGCGACAATTGAGTCGACTCCGGGAAGGGGTGGGCGGCGAGACCGGTATCCGGCAACTTGGCCTGTCCGGCGACGAACGCTACGTCGCTGCGGTCACGCCCGTCGATGTCGGCGACGCGAACTGGCTGCTCGTCAAGTACGCGCCGACCGACAACGCGTACTCGCTCGCCCGGACGATCCGCACCGGCCTGCTGGCGTTCGTGTTCGTCGCACTCGTCGGCGTGCTCGGGATCGGCTGGCGGTTCGGCCGCGGGACCGTCCGGGAGGTGACCGCCCTCTCGGCAGCGGCCCGCCGCGTCACCGACGGCGAGTACGACGTCGAGTTCCCGAGCGATAGATCGGACGAACTCGGACGGCTGGGGACCTCACTCGCGGAGATGCGCGACGCGCTCGCCGACCGCATCTCGGAACTGGAATCGACGAAAGCGGCCGTCGACGAGGCCAACGCCGAACTGGACACACAGCGGACGATGATCTCCGTGCTCAACCGCGTGCTCCGGCACAACCTCCGGAACGCCGGACACGTGATTCGCGCTCGGGCGGAACTGCTCGCCAGTACCGAGCCGACCGAGCGACGCGAGCACACCGACCAGATCATCGAGACGGTCGAGGAGTTGCTGGACCAGGCGTCGAAAGCACGCGAGATCGAGTCCCTGGCCAGTGAGAACCGCAAGACGGGTCCGGTCGATCTGGTCCCGTTTGTCGAGCGAGCGATCGCGGAGGCCACCGGGGCGGCGACCGTCGAACGCTCGACCCCCGAGGAGGCGTACGTCCGGGGACATCCCGCCCTCGAGACGGCCGTCCTGAATCTCGTCGAGAACGCGATCGAGCACACCGACGCCGAGACGCCGACGGTCGCGATCTCGATCACGGTCGGTGCGGATCGGACGACGCTTTCGATCGCCGACGACGGACCGGGGATCCCGGAGGCGGAGGCGAGCGTCATCGAGGAGGCGGCCGTCGAGGGGCCACTGGAACACTCCTCCGGGCTCGGACTGTGGACGACGAACTGGATCGTCGAGCACGTCGGTGGGACGCTCACGTTCGAGGAGAGTCGGCTCGGCGGGACCGAGGCACTGCTGGCGTTCGAACGTGTCCCGTCCCCCTCCGAGACGGACGAGTCGGACTCGACGGACAGTTAGATCTCGATCCTCTCGATAAAGGAACGAGCGACGGTCTGGGGATCCTCGCCGTCGATGGCGACCCGTCCGTTGAGTCGCTGGATCGTGTCGAACCCACCGATCTGCGATCCCAGGCGTTCGAGCACAGTAGCGACGGGACCGTCCGCCGGGACCGCATCCGCGTTGGCCATCGGAGTCGGATTGTACGTCGGAAACACGTCCCGGTCGTCGTCCAGCAGCGTCAATCCGAGCCGCGACCGCTGTGGGTCGGTCGCGTAGCCCATCACGACGGTGGCCCGTTCGTCGCGGTACAGCTGGTAGGTCAGTCCGAGCGGGACCTCCAGGATGGACGACTCCAGCGCCGCCAGCGAGTCCGCGCGAACCTCGTAGGTGTCGACGATCCGTGGCCAGCCGTCCGGCCGTCGTGCGAAGTCGGTCCCGAGCGCGATCCTGACGTCGGTGTTCCCAGCGTTGATGCGTCGGGCAAACTCGCTCAGCGTCTCCACTCCGGTCTGGGCGGCCCACTCCGGATCGGCGAGCAGGACGAACGAATTGTCGAACGGTGCGGGTGGATAGGCGCGGATCCCGGCGTCAGCGGCATCGGCTCGAACCGCCTCGAAGAGCCGCTGGGGATCCGTCGGATGGTCCGTCCGCTGTGGCGGTAACACCGCGAAATGCGTGCCCGTGTACTCCCAGTAGAGGTCCAGATCGCCGGCGACCAGGGCGTCCCAGTTGTCGCGACTCCCGCCGAAGCCGATCTCGTCGATCGGATCGACGTCGGTCGCTTTCCCGATCGCCTCGTATGCGAGATAGCCCAGCAGCCGGCTCTCGGGAAGCCCCTTCGAGCCGATCGTGAGTGTCTCCCCTGGCGTCCGGTCCGTCGAGCTCGAACACCCGCCGACGAGACCGCCGACAGAAACTGCGCCGGCAGTGACCAGATACTGCCGTCTCCCCAGACGCGTCATCCTCTAAACGTGTGGTGGCCGTCAACAAATAACATCTGGATGAACTAGACGACTGCCGAGAGTCATTCCCGCGGACCACGAGTCATTGAAACTCGTCCAGCGTGGCGTGGACGCCCGTCCGGACGTCGCTCACGAGCGTGTCCTCGACGTCCAGCCTGAGCACGCGGACGGCGGCGTCTCCGACCCGGTCGCTCACCTCGTCGGGGGCGTAGATGCCCAGTCGCCACTGGTCGTACTGGGCGGCCCGCAACGCCTGGACGAGCGTCGACTGCTCTTCGAGCCGGCGGATCTCCCCGGCGACGATCACGCGACTGGAGGTCTCTTTCATCTCGGGTTCCTCTGGCACGTCGAGGATCACTAGCTCGGGGTCGACGCCCGACGCGGTGGCGATTTCCTCTTCGAACGCCCGTACCTCGTCGTGGTCGGCCGCCAGCAGGTCCTCGGGGACCGCTTCCATCTCCGCCCAGACCGCCCGCTTGAACAGGTCGCGGTAGCTCAGCCGCCTGCCGTACCCCGCGGTGGCCTCGTGTGAGCGGAGCGCGACCAGCAGATCCTTGTCGTCCATCCGTCGGAGTTCATTGGGCGTCACGTCGGTCTCGGCGAGCAGTCGCTCGGTCCCGCGCCGGAGCATCCCCTTGGCGATCCGGGCGACGTGGTGGGAGTAGACGACCGGATTCATCAGCGCCCGCGCGAGCAGGAGACTCTCTGCGGTCTGGACGTTGCCCTCGTCGAGCACGAGGTCGCCGTCGACGAATCGCAACTCCCGGACGAGCCGGCCGTGATCGATCGTGCCGTAGGGGACGCCGGTGTGGTGGGCGTCCCGGACGAGATAGTCCATCCGGTCGACGTCGAGTTCGCCCGAGACGAGTTGCCCGAGCTCGCCGTCGCCAGCGACCAGATCCGCGACGCGGTCGGGGTTGAGGCCGTGCTCGGAGAGGATTCCAGCCACCTCGCCCTCGCCGATCAGGTCGTGGACCTCGTCGTGGTATTTGCCTGTATGGCGGTAGATCAGGTCCTCGACGTTGTGGCTGTAGGGGCCGTGGCCGACGTCGTGCAGGAGCGCGGCCGCGCGGACGCGTTCGGCCTGCTGGCCCTCGATCCCGAGGTGGCCGAGCGCACGGTTGGCGAGGTGGTAGACACCGAGAGAGTGCTCGAAGCGGGTGTGATTGGCAGAGGGATAGACCAGCGTCACGGTTCCGAGCTGTGAGATGTGCCGGAGGCGCTGGAGGGGCGCGGTGTCCAGCAGGTCCAGCGCGACGCCCTCGACTTCGATGTAGTCGTGGACGCTGTCCTTGATCGTCTTCATTGGACGGGGATTGGGCGGCTTGTGACATGAAGGGTCGGACTGGTCGGGTTTCTGGCCGAGTGTCGCCAGTGGCAAGAACGACATCGCAGTCCGGAATCTCGAATAT
>ENA-ORDC01002491-ORDC01002491.1-marine-metagenome-genome-assembly--contig:-NODE-2491-length-11000-cov-2.595899_pt1 | contig 11000 bp, 11 predicted proteins | sample MGYA00237783_ERZ508515 | MGnify/ENA primary metagenome ERZ508515 (study PRJEB26186, sample SAMN06268792) | marine metagenome | isolation source: Eden Landing Ponds, San Francisco, CA, USA | place...
GGTCGAGGGGTCGTCTCAGGGCGACTCGCGCGTCTCGATGGAGAAGTCGGCCTTCGGGTAGGCCACGCAGGTCAGCATGTAGCCCTCGTCCAGTTCCTCTTCGCCCAGCATCTGGTTGTGCCAGTGGGTGACGAACTCCTCCGAGTTGCCCCCATCGACGTGAGCGGAACACGAGATGCACTGGCCCTCGCGACACTGGAATGGGAGGTCGAGCCCCTCTTCCTCGCCGACGTCGAGGATGGTCTCGTTCTCGGCGACGTCGAGGGTGACCCCCTCCTTGACGAACTCGATCTCGAACGTCTCGGCCTCGTCGTCGGGGATGGCGTCCGGGCCTTGCTCGGCTTCCGCCTCGCCGCCCTCCTCGAGCTCGCTCTCGGCGCCGCCGGCGATAGCGGCCGCCGCTCCGCCCCCGCCACCGATAGCGCGGTTCCCCGGCTCGGGGAAGTCCGTCTCGGCGACCGTGGCGGCGCGGCGCTCAAGCACCTGCTGGGAGATGTCCTCGGGCGCCTGCCAGGTCGCCCCGCGGGTGTAGTGGATGCCCACGGCGACGAGGGTGAGGAAAACACCCAACCCGACGCCCAGTAGGTCGACCATGGACGCCGGTTGGGAGGCCGCGGTTAAGGCTATTATGGAACGTCGCGCGCGACCGCGGCGCACGTATCGTGATAGGAACGGAGAGTACCGACCGACCGCTGGTCGGTGGGAACGGAGCACGGTCGAGTGAAGCGGTCGGGGCAAGGCGGACCGGCGCTGTCGCTCTCCGACTGAAAGAAAGAAAAGGGGTAGTTAGCGAGCGGTTCGCTTAGTCTCGGCGCCGGAGCGCGAGCAGGCCTGCACCGAGCAGGGCCACGATCGCGATCGCGATGCCGAATCCAGGCTGACCGCTCGGCGGCTCGGTCGTCGTCTCCGGCGGCTCGGTCGTCGTCATCGGCGGCTCGGTCGTCGTCTCCGGAGGCTCAGTCGTCGTCTCCGGAGGCTCGGTCGTCGTCTCGGGCGGAGCCGTCGTCGTCGGCTCCGGCGTCGAGATCGAGCTCACGACCTCGACGGAGACGCGGTCGGAGTTACCGTCAGCGTCCTCCGCGCGGATCGTGATGGTCTGGCCGGTCGAGACGTCGGAGAGGTCGAGGTCCGTGGACCACTCGTCGGTCGTCCCGTTGACCGTACCCGTCCCGCTGGCGAGCACCTCGCCGTCCGCCGTGATGGCGTCGACGAAGATGCTGGTCTCGTCAACACGGTTGGACGAACCGGAGATGGTCACCGTGTCCGGGGTGACCTGCCCGTTCGTGCCCGCCGACTCGATGTCGACCGTCGGGTTCTCGGATACGAACGTGAGCGTCTGCAGCGTGTCGTCCACGCCAGCGCCCGTGTACGCGTCCTCGATGAGTTCGATCTGCTCGGACGGCAGACCGCCGGTGCTCACGACCCCACTGACCGTGCCGGCGAACGAAGCGTCACGACCCTGGCCGATGACGATCACCGTGTAGGTGCCCGTCCGGTCGAAGGTCGCGCCGGTGCCGGCGCGGTCAGTGAAGTCGTTCGTGCCGTAGTCGATCGAGAACTCGTTCGTCACCGCGTCGACGCTCGCGTTCCCGGCTGCTACGCCACCGCGCGGGCCGACGACCCACACGCGGGCCGTGTCGCCCTGACCGATCGCGGTACCGCTCACGGTGACGTCGTCACCCTGGGCGATGCGCTGCTCGGAGAGGCTGGCCGAGAGCGAACCCGACGCGACCGTGATGGAGCGCGTCGTGCTCACGTTGCTGTTAAACTGCGCGCGCGTCATCGACGCGTCAGCGACGCCACCGGAGCCACCGGCCACCACACCGATCTGGTAGGTGTCCGGGATGCTGATCTCGGAGGAGTCGGCCGACGCCGTCGACACCGTGATGTTGTAGGTGCCGTCGGAGGTGAGGGACGTGTCCTCAGCGTAGCCCGACGTGTCGTTCAGGAGGTACCAGGTGCTGCCGATGCGGACGAAGGCCTGGACCTCGCTGCTCTGGGCTGCGGTGCCGGTGATGTCGAACGTCTCGCCGGCGACGACGTTGTTCGGCGCGCTCATCGACACGGCCCGCTTGTCGATCGAAAGCGTGGACGAGTCGTCGGCGCTACCGTTGAGTGCGTAGTAGGTACCGCTGGGGTTCCCCTGAGCCGGGCCCTCGCGGACCTCGAACTTCACGTCCTGTCCGGCCTTGAAGTTCGACGTCAGGATGCGGACCTGTGCACTCCCGTCGTCGCCGAGGGAGAGGACCGCCGCGTGGCGGCTACCGACCCTGGTGTTTGCAGACTCGGCGATGACGTCGGACGTGTTGGCGTACGCGTCGTCACCAGTCGCCGAGCTGACCAACGAGGAGCTCAGCGCGCTGATCGTGACGTTCTCGCCAGGCGTGCCCTCGACCGTCGCGATGACGTTGTCACCCTGGGTGACCTCCGTGTCGTCGAGCTCGATCGTGGTCGCGCCAGTGCCGATCGTGAACTCGACCGACTGGCTCGCGTACGCGAGACCGCTGCCGATCGGGGCACCGACCTCGACCGTGTACGTGCCGGACGGGAGGCCACTAACGTCGAGCCGGACCCAGTCACTCGAGTTGTCGATAGTGGTCTGGGTGCTGTTGAGCTGGCTCGTGACGTCGAGGCCCTCATCGTCGGTCACCGTGACCTCGGTGTAGGTGGCCGAGTCGAAGTTGAACTCGCCCTCCACCGTCACGTTACCCTGCGTACTCGGGACGGTACCGTCGGTGACGTCAGCGCCACCGGTACCGGCGCCGAGGTAGACGTTGACGTCGTTCACGGAGGCTTCCTGAACGCTGAAGTTCACGGCAGTAGAGCTGTCACCGGCGGCGTAGCCACCAGTAGTGAAGCCCTGGTTCTCCGTGAAGTCGACGTCGTTGGAGTTGTCGGAGACGAAGTCACCGTCGGCCTCGCCGCCAACACCGGTGAAGGACACCGTGGTGTCCTTATCGAAGCCGTTTGTCTTTGAGATGTTTATGTTCTCTTCGCCGAGGAATACCGTTACCGGTACCGACGAAATGTTTTCACGCGTCGGATTGATGGCCGCGGCCGATCCCGAGAGCGCGATGGTGCCGGCGAAGACCGCCAGTACCATCAGCGCTGCCAGAACCAGCGCACGACCTTTGTGGTTTGTATCTGTCATGGTTGATCATTGGGGCGGGGAACACGCACGCGCCGGCCGCGTGCGTGACTGTCCGGACCCCATGACACTGCGAAGGAACTTTCAGCCACTTTCGTAATAAGTCTTCTGTTAAATACTCCCCCCCGTCACAACGTCGCAGTATGCGAATTCGACGGGGTGTCACGCGAACCCCTGACGGCCGTCTGACGAGGGATCGTCCCGCTCGCGACTCGGCCGAGCTGAACTCCACGCCGTTCCCCGATTCGGTTGGCATCCGCCCCGTTTCTACTACGCATTCGGTTGATGCTGGATGGAGACCGTCTGGTTCGACCCGGTGTTCGCGTTGATGGCGGTCTCGTTACCGGGCGCGACGACCCAGAGCTCGCCGTCGAGCCCCGTCGAGCCGACTCGCGTCCCGCCGAAGAACACGGCTGCGTCTACCGGATCGCCCGTGCCGTCAGCGGTCGTCCGGATCCGAAGGAGGTCGGCGGCCGTAGCGTGGTCCACGACCAGCCTGACGTCGTCCTCGGTCGCCGTCACCCCCCGGCCGAAGGAGAGCTGGGTCAACGGCTGTCGGTACACCTCCTTGAAGATTGTGAGGTTCCGGTTGTCCACGAAACTCGTGACCCGCACGCTGGAGCTGGTCGTTATCGTCAGGAAGAACACGCCGGCGGACTGCTGGCCGCCCACGCTTATCGAGGGGCTCTGATTGGTCTCGTCCGGGTACTGGGAGTAGATGTGGTCGATGACCGTCCGCACGTCGTTGGTCGAGCCGCTCTCCGTCCGCAGGCCGTACCGGTGGCTCTGCCGGACGAGTTCCCCGTCCACGACGTAGGAGGCGACGTACCCCTCGGTTCCAACTTCGACGCGGATGGCCGAGCCGGACGACGCGCCCTCGTACGTGGCGGCGGCGTGTTCCTGGACCGGACCGCCGATGACTGCCGCTCGCGTCCGAAGCTCCTGGACCGACCGGGAGATGGCGGCTGCTTGCAGCCGCTCCCCCTCATCCTCGATAACCGAGATGGTTTCCAAGTACTGCTGGGTCCTGGCATGAAGGAAGGCGGTCCGGGAGAGGTACTCGTCCGCCGACAGCTGCCCCTGCCGGTACCCGGCGAGCGCGGACTGTTCGGCGCTGTACAGCCCGCGGAGCCGGGCCCCGAGTGCCTCGACCTCGTCCGTCAGTATCTCGAATCGACGCTCGTCTGTGCTCGCGGCCTGGAGCCGACGCTGGAGCGTTATCTCGCGGAGACGGATCGACGCGGCGGACCGCTGGGTCTCGAGGCTCTGTGCGACGTCCAGCCCGGGGGTCACCACGTCCGACCGAATCGGTTCACCGTCGAGCTCAAGGACCCAGTTGGCGGAGCGGTCCGAATCGAACTGGCTAGCGGCCGCTCCGATGGAGGACGACGGGGCCGCCGGGGCGGACCCGGCGAGGACCAGGCAGGCGACCGCGAGGAGGGCGAGGGTGGCGGGCCGGCTGACCATGGGTCGGTGTTGGGAGGTAGTGACAAAAAGCGTGCCGTCAGACGACTGTCGCTTGGCGGGGGAGGCCCCCCCTTCGCCAGGTCGTCGGCTGCCGGGTCACCGCCACGGCGGCCAGCGGCCCCGCCGCCGGAGGAGATAGTACCCCCCGCCGAGCACGACGACGAGCACGCCGACGATAGGCAGGACGGGCGGTCCACCGCTGCTCTCGGGCTCGACGACCTCGACCGGGACGCGGTAGGTGTCCGAAAGCAGCGTGTCGCCGTCGGCGTCGTCGTACTGGAAGTCGACGCTCGCCGGATACGTCTTGGGGAGGGCGCCGGCCGCGCCGCTGATCTCGAAGACGAACTCCTCCGTCTCGCCGGGTGCAATCTCCGACTGGAACGCCTCGTCGTTCGAGGAGGATAGCGGGTCGTTGGCGAACAGTTTCGCGGACACGTCGCTGATCGGCTCGTCGTCGACGTTCGTCACCTCCAGCACGAGACGGCCGCTGCTACCCGCCTCGACCGTCGAACTCGTCGCCTGGACGTCGAGGACGTCCCGCTCGGCGGCCACCTCGACGGGAACGTCGATGGTCTTGCTCGACAGCTGGGTCCCGGCGGCGTTCCGGTAGCGGACCTCCATCGTGAGCTGCCGCGGCCCCTCGCTCGCCTCCTCGCTCGCGCTGACGTCGTACTCGAACGAGGCCGACTCCCCCGGCTGCAACGTCCCGAGGACGTAGTCGGCCTCCGGGATGTCGAGGTTGGGGTTGTCGGTCGAGAGGACGGCGACCGCGTTCCTGGCGGTGTTCGGGCCGTGGTTCACAACCTCCCCGCTCACGGTCCCGTCCTCGCCGACGCGCAGATCGTAGGAGAGGCCCCGAAGCTCGAACTCCTGCTCGGGAGAGGGAGTAAGCTGGACGCCCATCGTGGGCGACGACCGGCTCAGGCCATCGGTGTCTTCGTAGTCGACGACCGCCGACAGCGAGAACGACTGCGGGTCGGCGCTCTCGGCGATGCTAACCTCGTAGGATAGCGTCCGCCGCTCGCCGGGGGACACGCGACCGAGGTAGCGGCTGTCGGCCTCCGCGCCGCCGACGGTCACGGCGGCGCTCTGGGACGTGAGGGTCATGGTCCCGTCGACGGCGGCCGCCTCGCCACGGTTCTCGACGGTGACGTTAATCGTCCCCGTGTCGCCCACCGAGACGTCACTCACGGACTCGACGATTGCGAAGCGAGCCCGCTCCTCGACGCGGAACGTCGGCTTGACGGTCTGGTCGTCGGTCTTCCGGTTTGCGTGCTCGGTGTACTCGTAGTCGATGTCGACAGGGAGGGTGTATTCGCCCGCGGGGATGTCCCGCGGTACCCTGACCCTGAAGGTGAACTCGCGGAGCTGGCCGTCCGCCATGGAATCCACCGCCTGAACGCCGGAGAGTACCTCGATCGGGGTGTCACCGGCGTCCATCGACACGCGCACGTCCTCGGCCGTGATGGCGTTGTCGACGCTGGTGCTGCCGTCGTTCTCCAGCAAGACAGTCACCTCGGTAGTGCCGCCGGGTTCGATGATCGGCGTCTGCACGTACACCGAAAAGTTCGGGTCGTCCTCATGGGTGGCCTGGCCGACTGGTACACTGGCAAGTGCGAGGAGCAGGCAGAGCCCGATGACCGCGGCCGGCGTCACCGCACCCACGAGCCGACCCAGCGGAGACTGGCCACCCGACGAACCGCTCATAGAACTCGCCCCATTTGTCTGGCGAGAAAACGGGCCGAAACGGTCATAAGTCGTTTGAAACTCGCCCGGTCGGGCTCGGAGTTTACGCTGGCGGGCCGAGTTCCGGAGCGGGCCAACGGCTTTTATCCCCGCCGCCGTAGCGACCCGCATGACCTACCTGATCGTCGGCGCCGGACGGGTCGGCCTCCGGACCGCTCGCATCCTCTCGGAGGAGGGCTACGAGGTCGTGCTGATCGAGGAGGAGGCCGAGAAGGCCCGACGGGCCCGCGACGAGGGATTCACCGTCGTCGACGGGGACGGCGCCGACGAGGACGTGCTACTCGAGGCGGGCCTCGAGTCGGCGGACGCGCTGGCCGGGCTCACCGGCGACCTGAACACGAACTTCGCCGCCTGCATCATCGGCGCCGAGCATGGCTGCCGGACGGTGATGCGCATCGACGAGGACTACCGGGAGGCCATCTACGAGCGGTACGCCGATCAGGTGGACGAGATCGTCTACCCCGAACAGCTCGGGGCGACCGGGGCGAAGACCGCCCTCCTCGGCGGGAACTTCAACCTCATCGCCGACCTGACGGAGGGGCTCCAGCTCCTGGCGGTGACCGTCCCCGCCGGCGCGCCCGCCGTCGGCGAGCGGGTGAACGACCTGGAGTCGGTACTCGGCATCGAGGGGGCCCGAATCTACGCCCACGGCCGCGAGCGCGAGCCGATGTCCATCCCGCTCCCGGGGACCGAGGTCGAGGCCGGCGACCAGCTCGCAGTCATCGCCGAGCGGGACGTCGTCGACTCGGTCCGAGCGGCACTGCTCGGCGGCGGCGCGGCCGGCGCGGCGGCCTGACGTTTCATGACCTCCGGGACCGGAGCGGGGGCATGCACGGCACCGGCGTCCCACTGGTCACGCCGTTCGACGGGTCGGACGGGCTCGACCAGCGAGGCGGTGCTCATGAGCGTCGAGGAGCGGGCCAGGGTCGTCGAGATCGTCGTCGAGGAGGCCACCGTCCCGGTGCTCGCTGGGACGGGGCACCCGGGCCTCGCCGAGACGAAGCGGCAGACCGACCTCGCCGACTCGGCCGGTCGATGCGGGGGTCGAACGGGAACGGGAGGCACGCCTCGATGACGCCGGCGTGCGAGGTCCGACCGGCTGTGAACCAGTCCGCGGTCGTCAGGACCGGAGCTTCCGGAGGGCCACGGTGACCTGGTCCGAGCTCTTCGAGCGGGCGAGCCGGTTCGCGACGACGGAAGACGAGGTCCGGGCGGCCCTCGACCGTCGACGCGAGGAGCGCCGGGAATGAGCGACCCGATGGCCCGCGTCGTCGCCGACGCGGACGTGCTCGCGGCGGACCTCCTGGTCGGCGGCCACTCGCGCGAGGCGCTCGACCTCGTTCGGAGCCACTCGTGGGTGACGCTCGTCGCGAGCGAGGCGCTGCTCGCCGAGGCCGAAGCAGTGGTCGCCGACCTCGCGGAGCCGTCGCTGGCCACCGACTGGCGGAGGACCGTGGGGGAACTGGTCGAAGTCGTCGAACACCCCGACGGCGACCACCCCGCGTTGGCCTCGGCGCTCCACGGCGACGCGAGGCACGTGCTCACGCTGGACGACTCGCTGACCGGCGCCGCGGCTGGCGCGGCTATCCGGTCGCGGGTGGAGACGAGCGTCAAGCACCCCCGGGCGTTCGTCCGGCTCTTCGACCCGGCGGCGCTCTACGCGGAGGTGGTCGGCGGGGCGTACCCGGGGGCGGACCGGGACGTTCGCTGACCGCTGCCCCGGCGGCACACCCACCTACGCCTCTTCGACGAGCCAGGTCGCGAGCTTCGCGAGGGCTCGGCCCCGGTGTGAGAGGGCGTTCTTCCGCTCGGTGTCCATCTCGGCGAAGGTCGTCCCGTCGTGCTCGAAGATGGGGTCGTAGCCGAACCCGCCGTCGCCGCGGGGGGCCACGATCTCCCCCGGAACGACGCCCTCGAACGTCTCCAGGCGGTCGCCGTCGCAGTAGGCGACGACGGCGCGGAAGCGCGCCCGGCGGTTCTCCTCCGCCCGGGCGAGCTCGGAGACGCGCTCGTAGCCGATGGTGTGGTCGACGTAGGAGGAGTAGGGTCCCGGGAAGCCGCCGAGCGCGTCGACGAACAGCCCGGAGTCGTCGACGATGACCGGCTCGCCTGCTGCGTCGAAGGACTCGCGGGCCCCGTGGGCGGCGATTTCGGCGAGGTCGTCGCTCTGTATCTCGACGTAGTCGTAGTCGAACTGGGTGACCTCGCCGACCACGTCCGCGAGGTACTCCCGGGCCTCGTGGAGCTTGCCGGCGTTGGTCGTCGCGAAGCGGAGCATGCCGGGGGGTCGTGGCGGGACAGAAAAGAGGTGCCGATGGGGGTCGTTCACACCGGAGCCGCGCGCTGCGGCCGAAACACCTTCGTAGTCCGTGTGCGTGTACACGTACATGGCATCGAAGACGATCACGATCACGGAGGACGTCTACGAGCGGCTCGTCGCGCACAAGCGAGGGGAGGAGAGCTTCAGCGACGTCATCCGACGGCTCACGAGCGCGCGGGCGGACCCGCTCGATTCGGCCGGCGCGTATCCCGCACTCGGTGCCGCCGTCGACGAGGTACGAGCGGAGCTCGAGGCCGATCTGGAGCGCGAGCCGTGATCTGCCTCGACAGCACGTTCCTCGTCGACCTCCTCGACCCTAACCGGCGAGACCACGACGCCGCCCGGTCCTGGCTCGCGGCCAACCGTGACGTTCCACTCTACGCGCCCACGTTCGTATTCTGGGAGGTGCTCCGCGGGGCGGCCAGGCTCGACGGCGTCTCGGCGATCGAACCACTATCGATCGAGCTGGACTGGCTCGAGTGGCTCCCGTTCACCCGTCCCGCCGCCGTCGAGGCCGCCGTCATCGAGGCGGAGCTCCGGGAGAGCGGTGACGAGATATCGGCGACGGATTATCCCATCGCCGGCGTGGCCCGGAACGCGGGAGCGACCGTGGTCACGTCGGATCCCGACTTCGAGCGGGTCCGTGGGCTCAAGGTCGAGCGGTACGACGATCCGTAGCGGATCGACATCGCTGCGAAAGGCGCTACGTCGTGTAAAGAGCAGCCAGTGAGGAGGGCGGTGGTACTGTGGGGAACTGGCGTCGTGGCGTCCGGTCAGTCGTCGACGATGACCTCGACCGGTTCCTCCTCGTCGAAGGACTCGGCCTCGGCGGAGCGGTCGCCGCCACGCTCGTTCCAGACGAGGGCCCCGACGACGCCGAGGGCGACCCAGGACCGCCAGCTGGCGAGGTTCAAGGTGTAGCCGACGCCGAAGGGCTTCTCGACCAGCATGCCCTCGCCGGGCTGCCAGTACGAGGAGACGAGGCGGCGGAGTTTCGGCGGCTCGAAGTTGTACGGGATGCCGAATAAGCTGCCGGACTGGGGTTTCTCTACCATATCCCGAAGTACGCCATCCACGATTAAGACGCTTGTGGCGGTTCCCGGCGGCCGGTAGGCGTCCGGGCTAGCCCTCGACAGCGTCCGCCTGGTAGCGCCCTCTCCCGGCGATCTCCCGGAGCCGGTCGAGGACGGCGGAGTCGCCCGCCGCGGCGTAGGCCCCGTGGAGGGCGGCGACGAGGGGGGCCGCCTCGCCAACGGTCCCCGTCAGGCTCCCCTCGAACACGTGGAGGTCCATCGCGAAGTCCTCCACGTCGTCCGAGTGAAATCCGAGCCCGAAGTCGATGAGGTAGACGCGTTCGTCCGCGTCCGAGCCCCCGACGCGTACGTTCCCCGTCGTCGGGTCACCGTGGACGATGCCCGCGTCGTGGAGGGTGGCGAGGTGTTCGCCGACCGCCCGGACCCGTGCTTCCGAGACGTCGGCGCCGAGGTCCGCCGAGCCGACGAGCGAGAGCCGGAGCCGAGCCTCTTGCCGGTCGACGTCGAGGACGACCGGGGTCGGAACCCCCAGACGCCGGGCCGCCGCGGTCAACCGGGCCTCGGCGGCGGTGCGCTCCCGGCGGAGCCGCTCGTCGAGCCCCGCGTGACGGTAGGGCTTCGGCAGGCGGCGCTTCTCGACGGTCTCGGCGCCCAGCTCCACGAGGGCCTCGGCCCCCCTGACCTCGGTCGCGTCGGTCCGGGAGCGGCCGTCGGCCGCCTCCTCGCGCCAGGTCACCGGGACCCCGTCCGGCCGGTAGTCCGGGAGGACGCGCGACTCGTCGACGGCCAGCGTGTCGCCGGCCTCGTACATCATTGCGCCGACGAGGGCGATCATGCCCGCGTTGTCCCGGAGGAAGCGCGGCTCGGGCGCGAAGAAGGAAGCCCCCCGCGCCTCGCACATCCCGTCGAGCATGGTCTGCAGGCGTGCGTTCTGTGCGACGCCGCCGCCGAGGACCAGCTCGTCGCTCCCCGTGAGCGAGAGGGCGCGCTCGGCCACCTCGGCGAGCATGGCGAAGGTCGTCTCCTGCAGCGAGAAGCAGACGTCGGCGAGGGGACCGTCGACCTCGTCGGGGGCAGGCGGTTCGCCGTGCTCGGCGGCCGGGACCAGCTCGTCGTGGGCGTCCTGCGCCGCGCTCGACAGGCCCGAGAAGGAGAAGTCCATCCCCTTGACGACGTAGGGCAGGTCGACGTACTCGCCGCCCTCGGCCGCCCGCTCGACCTTGGGGCCGCCGGGGTGAGACCAGCCGACGTGGCGGGTGAACTTGTCGATGGCGTTCCCGACGCC
>ENA-ORDC01002492-ORDC01002492.1-marine-metagenome-genome-assembly--contig:-NODE-2492-length-10990-cov-4.428113_pt1 | contig 10990 bp, 10 predicted proteins | sample MGYA00237783_ERZ508515 | MGnify/ENA primary metagenome ERZ508515 (study PRJEB26186, sample SAMN06268792) | marine metagenome | isolation source: Eden Landing Ponds, San Francisco, CA, USA | place...
GCCACCCAGACCATGGATATCGACCTGGCAAGCCCCGGGAATATCGCCCTGGCAACCGGGCCTTCAGAACCGCCAGAGTCCGTCCTGGAAAACCTCAGGATGGGGTTCACGCCGGTTCCCCAGCTGGATCCTCGCACCCCCTCAACCTCTTTCCAGGTTCGTGGGCGACAGCTCAGGGTGGATCTTTTGACCCCAATGACCGGAAAACCCCAAAGCCCCGTTTTCGTGCCCGCCCTCAATGCCAGCGCCGAAGCGGTCCGCTTTCTGGATTTTCTTATTGAGTCGCCGGTCATGGTGCCGGTGCTTGGGCCGAGCCGCATGGCATTTGTCAACGTCCCGAGCCCGGAACGCTTTGCCCTCCACAAACTCCTGGTCGCCCAGTCCCGTCCATCGGCCATGGCTACCAAAGCCGAAAAAGACCGGAGACAGGCTGCCCAGCTGATCCAGGTATTGACCGACGAAGCGCCGGATGCGCTGACAGAAGCTCTGGAAGCCGCACTGGCGCAGGACCCGAAATGGCGGAAACGGCTGCACAACGCGCACCGAAAGCTGGCAGAGGAACACTACAACGCTGCCCTTCAGCTCAGCGAACTCTGGGATGAAGGAGTGAGTTGCTGGAATTGACCCGCCTATAAGGTCTCATAGAATGAAAGACTCAATAATGCACCCTCAGGACGCCCCTTGGATTACCACACCGCCGCCCAACTGCGCCGCCATCACCCGGCCTGGAAACTGCTGCAGGCCCAGCATGCCCCGCTGACCATCAGCTTTCTCGATGAGGTGTTCATCCAGCCCAACGAGCGCAGCCTGAGCGAATCCCACCTGCAGGCCAGACTGGAAGATCGGCTGTTCAACCTGCGCGAGACCGAAGGCGAGGACGCCTTCCCGCAGACGGCCGCGCACTACCTCAACGACTGGGCGGACAACGATAAGGGCTGGCTGCGCAAGTTCTACCCAGCCAACTCGGACGAGGCGCACTTCGATCTCACGCCCGCTGCCGAAAAGGCCATCCAGTGGCTCAACAGCCTCACCGAGCGCCAGTTCGTGGGCACCGAGTCGCGCCTGAAAACGGTGTTCGATCTGCTCCAGCAGATGCTCGAAGGCGTGGAAACCGACAAACAGACACGGCTGAACGATCTGCAGCGGCGCAAGGCCGAAATCGAGGACGAGATCACACGAGTGGAAAACGGCGATATCGAGATCATGGAAGAAACGGCCGTGCGCGAGCGCTTCCAGCAGCTGAGCACCACCGCCCGCGAGCTGCTGTCCGACTTCCGCGAAGTGGAGCAGAACTTCCGCCAGCTCGACCGCCAGGCCCGGGAACAGATCACCACCTGGGAAGGCCGCAAGGGCGAGCTTCTGGATGAGATCTTCGGCGAGCGCGACGCCATCGCCGACTCCGACCAGGGCCGCACCTTCCGTGCCTTCTGGGATTTTCTGATGTCGCCGACCCGCCAGCAGCAGCTCACGGAGGGCCTGGAACAGGTTCTGTCACTGGAGGCCGTCCAGCAGATGGCCCCGGACCCGCGCATCAAGCGCGTCCACTACGACTGGCTTGAGGCCGGCGAGCAGACCCAGCGCACCGTGGCCCGGCTTTCGGCGCAGCTGCGGCGGTTTCTCGATGATCAGGCTTTTCTTGAGAACAAGCGCATCATGCAGCTCATCCAATCCGCGGAAACCCACGCCATCGCCCTGCGCGGGGAGCCGCTGGATGGCACCTGGATGACGCTGGAATCCCCCAAGGCGGACATCAATCTGCCCATGGAACGGCCGCTGTTCTCGCCGCCGCTGCGCCCGGTGCTGGAGACCAGCGTGGCCACCGGCGATGAAACCGATGTCGACCCGCAGGCACTGTTCAACCAGGTCGTGGTGGATAAGGCCCGACTTCAGTCCGCCATTGCCCGCGAGCTGCGCCACAGCTCACAGGTCACGCTGGCGGATGTCATACGCCACCACCCATTACAGGTCGGTCTGGCGGAGCTGGTGAGCTACCTGTCACTGGCCGGGGATGACCCGCGGGCCAGTTTTGATGAAACACAACCCCAGACCATAGAATGGCAGGACGATGACGGCACCCGGCGCCATGCCCGAGCCCCGCTGGTCCTGTTCACCCGAGCCCGGAGCTGATCTTGGAAGAGCCCACCAACACGGAATCCGGAGAGTCCAACGCGCTGTCGCCCATTGTGGTGAAGCTGCTTAAGGGGGTGATCTTCGAGCAGGACGACCCGCGGTTGTGGCAGCAGCTTCTCCAACTCCAGCCGCGTATCCGCGACTACGTGGCCGTGATGGGGCTGGCGCTGCGGGTGGACGAAAGCGAGGGCTATGCCTGGCTGACCGCGGAGGCGGGCGAAGATGGCGACGCCGATATCCCCCAGCTGATGCCCAGGCGGCCCCTGTCGTACCCGGTCAGCCTTCTGATCGCGCTGCTGCGGCGCAAGCTCGCCGAGTCCGACACCGAGGGCGGCGACCCGCGTCTGATTCTGGACCGGGAGGACATCGTCAACATGATGCGCACCTTCCTGCCGGAGACCTCCAACGAGGCGAAACTGGTCGATCGCATCGATACCCACCTCAACAACGTCGAGAAACTCGGCTTCATCCGCCGCCTGAAAGGCCAGAAGGACAAGATCGAGGTCCGACGCATCATCAAGGCCTACGTGGATGCCCAGTGGCTCAACGAATTCGACCAGAAACTCCAGGCGTACCGCGAGCACATCAGCGCGGATGACAGTGATGCCACCCATACCGACAACGGGACCGAGTGATGGCGATGCAGGAACAGCTTCTCGATTTTGCCAGTGACGACCAGCTCGCCGGGTTCCGCCTGCAGCGCCTGGAGGTGCTCAACTGGGGCACCTTCAACCACCACGTCTGGCGCCTGAACCTGGACGGGCGCAACGCGCTACTGACCGGTGACATCGGCTCCGGCAAATCCACCCTGGTGGATGCCATGACCACGCTGCTGGTCCGCCCCCAGCGCGCCGCCTACAACAAGGCCGCCGGCGCCGAAAGCAAGGAGCGTTCACTGCGCTCCTACGTGCTCGGCTACTACAAATCCGAACGCAGCGACACCGGCCCCAACGCCAGACCCGTGGCCCTGCGTGACCACAACAGCTATTCGGTGATCCTGGCCAGCTTCTACAACGCCGGGTTCGACCAGACCGTCACCCTCGCCCAGCTGTTCTGGCACAAAGACCAACAGGGCCAGCCCGAGCGCATCCACATCGTGGCCGAGCAGGATCTGGCCATCGAAACGGACTTCGCCAACTTCAACGCCAACATCAACACCCTGCGCAAGCGCCTGCGTGACAACCCCCATATCCAGATCCACGACAGCTTCGCCAAATACGAGGCCGCCTTCCGCCGCCTGTTCGGCATCGACAACGACCAGGCCCTGGAGCTGTTCCACCAGACCGTGTCCATGAAATCCGTGGGCAACCTCACCGGCTTCGTGCGCGAGCACATGCTCGAGGCCTTCGACGTGGGCCCACGCATCGACGCCCTGATCGAGCACTTCGATGACCTCAACCGCGCCCACGAGGCGGTGCTCAAGGCCCGCGCCCAGATGGAGGCGCTGGAGCCGCTGGTCGGCGACTGCGACGAACATCAACGCCTGCAGCAACAGCACCAGCACTGGGAACAGTGCCGCGACGCCCTGAAAAGCTACTTCGCCCACCACAAGAGCCAACTGCTGCACAAACGCCTGGACAATCTCGCCGACGAACACCAGCGCCAGCAGCGCCGCCTTGAGCAGCAGCACAGCACCCTGACCGAGCAGCGCGGCGAGCGCGACCGGCTGCGCCAGGCCATCGGCGAGCACGGCGGTGACCGCATCGAACAGCTCAAGACCGACATCGCCCGGCGCCAGGACGAACGCAACCAACGCCAGAGCAAAGCCGAACACTACGCCACCCTGGCCGGTGAGCTGGGCCTGACCCAGCACCCGGACCTGGAGACCTTCGGCGACAACCTCACCCAGCTTGAGACCCAACGCAGCGAGCTGCAGGAGCGCGATCAGACACTGACCAACCGCAACACAGAAGCCGAGGTCACCCTTCGCCAGAGGCGCAGCGAGCACCAGAGCCTGAGCGACGAACTCGACTCACTGCGCCAGCGCCGCTCCAACATCGCCAGTGCCCAGATCCGCATCCGCGAGCGCCTGTGCCAGGACCTGTCACTGAACGAGGACGCCCTTCCCTTTGCCGGCGAACTGATCCGCGTACGCGAGGATGAAAGCGACTGGGAAGGCGCCGCCGAACGCGTGCTGCACAACTTCGCGCTCTCACTGCTGGTGCCGGAGGCGCACTACAGCGCCGTTGCCGAATGGGTCGAGCAGACCCACCTCAAGGGCCGGCTGGTGTATTTCCGCGTCAGTCACCCCCGAGTGACCGCCCCGCCACAGCTCCACGCCCGGTCACTGGTGGCCAAGCTCGACATCAAGCCCGATTCCGAGTTCCACCCCTGGCTTGAGCAGGAACTGGCCAAACGCTTCGACTACGCCTGCTGCGACGATCTGGCCCAGCTCCGCCGCGAGCCCCGCGCCATTACCCGCGCCGGCCAGATCAAGACCAACGAGCAGCGCCACGAGAAGGACGACCGTCACCGGCTCAACGACCGCAGCCGCTTCATGCTTGGCTGGAGCAACCAGGACAAGATCGCCACCCTGGAAAACCAGCAGGCGGACCTTGAACGCGATATCCAGCAACTGGGGGCCGAACTGGCGGAGATCCAACGCCAGAAGGAGGAACTGAACGGCCAGCGCGATACCCTGGTCAAGCTTCAGGCCATCCAGGATTACAGCGAGATCGACTGGCACACACCGGCGCGGGCCATCGCCGAGTTGGAACAGGAAAAGGCCGAGCTTGAGAGGGCCAGCGACCAGCTCCTGGCCCTGAACGAACAGCTTGAGGCCCTGGATCAGCGCATCGAGGAAAGCGAACGGGAAAAAGAGCGGCTCTCAGGCCAGCTCGCCGTCACCCGGAACAAACAGGAGAACGCCCGGAACGAACTGGAGGAGTTGAACACACTGCTCGAGCAACAAAGCCAGGACCAACCCTGGTTCGAGGAGCTGGATGGTCTACGCGAACAGGCCCTGGGCGAGCACCAGCTCACCGTCGAGTCCTGCGCCAACCGCGAGCAGGAGATGCGCGAGTGGCTGCAGCGCAAACTCGATAACGAAGCCAAACGCATCAGAAACCTGGAAGAGAAAATCCTGCGGGCGATGAATGAGTTCGCCAGCCGCTGGCCACTGGACACCCAGGAAATGGATGCCAGCATCGATGCTGCGGGCGAGTACCGTGCCCTGCTCACCAGCCTCAAAGAAGACGATCTCCCGCGCTTTGAGCACAAGTTCAAGACCCTGCTCAACGAAAACACCATCCAGGAAATCGCGGGCTTCCAGGGCAAGCTTTACCAGGAACAGGCACTGATCCGCGAACGCATCGAGCAGATCAACCGCTCACTGGCGGACATCGAATACAACCCCGGGCGCTACATCCGCCTGGAAGCCGAAACCAACCCGGACCCGGACATCCGCGAATTCCAGCAGAGTCTCAAGGCCTGCACCGAGGGCAGCGTCACCGGCACCGAGGACGAACAGTACGCCGAGAGCAAGTTCCTGCATGTGAAGGCCATCATCGAGCGCTTCCGCGGCCGTGAGGGCACCACCGAACTGGACCAACGCTGGACGCGCAAGGTCACCGACGTACGCCAGTGGTTCAACTTCGCAGCCTCCGAACGCTACCGCGAGGACGACACCGAGTACGAACACTACACCGACTCCGGCGGCAAATCCGGCGGCCAGAAGGAGAAACTGGCCTACACGGTGCTGGCCGCCAGCCTGGCCTACCAGTTCGGGCTCGAATGGGGCGCGGTGCACTCTCGCAGCTTCCGCTTCGTGATGATCGACGAGGCCTTCGGGCGCGGCTCGGACGAATCCGCCCGCTTCGGCCTGGAGCTGTTCCAGCGGCTGAACCTGCAGCTTCTGATCATCACCCCTCTTCAGAAGATCCACATCATCGAGCCCTACGTGGCCCAGGTCGGCTTTGTGTACAACCCGCAAGGGCGTGAATCATTGCTGCGCAACCTCACCATTGAGGAGTACCGGGCGGAGAAGCACAAGCGCGAGCATCCTGCATGAGCACCTCCGGCCCCTGGAGCACCCCGGACGATGTCGCCGCCACCCTGCGCAAGCGCTGGCACAAGGGGGAACTGCTGCGCGCCTGGCAGCAACCGCAAGCGCACTTTCCCCTGCGCCTGCCACTGAAAAAACCCGGCCCAAAGCAACTTCTGGAGCAGTTCCCGCAAGCCCGCGAATGGGCGCGCCAATGGCAACAGCAAGCCCGCTGCGGGGATTTCTCGCTGGAGTGGGAAAGCCGCAACCACCGCCAGCTCGGGCGTAACGAGATTCCCAGCGCGGTCGTGTTCGAAACGCCCGAACAGGCACTGGGCTTTATCCGCCACCGGCGCCAGGCCGAGCGCTTCAACGCCTGTTTTAAGGCCCTTACCGAGGCGTTTCCCGAACTCCATGACTGGGCACTGGCGTATCCGCTGGGCGTACTTGAACACCACGACCAGTGGCCGCGCCTGCGCGCTGTAATGCACTGGCTAAGAGACAATCCGCGCCCTGGGATCTACCTGCGCCAGCTGGATCTGCCCGGCGTGGATACCAAATTCATTGAAGGCCACCGCAAACTGCTGAGCCAGCTTCTGGACCAGATCCTGCCCGAACAGGCCATCGACGCCAGCGCCACCGGTGCCAGCCAGTTCGAACGCCGCTACGGCTTTGCCAGCAAACCCGCCACGGTCCGTTTCCGCATTCTGGACGCCGCCCATACCCTGCACGGGCTCAGTGACCTCCAGATCCCCGTCCATGAATTCAACACCCTGAATCCGGCTATCGAGACCGTTCTCATCGTGGAAAACGACATCACCGCCCTCGCCTTCCCCCCAGTGCCGGACGCCATCGTCATCTTCGGCCAGGGCTACGGGGTGGACAGACTCTTGGGCGGGGCCGACTGGCTCCAGGACAAGCCCGTCTACTACTGGGGCGACATTGATACCCACGGCTTCGCCATTCTCAATCAGCTGCGCAGCGTATTACCGCACACCCGCTCGCTGCTGATGGACGCCGCCACCCTCAATGCCCATCAATGGCTCATAGGCACTGAACCCAAACCGACCCACCACCAACTCCCCAACCTCACCGAGGCGGAGCAGGCCCTCTACCACGCCCTGCGCAACGGCGACTATGGTGAGCAGCCCCGTCTGGAACAGGAGCGCATCCCCCTCAGCGCCTTACCCGGGCGATTGTCTGAGCTGCTACAGACCGGCCCGCTCACGGACCTCTCCAACCAACCTGTCAGCAATGGCCAGTAATTGAGGAACATAGTGACGCCCCGCCTCCAGGGAATCAGCAAGCACTGCGTAATCCTCGATATACTCATTAACCATCTGATTGCGAAGCTGACGATAGATCATCCAATCCTCAGCTGAATCGATCCAGTCAAACTTCTCCGCCCGGTTCAGATTATCAACCGCCGGCCCGACATGCTCACCAGTCAATCGCAGCAGAGCGGGAAGCAGCTTGTCACCGAGCGTGTCCTGAAGCCTGGAGAAACGTGCGACAAATGCATCCATTCGCTCCGCTACTTCCGGATCCGCAACCCAGTTAGTGACCATTCCCGAAGTCACTGTTTGCCCTTCCGGGAAAAGCCGTTTGAAGGTAAATGCAAGATGCTCGCTTTCTTTTTCCACAACATTAGCGAGAAAGCCCAGGCGTTCAGTGGCATCCCCGTTCATAGAGGTACTCCCGTGCGATGGGCTACTTGACATCCTCCTCGCCCTGAAGGACGAGGATTCCTACGGCGCTCAGCCCAGCCATTGAGCCTGCTCTGAGTCGCTTCGGTGGGTTCCTGCTGCTGGCGATCCTGTTGCATCGCTCACTTCACAGGCGAACCGGGCGTGTCCCGCCCTTAATATATTGACCGCACCAACCCGGTCGGCGTTGTCCTCAAAGCCGCAACCCTGGCACAGAAACGTCGCTTGAGAACGCCGATTCTCTGGCGCGAGATGACCACAGCGCGGGCAGGTCTGGCTGGTGTGCTGAGGTGGCACTGCCACCAGCCAACCACCGCGCCACTGGAGCTTGTAGTCCAGTTGGCGGCGGAACTCGAACCAGCCCTGATCGAGGATTGAGCGGTTCAAGCCGGATTTGGCTCGAACATTCGTTCCCGGCGAATCACTTGTACCTGTCGCAGACTTGCTCATATTGCGCACCTGCAGGTCCTCGATGCACACCATCGCGTGGTTTTTGCTGATGGTGGTCGTGGTTTTGTGCAGGTAGTCGCGACGGGCATTCGCGATTTGCCAATGGATACGCTGCACCCGTGCTTTGGCCTTTTTCCAGTTGTTGCTGAATTTTGTCTTGCGACTCATCGCTTGCTGCGCCTTGCGCAGCCGACGCTGGTGCTTTTTGAAACTGTTGAGCGGCTGAAGGTGATCGTCGCCCTCAAGCGCGGGCAACGCTCGATCAAAGGTGGCAAACCGAGCGACCCCTACATCAATACCGATGGCATCCCCTTCAGGGATTGGTTTTTCGACTTCGCGCTCGGTCTGGATTGACACAAACCACTTGCCGCAGGCCTGCGTGATGGTGACGTTTTTCACATCCCCCAAAACCTGTCGGCTGTTGCGATACCGCACCCAGCCCAGCTTGGGCAGATACAGGCGGTTATTACCCTGATCGAGCTTGATCTGTTTGGGGTCCGGGTAACGAAATCGCTCAGAGTGACCTTTCTTTCGAAACCGTGGCAACTCAGCCCGCTTAGCGAAGAAGTTACTATAGGCCCGCTCCAGGTCTTTCAATGCCTGTTGCAGCGGGTGCACCGGCGCATCCGCCAGCCAGGTGGTCTCCGGCGCACTTCGCCACTGGGTAAGCTGCTTGCACAGCCCCGCATAGCCCAGCTTGATCTCACCTTGCTCGTAACGCTCTTTATGAAGCGCCAGTGCCTTGTTGAACACAAACCGACAGCAACCAGCAAAACGCCGCATCTGGCGCTTTTGATGGCCGCTTGGCCTCAGTTCGTACTTGAATGCTTGCTGTCGCTTCATGGCCTCAGTATAGTTTGGTCTATGACCGATTACAACGATATACGTACAGGAAGACACTGCGTTTTCAGGATGCACGCTCATTTGGTCTTTGTGACCAGGTATCGTCGTGGCGTCTTCGATGCTGACGCCATTGAACGGCTCAAACGACTATTCACCAGTGTCTGTTGTGATTTCCAGGCAGAGTTGGTCGAAGTCGATGGTGAACACGATCACGTTCATCTGCTGGTGCAATACCCGCCCAAGGTGGCGGTATCCACTCTGGTGAACAGCCTCAAAGGGGTCTCCAGCCGGTTGCTGCGCAAGGAGCGACCGGATATTGAAAGGTATTACTGGAAAGGAGGGCTCTGGTCGCCTTCGTACTTCGCCGCAAGCTGTGGCGGTGCGCCGATTTCCATCGTTCGCGAGTACATTGAGCAGCAACAAACACCGAGTTAAACAAACAAGGCGGCTACGCCGCCGCGCTATCCTCCCCGCCCTGAACGACGGGGCTTGCCGCGCTTATTGGTCATGTATTGAAAGGCGCTGAAGGAAAGGTGCTTCGAGCACAACATCCACTTTCTGCCCCTGCAGTGCCTGACTGATCCGGGCACTCAGCCTACTGGCCGTAACAGCGGGGCGTTCGACGGGCTCTGGGCACTGCACCAGCAAGTCGATGTCCCCTCCTTTCGCCTCGTCATCCACCCGGGAGCCAAACAGCAGCACTGTCACTGGCGCCTCAAATGATTCGCGCAATATCTGCCGGATCGTCTGTCTCTGGTCCTCGGTCAGACGCATTGCCTTTCTCCTTCTGTCAGCCCCAACAGTCGCCAAGGCGTTGGTGCTGTGCAAGAGCCGAATCAGTTTCAGATCAAACAGGAGCTCGCTTCTGGCAATTGGTACGCTTCATCAGCAGTGCCATAATGCATTCATGGATCATGAAACTGAACAGCGGATCATTCAGGCACTGCAGCCCTTTGAGGGAGTGCGGCTGATTGTTGTGTTCGGTTCCGTCGCCAGTGGTCAGCAAAGACCCGGGAGCGATCTGGATGTCGGGGTTCTAGCGGCGCGAGCGTTAAGCAGTGAGCAGAAAATCGCCATGAACAACGCGCTGGCGCTGGCGTTCAATCGCCCTATTGACCTGGTCGACCTGCGCACAGCTGGTCAGCCGCTGCTCAGCGAGATCATCGCCGGCGGCCGCCCCCTCCATGGCGTAGAAGACGAATGGGGCAAACTCATTTACCGCAATATCATGGAAAACGAAGACTTCGTTCCGCTGCAGCAACGCATCCTCCGGAAGAAGCGCCAGGCGTGGCTGAACAGCTGATCGAACAGAAGCTGGAATCGCTGCGACGCTGCGTGGCCCGGGTTCAAGAGCGCATCCCCGAGACGAGCGAGGCCCTGGCAGGCGATCCTGACAGCCAGGACATTGTTGCCCTCAACCTCACCCGCGCCATCCAGCTCTGTGTGGAGATCGCCTCCCACTGGGTATCACGCCACCCTGAACTTCCCGCTCCCCAGAGCATGGGAGAAGCCTTTGAGCTGCTCGCCAGAGCGGGCGTCATTGATCCGGCTCTGGCCAACCAGCTGCGCCATTCCGTGGGTTTCCGCAATATCATGGTCCACGCCTACGAAGAAGTGGACTGGCGCATCGTCCACGCCATCGGCACCGAACACCTCGACCAATTCCGACAGTTCGCCCGCCATATCGCAGAGGCCGCAGTCCTGACCTGACCTCCCTGCGGTATCCGACGCCCGCTTTAGAGAAGCTTGCCCCGCAAGCGATACCCAAAACCGCAAGCACTCCCCATGGTTGCGTCCAAGCAAAAACCGTTATACGTTAAATAGGACGAATTAACGTATAACTATACCAATACCCATGCCCGAATCACTCCCCCTCACA
>ENA-ORDC01002493-ORDC01002493.1-marine-metagenome-genome-assembly--contig:-NODE-2493-length-10989-cov-3.029967_pt1 | contig 10989 bp, 11 predicted proteins | sample MGYA00237783_ERZ508515 | MGnify/ENA primary metagenome ERZ508515 (study PRJEB26186, sample SAMN06268792) | marine metagenome | isolation source: Eden Landing Ponds, San Francisco, CA, USA | place...
CATGATCGCCATGTCGTCCTCGCCAGGCGCGGCGTCCAGACCCTCCAGGAACGGACCGGGCTCCTCGCCCTGGACGAACTCGGGCGTTGTCATGTCGATCGCGGTCTCTAGCACGTCCGCCCAGCCGTCGACGAACCCGCTGTTGATGATCTGCCCGACCTCCTCCATCGCTGACTCGGCGAGTTCGTCGAACTCCGCCGGTTCCGCGTCTGGGCGATCCTCGGCCCAGGCGTCGCCCACGGTGCCCCCGCCGGAATCGTCGGGATCCGACGACGGCGCAGTGTCTTCGAACTGTTCCCCGAGCAGGGTCTCGAGGACGCGGCGGGCGCTGTCGGCGTCGAAGACCACCATCGAGTGGCCCTCGATCGCACCGGAGAGTTCGACGCGGACGCCGACCTTCTCGCCACCGGCAGCGAGCTCCTTGTGAATCTCCTCGCCGCGAACGAAGTTGAGCTTGGTAATGCCGACCCGGGCCTCCACCTCGGCGATACCAGTCAGTCGCCCTGCCGCGATCCCGGCGCCCTCGCGGGCCATCTCGTGGAACGTCCCGAGCGCCGTCGTGTCTAACCTCATGCTGTGGCGGTCTCGAGGTTGTTGACCATCTCGACGAACTCCTCGAGGTCCGGGAAGGCGTAGATCTCCGCCTGGATCTCGTAGCTGGGGACGCTGAGATCCGAGTCGAAGAAGAGAGCGAGGTCGTCGCCGCCGAGTCCGGCGGTCCGTTCGACGATCTCGCCGGCGGGGGCGTAGACGAGCTGCGGTGTCGCGACGTCGATCGTCGTGCCGAGTACGTCGGCCCAGCCGTCGATGAATCCGGAGGCCATCATGTTGCCCAGCTCCTCGACCGCGGACCGGGCCATCTCCCCGGAGACGGAGGACATGTCGTCGACCATGTCTGAGAGCATGAGTGCGGTGATCTTCTTCGCGCTCGACTCGGGGAAGAGGATCAGGACGTGGCCGTGTGGCGGCTCCATCAATCTGACCCGAACGCCGACTCGCTTGCCGTCGTCGAGCTGGGCCTTGATGTCCTCGATCTCGACGAAGTTCGTCGTCGTGACCTCCATCTGCGCGTCCTCCCCCGTCAGGGTGGACATGTTGTCGGCCACGCCGTTCGTTCCGACTTTTGCCATCTCGTTGATGAAGCTCAACTTCCGGATGTCGACCATTAGCGTCATGTGTGAACCTCGTGTGCGATCATAGCGTTTCCACGTCCAGGATTGTGACGACGTCCCCGTCACCGAGCACGCTTGCCCCACTGAGTCCGGGCACGTCGCCGAGGACGCCCTCGAAGGGCTTCACGACGACCTCCTGCTGTTCGCGGACCTGATCGCAGTGGATCGCGGCCTCGCGAACGTCATCCCGGAGGTGGACGAGCATGCCGGTGTTGGGATCGGATCGCCCCGGCGTGGACAGTGCCTCGTCCAGCCGGATCAACTGGCGACGATCCTCTCCGCCGTCGCTGACCAGAACTTCCTGGCCGTCCTGGGTTTCGACGCCGACGACCGGACCGATCTCGTCGACGGTTTTGATCGGAATACCGTACTCCTCGCCCCCCACGTCCACGAACAGCACCTCGGCAATCGCGAGCGTCACCGGCAGCTCCATCGTAATCGTCGTCCCCTCGCCCTGCTCGCTTTCGACGGTCACGGACCCGTCGAGGCGATCGACGGTCTCCGAGACCACGTCCATCCCGACGCCGCGACCGCTGACGTCGGTGACCTCCGCTGCCGTCGAGAAGCCCGCGTGGAAGATCAGCTCGTAGACGTCCGAATCGTCCATGGAGTCGACCTCCGACCGGGTGTGGATCCCCTCCTCGACGGCCGCCTCGCGGATCGCGTCGGCGTCGATACCGGCACCGTCGTCCTCCACGACGATGGTGACGCGATCGCGCTCGCGAGTGGCCCGGAGTTCGACGGAGCCCTCGGGCTCCTTGCCGGCATCCTCGCGAACGTCCGGCGTCTCGATGCCGTGGTCGACCGCGTTCCGAACGAGGTGGACCAGCGGATCGCCAATCTCGTCGAGGATAGAGCGGTCGAGCTCGACGTCCTCGCCGACCATCTCGAAGCTGACCTGTTTGTCCTCCTCGCGAGCGACGTCGCGGACGATGCGCGGCAGCTTGTTCACAGCAGTCCGGAGGGGCACCAGTCTGACGTCCATGACGGTGTCCTGCAGTTCGCTGGTCACGTCCTCCAGGTCGTCGAGTTCGTCCTCGAGCACCTCCCGGGGCTCGTTCTCGATCAGTGCCCGGCGAAGGCGAGCACGGCTGGTGACCAGGCCCTCGACCATGTTGAGCATTCGATCCAGCGACTCGACGTCGACGCGGATCGACTGCGTGCCGGCCGCACCGACCCCGGCGTCGTCGTCTCGCGTCGGAACGCCGAGCGTCCGGATTCGGTCGAGGCGGTCTTCGTCGACGTCCGGTCCGTCGTCCGCCGTGGCTTCTGGTGCGTCGCTGAATCCGGGATCTTCGAAGGAACCGGGAGTTGACCCGGTGTCGGCATCCTCCGCTTCGATCGATCCGTCAGCATCGCCGAACTCCTCGTCCGCGTCCGCTGGCACCCGAGCGCCGGGGCCAACGTCCGCCTCGTCGATCGGCTCCAGCTCGTCCTCGTCGCCAGCGGGTGGTGCCTCGCTCCCGGCGACCGCGCTGTCGTCGAGGTCGAGCACGCTGTCTTCGTCGCCGAAGCCCTCGACGGATTCGGCGTCCGCCGTTGCATCGTCGGCCGCGTCGGTGTCCAGGTCGTCCGTCGTCACGTCACTGCCGAAAGAGTCGTCTTCGAGTGCGCCGCCGACGGCGACACCCTCGTCTAGGGTCTCCTCCGGGGCCGCTTCGGCGCCGGCCACGGAGCCTTCGCCGAAGTCGACGTCGTCGTCACCCAGGTCGAAGGCCTCGTCGCCGTCGTCGGGCTCCGACTCCGCGCTCGCTTCCTCGATCGCGTCGGCCTCCATCTCACCGAAGGAATCGTCAAGATCGACGTCGTCGCTGCTGGACGGGACGGCATTTGACGACTCGGAAGCGATCTCGGCGTCGCTGGATTCGCGACCGCCATCGTCTGTGTCGGCGGCTGCGTCATCTTCTCCGTCGGTAAGGTCGATACCGCCCTCGCCGAAGGACTGTGCACTTTCATCCAGTGACTCGGCGTCGAGAACCTCCGACGCGTCGAACTCCTCGTCCGCCCCAGCAGTTGGCGATTCGACTCCCGAGGATTCCGTCTCGCCTTCCGCGGGTGCCAAATCGGCCTCGGATGGCTGTTCACCAGCCGGTTCGGCCGTCATCTCGTCTGCGTCGGGTGATACGTCGTCGGCCACAGCTGGCCCGGCGTCCACGTCGTCAGCATCCTCAGAGGAGTCTGCATCAGCAGCTTCCAGAGAGGCGTCCGTATCGTCGACTTCCACAGGGGAGTCTACGTCGTCGGTGTCCAACGACTCCGACGTCTCCGCACCTGTGCCATCGTCGGCAGCAGCGACGGCCACGTCGTCTGTTCCTTCGTCGAGACCGACCTCCTCGGCACTCTCGCCTGCGTCGGATGCTGGCTCGGCTGCCGAGTCGTCGGCTGCACCGCCGAAGAGATCTTCCGCCGTCGCATCAGCACCGTCGTCGGCCGGGGGTTCCGCGCTGCTGTCTGCTGCGGGCTCGTCGGCCCCGGCAGCATCGTCGACCGCAGCGGCGTCGTCCGCGGCGGACGCCGTGACCGTCGACTCGGCGAACGCACCGTCGTCTTCGAGTTCGTCCTCGTCGAGCAGTTCGTCGAACCCAACCTCGTCGTCGCTGTCGTACTCGTCGAATTCGAGATCGGCGAGTTCGTCCTGGAGCTCGTCGAAGCCGACAGGCTCGACCTCCTGTTTGAGCTGAGCGAACTCGGCCGCTGCGTCCTCGACCTCTTCGTCGTCGGCAGGATCGTCGGCGCCCGACGCCGTGGCGGATTCAACCGCTTCCTCGGCGTCGGCCTCGTCGACCGAGTCGATCTCGACGTCGTCCTCGGTGATTCCGAGATCCGCGAAGGAACCGGCATCGCCGAGGTCTTCGAACTCGGAGGTGTCGCCGACGTCCTCGGCCATCTCGTCGAGGTCGTCGAACTGGTCGACGTCCTCGTCGGCGAGCAGCTCGTCGACCGAGACGTCGTCCATCGATTCCGCGGGTTCTCCGGCACTCGAGCCGCCGGTGTCGGTAGCCGCATCCTCGGGTGCCGCCACCAGATCGCCCATGCGATCGGTGACGTCGGCGATGACCTGGTCCGAGACGGCGTCGACCGGAGCGAGTGCGGCCTCGACGGCCGCTCGTTCGACGACACTGGCGAATGCCGCGTCGATCGTCCCATCGTAGTCGCCGGCGTCGATCGTCTCTCCGTCGGGATCCGTCCCGAGGAGTTCGAAGGCGTCGTCGAGCGCGTCCACGACGGCCCGGCCGTGCACCGCGGGGTCACCGGCCACGTCGAGCCGTACGTGATAGACGCTGTGCTCGCTGTCAGTCGGCGCCGACACGTTCCCGAGGAGGTCCTCGATCGCCGCATCGGTGGGCTCGGCGAGCCCCTCCGCTTCGGCGTACTCCCTGAGCGCCTCGATCTCGTCGTCCGCCTCACGCCGGACTTCGCCGTGCTCGACGGCCTCGGTGATCATCGCGTCGAGTTCGTCGACGCCGTCGAACACCGCGTCCATCAGTTCGGGCGAGACGGAAACCCGGTTGGAGCGGATCGCTTCCAGGAGATCTTCGAGCGCGTGGGCGAGTTCCTCCGCGGCGTCGAAGCCCATCGCGCCACAGTTGCCCTTGAGCGTGTGGGCCGTGCGGAAGATCTGCTCCATCGCCGCCTCGTCGGTCGGATCGTTCTCGAACTCGAGCAACGCGTTGTTGAGTTCGGTGATCTGTTCCTCGCTCTCGCGAGCGAACGCCTCGAGGTAATCAGCCATGCAGGTCCACCTCCGGTGAGCCAGTCTCGTCCTGTTCGATCGCCAGTTCGACGATCCCCTCCACGATCTCGTCGTCGGGGAGGACGCGATCGACGTCGCCCGTCGAGACCGCTTGCTTCGGGATACCGTAGACCGGCGACGTTTCCTCGTCCTGCGCGATCGTCGCGCCGCCGACGCCCTTGATGGCGCTGATACCCTGGGCACCGTCACGACCCATGCCGGAGAGCGCGACGCCGATGAGCCCCTCGTCGACTTCCCGAGCAGCCGAGAGCATCGTCACGTCGATCGCCGGGCGGACGCCGTGGAGTCGCTCCGACTCCGTCAGGCGCACCTTGCAGTGCTCCGGGCCGGAGTACGCGACTTCCATGTGGTAGTCACCGCGAGCGATCAGCACCTCGCCGGCCGCGACCCGTGCGCCGTCGGCCGCTTCGCGCACGTCGTACTCGCTGAAGCCGTCCAGACGGCGCGAGAGCCGATCGGTGAAGCTCGCCGGCATGTGCTGTACGATGAGTACGCGTGCGTTGAGAGCAGCTGGGAGCTCTGCCAGGAGCCCCTCGATCACGCGGGGGCCACCCGTCGACGCGCCGACGACGATGGTTGGCGAACCGGTGTAGCCCGACGGAACGAGCCCGTCGTCGGTCGGCTCGATCGTGGGCTCGGTCGACGCCGAGTTCGTCCCGAACGTCGTGCTGCTCGACTCGCCGCTACTCAGGGCCTGCTCGACGGTGGCGCTCGCTTCGAGCACGGCTGCTTCTGCGTCGGCAGCGGTGCGAGCCGCTGCAGCCGCCCGGCTGGTCGCGACGGTACCGACGTCGGCGCCCTCGACGGCGTCGATGGTCTCGATCAGCTCGTCCTCGACTTCGCCGATGTCGGCGGAGATCTCGCCGCTCGGTTTCGGTAGGAAGTCGATCGCGCCACGGGAGAGTGCGTCGAGCGTCGAGTCGGCACCCTCCTTCGTGTACGCGCTGAGCATGACGATCGGCGTCGGATGGTCGGCCATGATCTCCTCGACCGCCTCGATGCCGCCCATACCGGGCATCTCGACGTCCATCGTGACCACGTCCGGTTCGTGCTCCGCCACGGCGTCGATCGCGGTCTCGCCGTCGCTCGCGGTTACCACGTCGTAGCCGTGCTCGCCGAGGACCGTCGAGAGCACGGTACGCATGAACTGCGAGTCGTCGACGACGAGTACCTCACTCATGCGGGAACGACGTCTTTGAGTGCCTTCCTGACGCTCGGCTCCTCGAATGGCTTCGTGACGTAACCGTCCGCGCCGGCCTTGACGGCGAGTTTCATCTTCTCGCGCTGGCCGACGCTGGTACACATGATGACGCGTGCGTCGGAGTCGAGCTTCTTGATGGCCGCCGTGGCCTTGATTCCGTTACACTTCGGCATCACGATGTCCATCATCACGATGTCCGGCTCGTGTTCTTTGTACAGTTTTACCGCTTCGGCACCGTTTGACGCCTCTCCCACAATGTGGTACTCCTCCTCGAGAATCTGCCGGAGGAGATTCCGCATAAAATGAGAGTCGTCAACGATGAGAACCCCTGTCGACATTTGATACACCAAACCCGGATTGGCGAAGGCACACCATAAATGCTACCGCCATTACTATCGGAGCTGATACTAATGCGACCACTCGCTGGCGTCGTACTATCCAGTGAACGGGCCCGAACGACGATCGATTTCCGAAGACTGCATCGATTCGAACCGTCGTTCGGCGGTGAGTAATCGATTCCTACGACGGCTCAGACCGTGACACTTCTGGCCACGTCGAGCATTGCTTCGACGTCGACGACCGGCGTGTGCACGAAGCCGCCCGCACCGTCTGATTCCCGAATCAGGCCAGCGACGAGTGGCTCATCGAGTTGCTCTGCAACCAGCGACTCGTCCGTCGAGACCTCGTCGACCGCGAGGACGACGTGGGAGACGGGGATCGCCTCGACGCCGTCGACGACGTCGACGCGGATACCGGCATTGCCCTGATCGGGGCCGGTCGCGAACACGATCAGTTCCTGGACGTCGACGGATCGTTCGGATTCGGGGAGGCCGAAGAGGACTCGCGGATCGATCACCGCGGTGATCTCACCGCGCAGGTCGGTGATCCCGTCGATCGCCTCGGAGGTCCGTGGTACCCGCGTTCGTTCGCCGACGTCGACGAGTCGTCGAACGGCGTTCACGTGCAGAGCGTACCCCTCCTCGCCGAGAGAGAACCGGACGAACTGCTCGCGCTCCTCTTCTTCCTCCTCGCGCTGGTCCTGGGTGTCTGTCTCACCGAGTGCAACGTCGGGCTCGGCCGTCTCGTCGATGTCGAGCTCTTCTTCGATCCCGATGAGCTCTTCCGGCAGCTCCATCGCATTGCCGCAGGATGGCCGCATGGTTAAGTCTGACCCCCGACTGGATCCCTCCCGGCACCCACACATCAACGATCCAAGACGTCGAGACCCGTTTCGACGAGTGCTAGGTTGGCACCTGCTGATAGAAGACGGCTGTAGTGACGACAGTCGTTAAGGGTGAGCCCTCCCGAGTACAACTGAATGGGCGATCCAGACGACGAGCGCGCGGTAGGTATCGACGTTCTCCCGCTCTCCGTCGGTGCGACGACGTACGCGGTGAAGCTCGATCGGGTCGCTACCGTCTTGCGCACGGGCGTCCTCGAGGAAGCCGAGCACGGGACGGTGATCGAACTCGCAGATCACACCGTCGAGATCGCTGCCGCCGCGTCGTTGCTCGGGGAAGAAGTCGCGGAGCAAACGGCAGTCGTCGTCTTTCACGGCAAGGGCACGAACGGGCACGTCCCTGGCTGGCTCGTATCGGCGGTCGGCGACCCGACGACCGTGGATGCAGTGACGCCGACGGTCGGATCGATTCGGCACGTTCGGGGGACGGTCCCCATCGACGACGAGGCGATCGTCCTGATCGACCCGATCCGTATCCACAGGGCCTGACGGGAGTCTGTACGCTGAAACCACCGGCGTGGAGATGGAGGCCATCGGTGAGCGCGAGCAGCGCCGAGTGCCGACGCGATTGCGTCGACGAGTGGACCGTCCGCGGCCCTCGTACACACCAGACGTTCCGTGACCGCGCGTCACAAGATTCAAATCGTCGACAGCGGAAGGAAGCTGCCATGGTGGAGTCGCCGGCGGACGACGATCCCGACGCAATCGAATCGCTGCTCGCTGCACTCGGCGGCAAGTACGCCGCTCGCATTCTCGCCGCTGCGGATCGGCCGAAGTCGGCCCAGCAGCTCAGCGACGAGCTCGACGTCCCCATTGCGACCTGCTACCGGCGGATCGACGAGCTGGAGGCGGCGGAGTTGCTCGTCTGCCAGGGGCGGGAACCGTCCAGGCGAGGCCGCCGCACCAACGTGTATCGGCGGACCATCGGTGGCGTCACTCTCGGACTCGACGGCGACGGACCCGCTCTCGACGTGGCGGACCGACGGACCCAACCACGGCCGAACGGACACGGCCCGCTGCACGATTCCTGAGGCGTCTCCCGACGGATGATGGCCACGTCGCTCACAGTGGGTTCGAATTCGTTCCGTCTGTCGGAGGTGTTCCGTCCGCCACATTCATTCTGTCTGTCAGATTAGTTCCGTCCGCCACATTCGTTCCGTCCGCCACAACCGTCGCGGACGGCTTCGTCCCCGGAAATGAATCGAGTGGACTCTCAGGATCGCGCCGTTGCGGTCACGTAGATGCCTGCGAGGACGATCGCCATCGCGGCGACGACGCCCAACCCGACCACTTCGCCGAGTAGTACGACGCCAAGGACCGTTGCACCAACGGGTTCACCGAGGAGTGCGACGCTCACGACCGTCGACCGGAGGTGTTCGAGCGTCCAGTTGACGACCGTGTGACCGAGCAGCCCTGGCCCCAGTGCCATCGCCAGGAAGAGGAGCCATTCTCGAGCGGGATAGCCGAGGAATGCGTCGGGATCAACGAGTGCGTGTGGAGTGGTCGGGGGTGTGTCACCACCCAGGGCACCGCCGATCGCTGCCGTATCGAGCGCAACGGCGACGAAGAGCGTTCCACAGCAGGCGGCGTAGACGACCGTCACGTACGGGAGGATCGGAATCCGCTGGCGCAGGGATCGGCCGGCAAGGACGTAGCCCGCAGCGGCAACGGCGCCGAGCACGGCGAGCGTGCTCCCGACGAGTGCGGAACCGCCCGTCGGTAGCGAGGCGTCACTCTGGACGAGCGTCATCGCGGTGGCGCCGCCGAGAGCGATGCCGATGCCAACGATCGTCCGGCGGTCGACCCGCTCGTCGAGTGCGATCACTGCGCCCAGCGCAACGAACACGGGCTGCGTTTGGACGAGCGTCACGGAGACGGCAACGCTCGTCCAGGACAGGCTCTCGATCCACGCCAGGAAGTGCACCGCGAGCGCCACTCCCGCGACCGTCGCAACGACGAGGTCACGTCGAGCGATTCGGTCGAACGAATCCGGGTGCCTGATCAGGGCGATTGGCGCGACGGCGAGCAGCGTGAACAGGACTCGATAGAACGCAATGACGTCGCTCGGGGCGTCACTCCACCGGATCAGTATCGCACTCCAGGCGACACCGACGACCGCGACGACGAGTGCGAGAAGCGGAATCGGTGTCGAGGTGCGGCCGAGCCGGTCCCCGACCGAGTCGACGAACTCACTCACAGGCAGATCGAATCGGCGAGGGGTCTTGCCCGTTGTGGGACCGACGACCGATTCTGGATCGTGCCCTCAGTCCTCCAGGTGGTCCCGCGTTCGACGGTGCCGGTATCGGAACATCGGCGCCATGCCGACGATCATCGCTCGCGCTGCGAGGCGGCCCGGCGTCCCACCGGGCAGATCGTACTCGATGCGATCTCTGACGATCGTGTCGCCGTCCCCAGCGTAGAAGGCGTGCGTGTGGAGCCACTCGCTGAAGGGCCCCTCGACCATGCGATCGCGAAAGAGCGCGGTGCCGTCCCCCCGACGACGCTCGACGATCACCGAGGTCGTGCGCTGTCGAGGGCCCAGGCCGAACGGCTGCAAGGAGAGTTCGATCGTCGTACCCTCCACGAGTTCGGGGGGATCGGGTTCGCCGTCAGGGCCGGATACGGCCTCGATCCTGAGTCCCAGCCAGTTCGGCGTGAGCGCGACGAGCCCGTCGACGCTCGAGTAGAACTCCCACACCTCGTCGAACGGGGCCCGAACGCGGGACGTTCGCTCGTAGACGGCCATGTACAGACCGTCGGCTCCCAGGGGCAAAAACCGGCGGGAACGTCGACAGCGGCCCGGGTCGTCGCGAGCGGACCCGAACCAATCAAGCGGTCGTCAGCATCCGGCAGCTCTCGGCACAGTCCGGAAGCACGTCCGCACAGGCACGGCAGTGGTCGGCGTCGTGCTTCCGACACTCCTCGGCGCACGCCTCGCAGGCCTCGGCACAGAGCTCGGCGAGGTGGTCACTGTACCGGGAATCGCGTGCCAAGAAACGGGCGTGCAGTGACGCGATATCGGCGACGTCTCGACAGCGTCTGGCACACTCCTCCATGTCCGGATCGCCGAGACAGGCATCCGCACACCACTCACAGACCTCGACTGCCTCGTTGCACAGCTCAACGCACTCCTGTTGGTCGTCGGTGAGATTCTCGATTCTGGAGACGGTCTCTGCGAAAGACATAGCGGCCGGTGGGAGTCGCCGCAGTGGCTTCGTTAGTGAGCGCGTTGCGATGAGTACGCCGTCGGGAGTCGACGGTCGGGCTGTGCGCTGTTGAGGAAAGCGCTCCTTAGGGCTGGATTAGCGGTCCGGAACAGTCGTACGCCACGAGGCGCGTGCGCTGTACCTCGGACTCACCGCCCCAGGGCGTCCCCTGTTGATTGAACACGTGCACCTCGACGGTCTCCAGCTGTGAATCGTGGGTCCGGTTCCACCGATCACAGAGATAGTTGGCGTAGTACGACTGCTGATCGTCCGCGCCGTACACGTTCGAGAGGTACTTGCGCCAGCGTGCAGTACCGACGCGGTCGGCCGGGTTCGGTGGCCGATCCCATCGCACCGGACCGCCGTGTCTGGCGTCGACAGTGTCACCGTTCGCGAGCGTCCCCTCCGCGACGAAC
>ENA-ORDC01002495-ORDC01002495.1-marine-metagenome-genome-assembly--contig:-NODE-2495-length-10981-cov-19.628760_pt1 | contig 10981 bp, 11 predicted proteins | sample MGYA00237783_ERZ508515 | MGnify/ENA primary metagenome ERZ508515 (study PRJEB26186, sample SAMN06268792) | marine metagenome | isolation source: Eden Landing Ponds, San Francisco, CA, USA | place...
GTCTCGATCGCGGGCGAGCTCCTGAAGAACGCCGAGGACCTGCTGGAGCAGGACATCCACCCGACGGCGATCATCAAGGGCTTCGACATGGCCGCGAAGCAGGCCCGAAGCGAGATCGACGACATCGCCGAGGAGATCGACGTCGACGACACCGAGGTCCTCAAGCAGGTCGCCGAGACCTCGATGACGGGCAAGGGCGCAGAGCAGAACAAGGACCTGCTCGCCCAGCTCGTCGTCGACGCCATCGAGCACGTCTCCGTCGAGGCCGAGGACGGTTCTACTGTGGTCGATCTGGAGTTCCTCAACATCACCAGCGAGTCCGGTGCGACCGCCGCCGAATCCGAGCTGCTGGAGGGCGTCCTCGTCAAGGACGACCCCGCACACGAGGACATGCCGACGGACTTCGAGGACGCCGACGTTCTTCTGCTCGACACCGCACTGGAGATCCAGGAGGCCAACGCCGACGCCCAGCTCAGCGTCGACGACCCCTCCCAGCTCCAGCAGTTCGTCGAGCAGGAGGAACAGCAGCTCAAGGACATGGTCGAGACGATCAAGGCCTCGGGCGCGGACGTCGTCTTCTGTCAGAAGAACGTCGACGACATGGTCCAGCACCTGCTGGCCAAGGAGGGAATCCTCGCGACCAAGCGGACCAAACAGTCCGACATCGAGTTCCTCAAGGAGGTCGTCGACGCCCGGATCGTCTCCGATCTGGACAGCCTCACCGCCGCGGATCTCGGAACCGGCACCGTCTCCCGTGACGACGACAGCGGCTGGTTCGTCGTCGAGGGCGAGAACTCCCACGGCGTCACCCTCTTGCTTCGCGGTTCGACCGGCCACGTCGTCGACGAACTCGAACGCGGCGTCAACGACGCCCTCGACGTCGTCGCCGCGGCGGTCGCCGACGGTCTCGTCCTCGCTGGCGGTGGTGCAGTCGAGGTCGAACTCGCCTCCCGTCTGCGTGACTACGCCGACTCAATCAGCGGCCGTGAGCAGCTCGCTATCGAGGCCTTCGCGGACTCGCTGGAACTCATCCCGCGCGTCCTCGCCGAGAACGCCGGCCTGGACTCGATCGACACGCTGGTCGACCTCCGCGCCGCCCACGAGTCTGGCGACGAACGCGCCGGTCTGAACGTCTTCAGCGGCGACGTCGAGGACACCTACGAGGCCGGCGTCGTCGAGACGGCCCACGCCAAGTCCCAGGCCGTCTCCTCGGCTGCCGAAGCCGCGAACCTCGTGCTGAAGATCGACGATATCATCGCTGCCGGCGATCTGTCGACCTCCGGCGGCGAAGACGCGGGCGGTCCCGGCGGTGCGCCCGGCGGCGGCATGGGCGGTATGGGCGGCGGCATGGGCGGCATGATGTGAACCCACTTTTTCTCGCTCGGGTGTCCTCGCGCGCCCTGCAAGGCGCGCTGCGGGCACCACTGCGCGAGAAAAACTTGGGGAAAAAAGCCGGAATCGCCTTATCAGGGCGATTCCGGGGGTTCACGGAGTGCAACGACGTGAACGTCGTCAGAGCGAAGCTCTGACGGGAAAACGGCGACTGCGTCGCCGTATGCTGGACACTAACCGCACCGCTCCCGCACCGCAACCGCTCAGCAGGCCTGCCCTTCCCCGGACGCTGGCGACAAGCCGCCAGCGCGGCCACCGCTCCGCACTCTCTCGAAACACTCTCAGCGCCTCGTCGCTCGCGTCCGATTTTCTCTCCGTTCCTACTGCTGACCGTCACGTACTTGCCGACCCAGTTCGAAGGACGGGTTCGATGGAGTATCTGGAGCGCCGTCGGTCGCTCGTCGCCGAGCGATTAGAGGCGGCAGTCGACGCCGTCGAACCCGACGCCCTGCGCGAACAGATCGACAGCGTCGTCCTCGCTGGCGGCAAACGCGTCCGTCCCACGGTCACCGTCCTGGTCTGTGAGGCACTGGGCGGCGAGCCCGAGGACGCCGTCGACTTCGCGGTCGGGATCGAGCTGGTTCACAACGCCTCGCTGGTGATCGACGACATCATCGACGAGTCCGACCTCCGCCGCGGTTCCGAGAGCGCCTGGGCGGCCTTTGGCCACGGCCCCGCGATCATCGCCAGCGACGGCCTCCTGGGTGAGGCGTTCGCCCTCTTTTCGAGCGACGAACGCGCCATGCAGGTCGTCGCCGAAGCGATGGTCGAACTCGGCGAGGGCGAGGCCTCCGAACTGGTCGAGCAGCCCGCTTCCGAAGAGGAGTACATGACGCTCGCTCGGCGGAAGACGGGTGCGCTCTTCAGGGCGGCCGCGGAACTGGGCGCGATTGCCGCCGACGCCGACGCCTACACGATCGAGGCCGTCGGCGACTACGCCGAGCGCGTGGGCGTCGCCTTCCAGATGCGCGACGACGTGCTAGACGCGACCGCCGACCCCGAAACCCTGGGCAAGCCGGCGGGCCAGGACGCCGCGATGGAACGGCCCTCGCTGGTCGAGGTGACCGACCTCACGCCCGAGGAGGCCAACGAGCGTGCTCGCGAGGAGTCCGACGCCGCGCTGGAAGCGCTGTCGACGATAGACGTCGCCGACGAGGCTGCACTGGAGTATCTGGAGGATCTGGCGAAGTTCGTGGTCGTACGGGAGAGATAGTGAGTGCCTCGAATAGAGCGAGCAGTGACGGTAGGAACCGCGAACGCAGTTCGTGAGTGGTAGCGAGACACGAAGTGTAGTTGTTTTACGGGAGGATGATTCTCCGGATCCATAGCAACCGGTTCTCTCAACAGCCCATTTCTATTTACCATCACTATATTAACATTCAATAGCTTTTTGCCAAAATTCAGGAAATATAGGAATGTATATATACATTGGGCTAATTGTCGGACTATGGGTGGAAAGTACCCTGGGGAAAGTCGCCGATCGTTCTTGAAATCAACTGGTCTCGCCGTTTCGGGATTTAGTACGCTTGGTGGTATTGAGTCTGTTTCAGGCTCTACCGGAAAACAACGGAAAACTGCTCCACACAAAGGTGGTGATCGTAGTAGTGGATTACCAGCGGGAGCCTACAAAGCCCTCCTTCGGAAACGGAAACGCAAAGGGTGGAGTACAGACCGGTGGAGATCAGAACTCGCGAAACGAGGGGCAAAATTCACTTATATGGACAGTAGTGTTCGCATCTCTCATCCCGATGAAATGAACGTCCGAACGCTGAATTCATCCGAAGAGCCAGTGGCTACGGTCAATCGCCTGAAGCCAATTGACGAGCGTCAGGATACCTCCGACATAGGGATACAGTGGATGGATAAAGATGACGCAAGGTTAGAATTGACCTACACTGAGGGATATTATGACACGCGTTACCGTTGGCATCCCCCCCGAATTGACTTTTCCTGGTCACTGAAAGATCCGTGGACGTCTTCGGTTAGCAGGCCGCTTGATTTGGCACTGATCAGTATCGATCCAGATCAATATACATGGGGCAGAGATATTGAGTATGGAAAGTATGCATCAGCTAGTAATTCTGTCGACTCCATGTCGTTCGGTCACCGCTGTGCTGAGTACGATGCTGCAGCGCATTCAGACATGACAATTGGACGGTTTGGTTCGCATCTGAATGTCCCTCTTGAACCAATCTCTGGCACCGAGTTTACGCGAAGAGTGTACATCGATTATATTGCGCTATGGGACAGCGCAAAGATAGAATCAATGAGATTTTCATCTGGAGGGGATGTCTCGGTTACAATCAGTAATTCTACGGATTCGTGGCGTGCTGAGACGTATGCTGATGAATATGAAATGGATGATGGAGAAACGTACATAAAGAACGACTTTTAGACCAATATACTATCACACTATGAATATCGAACAAATGAACAGACGGGCTGTCATCGGGACCGCAGCGACGTCTCTCGCCGCTCTCTCGGGTTGTTCAGCCATCAGAAACATCCTCGATGGTCGGAAGATCCGAGTACAGACCGACCTGAGTACGAGGTCAGGTCATCCGTACCTCGAAGACCAACCGACCCTAGAGGCTGCACCTGCCGCTGACGGCTGGCTCGTGACCGATCCGGAGTGGATGGATACCAATATTCGGTGGGATCACCTCCGGGGCGAGGAGATGAGTCTCCGACGGATCCAGGGGAATATAGACACCGAGTTGTTTCTCACTATCTTCGTCGGTGCGCTTCCATATCGATACGGATTGGGGGGATTCAGCGACTACACTATTGAAAATCAAACGATTCACTTCGACTTGAAGCCGACACAGGTGATCGAAGGTGGGCGTGGACATCCGGACGATCCGGAATACAGGCTCGATTATCGGTTCATCCTCTGGCGACTGCTAAACGATACGAAGCGGCCGACTGAAATGACACTAGACGCCAATTTTGAGGCGTTGGAAACGACGAGTTGGCCGGAAGAGATCAAATAAACCGCCGATCCGAACAGCAGCACTTTGTCAACCTCACTCGGACCATTCGAGGATTCTCCGAGCTAGAGGTCGCAATCCTTACTTCCCGCTGTCGCCAAAATCGGCCCAATGAGAGTCATCGGAACCGTCGGGCTGGCCGGCAGCGGCAAGGGCGAGGCCGCCGAGGTCGCTCGCGAACTCGACGTCCCCGTCGTGACGATGGGCGACGTCATCCGCCAGGAGTGTCGCGACCGCGGGCTCGACCCCGCGACCCACCACGGCGAGGTCGCCAAAGGCCTCCGCGAGGAGAACGGTCCCGGAGCTATCGCAGAACGCTCGCTGCCGATCATCCGCGAGGAACTCGAAGGGAGCGAGACCGTGGTCGTCGACGGCATCCGCTCGGACGTCGAGGTCGACGCCTTCCGTGAGGCATTCGGCGAGGATTTCGAACTGGTGAGTATCGAGGCCCCCTTCGAGACCCGGGCCGAGCGGCTGGACCTCCGGGGTCGCGATGCGAGTGTCGACGAGGGCGGGGAGAGCCTCGAAGACCGGGACGAGCGCGAACTCGGCTTCGGCATGGGCGAGGCGATGGACCGAGCCGACGTGACGATCGAGAACACCGACTCGCTGGAGTCGTTCCGCGAGCGCGTCCAGATCCTCTTGACCGACGGCGTCGCGGCTGTCGAGGGCGAGTCATGAGCACGATCTACAGCGTCGACGTCCAGATCACCGCCCCCGTCCACGACACCGAGGTCGCCGACCGGGTCGCCGACGCCATCACCAACGTCTTCCCCGGTGCCGACCCCGAGCACACCCACGGCGAACTCACCGGCGAGGTCCACGATCTCTCGCACTTCTCCGAGTTGTTGCACCGCCAGGAGATCCTCGATACGGCCCGTGGCCAGTTCTTCGAGAATCTGCGGGGGAGTACCTTCTCGTTCGACCTGAAGAAGCAGGCGGCCTTCCAGGGCGTGGTCAACTTCGCCGTCGGCGACCCCTCCGAACTGGGCGAGATCCACGTCCGGGTGCGCGTCGAAGAACCGGACGTCGAGACCTACATCGATCACGTCGCGCCGCCGACCGAGGAGGGCCGACCAGTCGATCCCGAATCATGACGACGGCCATCTGTTTCGACTGCGACGGGACGCTGTTGCGCTTCGAGCGCTCGTATGGCGAGATTCTGACCGAGGCCTTCGAAACCGAACTCGGGCACGTTTCGGACGACCTGCTGTCGGCCTACGACGAGGCCTTCTTCGCCGCGTTCGAGGCGCTCGAACCCGATCCCGTCCGGCGCGGGATGGCCGCTGCGCTCGACGCTGGCGACCTCGACGGCGACCCCGAGGCTCTGGCCGAGGCGCTCCTGGCTGTCGAACAGGCCGCGACCGCGGTCCCCGAAGGAACCCACGAGAGCCTGCGCGCACTCGGCGAGTCGAACCGGCTGGCGGTGATCACCAACGGGGTCGGCGACTGGCAGCGGGCCAAACTCGAACATCACGATCTCCTCTCGCACTTCGAGACCGTCGTCACCTCCTACGGGGCCGGCGCGCACAAGCCCGACGCCGCGCCGTTCGAGTCCCTCCGCTCCCGGCTCGACGCCGAGCAGTACGTCATGGTCGGCGACGACTACGAGGCAGACGTCGAAGGCGCACGTGCCGCGGGATTCGTCCCGGTCCACGCCGAGGACAGTGAGGAAAAACCGGAGTTCTGGGCGACGCTGCGGGCGATGGTCTGATTATCTACCCTGGGTCAGCCGGAAGCCGATCTGCTGGGGGAGTTTCGCGTCGACGACCTCGTGGATGACGGCGTCGGTGTCGTACTCGACGCGGCGTTCGTCGACTGTCCACTCTTCGAGGTCCACAAGGGTATAGGCTGCGCGGTGGTCCCGATCGCGGGGCTGGCCCACACTCCCGGGGTTGACGACCATCCCCTCGTCGTAGATCTCGTGGTGCTGGACGTGCGTGTGGCCCATGATCAACAGCTCTTCGTCCTCCAGCAGATCGGGCCCGAACTCCTCGGGGCGGGTGTAGTGGTCCGGATCGTCGGGGTGGCCGTGGACCATCTTCACCCGGTCGTCGACCAGCCGTTGTTCGGGTTCGAGCGTCGCGAGCCACTCGATCTGGTCGTCGCTGAGGCGGTCGAGTGCGTGCTCGACGCCTGCGACGGCCATGTCGTTGAAGCCCGGATACTCGCCGGTGACGACCGCGCGGTCGTGGTTGCCCATGATCGTCGGGATAGAACTCTCGCGGATCCGATCGACACACTCGCCCGGCCAGGGGTTGTACCCGACCACGTCACCGGCGCAGACGACGAGGTCGACGTCGGGCATATCCGAGAGGACGGCGTCGAGAGCGACGATGTTCGCGTGCACGTCAGAGATGACCCCGAGTTGCATGCCCCCATCTCTGGCCGGAAGCGACTTAGAGTTGTTCGCTTCTTTCTCGTCGTGAGGACGCCGTTCGAAGACCGCACGACTTTTGCCGGTCGTGTAAGTAGTACCCTCACAACAGATGAATCTGAGAATCGAGCCGCCGGAGGGGGAACGGCGCTGATGGACGAGGACGGTGTCGTCGACGCGCTCACGCGCCTCGGACTGAAGACCTACGAAGCACGGGTGTTCGTGGCGTTGCAAAAACTCGGGACCGGGACCGCCAGCGACGTCGCCGAGATCACCGACGTGCCGCGCTCGCAGGTCTACGGCGCGGCCGAAGGTCTCGAAGAGAGCGGCCTGCTGGACGTTCAGCAGACTCGCCCGACCGTCTATCGCCCCGTCTCGCCCGCGGAGGCCGAGACGCGGCTGCTCGAACAACTGGAATCGGTCGGTCGTGACGCCTTCGCGTATCTCGCAGATGTGAGGGGGACTGTCGGAGAGGACAACGAACAGAGCGAAGCGCTCTGGACGGTCCGCGGACACGACTACGTCTGCGATCGGGCGATCGAGCTCCTCGGCGAGGCCGACGAGCGGATCATCTACGGTGCGCCCGACCCCGGGCTACTGGAAGACGATTTGCTGGCAGCACTGATTGCGGCCGCCGAGTCGGGGCTGGCAGTGACGGTCGCCAGTGAGAACCGCGCCGTGCTCGACCGAATCGACGACGACGCACCGATCGAGACCGTCTACCAGTCCGAGGACCACTTCCCCGACGCCAGCACGGCCCGGTTGCTCGTGGTCGACGACGACACGATCCTGATGAGCGTCCAGTCCTACGACGTCGCCGACGAGGAAGAGATCGCCTTCTGGAGCGCCGAAACATCGTTCGCGATGGTGCTGGTCTCGCTGGCCTGTGAGCTGTTCGCGACGGCGTGACCGCGTCAGTCTCCAGCTGTGACTGCTCCTCGGAGACGCGTCCCGACACCTTCGACGACGATCCGAACGCCGTCGTCGTAGTCGGCGTCGAACGTCGGGTTCCAGCCGTGTGCACGGGCGAGCGTTCGGAAACTCGGCAGTGCCATCCCGGCCTCGGCAGTCGGGACTGACTCCTCGAACTCGAAGAACGTCTCCGCGCTGGTCGCGGCCGGGCGCTGGCCGTCGGTCTCGACGACGAGTTCGTTCTCGCCCAGTTCGACCGTGACCGTCGAGCCGTCGACCGCGTCGGCGAACGCGAACGCGCGGTCGAGCAACTCCTCGAAGCGACTCTCGTTGGCGTCGATCTCGCCGTCACCCTCGATACGGAGGGCGGGCCCCTCGACGTCGGCCCGTCGCCAGGCCATCTCGACGGTCTCGCGGAACGGCAGCGACGCCGTCTCCTCGACGGACTGGCTGTACTCGGCGAACATCGAGAGTTCGTCCACGATCTCGCGCATCCGATCGGCCGTGTTGCCGGCCGTCGAGAGCGCCCGACGGGCCGTCTCCGGTTCGCGCTCGACGTAGCGCGCGGCGGCGTCGACGTTCCCGGCGACGATCTGGAGGGTGTTGCGCAGTTCGTGGCGGATCCCGACAGCGAGGTCTTCGAGTTGTTCGTTGTGACGCTCCAGTTCGCGCCGCTGGCGTTCGATCCGGGTCACGTCCGTCAGAACGATCATTCGCCCGTGGCCGGTCCCGCCGAGCGAGAAGTCGTTCTCGGTCACGAGGTAGTGCCTGAGCGAGCCGTCGATCCGGAAGTCAAGTACCGTACGTTCGGCCCCGTGGGCGTCGGCCAGCGGCTCGACGGCCGTGACCGGCTCGCCGCGGGCGTCGGCCAACCCCGGAACGATCGTTTCGGCAGCGGCGTTGAAGTCGCGGATCCGATCGTCGTCGTCCAGAAAGACGACCGCGTCGTCGATGTCGGTCGTGAAGTGAACGGCCAGAAACCGTTCCTGGTAGAGAAACAGCGTCCCGATGGCAAAGGCGGCGACGCCGAAGGGAGCGTGGATGATGTTGATCAACTCTGGAAGGGTGTAGGCTGCCAGATCGAGCACCACCGGGATCGCGGTCAATCCCGTGAGCGCGCCGACGATCCGGGTGTCGTAGTCCGATTCGGTGAACTGCTCGAACAGCATGAACAGGCCGATCGACGCCAGCGCGTAGGAGAGGCCGGTGACTCCCCAGTGGACAACCCCGTGGTCGATCACCAGGTGGGTGAACCCCTCGCTGGTCATGCTGGCCGTGTAGTAGCCGTGATGCAGCGGATTGGTGAGCTTCACGAGGACGACCAGCAGGTACACCGCGAGGCCACCCAGACGGAAGGTCCGATCTCGGTGGTAGGATCGGCCGGTGTAGGCCGAACAGAAGTACAGCCAGGCCCAGACGGTCCCGAAGCCGAAGACCAGTCCCACGAGGTAGGCCGCGTTCTTCAACTCGAATCCCGGGAGGAGCAGGACGGCGACGTGTGCGCTGGCCCAGGCACCACTGCCGATCAGCAGGCCCACCAGGCCGAGACGCGTCTCTCGGTCCTCGATCTGACGCGCCCGGACGAGACTGGCGAAACAGGCCAGCGCCGTCAGTCCGAACGCAGAAACGTACACGAGGCTCGAATACGTCGCCACGACACGGGCTACGCACTCAGAGTATAAATAGAGTCAACCCAACCAGATGGGGACGCCCACGCATTTGATAGTGGTTCGGGTCCACGACCGAGACAGATGACGCTCGATGCGTATCCCGACGACGCCGAGATCGTCGCGACGAACTTCAAGACCGACCAGCAGGCAGACGCCGCCGAGACGATCGCCGAGGAGTGGCCAGTCGACCTCGACCGGCTCGCCGAGGAAGGCCAGCACGTCAAGATGTTCTACAAACAGGTCCTCGATCAGTTCCTCGGCCCGGCCGACGGCGACGCGACCTTCGCCGACCTGAAAGACGAGTACGGCAGCCTCGAACAGTGGGCCGAGGACGGCGGCGACGACGAAGCCGACAGTGCGGACGACGAAGAGGACGAGGACGCGGAGGTCGAGGTGCCGGATGTCGAGGACATCGAACCGGGCGGTGAGGGAGGGACGGGTGCCGACTCGTCACCGGGCGCCCAATCGGCCGCCGAGCAGGCGGTCGAGGAGACGGTGAGCGTCGACGTCGACGCCGGCCAGGACGTCGACGACCGCCGCCGGGCGTGGTTCCGGGCCGGCTTCCGTGAGGGCGTCGAGTTCGCCCTGGAGAATCCCGAGCTGTTCGAGCGCGACTGATCTCGTCCCCTGGCTATCCGTCGCATACTGGTGTGCTGTCACGCGTGCTCGTCACTCTGGACCAGAACAGTTCAGTCGAGGAGAATCCCGCCGATACTCTTTTGTCGGATTGCTATATATTCTCACTCGATGTCCAGACGACAACAGAGAACAGGTGGCGGACTGACGGATCGACTCCCGCTCGCGAGAGGGGCAGCACTCGGCGCGGCCGCGTACGTGGTCGGGTTCATTATCACGTACGTGTTCGTGGAGATGGAGTCTGATGGTGCCGACACCGAACAGGCACTCGGACAATTTGGATCGACTTTCGGGGTCGATATCGGGATGACGGATCTCGTAGGTTGGTTCTTTTATAGCTCACATTTTGTTGACACTACTGTTTCAGCCGAAGCACTGGGCGAATCTCAGTCACAGTCGGCGAATATGCTTTCGGAGGTAACTGACTTGACAATCCCAGAACCGATCTGGTACCTCGTTCCAATCGTTTGCCTCCTCGTTGCCGGGTATGTCACTGCGAAAGCAATCTCGAATACTGCTGAAACTGCTGACGCCGCGAAAGCTGGTGCCACAGTCATCGCAGGGTACCTTCCACTCGCAGCTGTCGGGACGTTTATCTTCAGCAAGTCAGGTGATTTTACTAGGTCCAGTTTCGGCCAATCGGTGTCGGGTTCGATTTCGATGGGTCCCGACATGATGATGGCACTCCTCCTCGCTGGTCTTGCGTACCCACTCGTTCTCGGTGCAATCGGCGGCGCACTATCGACTGCCGGGTCCAGCAGCGGCGGCGGCTATCAGCAACGGAGTCCGCGACAGCAGCAACCACCGCAGCAGCGGAATCCGCCACAGGGAGGCAATCCACCCCAACAGGGCCACGCCGGACAGCAACAGGGCCACACTGGCCAGCAACAGGGCCACACTGGCCAGCAACAGGGCCACGCCGGCCAGCAACAGCGCGGTCCTGGCGGACACCAACAGCAGGACCAGAACCAGGGCAACCGACGCTAGCGCTGACTCTCTCTTTA
>ENA-ORDC01002496-ORDC01002496.1-marine-metagenome-genome-assembly--contig:-NODE-2496-length-10981-cov-7.948643_pt1 | contig 10981 bp, 10 predicted proteins | sample MGYA00237783_ERZ508515 | MGnify/ENA primary metagenome ERZ508515 (study PRJEB26186, sample SAMN06268792) | marine metagenome | isolation source: Eden Landing Ponds, San Francisco, CA, USA | place...
CCTCTTCGACGGTGATACCGTCTTTCTTGATCTCCTCGGTGTCGATGTGAATGAACCGTTGGATGATCTCCATCCAGCTATCTTTCTCCCAGACGTCCTTCCAGAGATACGCAGTGCGGTGGTCGTTCTCTCGTGGGGGGTTGCCACCACCCTTCTCGTGGCCTTTGTTGAACGGAAGGAAGTGGGTGTCCTCGCCGGCGAGTTCGGTCGTATAGTGGATCTCGTGCTGGTCGATAGCGAAATGCACCAACGCACCGCGTTTGAACCGGAGGACGGGTTCGCTCGGATCGCGATCTTGGCGGTACTGCTCTCGGGCGTCCCTGTTTGCCTGGTCGGTAAAGGTATTCTTGAGTTCCGCCGTCGCGACGGGGATCCCGTTGACGCTCAGTGCGAGGTCTACACTCAGTTTCGAATTCGTTGCTGAGTAGTGGAGCTGCTGGGTGACGCCGAGGCAATTCGCTTCGTAGCGAGCCTGCAGTTCGGGATTGATTCCCGTGTTGGGTTGGAACGTCGCGAGCTCGATCTTCGTTCCAGTAGTGCGAAGGCCATGACGCAGTAGTTCGAGTGTGCCTTGCCGTTCGAGGGCGCTCGTTAGCTCTTGGAGAAAGCGTTCGCGAGCGCTGCCTTTGTGGGCGGTCTCAAGTTGCTCCCAGGCCTCCGGCTGAGTCTTCTGTACAAATGAGACGACCTCGTCGGGGAAGATGCCTCGTTCGGGGTCGAAGTCGTCGCTGGGGACACGTGTGTAGCCGCGTTTCAGGAGGGCGGCTGCGATCTCGTCCTCGAAGGCCGCCTCATCGTACTGTTTGCTCATTTTGGACTGGTCTTAGCTTCACTTTTCACGTCGGATACATCAATCTGGCCCGTGACCGCAGCGGTGATAATTGATTTTCGCATCTCTTCTAGAGAGTCGATCATAGACTTCGCATATTGTGTCGATGATGCCACCGTAGTCTTGGTATTTTCAATCTCTCTCAATATCCTCTTTCTTTCTTTCTCGGGTGGGAGAATGACTGGTGTCTCTTTTATATCAGTCACCGATATTGATGCCAAATTCGTTGATTGCTTCGACTTACTCTTGAAGTAGTGCTTATGTAGTCGGGATTCGGTTAACTTGGAGATCCATTCAGAGTAGCTGGCGTCCTTTGGCCGGACTGCGAAGACGTGATTCTGATGAACGCATGGACTGATCTCTCCATTCCATACTGTTCCTCGCCCTAGCTTGTCAAAATCTCCCCCCTCATTCATCAGAACATCTCCCGGCTTCAACAGGTAGTTTTCTACTTCTGATGGTGGTATCTCTATTTCCTTTACCTTCGAGAGATCCAGATGTCCATCTTGGACATTAGCTACCCGAAGATATGGGACAGAAATCGTGTCCTCTGCACTATCATAAGAGCCCTTAGTCACACCCGTTTGAACATCTGCCAGGAATTTCAGCTTCGTAACATCCCAACTCGGGGGGACCTCAAGCCAATCCTCTATATTGGATAATCGCCCTTCTTTCGGAGAAGATCCAACCCCGACCGATTCGGTGATCATCGCAGACGAGTAATCTTCGGTCTTATCCAGTAGAGACTGTAATATTTCTACGTTCTGATCTATGTTGTCCACTTTGTCAGCGACCCAGTCAGAGATATCCCTCTGGACCGCCAAATCTGGGCACGGGACGTGGATATCCCCGACGAAGTCCCAAGATGCTCTAGGCATCTTTGCCCCATACGTTGAGGCGTCAACTCTCTGTATGAATTGCGTGGATAGCAGGAGGTAAAAGAGATATTCATCATCAAACTTGGTAGGGCTTAGCACCAAAAATTCGGGAGATGCGACACCAGCAAAATCTGGATTCGCGGCCTTCGCTAAGTAAGGACGGAGTTTACTGAACAGCACATCTTCTTTCGTGAACCGGACTAATCCGGTACTGAGATCCGAGGATGGGTCTAAATTTATTTCACCGGTATCTGGCTCCACCATCGACAAACTAAGCCGTTTGAGTTCCTCATCAATTTCTTCAACTTTCTCGGTTCGTCTATTCACACCATATTTCAGTTTTACCGTCGGGAATTCTGTAGGGATACGGCGCAAATTGGACCCGTTCAATTCCATTCGAAAACCCCTTTGATCGAATCATTAAGTTTCTGCTCAAGCTCTGCGATCTCTGCACGGATCTCCTCTACGTCTCGGGGGGGATCATATTGATAGAAATATTCACTGAACTTGATTTCGTACCCAACAACTCCAAGTTCTCCATCTTGGTCGTCATGGTACTTGGTGTTCTCGTTGATCCACGCGTTCTCCATATGTGGCGCGACCTCTTTATCAAAGTACTCTCGAGGATCTGTGCCTATTGGCACCCGTTCGTACTCCCGTCGATCCGTATCGTGCTCGGGGTTGCCGTTACCGTCTCGGCAGATCTCGGCGTCGTCATTCTGCTCGCCAAGTGCGCGCTCTATCGCGTTGTAGACGCTGTTACGCACGTCGACGCCATGCATATTGAACGTCAGTTCTACCTCGTCGATGAACTCCTCACGGTCCATCCACTGCGTCTCCGAGTCCAACTCGTAGAGCGCCTCCTTCACCGCTTCCTGCACCTCTTCATCCCGGTTCGTGAACGCCCGCTCGTCGTCGAGGCTCTCGATACGCTCCTCGGTCGCCCGGAAGCTCATCCGTAGCGGCCGATCGATGACGATGCGCCGGTAGCCGAACTCCTCTGTTGGAACAACCTTTGAGCGGCCGTTGGCCTCCAGGTCGCCGAAGATACGGGAGATTTCGTCGATGTGGTCTTGGGTGAGTTCGTGGCGCTTCTCACCCAGACTTTCGTCCATCTCGGCGTACAGGTCCTGAGCGTCGATGAGCTGGACGACATCCTTGCGCTTCTCGGGCTTGTCATTCGAGAGTACCCAGATGTAGGTCCGGATGCCCGTGTTGTAGAAGAGGTTCTCCGGCAGACCGACGATTCCCTCCAGCCAGTCGTTTTCCAGAATCCAGCGTCGGATGGCCGACTCCCCGCTGTTTGGGCCGCCGTTGAACAGCGGCGAGCCGTTGAACACGATAGCGATCCGTGAGCCACCCTCTGCAGGCGACTTCATCTTGCTAATCATGTGTTGGAGGAAGAGGAACGCGCCGTCGTTGGTCCGGGGCGTCCCTGCCCCGAACCGGCCGGCGAACCCTTCTTCCTCGTGTTCGCGCTCGACCTCGTCTTTGACTTTCTTCCAGGAAACCCCGAACGGCGGATTCGAGAGCATATAGTCGAAGGTCCGGCTCGGGAAACCGTCCTCAGTGAAGGAGTTTCCGTAGATGATGTTCTCGGGCTCTTGGCCCTTGATGAGCATGTCCGAGTTACAGACAGCATAGGACTCGGGGTTCAACTCCTGCCCGAAGACGTGGAGGTTCGCGTCGGTGTTGAGCTGGCGGACGTACTCTTCGGCGACACTTAGCATCCCACCGGTCCCACAAGCCGGGTCGTACACTGTGCGGATGGCGTCTTGCTCGGTCAGGGCCCCGTCGTCTTCCTGGAAAACGAGATTGACCATCAATTCGATGACTTCCCGCGGCGTGAAGTGCTCGCCAGCAGTCTCGTTGCTTAGCTCGTTGAACTTCCGGATGAGCTCCTCGTAGATGTAGCCCATCTCCTCGTTTGGGACCTCCTCAGGGTGGAGGTCGATTTCGGCGAACTGCCGGACGACCTTATACAAAAGATCGGCATCGGCAAGGCGGTCGATCTGGTGGTTGAAAGCGAATTTCTCGAAGATCTCCTTCGTCTCCTCGTCATACTGGTTGATGTAGTACTGGAGGTTTTCTGCGATATCGTCGGGGTCATTACACAGGGATTCGAAGGTGTACTCGCTGGTGTTGTAGACCTGCGCATCGGCGGCCTTCTTCAACGAGGGGGCGACGTTCTCGATACCTTGTTCCTGAAGCTGTTCGTAGCGCTCCAAGACCTCGTCCTTGTTCCGCTCAGTCACGCAATCGAGACGTCGAAGAACAGTCAGCGGCAAGATGACCTTCTGATATTCCGACTGCTTGTAGTCCCCTCTGAGAAGATCTGCAATAGACCAGATAAAGTCAGATTTCTCGTTGAAGTTATCGACCATTGTACGGTGGAAGGTAAGTGTGTATGATAAACGCCACGGAGTGCTCACCGAGAAAGCCCGTTATCGATGCCGATTCACTGCACACAATTCGGCTACACTACCCCCCTCGAAGCGAAGACCTGTGACTCGGTGAGAGATCTCATCTCTTTTCTGCTATCTCGCGGAATGGTGGCCACTGTTCCGACCTGTTTCATTACCCCACGGTCCACAGACTGAGTTACGCACGAATGCAGGATTTCATTGTGGATGAGGACTCGCGGCCTCGGTCTATCGGGTTTGACGCCACAGACCGGCAGGGTCTCGTGGTGACTGTCGGTGTTCTTCTCAACCGGACGCAGGAAGCCACACTGCTCGATGACCTCTATCAGACGATATACGATGACGGCTATCGGCCGTTCCGGACGAAAAGCCGTGACCTTTCGCTCCCACCTGCAAAGGTTCAAGAGCTCCTTCTGCGGTGTAACGGGGAGGTCGGTATTTGCGTTCATCAGGACGACGTCAAGCTGCCATTTGCTGAGGCAGTCCACTCTGCGATCCTCCTCGACGAGTTGAGTGTGACAACCGACGATACGATAGCCATCGTTGACGGTGATCAGGGTCGAGCAGACAAGCTGTATCAGACTGCCGGTGCAATCGACGTGGTTCCGCCATCGATCACAAACTGCGCCCAGTCAGAGCTCTACTATCCCCATCTCCTGTTGGCGGACCTCGTTGCCGGTGTTGTCGCGGATACCCTTGCGGCGGATCCTACAGCTCTCTCTTCAGCCTCGGTCGCCGGACCAGTTGAGATGATACTGGAGACGACACCGGAATCTCGGAAAGGTCGATGGGGACGTGGATACTCCGCTGCTGCGCGTGGCGAAGGAGAAGTTCGACGAGCGAAATTCGAACAACGGTATGCAGATTCCGTCCGAGAACGCGTCAGTTGTTGGTTCCACGGGACATTTGGGAAGACGCATGCCCCACCTCCGGAGAGTGATGGCGTTCAGCCTGTTGTAGGGCGGCTCGAGGCAATGGGGTGTAGCGATGTCGCTACGTGGCTTGCTGAGCAGTAGTGAAAGGGCACTGATTCCCGCCTCCACCCCCGTTTCCACGCGGGACCTCTCCGAGGACGCAATTGTGATGTGATGCGTCCCCGTTCGGACCGCGTCTTACCGGGATGGCAGGAGCGGTGCGACGGGCTTCAAACGCCGGTGCCTGCGGCGCTCCACCTAGTACGTGTGAGGGCATCCTATTAGAAGTTGTCCTTCATTTTCTGCGCTTTACAGTACACTGGTCGGTGACTCCGGTTTGTCGTCGCCGACAGCTATAGATTATTGAGTGAGGGGAGCGACTCAACCCAACCTCACTTCTCTCGGAGAAGGCCGTGTTCTCATATGGTCTTACCAAACTTCTCTCCTGACTCTCGCTCCGCTATTTGGTAAGACAACCGCAGATATACATCACAGACCCAACTACACACCGTTAGAGCAGATGTCTTCACCGGCGGCACAGGCGTATCCTCAGATTCGAGAGGCGGTTGAATCCTTCGTCGCGGACGTACAGGACTACACGGAGGATGCCTACGAGCAGCTCCCCACAACGACCATCACCGAATCCAATACGTTTCGCGACCGGAAACACGAATACACCGTTGAACAGCCGTCGAAAATCGTCCGTGATACGAACCGCTTCAAACACTTCTATTTCAGTGACCTAGCCGAATCTCTCATCGACGACGGCCTCTCATTCTGTCCGCACCGACGCGACGACGTCGAACAAAGCCTCCACGGCAAACGCATCTTCAGACTCGCGAAGCTGACTCTCGATTACGCCGGCGCCGTGACGTTCGACGAAGACGCATTTGACACCGCCTATGAGGATCACCTCGCACCCCTCTACGCGAGCACTCACGTCCACCGAGTCGTGTTCCCCCTCCCGCGAGTGATCCTACGGCCAGACGATTTCAGAGAGGGATTTCAGCTAACGCTTGAGCCCCTCGAAGACTCGGTCGATAACGGCGAGTATGTGGCGTCTCTCACGGACGATCTACTGCTCTCAAAGATTCCTGACTTCGAGATGACGGCGATGCAGACGTACGGCACGCCCGGTATGATCACTGAGCCGGATCAAACCCAGAAACGACTCGGGTGGGCGACGACTCTCGAAGTCGAGTTTGAAGTCACCTATCGTCCCACGAAACACAATTCTGAGCATACGGGCCTCGACCTCAGCTGGACTGGGAATCAAGCGCTTTCTGAAGCGGCCGCGATAGCGAAACAGGTCGTTACGGCACTCCGGCTTTGGGCCCCGAAAGAGTACGCTGGGCTTGGCCCGGGGTATCTTCTCCGTGATTCCTGGAAGACGTATCGCGGTATCAGCGCCGACGTCGACCGGGTGATCATTCCGGAGTTCGGGCAGCGCGGGAAGTCCTTCCACCGTGACTCAATTGAACTCCCGGAAGTCGAGCAAGACGTCCTTCGTGAGCACTGGCAACGGATCGGGCCGTACTGTACGTTGGAAGATGAGACGTCGAATACGCTCTATCGGTGCCTCACTCGGTTCAACCGAATGTACGAGCGGTCGACGTCCGAAGACCAGATCGTAGATGCCTTTCTCGGCTTCGAAACCACGCTTATTCGTGGTGATCCTGGCTCAACGCTCCCAAACCGGGCTGCAGCTCTCCTCCGCAACCAGGATGGCTGTGACCTTGATGAGGTGCGGACGTTCTTAGAGGGAGTACGACGCATCCGGAACCGAATTGTCCACAACGATGCGAGTCTCTCTGAGGAGCTGTCTGGCGACTATCCTGGCCCGAATGAGACTCAGGCGTATCTCAAAGAGGTTCGCTGGTACTTGGCGCAGGTTGTCATCGCTTATTCGGTGTTACTGGACACACCTAGTGATTCCATTCAGTCTGTCAATCAAACGATAGTGGATTCGAGGATCGACGAGATGGTTGAGGATAATCAAAAATCGATCCTACATACGCTCCTACGTTCGTTGATTGGTCGCTAAGGGCTGAATTAGTTGGGGGTCAATATTGCAGTCCGGGCTGACGGAACACGGCTGTCTTACCAAATAATTCGGGATTTCCCCGCATTATGTTTGGTAAGACGCGAGAACAAGACATCACAGAATTATGTAGGGGTGGTGAGGAAGCCTGTATGAGACTGACTTTATGAGCAATCTGAATTGGCGAGAGAGAATCTCGGCGTGGGCCCATTCACTCATAGTTCGATATACTCTCCTCACGCTCGCTACGGTTGCGGTGGTCGCGACGCTGACCACACTGCTTAACCCGGCTGTTCAGACCGAGAATATCAGGGCGCTACTGACGACGCTAGCGACGGCAGAAGCCTCCGTCTTGGCGATCGTATTCTCCGTGACCGTCGTCGCCCTACAGCTCGTTGTGACGCGATATTCGGCCCGCCTCACCTCACTGTTCATCAAGGAGCCGTTGTTCCGTACGACGTTCGCGCTCTTCGTTGGCGCTATTGCGTTCAACCTGCTGGTCGTCTATCTGCTCCCGATACAGAACAGCCGCCTACTGAACGCAGTCGTCGGAATCGCGTTTGCGCTTGCTGCTGTCTCTACGTTTGCGCTCTACCAATTCATCCAGCTGATGATCCAGCGCAGCTCGCCCGACGATCTCATCTCGGTGTTGGTCGAACGGGAACTCGCACCCGACGAATACCTTCCAGCGACCGAAACGGAATTCACCGAAATCGAGGTCCATCCGATTCGGCCACTGTACCGAACGATTGCTCGAGCCATCGAGCTGGGCGAATACCAAACCGCAGAACAGGGGATCGACGGACTTCGGACGGTTCTCACCCGGACGTTCGAGCACCTCGAAAACGAACACTCCGAAGAAGACGCCGCCCAATACGCATCGGCTGTTTCGACTGAGGTCCTCACCGAGTATGTCCCGCCGATCTTGGAGCAGGCATACACCCACGAGCAATACGACCTGGTTTCAGACGCCGTCGATGATTTCGAAGCGGTCGCTCTCGACGGGCTCGACCGTGGCTTTACTGACGTCGCCGAGGACGCTGCTGAGGGACTCGGAGACGCGTTCGATGCGGCGCCCTTGACGTGGGAGGGGAACCGCCTTCGAACCCCAGTCAAAGAGTCTCTACTCGAACTGACGAAAACTACAGCAAGCGACGCCGGGTACTCGACATTTCGAGCGGTCTTCCATCCACTAAATTTCCAAATGAAGCTCCTCTTGCGACGCCGACCGGATTCGAACGTGACCCACCACGTCGTTGGAGACTACTATAGCCGAGAAATCGTCGATATATTCGAGGCTCTTGCTGACCGGTACGGCCCCGCTGTACAAGATCAGGACATCAATTGGATTTCTCCAACAGAGGGGCGGAAGTGGACGCTTCCCGATGAAGCGGAACCACTTCGACACGTCTGGCGTGAATACGCCAGCTTCACAGAAACCGTTCTGCGGTATCGCGTCTCGGAAGAGGAGTACCCATTTGTGGAGGGGTCAATCGATGACGGCTGGAATCGGATCACGCAGTGCGCTGCTGATGCTGGGATAGACGATCTGGCAACGCTGTGCTGTATGACGACGCTTCAACTCGCGTATCGCGTTGACCAGCTCGAGGACGGCCGTCTCGGGATGTGGACGAATAATCTCGGACGTCTCCGACTGGACTATGATCCGGCCATCGTCGATAGGGCATTCGAACTCCTGAAGGCGGGCGAACAGCCGGAGGGGCAAAACATCTCGGTCAGAGCCGCCGACCCGGCGTCGACAGATGCAGAGGAGGGGTTCATTGAACGGTTCCTTAGTACTGAAGAGGAAGACACAACATTCGAGGAGTGGCTCGTCGAGTTCGAGGAAGACGTCCACGAACGAACGGAATACCTCCGGGAGAGAGAATGACAGACTACCAGTTCGAGGAGGGTGACCGTGTGCGAATCGATATTCCTGATGAGACGGACCCGGACTACAACCGGCTCCACGGGCGACACGGTGAAATCATCGCTATCCTAGAAGACGACGCCGGCGCCGTCACGGGTGATGATCGCGACGCCGTGCTGTACCGTGTTCAGCTGGACGACGGGACAAAAACGGATGTTCGGTGGCGCGATCTCCGGCCACCCTGAGGTATCGTCTCACGTTATTGTCCAAGCGGTGGCTGTATTTGGACAACACACTCTTACCAAACTTCGCGTCTACAATACACTCCTACTGTTTGGTAAGATACTGTCGGACCTCCCCAAATCACCTGCTATACCGACGATTCACAGCTGAGAGCCGCAATTGAATATCTACGCTTATGTGAGCGGTGGCTGAAACGAGAATGTATGGCAGACCTGATTGTCAAATCGACCGTGAAGGACGCACTCGACGACAACAACGTCTCCGCGGACTTCTACGAGGCTCTGGACGACGAAGTCGCCGAGCTGCTTGACGACGCTGCACGACGAGCTGAGGCCAACGACCGGAAGACGGTCCAGCCGCGCGATCTGTAACTGACGCGCTGCGATCAGTCCTTTCTGAGCGGCGTGGGAATCCCGCCTGCAGTAAAGCGGGCGACTGCTCCGCAGCTGGGACACTCGTCGACGAACGCACAGACTCGAAGCGAGGTTTCTAACTCACGAACGTTCCCGCACACGGGACACTCGTACACGGTACGATACCGGACTGACGGACGGTGCTGCCGTCGTGTACGGGGGTTCGCTGCCGGTGTCGCCTTGCCGTGAGACGCTGCTGCCGGCGGTCGCTCCCGGTTCGTCGTGGACTGATCGTGATCGAGCTGCCAGGCCGAATCGGGAAGCGTGTCGTAGATGCGATCTGACTTGCTGATACCCATATCGAGAACATCAGGCCCAGCTGGTTCGCGTGCGTCATCTGATCGGGATTCATCGACTGGGCTCCCGTCAACACGTGATGTGTCTCGGTGGCCCAGAGGACCCGCCCGTGCCCACGCCCCGAGTTCGACGGCCTCTGCCTCTTCGTAGAGCGCGCCGTCGATGGCAGCCGCCAGTTCGGCGAGTGGCTCGGAGATCTCGGACTCGCCGTGTTTCTCGACAGCGTGCTCGAACAACCATTCTCGAAGCGTCGCTGCCGTCTCTCTATCGACGGTATATGATGGAACAGCCTTCATTTGTTTCTCACTCCGCTCTTCGTGGGTCCGACAAACCTACAGAGATCATAGGCACCGTCGAGAGCGTCCCTGTTGGAATCAGCTCGATTAGAGAGAGCTGACGGTGAAATAGTCGGTATGCCTCTCTCAAACCGACCATAACTTCGATTATTGTGGACGTCTAACGTAGACACACCCGTGTCCGCCTTCCAGGGGAGATAGTCGGGGTTCAAATCCCCGAAGGGGAATGGGTTTGACTCCCAGTCGGTAGGGAAGGCGCTATTGAAACTGGGCAAGGTGGCGGTCACGGGCGGCGTCGAGGAGGTGTTCATCTACATTACGAAACAGATGATGCACAAGATTGCGGCGAGGCTGAACGAGAAGTACAGCATCAAATCAAAAGCGGCCACGTGGGGCGAGAAGGTCGTTAATCGGGCGAAGGCCCATTTCCCCCACACTCCCCTCTCCCTGCCGGCAACCCGGCTAGTGGATACACTGTATCTTTCGGCTTCGTCCCCAAATGAATCCTCTTCTAAAGGATCAACAGAGGTCCCGAGAGGTGTATGACACGGCTGTCAGCGAGGTTGTGGCTGCGCGCGCAGCGACCGCAGGGAGCGAGCACGGAGCGGTGGGTGGGGCGGCGGGGCGTCCACGGGCGGTGGTCACCAATAAAACGAGGGAGCGCCCCGCTCAGCGCAGGGTGTCCCGTTCCGCCTCGAGCCCGACACCCGGGTCGTCGGTGCCGTGTTCGGCTTCGTAGGCGTCGACGAGCTCCCGACTGTACCGCGCGATCCGGTT
>ENA-ORDC01002499-ORDC01002499.1-marine-metagenome-genome-assembly--contig:-NODE-2499-length-10970-cov-2.793354_pt1 | contig 10970 bp, 16 predicted proteins | sample MGYA00237783_ERZ508515 | MGnify/ENA primary metagenome ERZ508515 (study PRJEB26186, sample SAMN06268792) | marine metagenome | isolation source: Eden Landing Ponds, San Francisco, CA, USA | place...
GCGCCCGACTGGCTGCCGACGACGATCAGGACGTCGTCTGCTTCGACGGCGACGGCTCCTTCCTGATGACGATGCAGGAGCTGTCCGTCGCCGTCCGGGAGGACCTGGACGTCACCGTCGCCGTGCTCAACAACGAGTACGTCGGCATGGTTCGCCAGTGGCAGGACGCCTTCTTCGAGGGCCGTCACGCGGCTTCGGAGTACGGCTGGTGCCCCGAGTTCGACAAACTCGCCGAGGCCTTCGGCGCCCGCGGCTGGGCGGTCGACGACTACGACGAGGTCGCCGACGCCGTCGAGGCCGCGGTCGACTACGACGGCCCGAGCGTGATCGATTTCCGGATCGACCCGAAGGCGAACGTCTACCCGATGGTCCCCAGCGGCGGCGACAACGGGAAGTTCGCACTGTCGGAGGGGCAGCTTTGAGGTGGTCACGATGAGCAACGAATCTACCACACCCGACGTCGACTCGAAAGCGCTGGAGGGACCGCATCCCGAGGAGCGACCCGAGCCCGTGGGGAAGCGCAACGCCCAGGGGATACGGATCGACCCCGAGGCAGAGGCCGAGCAGGAACCCGAGGTCGCCACGCTCTCTGTGCTCGTGCTCCACGAGCCCGGCGTCCTCGCACAGATCTCCTCGCTGTTCAGCCGACGGCAGTTCAACATCGAGAGCCTGACCGTCGGGCCGACGGAGAACCCGGATCGCGCCCGGATCACCCTCGTCATCGAGGAGACGCGCCCCGGCATCGAGCAGGCGAAGAAGCAGCTCGCGAAGCTCGTGCCCGTCGCGTCGGTCCGCGAACTCGAGCGCGACGCGACGCTGCGGGAGCTCGCCCTGATCAAGGTCTCCAGCGACCACCCGGACAAGGTGCAGTCGATGGCGGAGATGTACGGCGGGCAGGCCGTCGACGCCGGTGCGGAGACCATCACGGTCGAGATCACCGGCCAGCGCCCACAGATCGAGAACGCCGTCGAGGCGTTCGAGCGCTTCGGCGTTCGCGAAGTCACCCGGACCGGTACCGCTGCGCTGGCCCGCGGCACGACCGAGACCGCGGATCACGATCACCCGGCCAACGCGCCGATGAACGACGATTAGATCGACGCCGACCAGACAGATCCCACAATCGCCACAATCATACACCGACCCACATATCACAACGACAATGGCAGACGAATTCACCACGACGGTATACTACGACGACGACGCGGACAGTTCGCACATCGCAGACAAGACCGTAGCCGTGCTCGGCTTCGGCAGCCAGGGCCACGCCCACGCGCTCAACCTCCACGAGTCCGGCCACGACGTAGTCGTCGGACTCCGCGAGTCCTCGAGCTCCTGGGACGAGGCCGAGTCCGCAGGCCTGACGGTCGCGACGCCCGCCGACGCAGCGAGCCAGGCCGATATCGTCTCCGTGCTCGTGCCCGACACGGTCCAGCCCGACGTCTACGAGAACGCCATCGAGCCGAACCTCGACGCCGGTGACACGCTCCAGTTCGCCCACGGGTTCAACGTCCACTACAACCAGATCGAGCCCCCGGAGGACGTCGACGTGACGATGGTCGCCCCGAAGAGCCCGGGCCACCTCGTCCGCCGGAACTACGAGCGCGATCAGGGCACGCCCGCCCTCCTCGCGGTCTACCAGGACGCGACTGGCGAAGCGGTCGACGAGGGGCTCGCCTACGCCCAGGGCATCGGCTGTGCCCGAGCGGGCGTCATCGAGACCAGCTTTCAGGAGGAGGTCGAATCCGACCTCTTCGGCGAGCAGGCCGTCCTCTGTGGCGGTGTCACCTCCCTGGTCAAGCACGGCTACGAGACGCTCGTCGAGAACGGCTACTCCCCGGAGATCGCCTACTTCGAGTGCCTGAACGAGCTGAAGCTCATCGTCGATCTGATGTACGAAGGTGGGCACGCCGAGATGTGGAACTCCGTCTCCGACACCGCGGAGTACGGCGGCCTCGTCCGCGGCGACGAGATCGTCGACGACCACGTTCGCGAGAACATGGAGGAAACGCTCGAGGCAGTCCAGGACGGCACCTTCGCCCGCGAGTGGATTGCCGAGAACCAGGCCGGCCGACCGAGCTACACCCAGCTGCGCCGCGCCGAGATGAACCACGAGATCGAGGACGTCGGCGAGCGCCTGCGTGCCCTGTTCGCCTGGGCCGACGAGAACCAGCAGGAAGCCGCCGAGGCACCCGCCGACGACTGACTACGACCAATGACATCCGACACACCGACAGACCGATCGACCGACGAATCGCGAGAGAGCACTGACCGTTCCACGATGGGCGGCGTCGACCACACCCACCCGGGCCGGAACACGACCTTCGGCTCCATCTTCGGTCGCGGCCCGAGCGTCGCGGCAGACGGCGGGAAGCCCGCGACAGCAGCGGACCCGGACGAAGACGAGATCATGGAAGACGTCGACCACGAGGCACCGAGCGAGACCGGCGCGAACGCGACGTTCGAGCGCGGCGCCGAACACGCCGCGGCGTCCGATCCCGCCGACGTGGACGACCCTGCGGACGTAACAGATCCTGTCGACGAGGCCACGGATGAGTGAGGGCACGCTCTACGACAAGGTGTGGGACCACCACAAGGTCACCACGCTCCCCAACGGGCAGGACCAGCTGTTCGTCGGGCTCCACCTGATCCACGAGGTCACGAGCCCGCAGGCCTTCGGCATGCTGCAGGAGCGCGGTCTCGAAGTCGCACGGCCAGACCTGACCCACGCGACCGTCGACCACATCGTGCCGACGGCCGACCAGTCGCGTCCGTACAAGGAGGACGCTGCGGAGCGAATGATGGCCGAACTCGAGGAGAACGTCCGCGATGCCGGGATCGAGTTTTCTGATCCCGACAGCGGCGACCAGGGGATCGTCCACGTCATCGGCCCGGAGCAGGGGATCACCCAGCCCGGCAAGACGATCGTCTGTGGCGACTCCCACACCTCGACGCACGGCGCGTTCGGCGCGCTGGCGTTCGGGATCGGGACGAGCCAGATCCGCGACGTATTGGCGACGCAGACCGTCGCGATGGAGAAGAAGGACGTCCGCAAGATCGAGGTCACGGGCGAACTCGGCCCCGGCGTCGAGGCGAAGGACGTCATCCTCGAAGTGATCCGTCGCCTGGGCACCGAGGGCGGCGTCGGCTACGTCTACGAGTACGCCGGCGAGGCCATCGAGAACCTCGACATGGAGGGGCGGATGAGCATCTGCAACATGTCCATCGAGGGCGGCGCGCGAGCGGGCTACGTCAACCCCGACGAGACCACCTACGAGTGGTTAGAAGAGACCGACTACTTCCGGGAGAACCCCGAGAAGTTCGAGGAACTCAAACCGTACTGGGAGTCGATCCGCTCGGACGAGGACGCCGAGTACGACGACGTCGTCACCATCGACGGCTCCGAGTTAGAGCCCGTCGTCACGTGGGGAACGACCCCCGGGCAGGGCATCGGTATCTCCGAGCCGATTCCGGAACCGGAGTCGCTGCCCGAGGACAAGCGGGACACCGCGCGACGCGCCCAGGAACACATGCGCGTCACGCCCGGCGACACGATGGAGGGCTACGAGATCGACGTCGCCTTCCTCGGATCGTGCACGAACGCGCGCCTGCCCGACCTGCGTCGGGCGGCCGAGGTCGTCGAGGGCCGCGAGGTCCACGAGGACGTCCGCGCGATGGTCGTCCCCGGCAGCCAGCGCGTGAAGGCCGCCGCCGAAGAGGAGGGCCTCGACGAGATCTTCGAGGCGGCCGGCTTCGAGTGGCGCAACGCGGGCTGTTCGATGTGTCTCGGGATGAACGAGGACCAACTGGAGGGCGACGAGGCCTGTGCGTCCTCCTCGAACCGCAACTTCATCGGCCGGCAGGGGTCGAAGGACGGCCGCACCGTGCTGATGAACCCCCGGATGGTCGCCGCCGCGGCGATCGAGGGGGAGGTGACTGACGTGCGCGAACTGAAGGAGGTGACGGTCGCATGAGCTGTCTGCGACAGCGAATGCGAGTACGCCAGAGCTTCGCTCTGGAGGTGATCGTATGACCGACGAGATCCCGGAGATCGACTCGGTGACCGGAACCGGCATCCCGCTCCGCGGGAACGACATCGACACCGACCAGATCATCCCCGCCCGCTTCATGAAGGTCGTCACGTTCGACGGCCTCGGCGAGTTCGCCTTCTTCGACCAGCGGTTCGACGACGACGACAACCAGAAGGACCACCCGTTCAACGAACCGCAGTTCCAGGACGCCTCCGTGCTCGCCGTCAACGCCAACTTCGGCTGTGGCTCTTCGCGCGAGCACGCCCCACAGGCGCTGATGCGCTGGGGAATAGACGCCATCGTCGGCGAGTCGTTCGCCGAGATCTTCGCCGGCAACTGCCTCGCACTGGGCATCCCGACGGTCACGGCGGACCACGAGACCATCGTCGACCTCCAGGAGTGGATCGACGAGAACCCCGACGGGGAGATCCACGTCGACGTCGAAGAAGAGACGGTCACCTACGGCGACACGACCGTCGAGGCGACGGTCGACGACGCACAGCGGCGGGCGCTCACCGAGGGCGTCTGGGACACGACGGCGCTGATGAAGTCGAACGCCGACGCGGTCGCCGAGAAAGCCGCCGAACTCCCCTACGTCGATGTCTGAGGAGATCGTCGTCATCGAGGGCGACGGCATCGGTCGAGAGGTCGTTCCCGCCGCCGTCTCCGTCCTGGAGACCGTCGGCGAATTCGAGTTCGTCGAGGCCCAGGCCGGCGACGCCGTGAAGGAGGAGACGGGTGAGGCGCTCCCGCAGGCGACCTACGACACCGTCGCCGACGCGGACGCGACGCTGTTCGGTGCGGCCGGCGAGACCGCCGCGGACGTCATCCTGCCCCTCCGGACCGCGGTCGGATCGTTCGTCAACGTCCGGCCGGCGCGGGCGTACCCCGGCGTCGACGCCGTGCGCCCGGAGACGGACCTAGTGTTCCTGCGTGAGAACACCGAGGGCGTCTACGCGGGTCACGAGGACCGCCTCTCCGACGACCTCTCGACGCTGACCCGCGTCGTCACCACGTCGGCCTCGGAGCAGTTGGCCGAGTACGCCTGCGAGTACGTCGACGAACAGGGGAAAGACGGCTTCCAGGTCGTCCACAAGGCAAACGTGATGCGCGAGACCGACGGCCGCTTCCGCGACGCGGTCGTCCGGGTCGCCGACGAGCGCGGTGTCGGCACGGAGGAAGTGCTGATGGATGCGTTCGCGACCCATCTCCCGCTCACGCCGGAGCGGTTCGATGTGGTCGTCTGCCCGAACCTCGCCGGCGACGTGCTCTCGGACCTCGCCGCGGGGCTCGTCGGCGGACTCGGTCTGCTGCCGTCTGCGAACATCGGGCCAGAGAACGCGCTGTTCGAGCCGGTCCACGGCACCGCGCCGGACATCGCGGGCGAGGGCGTGGCGAACCCGGCCGCTGCGATGCTGTCGGCGGCGATGCTGCTGGAGCATCTCGGTTACGACGAGGCGGGCGCGTCCGTCCGTGACGCGGTCGAATCGGTGCTCTCGGACGGCCCCCGGACGCCGGATCTCGGCGGGGACGGCTCGACGGCGGCCGTCACCGAAGCCGTCCTCGACCGGCTGTAACGCCTCTTTCGAGCCGGTCTCGCTACTCGCGCTGCTCGTCGCGGTACGTTTCGAGGACCTCCTCCCAGGACCCCCGTTCCTCGAGGTGACGCTGGAGCTCCCGAGCGTACCCCTGTGTGAGTTGTTCGGCCTCGCGGACGCGCTCCTCCGTCGGCTCGCCGCTCCCGCCGGAGCCGCCGAGCCCGAGCGCGGACTTCACGGAGCCGAGGATGCCGTCGGAGCTCTCCCCTGCGCCGTCGGGGTTCATCGGCGTCCGCTGGGCGACCTTCTCCACCTCCGGCATGATGTCGGCGAGCGCGTCGGTGTCGGCGTAGAGCCGCGGCTCGTCGCCGTCCTCGATGTCGAACTCCGTCGCCGTCATCACGAGCCCCCACTCCTGTCGGGAGAAGCTACTCGCCTCGACGCGGTCCTCGTACTCCGTATCGACGGCCATGCGGGCGCCGACGATTCGGTCCTGCCAGTCGCTCATACGTACCCGTGAGTGGCCGGACGGTATCAGCGTTTCCTCGTGCGTCGAGAAATCGGAGGCGTGGCTGTTCGTGGCCGCGTCGGCCTACTCGCCCGCTGCGACCGAGATTTCGGCGTGCATCCCTTCGTGGAGCGCGGCGTGGACGTGACAGATCTCCTCGCCGAGCTCGGTGAGCGCCTCGATCTGGTCGTCGTCGAGGTCGGCCTCGACGGTCAGCTCGAACGCGACGGTGCCGTCCTCGAGGTCGTCATCCTCGTCGAGGTCGGCGGTGGCCTCCGTCTCGATACGTCCGAGGTCGAGGTCGTGTTCGCGCTGTGCACCGGCACGGAACGCGAACGTGTAACAGGAGGCGTAGTCGGCGAGGAGCACCTCGTTGGGCGAGGGGCCCTCCTCCTTCGTGGCGTCGATGGAGAGTTCGTAGTTGCCGACGCGACTCGTCGCGTGGAAGCCGCTCTCGTTGACGGTGTGGGATTCGAGGTCTGCCATTGCGTCCGTACGGAGTGGCGCCTGCGTTAAAAAGGTAGTCTGAGCGAGTACGACACGGGCCGCGGCTACACGAGCGTTCGCGCCCGCTACGGCGAGAACGACTCGTCGCCGTCGAGAACGACGACCTCGGCGTCCGACCCCGTCGCCGTCACCTCGCGGACGAAGTCGTCGGTGTCGATCTCGACAGGCGGGAACGTGTCGTAGTGCATCGGGATCGCGTAGTCGACGTCGAGCCAGTCGACGGCGATGGCGGCCTGCGTCGGCCCCATCGTGAAGTGGTCGCCGGCGGGAAGCGCGGCCACGTCGGGTTCGAGGAACGGGCCGATGACATCACGCATCTCCGACATCAGGGCGGTGTCGCCGGCGTGGTAGAACGCCTCGCTCTCCGCGTCGGACTCCTGGGTCGGTTTCGTCTCGGAGAGTACGTAGCCGACGGGCGGGCCGGCGCTGTACTCGTAGTCGGTCATGATCCCGTTCGTGTGGTCCGCGCGGACCATAGTTACGAACGCGTCGCCGCACTCGACGGTGCCGCCGAGGTTCATCCCCATCCCGCCGACAGCGTCCTCGAAGCCGAGTTCCTCCTCGGCGTACGCGGCGAGCTCCGGCACGGCGACGAGCGTCGCGTCCGAGAAGTGGCCGGCGTCGGCGATGTGGTCGGCGTGGCCGTGCGTGAGCAGAACGTAGTCGGGGGTCGGGACGTCTGCAGGGTCGAGCTCCGTCTTCGGGTTGTCGAAGAACGGGTCGATCAGCAGCGTCGTGTCGCCGAACTCGACGCCGAACGTCGAGTGGCCGTACCAGGTAAGCTCCATGACGTGAGGGAGTTCACCCGCATCGCACATAACGGTTCAGGCGCCGGTTCGGAGTCGCCGACGGTCCAAGGTTTTTGCCCGTCGGGCGACGAGCCGTCGACATGCAGGAAGCGTTCGCCGAGCTCAGCTGTCCCGACTGTGAGAAGCTGTGGGAGGTCGACGCGAACGACGCGCCGGCCCCGGACGCGACGTTCGACTGCCCCGACTGCGGGGAAGCCCGCTCCCTCTCGGAGTTCGCCCGCACCGGCCGCGACCTGGAGGTGCTCCGCGAGCTATGACCGCGACGTTCGAACTGTACGAGGATTCGGGAGGACAGTACCGCTGGCGGCTTCGCCACGCGAACGGCAACATCATCGCGGATTCGGGCGAGGGGTACGCCTCCAAACAGAAGGCGAAGCAGGGTATCGAGTCCGTCAAGAAGAACGCGCCGGAGGCCGGCGTCGAAGAGCAATAGCCAAAGGCGACGGGCCGGTCATCCCGACATGGACGTCTCCGTTTTCCCGCACGACGCCTCCGAGTTCGACGACGCCCTCGCGCTGCGGAAGCGCGTGTTCGTCGAAGAGCAGGACGTGCCGCTCGACCGCGAGGTAGACGGTAAGGACCCCGAGGCGACCCACTTCCTCGTCCGCGAGGGCGGGGACCCCGTCGCCACGGCTCGGGTCCGCGAGTACGACGACGGATCGGCGCTGAAGGTCGAACGGGTCGCCGTCGCAGGTGATCGCCGTGGTGAGGGATACGGCGACGAGGTGATGGACGCCGTCCAGGCACACGCCCGCGAGGCCGGGTACGACCGGCTCGTGCTCGACGCACAGGTGCCCGTCGTCGGCTTCTACGACCGGCGCGGCTACACGATACAGGACGACGAGCCGTTCGACGACGCCGGCATCCCTCACCGCCGGATGGCGAAGTCGCTCGACCGAACCTGACCTCCAGCGGGTCGTCCGGCCCCATCCCGGAGTCCCGTGACGACGTGGGGCTCGCCGTGGCTATCCCGGTCGTTCGAACCGGGCAGCGAGATACACCACGCCGAGTCGGCACAGCGCGGGATGGCCGACTGCGGTCCGACGATGCGCAGCGACCTCGGCGAACGCCTCGTGGAAACCGCGCTCCTCGTCGGCGGCGATGGCCGTCGCGAGCACCGTCGCGCTCCGTGAGACGCCGGCCCGGCAGTGGACGAGGACCGACCCCTCAGTTCTGCGGTCGCGAACGGCGTCGACCGCTTCGGCGAACGCGGTCCACTCGTTGCCCGGCCCGTCGACGAGCGGCCGGTGGTGGGTCGTCGCTGCCACGGGTTCGTCGGTCAGCGTAACCACGGTGTCGAACTCCCGAGGTGGGCTCTCGCCCGCGGCAACGTTACCGAGGAACAGGTCGCGGTCCCCGATGCGACGGACCACCGGGTCCGGGTCCGCGTAGCCGAACGGGCGGAGGGCGATGTCGTCGGTCGGTTCCGACACGACCTCGGCTAACCCAGGGTCGACAGAAGTCGTTATCGGTCGAGGCCGAGATCGTTGCTCATCGAGTTACCGGGTCGCGGGACCCCCTTCGAAGTGTACGTCTCGCCGTCGATGAAGGAGGCCGCCGGCGAGGCGAGGAACACCGCGAGGTCGGCGATCTCCTCGGGGTAACCGATGCGGCGGGCCGTCCGATCACGGTCGGGCATGTCGGACTCGTCGATGCCGAGCGTCTCCGCGACGCCCGGCGTCTGGATGAGACCGGGCGCGATGCAGTTGACGCGGACGCCGTCGTCGTCCCACTCGGTCGCGAGCGTTTCGGTGAGCCGGATGATTGCGGCCTTTGCCGCGCCGTAGTGGCTCTCGCCCGGTGCCGCGTGCTGGCCGTTGACCGACGCCATGTTGATGATCGTTCCCCCGTCGCCGCCCTCGTCCTCGCGGAGATACTCCCCGGCGACCTGACAACAGCGGTACGTCCCGCCGAGGTTGAGGTCCGTGACGGCCTCCCAGCCGCCCTCCGAGATGTCCTCGAAGTTCGCGATGAACTCGCCGCCGGCGTTGTTGACGACGACGTCCAGCCCGCCGAGCGCCTCGGCCGCGTCCGCGAAGAACGCCTCCACGTCGTCGCGCTCCCGGACATCACACTCGAAGGCGACGGCGCTCCCGGGCACGTCGGCGTCGTTGATGCCTTCGGCGACGGGACCGACTCGGTCCATCGACCGGGAACAGATGGCGACGTCGGCGCCCGCGGCCGCGAACGTCTCGGCGATCGATTGTCCGATACCCTGTGACGCGCCGGTGACGAGGACCCGCGCGCCATCGACGGAGAAGTCAGGTGCCTGCATGCGAGGTGGCGAACGCGGGCGACACTTCGCTCTGTCGCTCCCGGCTAGCGAAACAGTACCGGCACGACGACGATGAAGACGAGTATCAGGAGCAGCGCGAGCGCGAACACGCCCGCGAGGACGAGCGGGCTCCCGGCCTGTAACACGACGACGCGCACGGCCGACGCGACGAGCGCGGCGACGGCCGTTGCGGCGACCACGGCCCCGGTCGATGGATCGGCAAATTCAGCCACGGCCCCCGTACGCCCCCGGAGCGCCTGAACGTTCCGGACGGCAGCGGCCGTGTCGGGGGCCGCCCGCGAGTTCCGGAAACCATTAGCGGACCCCTGCCGACGGGCGAGTATGCGACGCATCCGCTTCCGTGACCCGGACGGTGACGTCCGGCTCGGCGAACTCACCGACGACCGCATCGACGCGTTCCCGAACCACGGGAGCCGCCTGGCCGGCGCCGAGTCGTTCGACCCGGAGACGGTCGACGTGCTCCCGCCCTGCGAGCCGTCGAAGATCGTCTGTGTTGGCCTCAACTACGCAGACCACGCCGCCGAACAGGGGAAAGAGCTCCCCGACCGTCCGCTGCTGTTCCTGAAAGGACCGAACGCGGTCGCGGCCCACGACGACGAACTCGCGCTCCCGGCCGGGAAGGAGCGGCTCGACTACGAGGCGGAACTCGGCGTCGTCGTCGGCGAGCGCGCGACGAAGGTCGCTGCCGACGAGGCGATGGAGTACGTCGCGGGGTTCACCTGCGTCAACGACGTGTCGAACCGCGACGACCAGAGCGTCGAGCAGAACTGGATCCGCGGGAAGGCGTTCGACGACGGCGCACCCGTCGGCCCGGTGCTCGCGACGCCCGACGAGGTGCCGGCCGACGCGCACGTGCAGTGCCGGGTGAACGGCGACCTCCGGCAGGACTCGACGCGCGATCAGTTCATCTTCTCCGTCCCGGAGCTCCTCGAGGAGATAACCCGCTACCTCACGCTCGAACCCGGCGACGTTGTCTCGACCGGGACCCCCGAAGGGGTCGGCCCGCTTGCGGACGGCGACGAAGTCGAAGTGGAGGTCGAAGGCGTCGGCACGCTCCGCAACACGGTCAGTATTCCGTAGCTGTCGCGCGGCATCCGGGTCGTCGTGGCGGTCGCCGCCGACGGTTCGCCAACGGTCGCACCCCGACCGAACGGGGAGGTACAACGACGAGTGACAACGCATAAATTTAGGCCCACCTAATTCGGTCCCGTGAAGCTGACGCGACGCGACGCGCTCGCGGCGCTCTCGGGGCTCGGTATCGTCGCCGGCGGCGCTGGCGCCGCT
>ENA-ORDC01002500-ORDC01002500.1-marine-metagenome-genome-assembly--contig:-NODE-2500-length-10966-cov-9.792267_pt1 | contig 10966 bp, 10 predicted proteins | sample MGYA00237783_ERZ508515 | MGnify/ENA primary metagenome ERZ508515 (study PRJEB26186, sample SAMN06268792) | marine metagenome | isolation source: Eden Landing Ponds, San Francisco, CA, USA | place...
ACCAGCGGCGTCGCGGTCAACGACGCCGACGAGGAGGAGATTGCTGCTGAGATCGGTAACGGGATCGATGTCCCACCGCGGGACTCCTCGGAGCTTTGAGTTTCACGCTTCGCGAACACACTGCCGACACCGCGGTCGAAGCCACGGCAGCGACGATCGGCGGCGTCTTTGCAGCCGTGGGTGACGGGCTCGCAACAGCGATGTGTGAGGACGTGCCTGCGGGCGGCGAGCGGTTCAGTCTCTCAGTTACCGCCGAATAGGCTCACGCGCCGTTATTCGATTATCTGGATGAACTCATCTACCAGCGGGATGTCCGGAACGTCTTGCCTGTCGACAACGAGGCGACTGTCGGGAGAGAGCCGACGAGTGGGTGATCGACGCCAGTGCTCGGGGAGTCCCACTCTCTGCGATTACCGCCAAGGCTGTCACCTACTCCGAGATGGCGCTCCGAGAGACATCCGCGGGCTGGTACGCGTACGTCGTCTTCGACGTGTGATCGGCATTCGCCGTCTTCGACCTGTGACTGTTCTCCCAGACCTGTCTCGACGACCGAACTGTTCGTTTAAGCAATTCGAGCCCCTACTGCTATCAAATGGTTACTCCTCGTGCTCGGCCGGCGGGTCTGCTCGCGGCGTCCCTGGCGCTGCTGGCAGTCGCCGTACAGCCGGTGGCAGCCCACGCCCGATACGTCACGGACAATCCGCCGGCGGAAGGACTTCAATTCACGATCGACGTGCTCACCGAACCCGCAAACGCCGTGCTGTTCGGTGGGGTCGGACTGCTCGCGACCGCCGGTGTCGGCACGTACCTGTGGGTCCGGCCGACGATCCCCGACTTCGAGGTGCTTCGGTCAGCGCTGGCGGAGTATCTGACGTACGTCCCGTGGATGCTCCGACTGAGCATCGGGCTGCCGCTGGTCGGGGCGGGGTTCATCGGCTACATCTTCAGCCCCTCTGTTCGAACCGCTGACGTTCTCGGGTCGACCGCCCAGGCAGAAGTCCGCCTGCTCATGATCGGCCTGGGCTTTTTCTTGCTGTTCGGACTGGCGACTCGCGTCGTGGCGCTCGTGGGACTGCTCAGCTACGTCGTCTCGCTCGCGTTCTTCCCGCGTGCGATCCTCGCACTGGAGTACGTCCCCGGCTTTCTGGCGATCTTCCTCATCGGGAGTGGGCGGCCGAGTGGCGATCACCTCCTCAGTCGTGTCGCCAGCGCCCCCGGCACCTACTATAGCCGAATCGACCCCGTCCACGCTCGTGCGCGCCAGCTTCAACAGCGACTCGATCCCTATATTGCCTTCGTGCCGGTCGTCCTCCGCGTGGGACTCGGCGTGACGTTCGTTCTGCTCGGTGTCGGCGAGAAACTGCTCAAACCCGGTATCGGGCTGGCCGTCGTCGCGAAATACGATCTCACGTCGATCGTCCCCGTCGATCCCGGCGTCTGGGTCGTCGGCGCTGCACTCGCCGAGATCGCGTTCGGCCTCCTGTTGATCACCGGCCTCCTGACGCGTGCGACTGCCGCCGGCGCGTTCGTCCTGTTCACGCTGACGCTGTTCGGACTGCCGGACGACCCCGTGCTGGCGCACATCACACTCTTCGGACTCGCCTCCGCGGTGTTCACGCTCGGTGCTGGCCCGTTCTCGCTCGACTCGTGGCTCGGCCGCCAGCCGGCGACCCAGCGTGAGACGACGGCGGCAAAGTCACCCGAACGTTCCTCGTCTGCAACATCCAGGGCTGATCGATGACAGCTTAGTCTAGCGTCGAGAGCCCACCGTTCTGTTCGCGCCGGACAACATCTCTGACGAACAGCCGGACCTGTCGGACCAGGTCCTCGTGGTCCTCGTAGTCGTAGACGCGGGCGTCCCAGCGCTCAAGCACGGCGGCGATCATCGCGCTCGTGACACCTTCCTCGTGGATGAAGACGACACGTTCGCGGTGGTCGGTCGAGTCGGGTTCGCGCTGGAAGATCGCTTCCAGCACTGCTCCGGTCTCGATTCCGACGCCGAGATTGTTGCCAACCCTGGGAACGACGTAGACGACAGCGTTGCTCGCCAGCGCAAATTCGATACTCTGAGTGGCAGCGTCCATCTCTTCGAGGGTGATGTCGACATCGATGGCCAGAAAGGCGTTGACGCCCGGATCGGTCCGGAGTGAATCCCGGACATCGAGCAGCAAGTCGAGCGTCGCCTCTTTCCCCTCGACATTCGAGGTCGTCCCGACGAGCGTCCCGAAATCGACTGCTTCAGGCAACGCCTGCAAGTCGACGACGTCTTCTGGTGTGTCGGCCCGTTCGAGTGCTGCCTGAATGTCGAACGCAGCATACGGCCCCATCAGATAAACGAGCAGCCGGTCGTGTGCCAGATCCCCCAGTTCCTCGATGATCCGCTCACGCATGTCTGTGTTCGCTCGTGCCACACATATATAAATAGCGGCTATTTCAGCGTTTACTGAGTCAGCGAACACTTACAGTGGCGCACTTTATATAATTACGTATGGCAGAGAGTGGTGACCGAGCGCAACGACGACCCGGTGGCGGCCGAAATGGATTCCTGCCCGAGCACAGCCTGCTGGAGCTGTCGGACTATCTGGCGATGCAGCGGGCAATCGGCAACGAGACGCGGTTTCGCGTCCTCGCGGTACTCGCCGAGGCAGGTGCGATGACGCCGACTGAGCTTGAGGAGCGGCTGGATATCGCCGACAACACGCTGCATTATCACCTGGACGAGCTGGTCGACGTCGGGCTCGTCGAGAACCGCAAGCGTAGCGAGCCCGACCGCGAGGGGCTGTACTCCTATTATCGGGCGACCAGCCTGGGCGAGGGGATCCTCACTCACGGCGTCCGGGAATTGATCGAAGAAGAGTGGGCGGCGCTGGAGGCGTACAGTAGCGACTGACGGCGATCAGTCGTCGTCAGCGATTCCGACCGCGGGAGCGTCGCTCACGTCGGACCGGGGCGTCGCCGCCCTGAGGTGCAGCAGTTTTCGCACCACGTCACCGGCGAAGACCACAGTACCGAGGATCAACAGGGTGTCGCCGGGCATGCGTGCCCAGAACAGCCACTGGACGAGATCCTGATTGTAGAACGCCAGACTACGCGCGGCGTCGTAGCTCCCGGTGAACGCGGCCTCCAGCTGGAGGAAGCCGACCGGCAGGACCGAGATGAACACCATCGCAGCGAGGCCGACGTTCCACAGCCAGAACGCCCGGCGGAGCCAGATCTCACTCCAGAACTCGGGGTCGACTGCAATCCGGAGCATGTAGATGGCCATCCCCAGCGCCAGGAAGCCGAACGCGCCGAACATCGCGGCGTGGGCGTGGCCCACCGTGAGATAGGTCCCGTGTTCGTAGTAGTTGATCAGCGGGAGATTGATAAAGAATCCCAGGACGCCGGCCCCGACGAAGTTCCACAGGCCCGAGGCGACGATGAACATGAACGGCAGGGTGTAGGGGAAGCTCTCTCCGCTGGTCGCCATCGCACGGTACTCGTTGAACGCTTCGAAGAGGATGATCATCAGCGGCAGGAGTTCGAGCGTCGAGAACACGCTGCCGATGGGAATCCACAGATCGGGCATGCCGATCCACCAGTAGTGATGGGAGACGCCGATGATCCCCGTCGACATGACGAGCAGCGCCTGGAACATCACGGCTTTCTCCGCACTGGATCGTTTCAGGAGGTTCATCGAGACGAGCGTCATCCCGACGACGGCGACGATAAAGAACTCGAAGGCTCCCTCGACCCACATGTGGACGACCCACCAGCGCCAGAACTCCGTGACGGCGATGTTGGTCTGGGGGGTGTACAGCAGACCGGCGATGAACAGCAGCCCGATCGACCCGCCAGCGTAGAGGATCATGTGCGCCAGCCCGTAGCGTGGCTCGCGTTCGAGCAGGGGCTTGAGCGCGCGAGCAGTCAAGACTGCCCAGACCCCGAACCCGAGGAGGATGCCGATCTGCCAGAGCCGGCCGATCTCCAGGTATTCGAGCCCTTCGTTGCCGAGAATCCACCAGAGTGCGCCGTCGATGTACCCCTGTGCACCGAGCCAGACCCCGACGAGCCCGCCGACGGCGACCACGACGAGCGTCCCGAGCAGGGCTTTGACGGCGCTGGCCTGTCGGGAGGGTTCGTAGCGCGTCAGGAGGCCAGGCAGGAACAGTCCTGCGCCGAGCCAGATCGTCGCGATCCAGAGGATTCCGAGGTCGATATGCCAGGTCTTGGCGATTGCGAACGGCAGGGACTGGAGGATGTCGATCCCGAAGATCGACTCGACCCCGAAGAACGCGCCGCGTTCGGTGTAATAGTGCGCCAGGAGGCCGCCGAGGAAGACCTGGCCAACGAACAGAAGGGCGGCGACCGGGACGAACCAGACCGCGGCCCGCTGGCTCGGCAGGAGGTCGATCTCACCCGGTCGCGGAACGTCTATCCCCGTCGAGTCGGGTTCGGGGAGTTCGATCGACCTGTAGGCCCAGACAGCGCCGCCAGCAGCGGCGACCAGCAGCACCATCGCAATCACGCTCCAGATCATCGCCGAGCCGCCGGGGGTGTTGCCCGCGGCGGGCTGGTAGGGCCAGTTGTTGGTGTACGATTGCTCGCCGCCGGGCCGGTCGGCATGGGAGAACCACGCCGTCCACATGGCGAAGTCCGCGAAGCGCCGGGCCTCTTCGGCCGAACCGATCATCCCCTCGGGGACGCCTCGCTCGGCACTCCCCTCGTGGTAGCGCTGGACGTACTCCTCGCGGACCTGCTGGTGGGCGTAGACCTCGGCGGCCGAATACTGGATCGTCCCGCCAGCACCTGGCTGGTCGAGTTCGGATTCGACGCGCTGGTCGACGACGGCTCGCTCGTCGGCTGCGAGCGCCCCGTAGTCGCTATCGTAGCGTTCGCGTGCGTAATAGTCGCGCATGTGCTGGACTTTCAGATCCAGCGCGTCGGCAGTGTAGTCGGGTCCGAAGTACGCCCCGTTACCGAGGATCGACCCGTGGTTCATCAGCCCGTTCTGCTGGAAGACGACTTTCCCCTCGCGAATCTGCTCGCCGGTGACGAGTTGCTCACCGTCTGGACCCGCCATTTCGTTGGGTATCGGTGGTGCTTCCTCGTAGGCAAGCCAGGCACCCGCACCCATGACGAGGAGATTGAGGACGAACACCGTGGCGAGTATCGACGCGAGCGTCTTTCTCGTGACTTTCATCTCGCCCGGTGATTCACGATTTAGGCCCTTCTAAAGGCGACCAAATTCTCGGTGCGTGGCAGGGTGTGGGAAGACGTTCGCCAGGGGCGTTAAGTACCCAACGCAGATTGCAAGAGCGGAGAACATGCGACAGAAGATAACTCCAAGTCCTCACGGTGAGGATAGGAGTAACGGCTGTGTGGCACAGCCATCGGGACACTTATTCGATTCCGAGAGTGGTGTGTTCGCACCGCGAGAACAGGTCGTGTCGTAGACCGGCAAATATCCCACCTGCGGGACGGGAAGCCCCGTCGTTTAGAACGGGGAGGATGTCACCCGCGAGTTCCGTTCCACTGAGCCAGGACGGCCGTCGAGTTCCGTGAGACGTTCGAGTAGACGACGGCGACGCGGTCGGCAGCACGGACGCGCTTGCCGTAGGCGTTCTGTCGACTGGCAGAGATGGCGTCGTTCGCCCCGACCATCGAGGAGTCGTTCATGTTGTTGTTGAGTTCCGCCCAGGTGGCCTGTGCGTCGGGTCCACGGATCAGCAGATCACCGGCACGGATCCTGTCGCCCCCTTTGTGGGTGACTACTAGCTGAGACTGATCACTGAAATAACTGAACGTGAACGCGGCTTCGGGGTGCTCGGTCTGTGGCTCGAAGAACAGGACGCTCGCCCCGATCGCGAAGACGATCACGAACGCGATCGCGACGAGCGTGAGCACGCTCGCCATCTCCGAAACCGCACGGTCGTCTGCGGGCGAGGAGCCACCGACCATCATCTGATCTGTCGTGGGCGAGCACCTTAAGCCGACCGGCCACTCGTTACGACACCGATCGACACTGATATTAGGAATGCGTGTGGTGGATCTGTACGGACGCAAATGGGGGATTGGGGTGAGTGAAACGTCACCGAACGACCGACGAATAGAACGCACGACGCCGGGGACTGATCGCTGGTGGGCGAGCCGCTGCGTCGAGCGCCGAACGGGGGCCAGAACGTGACTGGGACGTTCGCCCCGGAGGAACCACTTGCGCGGGATCCGAGCCGAGGAGACGACGCCGTCGAGCGGCTGCAAGACCGCAGTCGTTCACCGACAGCACGCGTCTTCGCCGCTGGCTCGGTTCTCCGTGAGTCACCGCTCTCGCTCGAAGCCGTTCTGGTCGCGTACGCACGGCGAGCAAACAGACTGGACGTGACGATAGCACCAGCAGTTCGCGACGACCTCGTACAGTTGTGCAGCGCGGCGAGCGAGCAAGAATATGCCGTCAGTCGTTCCCGGGTGCTCGAACGGACGACGCCCTCGACGAAGGCCGAAGCGCTGGCTGCGGCCAGACGGCGGCTCGACGCACCGCCGGACCGCCGAGCGGACCAGCTCGTCGCGTTCGTCAACGACGCCAGAGCGGCCGGGATCGACCTCTCGATGGACGATTTCGACGGGACACCCGGAATGGAAGCAGTCAGTTCGCAGGGCCAATCCCGGAGCAATCACGCACTCGTCGACCAGCACGAACACGAATACGTCGAACCGCCAGTTGCCGAGCGCCCCGCCGAGCCGACGCTACCGACCGTCACCGACGACGGCGTCTACCCGGGGCGAGATGAGGCCGGCCCGAGTCAGGTCGCGGTCGACGGCGGCGAAGAAAAGACAGTGGCTGACGAACCTGACGAGGAGGCGGCCGAGTCGGATCAGGAGGAGACGGCCCGCGCAGGTCAGGACGGCCAGAACACCGCCTCGGGCTCAAACGTAACCGAGGAGAGCGAACAGGATCTGGATCCGACAATCGCGAAAACCGAGGTCACGGGACCGGCCGGGTACAGACTGCCGAGACAGATGGATCACGCCGATCCCACAGCGGCGGAAACCGAGTCTGAGTCGGATCGCGAGACCGACAGTGCAGTGATTCCGACGTACGAGGAGCCAGATACCGGGTCGGACGAGAAGACAGTCGGCTCGACGACGGAGCGGAAATCGGAAGATGCCGCTGGTGGCGAAGAGCCAGAAGATTCGACAGACGAGGAGTCGGGATTCGTTTGGCCGGCGGACAACGACGACGACATCGATCCGGACGTGTCTCCGACGGTCAGAATCAGCGACCACGTCGACGAGGAGTCCAGAGAGGGGCCGGCAGCGCTCGTTACCGAAGAGTGCACAGGAGCCGCTGAAAGAACGCCGTCGGAAATCCACGAGAATATCGATCTCTCCACGCGCGGGGAGACGCCGGTCGTGCGGATCGTCGAACGAAACAGGACCGACGGCGGCCCACCGGATCCACGGGCGCTCACGGCCAGCCTCTCGGCCACCGGAACGTCTGTCACCGACGCACTGGAATCGAGTTAGGCCGCTGGATTTCGTGTGCTACTGTTCGTTCCAGGAGTCCCGCCTGGCGACGGCATGGCGGTAGACAACGGCTCCGAGGCCGAGCACGACCAGCCCGATCAGCAGAAACGCCGTCTGTGCGGCCACGACGTTCGATCCAAGCGCGCCGATCTCGCTGGCGTCAGTACCAAGCAGTGTTCGACCAGCCACGATCGCCAGTGGCGTCACTGCCAGCGTGGTCCCGACAAGCAGGAGACCGATAGCGACGATCACCGTTGGGACCACGAATCGCGAAAGGATGTACCCAGGGACGACCCAGCCGACGAGGAACGCGAGAACGGCCACCGACAGCGAGACAGGTGCGGCTGATTCGACGACGAACATCACGAGCGGCCCCATCGGGACGGTGATCGAGAGGGCGACGAGCAGCCGGACCCACCGGGGCGTCGAGAACGTACCGAGTGGAGTCGCCTCCGGCCCTTCGATGCCGGCGTCTTCGAACATCGCGTCGATCGCGTCCTGAGAGAGCCCACCCTCGTCGTCGAGAAAGTCAAGCCCACAACTGGGACAGCGCCCTTCGTGGCCCGAGATCGGCTCACCACACTGTGGGCAGGTCGCGTCGATTTCCTCCTCGGCCATGCGATGGGATTCGCCCCCGACGACCTTGAGGCTGCGGGAGAAGCAATACCTAAACGCCACGCGGCCGACCAGCCGCTATGCGACTGGAGGACTACTGGGGCATCGGGCCGAAGACCAGCGAGGTACTCACGACAGAGCTGGGCGTCGAGGCTGCCATCGAAGCCATCGAGAGCGGCGACATCAGGACGCTGACCGAAGCCGGACTCAGCCGCGGCCGGGCGACCCGGATCCTTCGGCGTGTCGAGGGCGGCCGCGCGATGGACGTTCTGGCAACGCGTGACACCCGCGAGGTCTACAAAGATCTGCTGGGCGTCGTCGGCCGGTACGCGCTGACTGACCACGCTGCTGACCGGATTCGGTTGCTGACGCCGCTTGCAGATCGAGACGACGTGGCCCAGCGACTCGACAGCGTGATCGAGGCCCGGGATACGTGGCAACGACTCGACGAACCAACTCGTGAGACAGTCCGGGAGGCGTTCGAGCGGTACGACAGTGTCGGCGGCGGCGAGCGCTCGGCTGTCGACGTCGCACGGTCGCTCGGCGACGCTGGCGTCGAATCGGGCGTGTTCGAACCCCTGGCAGCACTCGATGCGGACGATCTGGCGGCGGCCGCCGACGCACTCGCGACGCTCGAACCGGATGGAAGTGTCGCCGACGGGGCCGACGACGAACTCGACCGTCTGCGCGACCACCTCGGGGCTGCCGAGGACCTGGCAGCCAACGCCGAGGCTGTCGTCGAGGCAGTCCGCGAGGAGATCCGGACGCCGGACGCCTTCGAGGAGGGCGTGTTAGATCACGTCGTGACCGAAACCGGCGTCGATGTCGGGTGCGTCCGTGAGGCGATGCCGGGCGAGGCTACCGACGCCCGCGACTTCGTGGGTGCGACGCTGCGCTCGCTGACCGACGACCTCCGGACTGCCGTCGACGAGCGAACTGAAACCGTCGCGAGCAACGCCAGAGAGACTATCGAGGAGTCCCGGGAGACGATCGACGCCGCTGTCGCGGCCGTCGACGACGTCGCGCTGTTGCTCTCGCTGGCCCGGTTCGCGCTCGAATTCGATCTCGTTCGCCCGCAGTTCAGCGAGGACAGCGACGTTCTGGCTGTCCAGGCAGCCCGGAACGTCGTCCTCGAAGCCGCGGACGAAACTGTCCAGCCAGTGACCTACGCGATCGGCGCACACACAATCGACTTCCCGAAGGCCAACGCGCCGCCCAGCGGCGACAGGGTCGCGGTCCTGACTGGTGCGAACAGTGGCGGGAAGACCACACTGCTCGAAACGCTGGCGCAGATCCAGCTCCTCGCCCAGATGGGGCTGCCCGTGCCGGCCGAACAGGCCGAGATCGGGTTCGTCGACGCGATTGTCTTCCACCGCCGGCACGCCAGTTTCAACGCCGGCGTGCTGGAGTCGACGCTCAAAAACGTCGTGCCGCCGCTCTCGGAGAGCGGGCACACTCTGATGCTCGTCGACGAATTCGAGGCGATCACCGAACCCGGCAGCGCCGCCGACCTGCTGCACGGACTGGTGACTCTCACGGTCGACCGCGAGGCGCTTGGCGTGTTCGTCACCCACCTCGCCGACGACCTCGAACCGCTCCCCGATACTGCTCGCGTGGACGGAATCTTCGCCGAGGGACTGACACCGGATCTCGAACTCGAAGTCGACTACCAGCCCCGCTTTGGGACCGTCGGCCGGTCGACGCCGGAGTTCATCGTCTCGCGACTGGTGGCGAATGCCGACGACCGCGAGGAACGTGCGGGCTTCGACACGCTGGCGAAAGCCATCGGGCAGGCGGCCGTCCAGCGGACGCTGTCGGACACGCGGTGGTCGCGAGACTGACCGTCCACCGGGCGTGCATTCACGTCGCTGGAGCCCCTATGACAATTGATGTTCCGCAAGTGTCGCAGACTCGGCTACGCGTGGCTCGTGCTCAACGGGGTCTTTTACGTCCTCGCACCCCGGCTGGCGCTCAAGTTATCGACCAGGATTATGCTGCTCGGCTTCGAGAGCGCGGGCGAACTCGAACCTAAAGACTGGTACGCCACGAGCACCCGGGCGGCCGGGGTCGGGATGATCGCGACCGGAATCGCCGGACTCCTGCTCGAACGCGAACCAGCCGTCGCGGACGAAGCAGATACAGAAGACGAATTGGACGAGCAGATGGAAGACGATGACGACGAGATTACCGTCAAAACGGCTGATTGACCGAATCTAGGGTCGCGTCGCCACTGCAGGAAGCAAACAGCCGGAAAAAGGACGGTCGGTACCATGCCAGATGACCGTCGTTCCGCAGGGGTGCTCGGGGAGTGACCCGTCATCGCAGGCCGCCGCTCATCGACGGCGTCGCGAGCGGCGGTGGTTTCGATCCATACGACTGCGTTCGTACTCCGATTGCAGGAGGTTTGCTCGGAGGGCAAGTGATCGCAACATGTCTATCAGCGGGGGCAAGAGCCCCAGACTCCGTGCGGGAATCGAACCCACTCGCCAGCGAGGCTGGCGTGGTCCACCCGGAGTGATCACACCCTCGTTCACGCGTCCGTCTCGATCCGAACGACGTCCATGACGCCGAAGCCGTCGGCCAGCATCTCGCGGGCAGCCCGGTCTTCGACCGCGGGGACGACCATCTCGACGCCGACGACGGCCGTGACCTGGATGTCGGTCGCGCGCGGCTGGACCTCGGTCACGTCGTAGACATCGAGTCCGTCGACGCCCTCGACAGCGCCGAGGACATCCTCGACGCCGCTGGTGAGGTCCCCGCTCGCGTCGAGGGGGACCCAGAGGGTGACTGTCGCCGTCACGTCTGTCGTTCTGGCTTGCACTGCCATAGGCCGGCGGCCGGAATCGAA
>ENA-ORDC01002501-ORDC01002501.1-marine-metagenome-genome-assembly--contig:-NODE-2501-length-10953-cov-7.751563_pt1 | contig 10953 bp, 9 predicted proteins | sample MGYA00237783_ERZ508515 | MGnify/ENA primary metagenome ERZ508515 (study PRJEB26186, sample SAMN06268792) | marine metagenome | isolation source: Eden Landing Ponds, San Francisco, CA, USA | place...
CCGGGCCGTCGGCGTGCCGACAGTCCCGTTTTCCCTCTGAGCGTTGCACTACTCCGTCTTAAGAAGGTCGGTCTCGACGTGCCGAGTGCGATTGCCGGCCCGCAAGCCGCCAGGAAGGAGTATCAGCCGTTCAAAGCTGTTCGAGAACGGCGTCGGTGAACGCCTCGGTGGACGCGTCGCCACCGAGGTCAGGTGTGCGCGGCCCGTCTTCGAGCACAGTCTCGACGGCGTTGCGGACACGCTGGCCGTCCTCGTCGTAGCCGAAGTACTCGAGCATCATCGCAGCCGAGAGGATCATCGCCGACGGGTTGGCAACACCCTCACCGGCGATATCGGGGGCGGAGCCGTGGACGGGTTCGAACAGCGCGTTGTCGTCGCCGACGTTGGCGCTCGGGAGCATGCCGAGCCCGCCGACGAGCCCCGCTGCGAGGTCGGAGAGGACGTCGCCGGCGAGGTTCGGCGTGACGATCACGTCGTAGTCCTCGGGGTGCAAGACGAGGTGCATCGCCAGCGCGTCGATCAGCGCCTCGTCGTACTCGACGTCCATCTCGTCGGCCACGTCGGCGGCGGTGTCGACGAACAGCCCGTCGGTCTTGCGCATCACGTTGGCCTTGTGGGCGACGGTGATCCGATCTGCGTCGTGTTCGTCGGCGTACTCGAAGCCGTATTCGGCGATCTTTCTGGACGCATCCTCAGTGATGAGTCGCGTCAACGTCGCGACGTCATCAGTGAGATCGGACTCGATACCGGCGTAGACGCCCTGGGTGTTCTCCCGGACGAAGACGAGATCGGTCTCAGGCTTGACAGCGTCGACGCCCGGGTAGGCGCGGGCCGGCCGGACGTTGGCGAAGGCCTCGACGTCCCGGCGCAGCGGGAGGATGATGTCGGCCGCGAGTTCGCCGGCCGCGCCGAACAGCGTCGCGTCGGCCTCGCGAGCCAGTTCACGCGTTTCTTCGGGGAGCGGCGTCCCCTCACGTTCGTAGACGGCGTTGCCCGCGCGTCCCTCGACGAACTCGAAGTCACGATCCAGAGCCTCCAGCACGTCGATGGCCGCGGGGAGCACTTCCTTGCCGATGCCGTCGCCCGGAATGGCGGCGATCTCTTTCGTCATGTCGGTAGGTCCCACAGGCGGGGAAAAGAGGGTATCGATATACCTGAGCGATAGGTCGAAGAGGGCGCGTCGGAACGGGAGGGCGAACGCGTCGACTCTCGGCTATTGAACGTCAGCCAACTCCTCGGCGATTCCCGTATACGACGCCGGAGTAAGTGCTTCGAGTTCGTCCCTGACAGCCGGATCGACGTCGAGATCCGCAAACAGCGCCTCGAAATCGGCCATCGTGACCGTTTCACCGCGCGTGTGTTTCTTGACGCGCTCATAGGCGTCAGTGTAGCCCTCCCGCCGCAGGATGGTCTGGACAGCCTCGCCGATGACGGCAGGCGTCCCCTCGAGGTCCTCGCGCATGACCGCCTCGTTGGGAACGACCTTTCCGAGTCCCCGCTGGAGCTTCTCGTAGCCGATCAGGCAGTGGGCGAGTGCGCCGCCGATGTTGCGCTTGACCGTCGAATCGGAGAGGTCACGCTGGAGTCGGGAGTTGGTAACGTATCCTGCGAGAAAGTCCAGATCGCTGTTGGCCTTCGAGAGGTTTCCCTCGCTGTTCTCGAAGTCGATCGGGTTGACCTTGTGTGGCATCGTCGAGGAGCCGGTCTCCCCGTCGACGGAGCGCTGGCCGAGGTAGCGATCGGAAACGTACAGCCAGGCGTCGAGATCGAGGTCCAGCAGGATCCGATTGGCTCCTTCGAGCGCGTCGAACAGCGCTGCAAGGTCGTCACACGGGTTGACCTGCGTCGTGAGGGGTTCGTGTTCGAGACCGAGCGAGTCGACGAACGACGCTGCGAACGGAGGCCAGTCGACCTCCGGGTAGGCTGCGTGGTGGGCGGCGTAGGTGCCGGACGCGCCGGCGAGTTTGCCCGCGAGATTCTCACTCGCCCGTTCGATCCGACCGAGTGCGCGGCCGAGTCGCGAGGCATAGACGGCCATCTCCTTGCCGAAGGTCGTCGGCGTGGCCGGCTGGCCGTGCGTTCTGGCGAGCATCGGCGTGTCCCGATAGGCGTGGGCGAGTTCGACCAAGGCGTCCCGGACGTCCCGGAGGGAGGGTAACAGGACGTCCTCGACAGCGGGTTTGATCAGCAGCCGGTGGGCCAGGTTGTTGACGTCCTCGCTGGTGAGCGCGAAGTGGAGCCACTGTTCGGCGTCGAGGCCGGCGGGCAGTCGCTCCCGGAGGAAGTACTCGACGGCCTTGACGTCGTGGTTGGTCGCGTCGTACTTCTCGGTGCCTTCGGTCTCGATCTGTTTGACCAGTGCGGCGTCCTCGTCATCGAAGTCCTCGTAGACAGCGCGGAGTGTCGCGCGCTGGTCGTCGCCGATCTCGAGGGGCGTCGCGTCGAGATCGGCGAGCGCGAGCAGATATTCGACTTCGACGCGGACGCGGGCGCGGATCAGTGCCGATTCGCTGGCATAGGGGACCAGCGCGTCGGTGTAGCGGGCGTAGCGGCCATCCAACGGCGAGACCGCTGACAGCGGATCACGGTCGGGCATGGTGAGGGGTCAGTCCAGACGGCGAAAAAACTTGCCGGTCGGTCGGGGGCGACCGACAGGATTTAGGCCGCCGGCCGGAAATCGAAGGGTGCTGGTGGGGTGGCAGAGCGGCCCATTGCGCCTGCCTTGAGAGCAGGTGTCCGAGATAACTCAGTTCCTTCCCGAAATAGAGCGATTTGAACCTTCTACCACCATCTTAGTTCACCCATAGGCATAAAGGAGGTGGTTCGTTGAGACAATACATCCACCAGCAGAGTTGAAAAATTGCGTTCTGAGACTTATGAAAGATCGTGATCTCAGAGGGAATATTCACGATATCAACTCAGCAAGATCATCGATCTATGACTGCATAAATACAGATCTCGTCAGGGGGAGAATCGATAAGGGGGATGTGGTTTAGTTTTGTCTGATTTCAGTCCACTCGCACCCGCACATCTCGCAGGTGTAGTGTTCCTTCGTCACGGCCGGCTCTCGCTTCTCGAAGCGCCACACGTCACTTCATCGCCACAACGCGGGCATGGCTCGGAGACTCGACGTGCAAGTGGCATACTATCACTCACCGCCAGTGGTCGAACTCCTCATGAAGGCCCCGTTCCGTCTTGTCCCCGTCAAGAACGTCGGCACCGTAGCGGAGGAACTCGATAAGGTCGCGAGAGTCCTGGTCCCGCCAGTCTTCACTGACCGCAGTTTGCTCCAGTCTGGCAGCCATGTCACGGCACTCGGTAGCTGTGAGAAACCCAGACTCTCCACGACAGGCTACCATCAACCCCTCTCCTTCAAGTGCGGCAGTAACACGATGGTCCGTCTGATCGGCCCGTCCTTGGGTGAGCAATGCCTCGAATAATTCTGGATGGGGCGGTTCTTCTCGACTGGGGGCGACGGCGTCGTCAGCACCGAGAAGGGCGCGGCGCACGCGGTGGGCGGTACGCGTCTCACCATCAGCGATGAGTTCGGCGACCAATCGAAATACTCGCGCGGTTGGGATTGCATCCTTCTCGGTGTTTTCAGTCTGCTCTCCGTCGGGAGTATCCACGGCGCTTTGGATATTTCCTTTAGATGACACTTCTACCCGGGGGAAGTCCCGGGGTTCGTGGCGGTCTTTCGGGTTCATAGGGTGATTCTTTCGCCCGGCGGTTTGGCCCAGATGGATCTTTAGCCCCTGCACGCCAGCGAACGTCTGGTTACAATATGGGCAGAGACGCGCGTGTTGCTCCGTGTCACGCTCGTCCGGATAGTCCATCTCGACCTTCCGCTCGCCAACTGTCTCCAGGTTCTCCGTCGAGATGTGGTCCGGTACGTCGCCACGCGGGCCATGGCCGTCTCCACTCGTCCGGTTAAGGTGGAGATTGATCCCGCGCGCCAGCGGAGTCGCATCACATCCTTCGACCGGACAGCGTACGGTACGCTCTTCGTTGGAATGATTCGTCATCGGTCGCCCTCCGAACAGCCGTCTCGGTGGGCCATTCTCTCGGGTTTGGCTGGGATGCACTCGGCCCCACACGTCTCGCATCGAACGTAGCGCTCACCGCCGACGTGGGCGGGTTCGTAGTGGTACGTGTAGCGTGGGCCGTCGTCAATCGGATCGTCACTGGCGGGATGTCCGGCGCTTACACCGCCGTCTGCCCGGAGCGTTTCACTCGTAGCGTTCGAAGTCTTGTCAGACACCGATAAGGTGGCGAGACTGTGAAGGGGCGCTGCGATTGTGTGCATCCCCAGCTGTGGATCGACGGCGTCAGTATCGGCCCACGAGGGGATCGTCCACTCACCCGTTGCGAACCGGATGCGGCGTTCGTGTTTGCACAGTTCCCCGTCTTCGAGATTGTATTTCTTGTCGGGACAGCTACAGCGGCCTTCGAGCGCGTCAACACTGTACTCAGAACCGCTTTCGGTCGTCACTGAATACACGTCTCCACCGAGCGGGAGAACTGTCATGCACTCGGTGAGCGCGCGAACGTCACGTTGTTCCAAATCGGTACGATCAGCCGTGACGGAAGATTCACCTTCCGCCGTCGTGTAGGCGTTCATGGCGTTCTGCTACCCAGAAGGCCACTCGCCCGAGTGTTCCAAGCACTCGGGCGTTCTCCGTAACGCAACGCCCAAAGGGCGAGTTGCCTTCTACCATTAACTACGAAGTTACTGGATATAAGTCTTTCCCATTAACTTCGAAGTCATAGGAATTATACTCTGCCCGCACGGACCTGCACATATGGATCGTGAGAGAGACGATAGCGGGCAGTACGCTGAACAGATAACGTCAGAAGACGTATTATCTGTGTTTCAAAATGCGGAATTACCCGTGCTAACTGCTACTGAGGTATCAGAGACGTTGGACTGTTCTCGACCATCGGCGTACAATAAACTCGAAGATTTCGTAGAGCAAGAAGAATTGTACAAAAAGAAGGTCGGAGCAAGGGCCGCCGTCTATATTTTGCTGGATGAGTAGCAGATCTGGCGCTGTGCCACCTATCGTAGCATAAAGAACCTGCCCCCATGCATGGTAGTAATACCGGGCTATGGGGTTATTACACCAAAACCACCCCCTCCCCTTCAATATTTAGTAACCCGGACCACGTGACAGAGTCGTCTGTGTCAGATTTTGAGGGAATTAATTCTCGAACAGAAAATTACAGCTTTCACACGTATCACAATCGAAAGTGTTTATGCCGCAGAGACACTTATGTATAGTAGAGGCAGTTTCTCGGAGCGCAGACAATTTCTCCTTCGAGAGCTTCGTATCTTCATACGAGTGACACCGACATTCGCTCAGGTATGGGTATGACCTGCTTCGTTTAACGTACCAGTGAATTCTAAGATTCAATCCAATGATATCGACGCACAGAACATCAACTGGGAGTCCGTTTTCAATCTCGCAATTAATCGGTCACTAAAATTCGAATCAGGTGACGCACTAAGACATGGGAATCTCGTGGCTGCTTTGAAAACTGCCGGCAAAGCGAGTAACAATGCTACTGCTGGGAAAGCCATCCGACAAGCTGTCATGGATGATGAGATCCAGGAGATAGAAAATGGGTACAAAATCGTCCGTGATGGTCCCGGTACAGGTGATATTCGACAATCACTCAAGAGGAAACTTCAGGAGATAATGAAGAATGAAGGGAGCGGCGTAATCCAATCACCCACATCGTCGGGAAAGACATACACGCCAAGCACCAGGCGCTGGCGACTTCATTCTGACATTACTGGTGATCAGCCCGTCATTTTGTTTTCAGGGACTACTGACGCCAGAGATGAAGCGGTGAAAAAGAGCCGAGATTCGTGGGTTTCGTCTGAGGTTCTCAAAGGCCGCACCGATGCTTGTCCACTCGCGCGAGGCGATTATGACTCAGATAACGAGTTAGGAAATACCGCTATAAGGTCGCCGGATAGAACAGAACCTTCAGAATGGTTTGATAAGATGTGTGATGATCGCGGGTTGCCTGTTTCAGTTGCACACGGTGAATTTGAACGCGCCTATGAAGGTGAACTTCCTTGTTGCGAGGACAATGATTGTCCTTCCTCAACGCAATGGACGGATATTCCAAGAAATGATAGGAAAGATCATGATTATGATATACTTCATGCAACTCACCCTTTCGCGCAGGTGCCGCAACTCATTGATGGCTGCAATCTGATTCTTGACGAACGGCCTGACTTCACATTGAATATGACAACTGATGGATTACGGAAGAAAATCAAGAGATATTTCACTGAGATTGACGCACAGATTCAAACTTGGGAAGATTTGGTAGTGAACATCGTCCAAGGGACAGGAGACATAGATCTGGACCAATTACGTGAGGAACTGGAAGTGCCAGATACTGACTGGTTCCGGTATAATCGTGAGGCCCATGCTTTGACGCCGGGTATCGTTGAAGCGATCATCCACGCAGAGGAACGAAATCACGATCGCTGGGTGGGTGAAACGCGCTATACCTTTCCTACTCTCATCCCAAATTACGATGGACCAGAACACGAGGTGATTCTTCGGATTGTGTTTGACAGCGAGTATCATGTCCGTCTCCTACAAGCGATACCGGACTTTACCGAAGCCCGGAGTGTCATCGGTCTCGACGCACATCCGACCATGCCAAAGTGGAAGGCCAACACGCTCTCATCAATCGAGAAAAACCAAATTATCAATAGTGACGACAATCACAAGTGGCGTCGAAATCAGCGAAATCTAACCATTGTACAGGTAGGAGACAACAAGAACACATGGACAAAGAAAGATTTCAGTGACCCGAAGGTGCGTATCCTCTGCGACGAACTTCGACATAAGTACGAAAATGGATTTAGAACGGGGATTACGGCGAAGAGGTTCACAAAAGATCTCCAGCAGCACTTGACCAATGCCGGAGTAGATTCACCCGATACGCTTTATTTTGGCAACGAGAAATCTGTTGAAGACTTCGACTCGGAGCAGGCCGGACTGGTAGCAGGTTGCATCAGTCCAAGTAGTGACCATATCAAGGATTGGATCGCGCTCCTCGACAAAGACGCGAAGCCAAAGCGTGATGTAGAAGATTCCTATCAGGGACAGAAGTGGGTTGGAGAAGACGCTGACGTTGCGGAGGAACTTCTCGCTGATATTCGTGAGAATGGGGTTCTGCAAGCGTGTGGACGATATGCTCGATCGCCACAACAGCCGGACGACGGCGCAATTGTGTACGTCCTGACGAACGTTCTTCCTGACGAGTACGCTGACAAGCAAGTGGATGACGTGAGCGTGTTCGGCAAGAAAGAAATGCAAATTCTCGACTACGTCTTGTCGCATGATGGCGTGACACCAAACAGAATCGACCAGGAAACCGATGCCAGCAGGAAACACGTCCACGACACACTCAACAAGTGTCGTGACTACTCATGGTTGCACGTAGATGAAAATGCAGGTGAATACAATGCTGATGTGTTCTATGCTGATCGCCGACCAGACGGACTGGTGGAAGTGTAGAAGAACAAATGTGTGAACTCTGCTCTACTAAATATTATATACCTGCCAGTTCACACCTTACCGTTTCGCAGCGATAAGGTGGGGTGTGGAGGTTGTCTGCGGTACGGGTATTACCCTGCTTGAAACTACCCATCTGATCTCGCTGTTCACTTGCACCACCTTATCGCTGTAATCCCCGTCATTCTAAAATTTATCAAATTAGTCGGGTGAACGTCTACGCGCTGGCTGTCCTGATAGCGACCTTATCGAGTCTATTCCTGCTTTGTCATGCGTGTACTAAACTTCTCTCAGTTTAGAACACATCGAGGTAATCCTCAACGACTTCACGCTCGTCGTTAGTCAGGTCAAATAGATCATAGACGGCGTCATCAATATCGGCTTCGAGGTCTTCGATGTCAGTCTGTCGTACTTCGTCACGATCGGCTTCGAGCCGGTCAAGCAGTTCGATCACACTGTCATCGGAACAAGAGAATAAGGTAGCTATCTCCACGCCGCTCATGAGGTTCCACGTGTTCACGAGGGCTTGAACGCACTCAGTGCGTACCTCGACGAAACCCCAGCTCGGCGCAAGACAAATGTTCACAGCCACTATGCGACGAAGTACTCAAATGCGCCTCCGTTGCCGCGCTCAAAATACACCAAAGCATCACGCAATACGACAAAAATATTATTATACCCTGTCAGAAAAAGATTCTTGAACTAATGATGAATAACTCAGAATATTCTGTCATTCGATTGAGTATTATTGGACTGATGTTCTTGCTATTGGTCGCAACCGGGGCAGTTAGTGGATCTGTTGTCGAAACGACTGACACTCTTGATTACGGTATGACGGTCAACGAGACGTTAGGACCAGAAGATGCTTACAATGATCGCTTTGGCCAACACGAGACATACACATTCTCAGGCTCAAAAGGTGATGTGATCACTGCGGAACTACGCCAGTTTGTAGATGAGACTGAAGAGGAAGATCAAATGATATTGGAATTGATTGACCCAGATGGGAATGTGATTGAATCTACTGATCACCTTCAAGGCCCTATGAGCCTTGATGATGAACTTCCGGTGACTGGCACTTACAAAATCGTCGTCACAAGTTTTTATAGTCACAGCACCTTTGATTATCGGCTTTCGCTAAATGCGGAAGGCACTCCGACTGCTGCCTTCGACTATTCTCCCTCGTCACCGCAGGTCGGTGAGTCAGTGTCGTTCGATGGATCAAAGTCTACTGATTCCGACGGTTCTCTCCAATCGTATGCATGGGACATTGACAACGATGGGCAGTACGACGATGCGACGGGTGTGACAACGACAATAACATTTGCGGAAGCAGGCTCACACACGGTCGAACTGCGTGTTACGGATAGCCACGGCGCGACAGATACAGTCACCAGAACAATCTCTGTTGAGGCGTCCAATAGTGAGCCGAGTGCTGAATTTAATTACTCTCCCTCGTCACCACAGGTCGGTGAGTCGGTAACTTTTGATGGATCGGCATCTACCGATTCCGACGGAAGCGTCGTGAGCTATCAGTGGGATTTCGGTGGTGACGGAACCGTGGATATGATCAGTGTGATGCCCCAGTATACGTTCACCGAGGCAGGCGAGTACACGGTGACGCTGACAGTGGCCGACGATGATGGGGCGACTGATACTGTGACGCGAACGATTACGGTTACCTCGGGCGATAAAGATGTCGCGTGGTACGACCCCTACGTTGACGAGCATGGGGCGGTCAGCGACGCTGGACTCAACACTGCTGTGGGGAATTATCTGGCGGAGGAGCTTAGTGACTCAGATCTCAATACGATTATCCGGTCGTATCTGTCCGGGACGCCGATTGAGGACCTGTGATATTAAATTAATGGGACATTTCCCAACGGTCGCTGGCTGAAACGGTCGCAGGTTCGGTTTTCCGAAAGTTGTCGAAGGTTTCGCAGGATTTGATTAACCTATATGTCTCTTTTCACGATTGGCGGAACCTTGTCGTAATTGTCTACAATATGGTGGGCCATATTCACTCTATCCGCAGTCACCTCCTTCGGCTGACCAGCGTTCAACGCTTCGGTAACGGTCCAATCAGAGCGTAGAACTATCCCATTCGGTCAAGCGCGTCTCTCCGGTCCTCAACCGGGGCTTGGTCATACTTCATGGTTGTCTCCTCCCGCCGGTGCCTCAGTTGCGATTGAGCAGCGGCAAGCCCCTCCTCACGGGCCATGTAGGTCCCAGTAGAGTGACGGATAGCATACCACGAGAAGTCGCGCTCAATACCTGCGATCTCTCGGAGATTGTCCAGCAGAACTCGAAGTGATTTCCCAGAATAGGGATTGCCGTGACGGGTGAGCCACAACTGATCAGTGTCATCGTACTTGTCGTACATCTCGCGCTCTTTAAGCCAGCGAGCAAGGTATTCTGTCGTTTCTTTTGTCAGGCTGACAGTCCAATTATCCTCGTTCTTTGAGGAATCCTTCTCTGGGATTCGAAGGGCAGCGTTCTCAACGTCAACCCAATAGGTCTTTGCTCGTCCGACCTCCACAGGACGAAGACCTGCATCGAGTGATGCATTGACGATGCTGACATATTTGAAACCGTTCGCTCGGTCCCAGTCTTCTCTACTTACGTCATTCATCGGCTTTCCAAATCTCCGCGCAAGATGTCTTTTCCATTCCCGTCGCTTATCCGGGTCCAACCCGGCGTAGGCTGGGACACTCCCGTATTCGAGAACTGCTTCGCGTATGGCCTTCCGTTCGTCTTCAGAGACAAAATTTTGAGGCTGAGATATTCCTGACGAGGATGGAACCGTAACTTCAGGGTCCCACTCATCACCCATGAATCGAAAATTGGCTTTCAACGCCAGCTTGGTGTTGTGCAAATAGCTCGATGAATATTCTTGGTCACTGAGAATTAAACTCCGCAAGTACTCGTCTGCCTGTTCATGTGTGAGATCGAGGGTAAAGTGGTCTTCTTCATCCCAGACGTAGCGATGAAATTGGTCACTGACGTTCGCGTACGTGTAGTACGTATCTTTGGCGTACCCTTCCAGTTTCTCAGGGTCTTTCCCTTGTTTAGCGAGCCATTTGACAAACTTCTCACGGTGACCTCGGTAGGCCACTCGTTGGCGAGAATTGAGGTAATCCTCGGTCGGCTCGTAGATGAGAACGATACCTTCAACTTTCTCCCTCTCATTCATAGTAACACGCCCTAAGTCGTGCGGTCTCAGTCGTTTCGGGCCGATTCAATCGAGGTGTGTTGGAACTACGTCGAATCATGGTTTGCCGTTCCGAAGGCTCACAACCGCATGACGACAACGGGGCGAACCGAGATTGCTCGGTGGGGTGGCAGAGCGGCCCATTGCGCCGGTCTTGAAAACCGGTGGCGCAAGCCTCCTGGGTTCAAATCCCAGCCC
>ENA-ORDC01002502-ORDC01002502.1-marine-metagenome-genome-assembly--contig:-NODE-2502-length-10952-cov-6.143632_pt1 | contig 10952 bp, 8 predicted proteins | sample MGYA00237783_ERZ508515 | MGnify/ENA primary metagenome ERZ508515 (study PRJEB26186, sample SAMN06268792) | marine metagenome | isolation source: Eden Landing Ponds, San Francisco, CA, USA | place...
AACGCACGCCACGTCTTGGTCGGAATCCGCTCAAACCACGTGCGAAGCACCGTGTAGTGTGGAAGTCTGGTGAGTCCAATTTCTTCAAGAACGCCGGGCATTTCGCTGAGTAAATCCACCGCAACGCGGTAGGATTTGCCCAGTTCGATGCGGAGTGCATGCACGGTGAGCATCGCCCACTCAGCGAACCCGCCTCCCCCTTCGGGGTCGGAGGGTTCGTCCGAATTAGCGACAGCTGATTTAGCCTTAGCCACCGTAACACGCGTGAAGAGACGGATTTCGGATCTCACATCGATCTGTCTCTTCGCTTTCTACCCAGATAACGGAGTCGTCGGCTTCACGTCTAGCGAAACTACAGAGCCCAAATATTAGTATTTATTTCAGTAACAGTCTTAGATATGATTAGTCTTACAACAAAAACTAATTATACACCTACCAGTCACTTTGACTCAAGGGCCGGTAGCTCAGTCAGGCAGAGCGTCTGGCTTTTAACCAGACGGCCGCGGGTTCAATTCCCGTCCGGCCCGTCACTTCATCGGAACACGCCTGTTGCACTCACCTATCAGTTCCGTCAACGGTGACCGTTAATGAATTTAGAATACCACGATAACAACTTGTGAGGTTGACGTTGTATATTCGGCCCACATATAACACGAAATTCGGCCACCTGCGCGCGGATCAACGTGTGGGGCCTCCGTACGGAGGGATCTAATCTAGAAAGGGCATTGACCAAGGGGTTGACGGGCTAGGTTCGCCGCAGGGGTCGGGACCTCATGGAGAAGCGGGCTGACTGGTAAGCGTCGGCGGGGCTCCGATGGAGTCGCCGACAGCTTTGTCAGATGGGACATATCTGGACCATTTTTGCTACCAATAACACCATTCCTGTGACAAACATCTAGTCAGTTACAAAAAGAGCTATATTGAAAGAATAACTACATCTATTTATGCCATATTCGACTGGTCCTGATGGGCGGATTGATTATGGGGGGAACAAGGTGTTTGAACCAATTGAAGATATTGAATCTGAAGGGAGGTTCCTCACAGAGGCCTCCAGTCGAGTTGAACAACTAAAAAAGCAGAATCACTGGGCTCCTCTGACTAACATTAACCATCATATTTACCAAGCGACGGTTGAGTATTTTGACGACATCGGATCGAAGTACACGCTTCTCCCACTTACAACGCGACTCATCTCGTCACCGGGTGCAGTCTTTGGGTCGGAAACGCTCGATTACACGGAGGACACGTCACCGATCACACTCGAGTGGTTTGACACTGAGAAGACTGCCTTTCTCTCGGAGTCCTCGCAGGTGTATCTGGAACTCGCACTTTTGCAGGGAGAAACAGACCAAGTTCATTCCATCTACAACTCATTCCGAAAAGAGGCAGCGGACAACACACATCTCTCTGAGTTCCACCATATTGAGTACGAAGGAACCGTGGACAAGGCTCAAAACGAGGAGATAGTTGAGGGACTCATTGTTGCAATCCTTGACCGATTGCTGAAGCGGGGGCGGTCGGATTTAGAGCAATTCCTTGAGACGGATGACATCACAGCGTTAGAGAAACTCAGGGACGACCCGATCCGCGAAGTGACGTTCGAAGAGGCGCTGCAGTTGCTTTATCAGGACACTGGTGACGAAAAATACGAGGAATTCACTGAGGAACATTTCGGTGATTGGGAAGAAGTCCGGCTGACCGAGCTCTTAGATGATAAGATAGTGAAGGTAGAGAATTACCCTCTGTTAGAAGTTCCATTCTATCATGCGGAAGCAGCGACAGAAGGCCCCGAAGGCACGCGATTGGCAAAAAACTCGGATTATATATGGCCACATTACCGCGAGACAGTTGGAACGGGTGAACGAGTTGCTGAGATTGAGGCTGTAGAGGAAAAAGCAGATTTGTTTAATCTCCCCCGTGAGGATTACGCACCGTACCTCAGAGCCCGGGCATATGACGGCTACAAACGCACATCTGGGTTTGGTATGGGATGGGAGCGACTCGTCCAAGGAATCCTGCAAATGCCTAGCATCATCTCAGTTGCTCACTTTCCTAGAACGCATACGACGCTCCAACCGTAGCCGTATCGGCCGCTTGCCGCATGACCCGAGAGGCTACTTCACTGGACGCGAATCGAATAATTCCGGTTCAAACTGGGCCGGTTTCCGATAGGTCATGACTGAGTGTCGGAGGTGTTGGAGATTTTCCCGAAACAGAAGAAGATAAGACCGGTATCGCTCAGCGAGAGCATCCTGTTGGCCTGATGGAAATTCCGAGAGGTCGCTCCGGTCCAGGACCGTTTCGACATACACTTCAACATCAGCCTTCGAGACAAACTCAAATTCAAAGTCGGTGATGCGGTGTTGGCGGAGCCCTGTGCTGTCAAATAGGTTTAACCAGTCGGTCTTGGATGTCTGGTCGATCTCCATGCCGATAGCATCACTGATTGACGCGAGCAACTCCTTGTCGGGTTCTCGGTGATAGTACATTGGGATAGCAACGAAGAATCCACCTGGCTTGAGTACACGGGCACACTCAGCAACCGCGGCAGTCTTATCGTTAACATACGATGTAACATTTCCAATGCACACGATGTCGAACGTCCCATCCTTATAAGGGAGGTCAGTGACATCTGCTCGGTTGAAATTAATGGAGTCCGAAACTCCCATCCGGTCTGCACGTTGGACAGCTGTGGACAGACTATCTCCATTAATGTCAATTGCATCAATATTACATTTGTATAGATTGGCCAGTTCAATTGCGGTATAGCCCGTACTGGTCCCCACTTCAAGAATAGAATCATAGCGATCCAAAGCGGTGTCACGCGCGAATTGAAGAATAGAATCAAGGCCGCCCGGTGGACGGTTCGTTTCCTCAACCAAACCGATCAAATCCATGTAATTCAATCCCGCGAGGAACTCGTCTACCTCTTCAGTCATTTTTCATCTGAATCCTCTTTCCACCATGTTTGCAACTCGGTCCAACCGGACCGTCTGTCCCCACGTGGACAGTGTCGATAGTCATGATTCAAATCAACAGCTAGTCCCTCCTAATGGTTTCCATGCCGATGGTTTGACGGCCAGCAAAAATCAAGCGCGCACAAATGAAACAGCATCGAAGTATTTTTTATCCCCAATCAACCATTCATACTCGGGCCGATAACTCAGCGGTAGAGTGGCTGGCTCTTGACCAGTTTGTCGAGGGTTCAAATCCCTCTCGGCCCGTGTTTAGTTTTCCGAGGCGTACATCGGGAATGGTAGGACTTGTTTGATTGAACTCGATCCGGTCAGGAGCATCACGAGTCGGTCCATCCCGATTCCAACACCGCCGGTCGGTGGCATCCCGAATGCGAGCGTTTCGATGAAGTCTTCGTCCATGCGATGAGCCTCTGCATCCCCACTACGATACTTTTCGAGCTGTTGAGCGAACCGCTGTCCCTGTTCGATCGGGTCGTTGAGTTCCGTGAATGCGTTCGCGACTTCGATGCCAGAGACGACCAGTTCGAACCGTTCGGCAACCTCCGGGTTCTCTGGTTCACTTTTGCAGAGTGGACTCTCCCCCTTTGGGAACGCGGTCACGAATGTCGGACCGACGATCCGGTCTTCGACTAGCTCCTCATACAACTCCATAATTGCGGCGCCACGGGAATAGCCGTCAGTGAATTCAGCGCCGTGATCGAGTGCAACTTCACGCAGTTGCTCGTCGGAGAGGGCGTCCACGTCGATTTCAGTGTATTCTTTAATCGAATCGACCATCCTGAGACGCCGCCAAGGTGTTGAGAAGTCGATTGTCTCATCATCGAACTTAACTTTCAAGTCTTCATGTCCTAGTTCCGTCAAAAGATGTGTCACCAAGTCTTCAGTGAGGTCCATCATCGTCTCATAATCTGCGTATGCTTGGTACAGTTCAAGCATGGTGAACTCTGGGTGGTGGGTAGTGTCAATATCTTCGTTTCTGAAGGTTTTCCCAATTTCGAAAATATTCTCGTAGCCACCAACCAGCAGCCGTTTTAGATGCAACTCCATGGCAATCCGGAGGAACATGTCCTCATCGATAGCGGTCGCATACGTCTCGAACGGGGTCGCGCTCCCGCCTCCATAGATGTTCTGTAGTATCGGTGTATCCACTTCGATAAACTCGCGCCCTTCGAGAAAGTCACGCGTCTCTGAGAGAATCAAAAACCGATCATCAAGCCGATCCCTGAGGTCATCGCTCCGAATTGCTACGCCGCGCTGGCGGATGAGGTTTTTTTGATTGAACCCCTCATACGACGGGGGATGACGCAGTGCTTTTGTGACGACCGATAGGTCACTCACATTGAGGGAGAGTTCCCCCCGTTTCGTGCGCATCGGGGTTCCCTTCGCCTGCACGTAGTCGGACTCATCGATCTGTTTCAATATTTCATAATCCTCGATTTCGCCCTCTTGAAGAAATAACTGGACATTCTCGGTGTCGTCAAAGATATCAACGAACGTGATTCCGCCAATGTCGTTGAACCGCTCAACGCGGCCCACGAGAACAAACTCCTCATCAATGGACTGGAGTTCCTCACGGTCCACGTCAGCAAACCTACTGACGAAATCTGAAAGGGGACTGGTCCGCTCGGCTCTAGGCGGATACGGGTCATGGCCTTCCGAGCGGAGGGTCTTGAGTTTCTCCATGCGGTCCTCAGCAAAGTATTCGTCCGGACTGAAATCAGCCATACACACCGTTATCATTCTCGTTCGCATAAAGCCACTCACTTCGAGTAGGGGCAAGTGAGTGTACAGATCACAAGGATAAGCGACAGTCATTTACAGATGCCATCAAATAGCAAGCCCATGACAGGCCGGGTGATAATCAACGCGGCATACCCGTTCGTCCCGTACGAGTTATCGACAGCTCATCTTGCGAGCACATACTTACCCGCGGACATACAAAGCCGGTTTCTTGAACGGTTCGGGTATGACACGTCGCTGGTTTCAGCGACTGACGTACAAGGGTTTCAGGCACAGTGGCGAATCGCCACTTCAGATCGCGACTCCGAAGTCCTGCTTCAGGAGTATCATCAAGGATATCGGAACTTGTTCGAGTCATTCAACATCTCCTTTGATCGGTATCTCCGCACAGATGCCCCAGATGTTCGTGAGGCCGCAGTCGATGCCTTCCAAGGACTCGTCGACTCTGACCTGGTCTTTGAGGCCGATAGGACGGTATTTAGGTGTGAAGACTGCGAGACATACCTTCCGGCTCGGTATCGGGTGGAAACGGCGGATGGTATCCGATGTGAACGGTGTGACAGCATTGACGTGCGGACGGAGTCACGACCTCATCTTTTCATCAACCTCCCCAAAACCAACTGTTTCCGACCGGTCGTGAAAAATCAGCATTGGAAAGAGGTTCAAGAACAGCTACAGGCGGAGTCTGCAGACCTCGAACCGTGGAATATCACCCGCGACGATTACCTCGGGTTCGATATACCGGATCGCGAGATTAATCAGAGCCTATATCTCTGGTTTAGCTCGCTCGTCACAGATTTTGTGCTTGCTGGATCTGAAGGACGAGTAGCAATCCTCAACGGAGAACCAGTCAAGTACTGCCATCACATCGGGAAGAACATTACCTACTTCCAAGGAATCGTCTCGCCCGTCGTACTAAAAAAGGGACTTGGTGTGCCAGATTTCAGTTCCGACGGACTGGACATACAACTAGCTGCCCGTGGGTTCGCAGATATCGATCATCCGGATCTGCCAACAATCGAGACGATTCTTGACGCGGACGCAGTGGATTATTTCCGATTCTACGCAATGACGAAGGTTGCCGACAGCAAGCGGGACTTCACTCTCTCCGTCGACGGAATGCAGGAGTTCGTGAACACGACGGTTGTCGGAAGGATAGGTTCCTTTTTTACTCGATCTATCTCGTTGCTGGGTTCACTCAATGTCAACCGTGTTCCAAGCATAGATCCCGGGTTTAATCGGTTTGAGACATTAATTGCCGATCTTGAAGCGTCGCTGCTGAAACTACGTTCCGCCGAAGCTGTCGATCTCGTCCAAACGTACTTCGACAAGGCTCATTCAGCAATCGATGACAAAGAACTTTGGAACGACCCTAATCAGACGGATGTTGCATACCTCTGTTGGCTCGTATCACACGGGCTCGTACTACTAGAGCCGATTATGCCTGAAAAAGCAAGCAGTTTCGATATCTTCCCAAAATCGCGACTCAAAAGTATCGCCGCAGCAAAAATGATCGGAGGCGATCCCATTGATACGGATATCCAGCGCTGGGAGTACTTTGATCCCAGCTGAGTGGTCACCTAATTAGTTGAATCCTCTGCGACGGGTTGCGATACATCCGCTTCAATCCGAAACTGTTCCGAACCAGCATCAAGCGTGGCCTCCGCGCCCATCGGGACGGTAATCATCGGGTCAGTGTGCCCGTAATCAACGCCATAGACAACGGGAATATCGTATGGAGCAGTAACATCGGTAAGCACCGAACAGAGCCGATTAACAGCCGCACTATTGGGAGCAGCATAGCGTCCAAAAGCGAGGCCGGAGATGTCCTGTAAAATCCCCGCCTGTCGGAGGGTCCAAAGTAATTTTTCGACTTGGTGGACCGAAGATATCTCCGCGTTCTCTTCTAGTAATAGTATTTCTCCATCAATATCGGGGACATATTGATCTGGGGTGGTGACTAATGTCGAAAGATTTGCCGCAATAAGTGGGCCGGTCCCTGCTCCGGGTGTAAGCCACTCGTATCCGGGATTGTGGCGGCGGGCCCGAGGACGATCCAGATCCGCTTTCTCACTCCAGTCGAGGAACTCGTCAGTCCACGTTTCCGCGGGTTCTATCGGACCAACGGCGTTCCCCAACAATGCGTCGCATAGGCTATCCATCGTGTACTCAAAGGGCTCAGGAAACTCTCCTAGCTCCGCTAGCCCGGTCGGACCAGAAAAGGTGACGAGGTCAGCACGTTCGTATAATGCGAGTTGAAGTGATGTCACATCCGAGTAGCCGACGAGAGCGGTTGGATTCCTCCGGAACTCGTCGAAATCGAGGTGCGATAGTAGCATGTTTGACCGATATCCACCAATGGTTGCAATGATAACATCGACTCTGTCGTCACGAAAGGCCTTGGAAAGATCCCGAGCTCGAGCCTTCGCCTCGGCTTCACCGACGTCTCGCTGTCCGCAAGTCGTCGGATACTCGATGACATCAAACCCTGAATCTTCTATAGTTTCACGTGCACGCTGATACCTATGCCCAATTTCCGACTTAAACCCGCTGCTGGGAGACATAAATGCGACCATCGATCCTTGTCGGACGGTTGGAAGGTGCACAGCTTCATTTTCAAAGACCACGGTAATACGCTCTCCGGACGAAGTAAAATCCCCCTGTGATTTATGTATCTAATCGACAACTAAAGTCTATGAACAGGGACTTCACGCTCTCCGATCGCGAGGTCGCAGACTACTTCGACTCGGGATTTGTTGGCCCGTATACGCTCAGAGAGGACATGACTGACATTCGGGCTCACGTTGTGGAGTTACTCGCATCTGAGGGGCCGTACGGGCGGGCTGAACTTGATCCAATGATACTTGACGGCCACCCAGACGGTGCTCAATCACTCGACCGGCATCTAGACTGTCGGCTGATCGCCAACCTCTGTACGGATAACCGGATTACAGACCGATTGGCCACCCTCTATGGCGACGACCTTCTACTGTTGTACTCGCAGTTCATGAACAAAAGGCCCAGCGGAGACGAAGTCGGATGGCACCAAGACAAGGGTTTCTTTGGGTTGCACCCACCGATTACGCCGAACGTGTGGGTCGCAATAGACGAGGCGACGGAACGAAACGGTTGTCTGCAACTTGTCCCCGGATCCAACAAGTGGGATATTGACCACATCCGAACCGCTAGAGAAGACAATGTATTTGAATATGAGGCCGACCCTGAGTTCGTCGAAGATAACATCTCTCAAGGCGATATTACTACCATGGAACTGGAGGCTGGCGAGTTCGTTATTTTCTCTGAGTCCACGCTACACCGGTCGCTGCCAAATCAGACACATAACCGCCGTCTCGGGCTGAGTGTCCGGGCGACGCTGCCGTACGCCCGGTTCCCCGAGAACCCGATACGAGGGAGCCCAAAGCTCGCATCGCTATGTGGAGATAATCTGCCACAAGTCCACCGAACAGAGGCACTTCCTCAGGAGTGTCGTCACTGAATGTCGCCGTCAGATACCCGTGGTTCAGCGTATACACGTATCGAGTTGTTCTTAAACCCGGTCGACTGCGTTGACCGCTAATCTGAATCCACAGAACAGGTTGCCATTATTCACTGAAATAATTGTTTGTACTGGTCCTTTTCGGGCTCCACAATGAATATATTGCCAAGACGAAGACTTCACGCGCCTTTTCCATAGACTGAGGCACATTTTATATCGACTAGATGGACTGCCTCTTTCTGACAGTGACTAGTTTCGATAGCCAGAAAGTCCTGTCCACAGCCGGTTGGTCAGATGGGACGTGGAGGGATTTTTGCGGTACGGGTTGTCCACCAGAACACCGCCCGCTACCAATCCGCCGCCCTTTTGCTCCCAGCCCAATAACTTCTACCAAGCGATGGCCCGCTATCACATTGAGACGTACGGGTGCACCTCTAACAGGGGTGAGACCCAGCAGATAGAGCAGGGGCTCCGTGAGGGCGGTCATTACCCGGCCGACGGTCCCAAGTCGGCCGATGTGGCCATCCTCAACACCTGCACAGTACTGGAAAAGACCGAGCGCAACATGCTCAGCCGGGCCAAGGAGCTGGACGCCGAGACACCCGCAGACCTTGTCGTGACGGGCTGTATGGCGCTGGCACAGGGCGAACAGTTCCATGAGGCCGGCCTCGACGCCGAAGTGCTCCACTGGGACGACGTTCCCCAGTACGTACTCAATGGCGAGTGTCCGACCGTCACGCCGGATACAGAGACGGTCGTAAACGGTGTGGTTGGCATCCTCCCTATCGCCCGCGGATGTATGTCGGACTGCTCGTACTGCATCACGAAGCAGGCGACCGGCCGAATTGACTCCCCATCGATTGAGGAGAACGTCGAGAAGGCACGGGCGCTGGTTCACGCTGGCGCGAAGGAGCTCCGGATTACCGGCCAAGACACCGGTGTCTACGGCTGGGACACTAATCATGGCGAGACTCTGCTGCCCAAACTTCTCAAGAGAATCTGTAACGAGATCGACGGTGACTTTCGGGTACGTGTTGGGATGGCCAACCCCAAGGGACTGCACGGCGTGCGTGAGGAACTAGCGCAGGTATTCGCCGAACAAAACGAACTTTACAATTTCATCCACGCGCCGGTCCAGTCAGGCTCCGACGACGTACTTGCTGACATGCGCAGACAGCACACAGTCGATGAGTATCTCGAAGTGGTCGAGACGTTTGAAGACGCCCTAGACTACTGGACGCTCTCGACGGACTTCATCGTCGGCTTCCCGACCGAGGAGCCGGCGGACCACGATCAGTCGATGGAACTTCTCCGAGAGACGCAACCCGAGAAAATCAACGTCACGCGCTTCTCAAAGCGCCCCGGGACGGATGCCGCTGACATGAGAGGTCTAGGTGGCCAGACGAAGAAGGACCGCTCGAAGGCCATGAGCGAACTGAAGATGGATATGGTGGGTGCAGCCCATGAGGAGATGATTGGCCGCACCTCCTCTGTCCTGTTGGTTGAGGACGGCACTGACGAGTCGCTGGTGGGCTACGACGAGGCCTACCGGCAGGTCGTCATCGTCGATGCCGAAGAACGTGGGCTCGAAGTCGGCGATTTCGTCGACGTCAAAATCACGAGCCACAGTACGGTGTATGCCTTCGGCGAGCCTATCGAGCGAGCCTCCTTAGCGGGCTGAGGCCGTGGCAGTTGGGCCAGTGTGAGGTCAGTCCCCGCTGTAGGTCTTGTGCAGGAAAGTTATCGTGGAGCCGAACATGAAGATTGAGAGTCGATTGCGGTCTCCATCGTTTGGGTCGGGGTTTCAGAATAGCACATTGTCAGGGTGAGCACGGCGAGAAGCTTGTAACCGCACCGGTTGCGCTCGAGGTAGACATCAAAAGGCGACCATAGGCCGTCGATGAGCATCATATCCGATGCGATCGTGGCTATCAGGCCGAAGAACAGCAGACCCGCTTATTTGGCGTACTCAATGATCTTATCCATAACCTGAAAATTATTGGATGCCTGCAGCGCTATGACGAGGCGAAAATAAGCCGACTGAATCTAAATATGTTCTATTTTGTTCGGTGGTATTGTCTATACATCATATCTTACAGCAGTACATATATTTATGGGAATTAGAGTCTAAAAACAACATATATTTTGGACAAAACTCTCAACCAATAACTGTTCTTGGGACATCATGGTTTCCTCCGAAACAGTGGAACCACTCCAGCCCAGCAGAAGTTGAGACTGGTCGCCTCCTGACGCCGCGGGCGACCTCTCGCCTGAAGGGCTAGCCTACGTCTCCGCGGCCGACAGCCCGATCGACGATCCACTGTTGATCGTCGCCTACGAGATCAGTGGTACGGCAACAATTTACCGGGCCGAGACTAATGTCATCGGCCTCAACTCCGTCGCCGTCAGCAACGGGGAGGCCGGGAGCGTCGACCTCTCGTTGCTGGCCGCGATGGACGGGTTCGCCGACGGCCGGCTAACCGTCTCGGTCGCCGACACCGACGTCTCGCGGAGCGCCGGGGCCAGCTACTCCAACGGGTTCGTCGCCGCGAAGTGGCGGGCGCTGTGTCGGCCATAGTAGCGCGTGGTTGCATTATCGCTCGCTAATGGCCACAACAATAGCTGGAGCCACCGACACGCAGAGACTACAGCAACGATTTAATTTATCGACCGTTTTTATACGCGATGTCGATATAATCTGCGTATGGTACGGCCCTCCCGTCGCCGCTTCCTCGGAG
>ENA-ORDC01002504-ORDC01002504.1-marine-metagenome-genome-assembly--contig:-NODE-2504-length-10938-cov-2.608231_pt1 | contig 10938 bp, 10 predicted proteins | sample MGYA00237783_ERZ508515 | MGnify/ENA primary metagenome ERZ508515 (study PRJEB26186, sample SAMN06268792) | marine metagenome | isolation source: Eden Landing Ponds, San Francisco, CA, USA | place...
GGACCAGGGTATCGCTGACCTCGTCGGCCAGTTTCCTGAGCCGGTTGGCATACTCCATGGCCGCGTCCACATCATGAATGGAGCAGGGGCCGATCACCATGAAGAGGCGGTGGTCCTCCCGGTCCAGGATGTTGCGGATGGTGTCGCGTCCGCGCGAAACCGTGTCCCGGGCCGCGTCGCTCAGGGGCAATTGCTCCTTGATCGCGCGCGGCGTGGTCAGCAGGTCCTGGGACTCGATGTTGAGGTCGTCTACCTTGATATCCAGCATGGGTTGCGCTTGTCCGTACCTGTTCGTGTCTGCAGCCGGGGCAGTCTAGCCCAATCCGTCGATAGAGGGAACGGCCCACGCCCCTATCAGGACCATTGGACGCCGCTATGGGGCGCCCAGCAGTTCCTCCACATAAGGCGGGACCACCTCGCCGGCGCGCCCGTGGCGGTGTTCGTCAAAGGCGGAGTTCATCTCCGAGGCCTCCAGGTTCAGCTCCACGGTGTGCGCGCCGGCGGAGCGCGCCAGTTCCACGAACCCCGCGGCGGGGTAGACCTGGCCCGAGGTGCCCACGGCCAGGAAAAGATCGCAGGCGGCGAGTTCGCCCTGGATGCGCTCCATCTGCTGCGGCATTTCGCCGAACCAGACCACGTTCGGACGCAACCGCCCGGTGGTGCCGCAGGCCGGGCAGACCGAATCCGCTTCGATGGGTTCATGCCAGCCGCTCGGCTGGTGGCAGACTTCGCACCAGGCCTGGAGCAGATCGCCGTGCATGTGGATCAGATTGCAGCTGCCGGCGCGTTCGTGCAGATCGTCCACGTTCTGGGTCACCAGCAGCACCTGGCCCGGATAGTGCTGCTCCAGCCGGGCCAGGGCCTTGTGACCGGCATTGGGTTCGACGCCTTCCTGCAATTGCCGCCGCCGTTCGTTGTAAAACGCCTGCACGGTGTCCGGGTTCCGGCGAAAGCCCTCGGGTGTGGCGACATCCTCCAGGCGGTACTGCTCCCAGAGCCCGTTCTGGTCGCGAAAGGTGGAGATGCCGGATTCGGCCGAGATTCCGGCGCCGGTAAGTATTACAATGCGTTCGTGTTTCATAAGGGTCAGGTGCTGTTTGTATGAGCGATCAGGTGGTAGCTCGTCACGAAGTCACGGAGCTCGCCGGCCGCGGCCGGGTCAACCTGCTTCATTTTCATCCGGGCACCGTGCTGATGGTGGCCGCCACCGCCGTGGGGCTGTACCGGAGCCCGGAAGCGGTGAACGACCCCCTGGGCAACGGACTGATCGGCTATGAAGCCATTCCCGCGGCTCTACAGGGTGACGCCGGGGCCTGCGACGGCCAGATTCAGGAACAGCAGGCCGGTTATGTGCGTCTGGTCTCCGGCGGCATCATTTTTATTCGCCCGGACGGTGTGGGACTCTACCCGGACACCGACAGTGCGCTCAACAACCGCAACATGCACTGGCTCATTCCCTTCGAAGCCGCCAACTGAGCAGGATTCATCATGGTCGAAGAACAAACCCGTCTGCGTCTGCGCCAGCTCAGCGCCGAGGACTACCAGCCCTTCGCCAGTCTCATGGATCTGGTCTATCCGGATATCGGGGGTGCCTGGCCGCGCAATCTGGTGCTGGAACTGATCCGGCTCTTTCCCGAAGGGCAAATGGTGATCGAGGACAATGGCGAACTGGTGGCGGTGGCGCTCACCATCAGGGTGAACTATGACCGTTTTTCCAATCCGCACCGCTATACGGATTTGATCACGGAAAAGGAAGTACGCGGCCATGATCCGGACGGCGATGCGCTGTATGGGCTGGATGTCTTTGTTCATCCGGAATACCGCGGCTATCGCCTCGGTCGACGCTTGTATCAGGCACGCAAGGATCTGTGCCGTGAGCAGAACATGAAGGCCATCCTCGCCGGCGGACGTCTGCCCGGTTATCACAAGCAAAGCGAGGACATGACGGTCACCGAATACCTTGAACAGGTAGAGGGACACGCCATCCATGATCCCATCCTGTCCTTTCAGATCGCCAATGGGTTCGACGTCAAGCGGCTGATGTCGCGCTATCTGCCCGAGGACGAACTCTCGCACGGCTATGCCACGCTGCTGGAGTGGGACAACATCCTTTATGAACCCGACCAGGGACAGCCCTATGCCCGCAAGTCCGTGGTGCGTCTGGGCGTGGTGCAGCGGCGCATGCGTGCCGCGCGTTCCGTCGAGGACCTGTTGAGCCAGGTGGAGTTTTTCGTCGATTCGTTGTCCGATTACTACTGCGATTTCGTGGTGCTACCTGAATTTTTCAGTGCGCCGTTGATGGGGTTGAAGCCGGATCTGTCGTCCGTGGAGGCGGTGCGTTTCCTCGCCGGCTTTACCGAGGAACTGCGCGCGGCCATTTCGGACATGGCGGTCAGTTACAACATCAATATCGTTGCCGGTTCCATGCCGCTGGAAGACGAGGAACAGCTCTACAACACGGCTTTCATGTGCCACCGCGACGGCACGGTGGAAGAACAGCGCAAGCTGCACATCACGCCGCACGAACGCCGCGACTGGCTGATTCAGGGCGGCAATGCCGTGCGCGTGTTCGACACTGATGCGGGGCGTGTAGGTATTCTCATATGCTATGACGTGGAATTTCCGGAACTGGGCCGGATTCTGGCGGATCAGGACATGGAGATTCTGTTCGTGCCCTTCTGGACGGACACCAAGAACGGTTATCTGCGTGTGCGTCATTGCGCCCAGGCGCGGGCGATCGAAAACGAATGCTACGTGGCCATTGCCGGCAGTGTGGGCAATCTGCCACGTGTGGACAATGTGGATATTCAATACGCGCAGTCAGCGGTATTTTCCCCCTCGGATTTTTATTTCCCGCACGACGCCACCATTTCCGAGGCGGTGCCCAACACCGAGATGCTGCTCTTTGCCGATGTGGATCTGGACAAGGTGAAGCTGCTGCACCGTGAGGGTTCGGTGACGAATCTGCGCGATCGGCGCAATGATCTCTATCGGCTGGACTGGTCGCAGCGGGAAAGCGAGTAACCGGGGTAGCGGGCCCGGCCGGCCGGATCCGGCCGGGCGTCGCGGACCCTACATATTGGGGTAGGTGGGCCCGCCGCCGCCTTCCGGTGTCACCCAGTTGATGTTCTGGGCCGGATCCTTGATATCACAGGTCTTGCAGTGGACGCAGTTCTGGGCATTGATCTGGAACTTCTGCTCGCCCGTTTGCTCGTCCGCGACGACTTCATAGACCGCGGCCGGGCAGTAGCGCTGCGCCGGCTCGTCGTATCGGGGCAAATTCTCCTGGATCGGAATGCTCGCATCCTGCAATTGCAGGTGGCAGGGCTGGTTTTCCTCGTGGTTGGTGTTGGACAGGAAAACCGAATCCAGCCGGTTGAAGGTGAGCTTGCCGTCCGGCTTGGGGTACTCGATCTTCTTGCACTGCTCGGCGGGTTTCAGGGTGGCGTGATCCGGCGTGCGGTCATGCAGGGTGAAGGGCAGTTTGCCGTTGAAGATATTAAGATCCACAAAGGCGAAAGCCGCGCCCAGGAAACTGCCCAGTTTGTGCTGCGCGGGTCCGAAATTGCGCTGCTCTACCAACTCCTGGTACGCCCAGCTTTCCTTGAACCGCGTCTCGTATTCCGTTAGCTCATCGTTGGCCCGTTCGCTGTGAATAGCTTCGGCCAGCACCTCGGCGGCGACCATGCCGGATTTCATGGCGGTGTGATTACCCTTGATCTTGGCCGTGTTCAGCGTGCCGGCGTTGCAGCCGATCAGCAGGCCGCCGGGCAGGGTCATGCGCGGCAGCGACTGCGGGCCGCCCTTGGAGATGGCCCGGGCGCCATAGCTGACCCGCTTGGCGCCTTCGAGATACTGCTTGATCTGTGGATGCGTCTTCCAGCGCTGCATCTCCTCGAAGGGCGAGACATAGGGGTTGTCGTAGTTGAGATCCGCGATCAGGCCGAGCGAGACCAGATTGTCCTCCATGTGGTAGAGGAAGCCGCCGCCGCCGGTGCCGCTCTCGGTCAGCGGCCAGCCTGCTGTGTGGATGACCAACCCCTGCTGGTGCTTCTCGGGGTCGATTTCCCAGAGTTCTTTTACGCCCAGGCCGTAATGCTGTGGATCGGCTTCGTCACGCAGGTTGAACTGCTCCTGCAGCTGTTTGCCCAGATTGCCGCGGCAGCCCTCGGAGAAAACCGTGTACCGGGCGTGCAGCTCCATGCCGGGCATGTAGCCGTCTTTCGCCTCGCCCTGCTCGTCGACGCCGAAGTCCCCGGTGGCGATACCCTTGACCGAGCCGTCGTCGTGGTAGAGCACTTCCGAGGCCGGAAAGCCGGGGAAGATTTCTATGCCCAGGGCCTCGGCCTGCTCGCCCAGCCAACGGCAGAGATTGCCCAGCGAGATGATGTAGTTGCCCTCGTTGTGCATGGTCTTGGGGGCAAAGGGTCCGGGAATCTTCGCGCCCTTGTCCGCGCCCGTGAAATAGACAATGTCGTCATCCTTCACTTCGGTGTTCAGCGGCGCGCCCAGCTCCTTCCAGTTGGGGAAGAGCTCGTTCAGCGCCCGCGGCTCGAAGACCGCGCCGGAGAGGATGTGAGCTCCGACTTCGGCGCCTTTTTCTACGACCACCACGCTCAGCTCCTGGCCGTTGTCCCGGGCGAGCTGGCCCAGACGGCAGGCGGTGGCCAGACCGGACGGGCCCGCGCCGACGATGACTACATCGACTTCCATCGATTCGCGTTCCACAGGCTTGTCTCCTCCATCGTTGATTGGGTAACCGCTACGCCGCTGATGAGCACGATGAGCGGTATTACGCGCCGGTCCGGCGTGCGGGTCACAAACAGGTGCTGACGCCGGGCTGTGGGTGCGCAGTATATCGGGCCAGCGCGACGGACTCTACCAGCGAGCCGGAACGCGTTGGACAATCATGGGATTTCCGGGGGCCGAACTATTTGATTTTCAAGGAAAAGGATGGGTGCTTCCAGCGCTGTGTCTGCTTTTGATTTGCAGCAAAATCATCCAGTTACGAAAATTCGGCCTATTGACCCGCGCAACGCGCGCGTTCAAGATACCGGCTCTCGCGCGGGGGTGGCCCCGGTTAGCAGGCTGTTGAAAAACTCCCTTGCGTGCTCAGCGTGGCCTGAAGCGCGCAAGGGGTTTTTCAACAGCCTGCCAGCGCCAGTCGCCTCCTGTTCTACAAATCATCCAGTGGAAATCATTCCGAGGATCCTATGAAGGTTCTTGTACCCATCAAGCGAGTCATTGATTACAACGTCAAGGTTCGCGTGAAAGCGGACAACTCCGGCGTTGATCTCGCCAATGTGAAAATGGCCATGAACCCCTTCTGTGAAATCGCGGTGGAAGAGGCGGTGCGTCTGAAAGAGCAGGGCGTGGCGTCCGAGATTGTTGCCGTCACCGTGGGCGAGAAGGCGGCTCAGGAGCAGTTGCGCACGGCCATGGCGCTGGGCGCCGACCGGTCCATCCTGGTCGACACCGATCAGGAAACCGAGTCGCTGGAGGTGGCCAAGGCGCTCAAGGCGATTGTCGACCGGGAAGAACCCGGCCTGGTTATCCTGGGCAAGCAGGCCATCGACGACGACAACAACCAGACCGGTCAAATGCTGGCCGCGCTGGCGGGCATGCCCCAGGGCACCTTCGCCTCCGAAGTCAATGTGGAAGAGGGCAAGGTCAAGGTTACCCGTGAAATCGACGGCGGCCTGCAGACCCTGGAGCTGAACATGCCGGCGGTGGTCACCACGGACCTGCGCCTCAACGAGCCGCGTTACGCTTCGCTGCCCAATATCATGAAGGCAAAGAAAAAGCAGCTCGACACACTCACCCCGGATGAGCTGGGCGTGGACTTCGCGCCGCGCGTTCAAACGCTGAAAGTCGAGCCGCCGCCGGAGCGTGAAGCAGGCATCACCGTGGAGTCCGTCGAAGAGTTGGTGGACAAACTGAAAAACGAAGCGAAGGTGCTCTGATGAGTATTCTGGTTTACGCGGAACACAACAACGCCGTGCTCGACAAGGTGACGTTGAGCGCGCTGGCCGCCGCCCAGCAGATCGGTGGTGATATCGACGTACTGGTGGCGGGCAAGGACTGTGGTGCCGTCGCCGAGGAGATCGCGAAGGCGGAGGGCGTGGGCAAGGTCTTGCTGGCGGACAACGACGCCTATGCCCATCAACTGGGCGAGAACGTGGCCGATCTGGTGGCCGAACTGGCAGGCGATTACAGCCATGTCCTGGCCGCGGCTACCAGTGTGGGCAAGAACTTCATGCCCCGCGTGGCGGCGCAACTGGATGTGGCGCAGATATCCGACATTCTGGGCGTGGAATCGGAGGATACCTTCCGCCGGCCCATCTATGCGGGCAATGCCATTGCCACGGTGCAGTCCAGCGACGCCACCCGGGTGATCACAGTACGCGGCACTTCCTTTGATCCGGCTTCGGGTGAAGGCGGTTCCGCGAGTGTGGAAAATATCGACATCGCCAGGGACGCGGGCATCTCCAGCTTCGTCAACGAGGAACTCGCGCAGTCCGACCGTCCCGATCTGGGCGCAGCGGAGATCGTCATTTCCGGTGGCCGGGCCATGGGCAACGGCGAGAACTTCGAGATCCTCTACCGCGTGGCGGACAAGCTGGGGGCCGCCGTGGGTGCCTCCCGCGCGGCCGTGGACGCCGGTTTCGTGCCCAACGACATGCAGGTGGGCCAGACGGGCAAGATTGTCGCGCCTCAGCTTTACATGGCCGTGGGCATTTCCGGTGCCATTCAGCATCTGGCGGGCATGAAGGACTCCAAGGTGATCGTGGCGATCAACAAGGACGAGGAAGCGCCCATCTTCCAGGTGGCCGATTACGGCCTGGTGGCCGATCTTTTCGACGCTGTCCCGGAGCTGGAGAAGCATCTCTAGGGCCTGCGTCGCCCATCGGAAAAGCCCGGCTCAGGTCGGGCTTTTTTGTATCCGGGGAACGAGCCCGGTTTTGCGTCGTCGAACCCCGAGGTGGGCAGGGAGCGTCAAACAAGTTAGCCTCCCTGGCCTGCGATCGATTCAAAACGGAGTGAGCATATGAAGACAGCAAGGTTTGTGATCACAGCGCTGGCAGCGCTGACGTTGAGTAATACAGCCGTGGCACAGCAGATGCCGGCACCGGGTGGCGGTGGCGGCGGTCAGGGTCAGCCGGGCCGGGTGGAACAGCTCGATCAGCTGCTCGATCTCAGTGATGATCAAAAGGAAAAGCTGAACAAGCTGTTCGATCAGATGGACAAGAAGGTGGAGTCGCGCAAGCAGGAAGCGCAGCAACTGCAACAGAAAATGGGCGAGCATGTGGGCCCGGATTATGACGAGAAGGCCATCCGCAAGGATGCCAGGAAACTGGGTAATCTGACCGCCGATATGACCGCTGAGAGCGTCATCCTGCAATCCCGGGTGGAATCGGTCTTCACCGAGGAGCAGCGCAAAAAGCTCGAGCAGAAAATGAAGGAACAGCAGCAAAAGATGCGCCAGATGCGCCAGCAGATGCGTCAACGCCGCAGTCAGGGCGGCGGTGGCGGCCAGAGCGGTGGCGGCGGCCAGGGCATGCAGCCCGCTCCCTGAAGCTTTTACGCTGGCGTACGCAGCGAGTCGGCTCCGGTTTTCCGGAGCCGACGCGATCACACCGGGAACGCGGTATTGAGGTGCTCCGCCAGGGGGCGCAGGGCATCCAGCCCGCGTGGCTCCCGCGCGCCTAGCGGAAGCCCTGCCCGGTCCAGGTCCGCGAAATCGCGTTGAATAGCCGCGAGATATTCACCTTCCTGTTCCCGGCGTTGCCGGTTGAAATCCCCGTCGGCGCCGTCCGGCAGAATCCGGTTGATGATCAAACCCGCCACGGGAATGCCGTGCTCGCCCAACGTCTGTCGGGCCCGCCGGGTTTCGGCGACGGCCAGGGCATCCGGATTCAGCACCAGGTAAAAAGCGGTCACCGTCGGGTCCAGAATGCGCGCGCGCAAAGCGCGAAAACGCTCACGCCTGCGCTCCAGCACGGCGCGCGCGGGATCCGCCTCATTGGCGAAACCGCCGTTGTCGTCATCCAGCTCCGACCACAGGGCCCGGGCCCGATCCCGCTGGGCCAGCATACCCTCGATCCAGGCGCCCATGGTTTCGGGCAGGGTGAGCAGATGCAGGGTATGGCCCGTGGGAGCGGTATCGAATACCAGCACGTCATAGGCCGGGCCCTGATCCAGAATCAGCGCGGTGATGGCGTCAAAGAGGGCCGATTCCTGCGCGCCCGGTGCTTGCAGGGCCAGATCGGCCTGGCGTTCAGCCTCGCGCAGCAGCTCCGGAGCAGCAATGCGCCGCAGGTTGTGCTTGACCTCGTCCAGATAGTCTTGCGCCGCCCGCTCCGGATCCAGCTCCATGGTTTCCAGGTTGGCAGCAATCCGGACCGGGTCCGCGCCCACTGGTTGATCGAGCAAATCAGCCACGGAATGGGCCGGATCCACCGAGACCAGCAGGGTGGAATAGCCGGCCTCGGCCAGGGCCAGGGCCCGGGCACCGGCGCAGGTGGTCTTGCCCACGCCGCCCTTGCCTCCGAAGAACACCAGCCGGGGCGCAGAGCCGGACGCCCATGCCGGTCTGGTCCGCTCGGGTTCGGGCGAGCGCCGCCGGAACCAGCGCTTCAGCAACATCGGAATCCTTCCAGCGGCGAGCGTTCCAATCCCATGCGCTGGTGCCAGTGGTGGTAGTCCTCCAGGAGAAAGGGCAGCAACTCCAGGGTGTAGAAGGAGGCGGGATTCGGCAGCCCCAACGCTTCAGACAGGGCCAGCAGGCGCAGCAGATCTTCCTCGCGCCGGGCCCGGCGGGCCTGCAGGCGCCGCTGGGGGCCGTGGTAGGCCTCTTCATAGAGTCGTATCAGCCGGCGCAGCCGACCGGGCTTGCGCCCTTCAGGTGTGGATTCAGCCATTTTCCGCACGCCTTTGCCGCCATTCCCGGTGAGCGGCGGCGAAGCCCTCCAGGATCAGCCAGACCGCGAATACCAGAATAACACCTCCGATGATCAGCAGATGCCATTCGCCTTGTTCCACGAAGGAGGCGATATTCAGCGTCATGGCCCAGGTGGTCATGACCGCGATGAACAAAAACGGGATCAACGTATAGATGAAGCCTCGCTTCAGCCGCTTCAGGATCAGGGTCACCACCAGCAGTGACAGCGCGGCGGTGAGCTGGTTGGTGGTGCCGAACAGCGGCCACAGCACCATACCGCCGGCGCCGGGATTGTCCGGATCACCGGCAAAAGCCAGGGCCACACAGGACAGGAATACAAAGGCGGTGGCGATGTTGCGATTGCCCAGCGCGGGCATCCGGTAATGGGTGCCAATTTCCGCGAGGATAAACCGCTGGAGTCGCATGGACGTATCCAGGGTGGTGGCGGCAAAGGCCACCACCAGCACGGAAATGAAGGTGGTGCCGAGCACAGCGGGAATGCCCAGATGGCCCAGCAGGTTGCCCGCGCCCGAGACGAAATGCGCGATCCCCGAATCCGAGGCGGACTGCCAGCTGGCGTAGGCCTGATTCCATTCACCCGCGCTCGCGAAACCCGCGGCGGTCGCGAGAATGGCCGCCACGGCCAGCAGGCCTTCGCCGGTAGCGCCGAAGTACCCCACGAAACGTGCATCCGTTTCCCGGTCCAGCTGCTTGGAGGTGGTGCCGGAGGAAACCAGGCCGTGGAAACCGGAAATGGCGCCGCAGGCAATGGTGACGAAGAGCAGGGGCAGCATGGAGGGCGTATCCTCCGGTACCTGCTCATTGAACATGGGCGCCACCAGATCGGGCGCGCCCACGAAAACACCCACATAGATCAGCGCCAGCACGAGGAAAAGCAGGTGCGCGTTGATGAAATCCCGCGGCTGGAGCAGCAGCCAGACCGGCAGGCGCGACGCCAGGGCGCCATAGCCCAGCATGATGACGACCCACCAGGCGCTGGCCGGCAGTCCCAGGATCTGTTCCGGCAGGGCCAGTGGCATCATCGCACCCACGCCCACGAAGCCGAGCAGGAGCAACAGCGCCACCACAGCCGGCACGCCGATGCGTATTGAGCGCCGGTAGACCAGCCAGCCCACGCCCATGGCCACCGGGACCTGAAGCCAGTAGGCGGCAACACTTTCGGGGAAGGAGGAAAACAGCTGGGCGATGGCGATGGCGAAGACCGCATTGACCAGCACCAGCAGGAAGAAAATGATCAGCAGGAAGAGGCTGCGCGCGCGCGGCCCAATAACGGCGCGGGTCAGTGAGCCCATGGACTCGCCCTTGTGGCGCACGGATACCCAGAGCGTGGAAAAATCATGAATGCCGGCGAAGAACACGGTTCCCAGCAGCACCCACAACAACGCCGGGCCCCAGCCCCAGATGACGGCAATGGACGGGCCGATAATGGGCGCGGCGCCGGCCACGGAAGTGAAATGATGCCCCCAGAGCACGAACTTGTTGGTGGGCATGTAATCGATGTTGTCGCGCAACTCATGAGCCGGAGTGCGAAACTCCGGATCCAGACGGAAGATGACCCGCGCCAGAAAGGCGGAGTAGAAGCGGTATCCCAGAAAGAACACCAGAAAGGCCGTCAGCGCCAGCAGTATGGATTCCATGGGCTCAGCGGTCTCCGTCGTTGTGGAATTCGGGGTCGGCCGCGCCGATGCGGAACTGTAAACGAGCGCCAGCCGGGCTGGCAATTCGACCGGTCGGGCTCGCTATGTTTCCGGGGATCAAGAGTCGTTGTTGTGGTAAACATCTTGTTTCGTCGGATTTTCTGGGGTAATTTCAGGGGCGATCCATAACCATGCATGTGCTTGCGGAGGCCTCATGAGCGAGTCCGACAAGGCGGCGGAAGAGGTGGCCCGTCTGGGGCGGCGTCCCTTCCTCAAATCCCTGTTGTGGGGCGGCGCCGCCGTGGCGGCCGTGGCCGGTGGCTCCTTTGCCTGGCTTCG
>ENA-ORDC01002505-ORDC01002505.1-marine-metagenome-genome-assembly--contig:-NODE-2505-length-10937-cov-12.485083_pt1 | contig 10937 bp, 12 predicted proteins | sample MGYA00237783_ERZ508515 | MGnify/ENA primary metagenome ERZ508515 (study PRJEB26186, sample SAMN06268792) | marine metagenome | isolation source: Eden Landing Ponds, San Francisco, CA, USA | place...
TCGACCGGACGTTCGACCACCAGACGAGCGAGTCCGCGGACGTGGACGCCGAAGTGTTCCGGATCGAGTGGGACCGCGCCGGCGACGGCGACGACTGACTCGCCCGCCGACCACGACCGTGTCGGCGACGCGAGGGGGCCGATCGTCCCCCGTCGCGAGCGGTCAGCCGTCCCGTCCGCCGTAGCGCTCTCTCGTTGCCACCCGAACCCGCGTCGGCGCCGTCGCGTTCCCCGCGGAGGCGTTCCCCGTCACCTCGCCCGCCAGCGCGAACACGGCCCGGCCGTCGCGGACGAACGTCAGCTCGTCGGCGACGACCGACTCGTTCTCGCCGGGAAGTGGCGCGCGTACGCTCCCGTTCGCTCGCTCCACGAGCAGTTCGAACCCCGAGTCCGTCGGGACGACCGAGACGTTCCGTCCGTCGATCCGCGGCTCGGCGGTCGAGGCGTTCGACAGGAACGCGAGGGTCGTCTCGTTCCCGTGCCTGAGCGTCACCCGGTAGGCGGGTCCGTCGCCGCCGACGGTCGTCCAGCCGCGGCGGGTGACGGTCACCGTCTCGCGCCAGCCGACGCCCCCGAGCAGGACCTGCTGGCGCCCGGCGAACGCGAGCCGGCCCTTCGAGACGGCGGTCGCCCACACGCCGCGGTCGGGGTTGCGGACGACGACCCCCGAGGTGGTGACGCCGGTCGTCTCGCCGAACGCCTCCACGTCGATCACCGATACCATCCCGTTCTCCACGTTCTCGGCGTAGGTGACGTCGTAGCCGCGGACCTCGACCGGGTCGCCGGGGAGCGGCTCGTCGCCGACGGCGACGAGGTTCACCGCCACCGCCGGCCCCGACAGCGCCGCGAGGACGACGAGCAGGACCGCGACCGAGCCGCGCCGCGGGGTGAGGTTCCGCAGCGCCTCGCGGAGGGTGTCGGCCGCGGGCGCGTCCCGGTGCACCGCCAGCGCCGCCACGAGCACCGCGGCAAGCGCCACCGCGGCGAGGCCGATCCCGCGAAACAGGACGTACGTCTCGCCGCCGCGGTACCAGTACACCGCCCACAGCGACTGCTCCACGCCCACGAGCAGCGCCCCCAGCGCGAGCCGTCGCGGCCGCGGGAGATCGTCGCCGCGGGCGGCCGCCAGCCACGCCGCCGCGAGCACGCCGACGAGCAGTCCGAGCGCGTGGCCCTGGATGGCGATGTCGGCCCACCAGGGCGTGATGTACGCCGGGCGGCCGCTGGCCTCGACGACCGGCGAGGACAGCGCGCGGTAGGCCGTCGAGAGCAGTCCGGACGCCGACAGCGCGACGACCGTCCCCAGCGGGTAGTACACCAACGCCGCGCCGACGAACGCGAAGACGACACCCGAGAAGCCGATCACCGGGCCGAGCGCGAACGCGCCCGAGGCGAGGCCGACGGCGACCGTCGCCGCCGGGAACAGCACGAACGCCCGGACGTAGGGGTTGTCACGTGTCGACCCGAACGACGAGCCGCGCTCGCGCGGGAAGTGGCCGACGGCGTACTCGACGAGCGGCGCGACCGCGAGCGTCCCGAAGAGGTTGCCCAGCAGGTGTCCCGATCCCGAGTGTGCGAACCCCGAGACGGCGACGCCCAGCGGCGCGAGGTACGACCACGCGCGAAACGGGATCACGACCGGGTTGTACCAGTGGTCCCAGCCGCCCTGTACGAACAGATACACCGCGACCACCAGCGCACCCACCGTGAGCGTCCCCCAGGGGACGCCGAGGATCAGCCGCCGTCGAAGGACGGGACCGCGGTCGGCGTCCGCGAGCCGGTCCAGCGCGACCGTCGCGACGACCGCGAGGGCCGCTGCGAGGACGACCGCCGCGCGGGAGCCGAGCGCGAGGTCGGAATTCACACCGACAGTCCGGACCCACCCTACTTCACCGTGCCGCTCCGACCGATCGGTCGGCGGCGGCCGGATCCCCCGCCGCGCTCACAGCGCCCGCAACTCCGTCTGGGGCGGCACCACCCACTCGGTGCCCGTCTCGGTGATCCGGACCATCTCCTCTTGCCCGACGTATCCCCACTCGGTCGCGACGCCCAACTCCATCGTGTACACCTCGCCCGGACGTACCTCGTGGCGCGGCGCCTCGCCGTACCGGTCCCACTCCGGGCCGAGCAGGGTGCCGCCGTCGTGGGCGGCCCGCCCGACCTGGTGGCCGAAGGCGTGCTCGAACGCCGGCCACCCCCGCGAGGTGAGTTCCTCGCGCGCGGCGGCGTCGACCTCGTAGCCCACGGCGCCCGGTCCGAGCGCGCCGTGGCCGGCGTCGATGGCCGCGCGCACGTCGCGGAACGCCTCGCGCAGCCCCTCGCTCGCCTCGCCGCGAACCCACAGGCGCTGGATGTCCGAGGCGTAGCCGTCGCGTCTGATACCGAAGTCGACGTGGAGCAGCTCGTCCTCGTCGACGGTGTGGTCGGCGGGGAGCGTGTGGCCGACCTCGCGGTCGCCCATGTGGACGGTCGGGCAGTAGTCCCACGCCCACGCCGAGTCGAGGCCGCGCTCGGCCATCCGCTCGTGAAGGAAGTCGGCGAACGCCCGCTCGGTGGTGTCCGGCGTCCACGTCGCCGTCGCGGTCTGGAGTAGCTCCTCGGTCTCCGCGGCGGCGGTCCGGATCCGCTCGTACTCGGTCTCGGATTTCACCCCGCGCAGTCGCCGGATCAGCGCGCTCGCGCTCGTGAACTCCCGGTCCGGGAGGTACTCGCGAATCTGGAGGTAGAGGCCGTGCGAGAGGCCGTCGGCGACCACGTCGTCGCGGTCGAAGTTGAGCGCGACGCGTTCCGCGCCCATGTCGTCCAGGACCTCCCGCAGCGGGTCGGCGATCGACTCGTCGTACGCCCGGACCTCGTGGACGCCCAGGTCGCGGGCGGTCGGGGCGTCGTGGCGGCCGAGGATCACGGTCGACGACGCCGGCCCGACGACGACTGCCGTCGGCCACACCACGTCGAACCCGAGCAGGTACGGGAAGCACGGCTCCGGGCTCACGTCCGTCTCGCGGCCGACCGAGAGCCAGGCGTCCGCGTCGTCGCTGGCGGCGACCGCCTCCCGCGCGGCGGCCACCTTCTCCGCGACGACCGCCGCGTCGACTCCCTCGACCTCGCCTGCGTCGCTCATGGGTACGTCTCTCCGTGACGGGTGTTAGTCGTTCGGCAGGCGGGCGACGTGGCCGCGAGCCATGGAGGCGGGGCGACCGGAACGGGGCGGGAGGGGGTCCCCGGTCGTCGTCAGTCGTCGCGCTCCAACTCGTCCATGATCGGCCGAACCTTCGGCTGGAGTTCGTCCCACTCGTCGTCGGGGTCGGAGTCGCCGACGATACCGTTCCCCGCGAACAGGGTCGCCTCGCGGCCGCCGGCGACGCCCGAGCGGATGCCGACCGCGAACTCGCCGTCGCCGGCGGCGTCGAACCAGCCGACCGGCGAGGCGTACCAGCCGCGGTCCCACGTCTCCGTCTCGCGGATGGTCTCCAGCGCCAGATCGAGCGGCAGCCCCCCGACCGCGGGCGTCGGGTGCAGCGCCTCGACGAGTTCGAGCACGTGGGCGTCGCCGTCGAGGACGGCGTTGATGGGGGTCTGGAGGTGTTGGATGTTGGTGAGCTTGCGGACGCCCTGTTCGCCCTCGCCGACGGTGCCGAACGCGTCCAGCTGCTCGCAGATCGTGTCGACGACGAGGCGCTGTTCGTGCTGGAGCTTGTCGGACTCCAGCAGCGACCGGGCGTGCTCGGCGTCCTCCTCGGGGGTGTCGCCGCGCGGCATCGACCCCGCCAGCGCCTCCGTCTCGACGACCTCGCCGTCGCGGCGGACGAGTCGCTCGGGAGGCGGGCCGAAGAAGCCCTTCCCGTCGGTCGGCTGGACGAGGAATCGGTAGCACTCCGGGTAGGTGCGCCGCAGGCGACCGAGCGTGTCGGGGATGTCGATCTCGTCGTCCAGATCGACGCGCAGCGCCGTGGCAAGGACCGCCTTCCGAAGGTCGCCGGCACGGATTCGGTCGATCACGCTCGCCACCTGTGCGGTCCACTCGTCGCGGTCGACGAGCCACTCCGTGCCGACGACGCCGGGCTTCTCGCTGCGGGCGCGCATCATCGGCAGGTCGGCGAGGCGGTCGCGAGCGGCCGAGAGCGCGTCCGACACCCCCTCCGCGTCGACGTCGGGCCCGTACCGCGTCACGGTGAGGTACGTCCCGTCGTTGACGCGGGTGAGCTGGACGGCCGGGAGGGTGAACGCGGCCGCGGGGAAGCCCTCCCAGACGCCCGACGGGTCGTGGTCCGGGCCGAACGAGAGGCCGCCGAACACGCGCGGGCGCGTCGCGGCGGGGCCCTCGTGGTCGACTGCCGAGAACAGCGTCTTCGCATCGCGCCGCAGCGACTCGAAGCGACCGGGGCCGTCGGCCGTGAGGCGGGCGGCCGCGCCGCCGCCGACCACCTCGAGGCCGTCGGGCGCGGCCCAGTGGATCCGGTGGCGGTCCCCGGCCGCGAGGAACGATCCGAAGGAGACGTCCGACACCTCGCAGCTCCGGCTCACCAGCGCCGCGTCCGCATCGGGCACGAGTGCGGCGCCGGCCTCGCCGTCCGGCGGGTTCATTACCCGCGATAGGGACGGGGCGCTCTTTACGCCGTTGGTTTGTGAGGTCGCCGTCGGCGCCGTGACGACCCGGCCGCACGCTCGCCGCGGCCGGCCGATTCGCGAGCCACCCGGTCGCTCGGCTCACGCGTCCTCGTACTTCTGGACGGCTCGAGCCACGCCGACTCACTGCGTTCGTCGGCGGACACCCCGCCGTCGTCCCGCCGAGGCGTTCGCTTCGCTCACGCCTCGCTCCGTTCGTGGGCGGTTCGGCCCCTCGGACCTCACCGCCGTTTGCCGAGACGCTCGCCTCGCTCGCGTCTCGCTCTAGCTGTACCGCTCCTCCTCCCACGGGTTCGCGGTGTCGGAGTACCCTCGCTTCTCCCAGTAGCCGCGCTCGGACTCGGTGAGGAACTCGACGCCGGTCACCCACTTGGCCCCCTTGTACGCGTACTTGTGGGGGGTGATGACTCGAAGCGGTCCGCCGTGGTCGTCGGGCAGTTGGTCGCCGTCGTACTCGTAGGCGAACAGCACCTCCTCGCGGTCGCACTCCGCCAGCGGGAGGTCCGTCGTGTAGCCGTCGAGCGCGTGGAACATGACCCACTCCGCGTCGTCGCGAACGCCCGCGAGCTCGGCCAACTGCGGGAAGGTGACGCCGGTGAACTCGCAGTCGAACTTCGACCAGCCGGTGACGCAGTGGAAGTCCTGCCGCTGCGTCTCGGCGGGGAGATCGCGGAACTCGTCGTAGGTGAACGTCAGGTCCTCGTCGACGGCGCCCCACACCTCGAAGCGCCAATCGTCGCGGTGCCAGTCGGGCGTGCCCGACTTCGATAGCACCGGGAACCGGTCGGTCTTCCGCTGGCCGGGTGGGAGTCGATCGTCGGAGAACTCCTCGTAGAGGTCCGTGTAGTCGGTGACCTCGCTGCTCATACGCCGAAGAGCCGCCGCGTTCACCTGAGGCTGTCGGCTCCGGACGGTCGGGACGGTGCGCTCGCGTCCGCGATCGGAACTCCGCACGGGGTTCTCGATTTCAGCAAAGTTATATTTTACAATCAAGAACGAAAACACGATATATTCTAAATATCGCTTTTCACAGACGCAAGCATCCCCCGCTGGTTTTAAATACTACGTCCGTCAAGCCCCGCGTAGATGCCGAAAGTCGAGATCACGGTCCCGGAGCACATCGAGATGCAGATCGCCCAGATGGTCGAGCAGGGTGAGTTCGTCAATCGGGAGGAAGCGATCGAGGAGCTGATCTCAACCGGGATGAAGGCGTACAAGACGAGCGGTCCGCAGGACAACGAGGCGGAGCCGGGGTTCGAGGACGACGGGATGATGGGACACGAAGACGAGTACGTGTTCTGAGGCGCTCCGCCGTCGTCGCCGGAAGTGCGCGGATGCGGGCGTTCCGTCGGCGTGTGCGGTGTCTGTCGCGTTCGGCGCGTCTCGCGTGCGACTACCCCACGAACAACGCTTAACTCACACAGTAGCCAATCGACGCCCATGCACAAGGACGAACTCCTCGAACTCCACGAACAGATGGTCGCGATCATGGAGCACTTCTCCGAGCGCGAGGAGGTCGACGAGTCGCTGTTCGAGCCGTACCACGAGCTGAGCGTCGACCCCTCGCACGTCCACAAGTCCAAGAGCGAGCACAAACACGCCGTCTTCGTGCTCGGCAACGCCCTCGCGTCGGCGATGTCCGAGGACGAGTTCTCCAACGCCGGCCGCGTCGGCAAGCGCATGAAGGAGCTCGCGGACGACGCCGAGTCCAAGCTCTGATGATTCCCCTCGGTGTCGTCGGATCGGACGGCGGGGCCGGCTCGCTCGCGGACCGTTCGGCCGAGTCGCTGGCGTCGACGCCGGGCGACGCCCGGCGCCTCCGGCGGGCCAGACGCGTCGCGCACCTCCTCGACGACGCCATCCGGCTCCCCGTCGTCCGCTACCGCGTCGGCGTCGACGCGCTCGCGGGCGTGGTCCCGGTCATCGGCGACCTCCTCGCGACGGTTCTCGCGCTCCTCGTCGTCTGGGAGGCGTTCCGGCTCGGCGCCCGCAAGCGGACGCTCGCGCGGATGCTGCTGTACGTCGGGGTCGACCTGCTCGTCGGCTCCGCCCCGATCGTCGGCGACGTCCTCGACGCGGTGGTGAAGCTCAACCGTCGCAACGTCCGGCTCCTCGAACGGGATCTGGCGCGGCGCGACTGACCCCTCTCTTCTGCCCGTCCACTCCTCTGTCCCTTCAGCCCGTCCACTCCTCGAAACTCCGGTAGACGCCCTTCGAGAGGTAGCGCTCGCTGGAGTCGGCGAACACCGTGACGACCGTCTCGTGGGGCGCCTCGATCGCGCCGTCGCGGATCCCCTCGGCGACCCCGATCGCCGCCAGCGAGTTCGCGGCCGCGCTGGAGGCGACCAACTGCCCCTCCTCGCGGGCCAGCCGGGCCATCTCCTCGTGGACCGCGCGGTCGGGGATCGTCTTCAGGTCGTCCAGTCGCTCCGGGTCGACCAGCTCGTTGGTGCTCACGTCGTGGGTGCCGATCCCCTCGGTCTTGTACTCGCCCTCCTCGGCGTCCTCGCCGAACAGATCGCCGTACGTCGACCCCTCCGGCTGGACGCCGACGATCCGCGCCTCCGAGCCCTGCTCGCGGGCGTAGTCGGCCATCCCCATCAGCGTCCCGCCGGTACCCATGCCGGCGACGATGGCGCCGACCTCGCCGTCGAGCGCGTCGAACACCTCCGGCCCGGTCGTCGCGTAGTGGGCCTCGGCGTTGAGTGGATTCGAGAACTGCTGCGGAACGACCGCGTCGTCGAGTTCCTCGGCGAGTTCGTGGGCGCGATCGATGGCGCCGCCCATGCCGTCCTCGCTGGGCGTGTTGACGACCTCCGCCCCGAGCGCGCGCATGAGTTGCTGCTTCTCGACGCTGAAGCGCTCGGGGACGACGAACACCGCGTTCACGTCCAGTTGGCCCGCCGCGACCGCGAAGCCGATACCCGTGTTGCCCGCCGTCGGCTCGATGACGGTGCCGCCCGGAGGGACGGTTCCCTCCTCGAGCATCCGTTCGAGCATGTACGTCCCGATGCGGTCTTTGATCGACGCGCCGGGATTGAACGACTCCAGCTTGGCGTACACGGGCACCTCGTCGGGCGCGGCGTGTACCCGCACGAGGGGCGTCTCCCCGACCGTCTCCAGCACGGAGTCGAGGGGTTCGCGGTGGGTGGTCATACGCTGGCAACGATTGCCGAGGAACACGTATCTTTCTATCGCGATCTGACGCCGACTCGCCGGCTCCGATCAGACGCCAGCGTCGGGGTCGCAGTCGTCCGTTCCGGACTCCTCGTCGCCCCCGTCGCCGGGGGCGTCGTCCGTCTCCGAGGCGTCCGCGGCGGGTCCCGCATCGCCGGCGTCCCCGGTGTCCTCCTCGTCGGCCGCCCCCGCGACCACCGCGTCCACGTCGATCCCCTCCGCCTCGGCCAGCGCCTCGACGATCGCGCGCTGCTCGGCGAGGTCGCGCTCGAGCGTCTCGACCCGCTCTTCGGTGCTCTGGACGGCCCCCTGCATCGCCTCCACACGCTCGCGGATCTCGTTGACCTTCGCGTACAGCTTCTCGGCGATGTCGGCGACCGTCTGGAGCTTCTTGGCCGTGCTTCCGAGTCCCATACCGACCCGTGTCGGCCGTCGCCCGTGTGCGTTGCGGTCCGCGATCGGGGCGCCGGGAGATTTACGCTCCCGCGTCCGTACCGCCGAGCGTGTACCGACGAACGGTCCTCGCGGCCGCGACGGCGACGCTCGCCGGCTGCGGCCTCGCGCCCTCGCCGCCCTCCACGAACGGGTATCCGGAGACGCCGCCGAACGCGTTCTTCGAGTTCGGCTGGGATCCCGACGGATCCGCGTACGTCGTCGAGTTCGCCCGGGGAAACCGCCTCACCGCCGACAACACCGGCGCGCTTCGAGTCCGCGTCGCCGACGCGACTCCCGACGGCGACGCCGTGACGACGCCGTGGGTCGGCGCGGTCGACGGCGTCGGAGACGACGGCTCCGGCGACCCTCGAGCGGACTTCCCGCTCTCGCCGGGGGCGACGCTCCGCGTGCCGGTCGAGTCGCCCGGGCCGGTCCGCGTGGTCTGGGTCGCCCCCGACGCGGACCGGTCCCGGGCGGTCGGCCGCTGGCGTCGGGAGAGCCAGCCGACGGCGACGCCCGAGGGCGAGGGGTCGTGAACCGACGACGGTTCCTCGCGGGCGTCGGCGCGGCCGCCGCGGCGACGACGGGCTACGGCGCCGTCCGCGTCGCCGACGTCCGGCCGTACGACTCGGGCGTCCCGGCGGAGGACCTCGGCGCGGACCCGACCCCGCGCGAGCGCGTCCTCGCGGCGGTGCGGCACCTGTTCGAGGCGGACCACCGGTCGGTCACTCGCGTGACCGTCGAGTCCGACTGGACGGGAGCGGCGCCGTACCGACTCACGCGCCACCGCGAACTGCACGAGCACTCGCGCCGGCGACACACCCACGTGCTCACCACCTTCGGCAACGGGGCGGTGCGCCTCGACCGTGAGCGCGACGGCGTCGACGCGCGGACGATCAGTCCGTACGCGACGATCAACGCGTACGTCCACTTCGTCGACGCCACCCTCGCCGACCCGGCGACGCTGCCCGAGCGGTTCGTGTTCCACGTCGACGACGGCCGGATCGCGTACGACCGAGACGCCCCCGCGCAGGCCGTCGGAGATCCCGTGACGGTCGACGGCGGCTACGCCGGGACGGCGCCGGCCGACGACTTCGAGCGCCCGCTGTTCGGCGAGCCCGTCCGCCCGCACCGGGCCCCGTGGACCGAACACGAGCGCGCGGACGCGACCGTCACGTACCGCCTGTCGGGCGCCGACGCGTACGCGCGGGCGGTGCCGCTCCCGTTCGTCCCCGTCGAGACGATCCACGACGACGCCGCGGTCCGAGCGACGCTCGACCGCGACAGCGGGCGCGAGCAGTGGCAGTTTCGACCGCCGAAGGTGACCCCGCCGCCGGCAGTCCGGCAATATCGCAGTCGCTTCGGCGACGAACCGATAGCAATCGAGGGTGCATCGTTCAGTAACTGGGTCGGATGGCTCGCGTGTCGCGATGGCCAGGTATTCGTCACCGGCGGGACGGAACAATTCCCGGTGTTGTATGCAGTCCAAGCCCAATCGGGGACGATGAACTGGGCGGTACCTGGAGTCAGTGGGCAGGCGCTGCTCGGCGACGCTGTGCTTTTTAACAATGGTCCGGCCGACTACGACGCTGGACTCTTAGACGTGACGACGGGGAACATCCTCGAAACAACCGGTACCATTGGATACAACCCCACTGTCTACGCTGGGCCAGACGCACGCAAGTTCACTCTCGAAATGGACAGCTACGACTGGAACATGGTGTCGAGCGAGTCCATCTCTGACGCTGATATCGCGCTCGGAAGCAGCGATGTCCTCACCGCGACGATTACGTCGTCAGGACTCGGGTTGTTCGAAATACTGACAAGATCGGGAGACGACCTCGTCGTCGTCGATCTCCGATCAGGCGAGTATCAGTCGTTGCAGACGGATTTCGAACACAGCCGACCGGTCGTCGTCACTGATGACGACCACTGGTTCGTCTGTACCGAGGAACGCGTGACGGCGTTTCCCGTCGTCAGACCGACTGAGGAGAGCCTCGGGACACAACTGTGGCAGACGTCCGTCTCGCCGGTCGTCACCAACCCAGCAATCACAGACACGGCAGTGTACGTGCCGACAGAACAGGGACTGGTCGTCATCGACATCCACTCGGGACAGAAGCGATCACGAATCGGCAGGCCACCACGGACAGACCAGCGATGGGCGATTCCGCCGTCCATCGCAGATGGGGCGCTCTACTATGTGTCCGGCGGCAGACTCACCGCATATTCATGACCACGGAACGATCATCCACGGACGAAACGAGCACGGTCGACAGAGTCGCGAACAGACTCGGGTCGACCAACCCCGAGACGGTGATCGCCGTCTGTCTCGCACCGTTCTATGGCATGGTAGCGTTTCCACCAGTGATCGAGGTGGGACTCCAGACGCACGGCGAGTACGTCCCGCTTCAGACAGGAGCACTCGTGGGCCTGGTCGTCCCGCTCGCGTTCCGGTGCTGGCGGAGTCGAGCACACGCCATCAGATCGATCACTTACGTCCTCGTCGCGACACCGTTGACGTTCGCGATTCAGTTCGTCATGTTCGATCCATTGCCAGTAGTCCGAGGCTCGCCGGCCGCCGCCGTCGAGGTGGCGCTAATTTCGGCTGGTGCGGCCGCACTATCTCTCGGGGCAGCCTGGCATCTGACCGACGATCTAGACTCTTAGGCGTCGGATCGTTCGACCACGAACACCGCG
>ENA-ORDC01002506-ORDC01002506.1-marine-metagenome-genome-assembly--contig:-NODE-2506-length-10928-cov-5.197862_pt1 | contig 10928 bp, 15 predicted proteins | sample MGYA00237783_ERZ508515 | MGnify/ENA primary metagenome ERZ508515 (study PRJEB26186, sample SAMN06268792) | marine metagenome | isolation source: Eden Landing Ponds, San Francisco, CA, USA | place...
GTACGACGACACGGACAAGATCTTCGAGAACCCCGAGAGCCAGCGCGTCGAGGACTACATCACCGGCAAGTTCGGGTAACCTATGTCACGAGAGTCGTACCAGCAACAACTGGACGAACTTCGGGCGAACGTGGTCGCGATGGGCGAGCTCGTCGTCGAGCGACTCGATGCGGCGCTGACCGCGCTACGGTCCGTCGACGAGGACCTGGCACGGTCGGTCATCGACGGCGACGACGAGATCAACGAGCTGTATCTCGACCTCGAAGCGGACTGCATCGACCTCTTCGCCCTCCAGCAGCCGGTCGCGACCGACCTCCGCTTCGTCGCCGCCTCGTTCAAGATTATCACCGATCTCGAACGCGTCGCGGACCTCGCGACGAACCTCGCCGAGTACGCGCAGTCCGCCGACCGCCGGCACGGGCCCGAGATAGACGTCGACACGATTGGCCGGGAAGCCACCGAGATGGTCGAGCGCAGTATCGACGCCTACCGGCGGGAAGACATCAAAGAGTGCCGCACCATCGCGGCTGACGACGACGAACTCGACGCGCTCTGTCAGCGGGCCAGCGAGACTGTCGCCCGGGATCTCATCGAACGGGAGGCCGACACCGACGACGGCTGGGCGGTCGAGCAGCTTCTCGATGAGGTTTCGGCGCTGCTGCTTACCGTGCGGGACCTCGAACGGGTCGGGGACCACGCCGTCAACATCGCCGCGCGCACGCTGTACATGGTCGAAACCGATTCGGAGCTCATCTACTAAACATGGACACCCGAAAGATACAGACCGTCGGCGGCGGGACCTACACCGTTTCACTGCCGAAAGAGTGGGCCGAATCGGAGGGCTGTACGGCCGGGACGACGGTCAACCTCCACACGCACATCGACGGCCTGCTGGTGATTCAGACCCCAGAATCTCGGACCGAACCGCGGAACCGCCTCACGCTGGAAATCGGAAACGACGACCCAGCCGAGATCGAGCAGTTGCTTCGGGCGGCCTACGCTGCCGGCGTCGAGTCCGTCGTCCTCGAAGCCCCCAATGGCTACACCGACGAGCAACACCGGGCCATCGAACGCGTCACCCGGAACCTGACCGGCGTAACCGTCGCCGAGGAGACCGAAACGCAGGTGACGGTCCAGACGCTGCTCGATGCCGGCGAGGTGTCCGTCAGGCAGTCGGTTCGCCAGCTCCAGTTCGTCGCGCTGTCGATGCAACGGGACGCGATGGCCGCGCTCACGACCGGGGCGACCAGTGACCGGTGGGCTGACCGCGACAACCAGGCTGACCGGCTGTACGCCATGATCGACCGCTACTTCGAGCGTGGACTGGCCCGGCTCGACGAGATTGACGCGCTCGGGCTGACGCGCCCCGAACTGTTCAGCCTCTGGGCGACCGCGAACGAACTCGAACGCGTGGCCGACCACGCCGAACGAATCGGTACCGTCGCCGACCGCCTCGACGGCCAGCCCGCCGGTACCATCGTCACCGACCTCGACGACATCGCTCAGGACGTTCGAACCGTGGTCGAAGACGCCGTCCGCGTCATCATCGGCGACGCCTGCGTCGCGACCGCCCGACAGACCCTCGCCACGCGCCGGGCCGTGCGCCAGCGGATAACCGATCTCGACCGACAGTTGTTCGAATCTGGAGACGTAGACTACCGGCTCACGCGCGCCCTCGACAGCCTCGCCAGAACGGCCGAGCACGGCGGCAACATCGCCGAGTTCGGGCTTCGGATGGCCGTCCGCGGCGGTGCGCTCGCCGACTCGACGGCCGGCACCGACGAAGCGAACACGCCGAGTTCGACGGCCGAGACAGAATCCTGACGCAACACACAGCACACAAGACCCGTCGGTCCGGAGACCCGCTATGGTCGACTGGGACGTGTACCTCGTCACGCAGGCGTCACTCTCGGCGGGCCGGACAACCGACGAACTCGTCGCGGACGCGATTGCCGGCGGCGTCGGCGTCGTCCAGCTCCGTGAGAAGGACCGGTCCGCACGCGAACGGTACGAACTGGGACAGGAACTGCGAGAACTGACCCGCGAGGCCGGCGTCACGTTCGTCGTCAACGACCGTGTGGATATCGCCCAGGCACTCGACGCCGACGGTGTCCACCTCGGCGACGACGACCTTCCCGTTTCGGTCGCGCGGGATCTTCTCGGTGACGACGCGCTCATCGGCCGCTCCGTCTCGACCGTCGAGGATGCCCGGGAAGCGGCGGCGGCCGGCGCGGACTACCTCGGCGTCGGCGCGGTGTTTGCCACCGGGTCGAAAGACGACATCGACGACGACGAACACGCGGTCGGCACCGACCGCGTCGCCGCCATCGCCGATGCAGTGGACATTCCCTTCGTCGGCATCGGCGGCATCACAGCCGAAAACGCCACCGAGGTCGTCCAAGCGGGGGCTGACGGCGTCGCCGTCATCACTGCAATCACGCGGGCCGACGACCCGGCCGCGGCGACGGCAAATCTGGTAGACGCCGTCGAGCACGGGCGCTAACCGGTTTTATTTCGCTCTGACTACGCGGCTCACGCCTTCTCACATTTTTCGGTGGATTGCTGACACTGATTGGTCGCTGCGAAAACATTATATTAGCACACGCTAATATTAGAATACGCTAATATGTCTTCAGACCAGTCAGAGACACAACCGCCAGAGGGGGACGGTCCGGAATCGGACTGCTGTCCGTCCGCTAGCCTCTCTCTGTCGGAAGACGAACTCGCTGCGGACGTACAGACGCTCGCGACGCTCGGGACGGATACCCGCTACGAGGCCCTCCGACTCATCGCCGGGGCCGACGAGGCGGTGTGCGTCTGCGAGCTAGAACCGGCGCTCGGCGTGAGTCAGGGCGCTGTCAGCCAGGCACTCTCGCGGCTGTTCGGCGCGGGTCTGGTCCAGCGACGCAAGGAGGGCCGCTGGCGGTACTACACCGCGACGCCACGCGCTGAACGGCTCCTCGAAGCCCTCGACGAGACGAGGGAGATGCCTGCTGACTAAGACAATGCAGCAACCACCATCCGCTCCGCGTGACCGTCCCGGATTGAATCCCACGTGGCGGCGAATTGCGGCGAGCTACGCTCTGCTACTCGCGTTTTTCGCACTACTGTGGGCCATCAGCCAACCGCTCGCCGGTCTCGGTGCCCTCGCGGCGCTCGCTGGTCTGGTCGTCGGTGCGAGACGGGCCGCGAGACTGCGGCGCTGTTTCTACACCTGCGACGCGCTCACGCTCAAGCCGTTCGGGAGCGTTCGCATCACGATCAGCCGGGTCGAGAACTCGAACTGACGGCACCGTTTGCTATCGCTGTTGTCGTGTCTCCTCTGGCTATCTAAGCCCGCCCGCGGCTACGCCGACTGCTGCAGTTTCTCTCGCAACTGTCGCTCGTCGACGTGGTATTTGAACGCCGGCGAGTCGTCGACGAAGACGTAGGGGACGCGCTCGCCGTACTCTTCGCGGAGACCGGGGTCCTCATCGACGTCGACGAGGTCCAGCGCGATGGTGACACCTTCAGCATCGGCGACCTGCTCGATTGTCTCGACGGCTTCCTCACAGAGATGACAGTCCTCGCGCGTGTACACGGTGACCGACACGTCGCTCATCACTGGGAACACAGTGGCGACGGCATAAGACTCTCACTCTCTCGCCGTCGATGGGTTTCAATGTCTCGCGCCCGTACCTGTGCCAATGACAGGCTGGACTATCGAGGACATGCCACCGCTGACGGACCGAACTGTGGTCGTGACTGGTGCAAACAGCGGGCTGGGACTCGAAGGCTCGAAGGCGTTCGCTCGGAGGGGTGCAACGGTGGTGATGGCCTGCCGGAGCGTCGAGCGCGGTGAATCGGCCGCCACGGAAATTCGCGAAGCCGTTCCGAACGCGACGCTCGACGTCCGCGAGTGTGACCTGGCCGATCTGTCGAACGTCGCGGCGTTCGCCGACGGCCTCCGGGACGACTACGACGCCGTCGACATCCTCTGTAACAACGCCGGCGTCATGGCGATTCCCCGGAGCGAGACGGCCGACGGCTTCGAGACGCAGTTCGGCGTCAACCATCTGGGCCATTTCGCCCTGACCGGGCACCTGCTTGACCTGCTCCGCGCTTCCGACGGCGAATCCCGAATCGTCACGCAGTCCAGCGGCGCGCACGAGATGGGCGAGATCGACTTCGACGACCTCCAGCGCGAGCGCTCCTACGGGAAATGGTCGGCCTACGGCCAGAGCAAACTCGCCAACCTCCTCTTCGCCTACGAACTCCAGCGGCGCCTCGGCAACCACGGCTGGGACGACGTGATAAGCGTCGCCTGCCATCCCGGCTACGCCGACACCGACCTCCAGTTCCGCGGGCCGCGGGAGATGGGGTCGACGCTGCGAACCGCGGCCATGGGCATCGCCAACGCCGTCTTCGCGCAATCCGCTGCACGGGGGGCGCTGCCGATGCTGTACGCCGCCACCGCCCAGGACGTCATCGGTGGCGAGTACGTCGGGCCCGGCGGGCTGTTCGACATGCGTGGTGCGCCCGAGTTCCAGCAGTCGAACGACGCTTCGCGCGACGAGGAAACCGCCGAGCGGCTCTGGGAGGTCTCGACCGACCTCACTGGCGTCGAGTACGACTTCGAGAGCATCTGAGAACGGCCGACAGCGCTTCCGGGACGCGATCTGGACCGGAAATCCCCACTTTTTCACCGCCGGAACGTGAACCCCGGCGGCACATGCAACCAGTCGAAATCGCGGCCAGGCTGCTTGCAGGACTCGCCCTGATCCTCGCGAACGGCTTCTTCGTCGCCATCGAGTTCGCGCTGACGCGGGCCAGACAGTACACTGAATCGGAGTTCGACGAGCCCGGCCTCCGGCGCGCCTGGGAGATGACCGACGACCTCGAGATCTACCTGACGAGCTGTCAGGTCGGCATCACCGCCTCCAGCATCGCCGTCGGTATCGTCGCCGAACCGGCACTCGCGGCCATCTTCGAGCCGTACTTCCAGTCCTCCGCGCTGGCCGGGGTCGGGGCCGGCGCGGCCATCGCCTTCCTCATCATCAACCTCGTCCACCTGACCCACGGCGAGCAGACGCCGACGTACCTCGGCGTCGAGCGCGCGAAGTTCGTCTGTCGGTACGGCGCGACGCCGCTGTACTACTTTGCGTGGGCCATCTCACCGATCATCAAGGTCGGCGACGGCGTCGCGAAGTGGACGCTCGGGCTGTTCGGCGTCGAGATGTCCGGCGCGTGGCTCGAAACCGAAGTCGATAGCATCGAATCCCGCGCGGAACTGCGCAACGAACTCGGCTCCGTCCTCGACCGCGGTGACGTATCCGACGAGCGCCGCGAGGAGGTCCTCTCCGCGTTCCGCGTCGGCGACCGCGAAGTCCGCGAAGTGATGGTCCCCCGGGAAGACATCGTTGCGCTGTCGCCTACTGACGACGACGCGACCAACGCCGAGCGGATCGCCGAGACGCCACACACCCGCTATCCGCTCGTCGGCGAGACGCTGGAAGCGTTCCTCGGCATCGTTTACATCCCCGCGCTCGTCGACGAACGCGAGGAACAGGACGGGTCTGGCGGCTTGCTGGACGGCATCGACCTCGAAGCCGTCGCCTCGCCGCCGATGACGATGTCGCCGGACACGACCGTCAGCGACGCCATCGACCAGTTCCAGGCCGAGCGCCAGGAACTCGCGTTCGTCCTTGAGGACGGCGAAGTCGTCGGGCTGGTGACGGTCACGGACCTGCTCGAAGAGGTCGTCGGCGACATCCAGGACCCGATGGACGCCGCGGCCGGCGTCGCCTGACGCTGAAAGCATTTACCGCTCGGCCGGAAACCGGCGACTATGCCCTCCCGCCGGACCGTCCTCGGTACCGTTGCCTGTACGCTCACCGCCGGCTGTGCCGGATTCGGCGACGACCCTTCGACGGCGGTTACGCCGAGTCCGGCCCCGGTAGTTCTGTCACCGGTCGACGCCGCGGCGGTGCCCGAATCGGCGACCGTCGGTATCTTCTCCGAGACGACGTCGGCCATCAGAGCGGCCATCCGCGACCCCACAGAGGACGTGACGGATCGCGAGTGGGCACACGTGGTTCACGAATTCGACTGTTTCGGGTTCGACAGCGCGACGTACGAAATAGCCGAGCGGACTAGCGGGTCCAGCGGGTACGTCAACGAGTACAGCGTGACCGAGGTCGACGAGCCCGGGAACGAGTCGACGGTACGGGTCGATGACCTCCCCGACAGCGACCGACGCGCTGTCATCGACGCGATAGCGGCGGGTGAACACAGATACGACTCCGACGAAGGCGGCTTTGAGCCGAATAGCTCGGTGTACGTCTACAACGGGTCGTACTACGTGTTCTCGTGGGAAGTCCATGCTGACAAGCCAGTCATGCGGACGTTTGCGGTCGAAGCGACAGCCGGCGACCGGTGTGTGACGCTCGAACCGCTATCGCTCGATGACGAGCAGGCCGAGGCGCTCGATTCGGCGCTCCAGTCGGGCGAGGGGTCGACTGTTACCGGTACGGTGGCCCGTATGCTGACCGAATCGGACACGGGATACATCATCCGGCACGGGGACTGCTACGAACTGGCCACTCCGACCGACGGGACCGAGAGCTGAGACGGCTACCGCGGCGGCGTGTAGAAGTTGCCTATCTCCAGCGGCTCGTCCCCGTCGTTCTCGATGCCGTGGCGCTCGCCGGCCTCGATGCGGACGAGGTTGCCGGCGTCGACCCGGTGGGCGTCACTGTCGACGGTGACGACGCCGGTACCGCTGACCACGAACAGCCACTGGTCGCTGTCGGCGTGGTAGTTCTCCGGCCCGCCGACGGACCGGCCCGGCTCGACAGTCATCTCTGCGACCTGTGCCTCGTCGGTCTCCATGACAACCTCGAAGTAGCGGTCGAAATCGAGCTGTGCCTGCTCCATACGTGCCTGTCCGGCCGTGCCACCGAGTCGTTTTCGGCGACAGACCGGTCTCGCACGGCTCACTCTCTGCCCGCGAGACCGCCGACGCGTCCGGTGAGCCGGGCCGCGATTCCTTCGAAGTGGGCGGTGCTCCAGACCGCGACAAAGAACGCCCCGAATGTGTTGAACACGAGGTCGTTCACGATGTCGCTCGTTCCGTACTGGGCGAGGACCGCCTCGCCGCCGACCACCGATGCGAAGCCGCCGCTGGCGAACTCAAGGATCTCCCAGCCGACACCCACAGCGAGGACAAACAGGACGACGAAGGTCGCACGGAATTCGCGATTGAATACGACTGCCTGGGCGTGACGTTCTACCGCCCGTGCGACCGCGTATCCCACGCCGGCCACGAGCGATGCCGAGACGGCATGGGTCAGGCTGTCGTACCAGCCGAACGCTTCGTACAGTTCGAGGGCGCCGGCCGCGTGCAGTGTTGACGCCACCGTGATCCACAGCACGAGGCCGGTGTCCATCGCGTAGCTGTACTCCCGGCGGAACAGCGCCGGCAGGAACGTTATCGCCAGCGGGCCGCCGCTGTTGACGAGCAGCGTCACGTTGCCCCGAACGAGCGCGAATACGGCTATTACACCGAGGACAGCCTGTAACGTCCGGACAGCGATACGATGGTGCGTACCGTTCCCGGGAAGGGACGCTTCCGAGCGGTCAAACTCGGAGGAACCCGCTTCCGAGACGCGCAGTCGGGCGATGCGTGCTGACCGCTCGACGTACAGTTCGAACACGATACCGCCGACAATACCGGTACCCGCCGCGATGACGAGGTCCCACATCAACTCGGTCTGTCCGTCGAGGAACGCGGTTCCCAGCAGCGTGTCGGTCGCATAGATGCCGACCGCCCAGACGCCCGCGGCGGCCATTGTCACGATGACGACGAACACCGTCGCGAACCGCGGCGTCATCGTCAGCGAGGTAAACGCGTCGAGGACGACGGCCAGCAACAGCGCGACCCCGGCGACAACGAGAAACGGCGTGACCTGCGGGAAGCCGCCGAACGTCCGGACGACCACCGGCACTGCGACCAGTCCGAGCAACTCCGCGGGAACCGTCGTTTCGAGATTCCGTGCAGCGAGTGGTACCGCAACCGCTATCGCGACGAGGACCGCCGTGAGCACTGCCCAATCCAGCTCGCCGGCGGCCGCGAATCGTCCGGTGCTACCGACGAGGATTCCGGTTACCACCCACGCGCCAAGCGCATCGAGCCGGTGGGGACCGATGAGGGGCTGTAAAGAACTCATCACTGAGTGGGGATACGACGAGCGTCGTAATCAAAGCACGGCGGTTTTCCGGTATCCCGGCCCATGCTCGCTGCCTGCGCTGCCCCTGTCACGCGGCTGACTGACGGCTGTCTGACGAGGATATATTTCTCTGGCCGTCCCACTCCCCGTAATCAATGGACGAAGCGTTTCTGGACCTCGAATCGGTTGAGATCGAACTGGACGAGGAGTTGCTCGACGCGATTGACGACAAAGCGTTCGCCGACCACCGCGACAACCGGGACGCCGCGGTCCGCGATCTGCTCGACGAGTGGCTGAAACAGCGTGCCGTCGAAGACACAGACGAGAGGGACTGAACGGGGCAGAGAACGCCTGTATAGCCGTGTTATACGGCGACAGTCGCACCTAATTCGGGCGCTGTCGCGTCGTAGCCGTCCTCGCGGAGCGTGGTTGCGAAGGTCTCACAGCGGTCGCCGTGGTTCACGAGCACCGGCGTGTCACGGTAGCTGTCGAGGTACTCCAACAGCCCACCGCGGTCGGCGTGTGCGGAAAAGTCGTACTGCTCGACGCGCGCGCTGACCGGCATAATCCGGCCGTCTATCTCGGCGCTGCCGGTCTCTATCAGGTCTCGCCCCGGCGTTCCCTCGACCTGATACCCGGTCATGGTGATCTTGTTCATCGGATTCCCGCGGATCTCGGGGATATACGTCATCGCGGGGCCGCCGGAGAGCATCCCGCTCGTCGTGATGATCACCGTGTTCGAGTCCGCTATGCGTTTGCGCTGTCCATCCCGACCGTCGACGAGCCTGGCGTTCGACTTCGCGCGCCGGAGCGCATCACCGTCGCGCACGTACTCCGGAGTCCGCTGCAGGATATCGAGTACCCGGGTACCCATCCCGTCGACGTAACAGTCGAGACCGTGCTGTTCACAGATCAGCATGACTTCCTGGGTCCGGCCGATCGCGAACGCCGGAACGACGACCGTACCACCTTCCCAGATGGTCGTCCGGAGACTATCCACGAAGGCATCCTCAATGTCGGCCCGATTACCGTGGTCCGTGTCTGCGTACGTGCTCTCGGTGAGGACGACGTCCGCCTCCGGTCGCGCGGTGCTGCCCGCGACGAGACGCTGGTCGTCGGTGTGAAAGTCGGCGGTGTAGAGGAGACGTGTGTCGCCGTCGTCGACCAGAACGTGAGCGCTCCCGGGGATGTGGCCGGCGTCGAAGAACGTGATTTCGTGACCGGCCGCCGCGAACGACTCACGGTACCCGTGAGTCGTCGACACCTGGGTGATGCGTTTGATCTCTTCTTCGGTGAACGGGCAGTCGTAGCGGCCCCCCTGTAGACGAAGCGTGTCCCTCGCGAGCAAAAGCGCGAGCCGGTACGTCGGCGGCGTCCAGTGAATCGGCGGCCTGGCGTCGCCCGAGAGCAGGGCGGGGACGGCGCCGACGTGATCGAGGTGACCGTGGGAGACCACGACGGCGTCGGGTTCCGGGTCGTCGATCGGGAACTGCGGTGGATTACCCGTCAGCATGCCGTAATCGAGGAGGAGGGAGTCGTTGGCGAGGATCGCACTACGGCCGACCTCATCGGCGCCGCCGAGAAACCGTATCTCCATCGCTCCGGGGTAGGTGTCCGGCCGTTTTGCGTCCGTCGGTTTCGCTTCGGAACCGTTACTGGCTCCGCCAGGCGTTGATTCGAAACCGGGTGTACTCCTCGTGAGCCAGGTCCAGCGCCCCGATCCACCAGTTCCAGCGCTCGACCAGTCCGTGATCTTCCGGCGCCTCAGCGAGGTTGTCGATCACGTGCTCCACGGTGAGCTCCACTCCGTGTGTCTCCGCGTATCGTCCGGAGTCGTGCAGATCCCCTGCCTGGCGGACGACGACGCGACGTTCTTCCGGGGGCGCGCCGAAGGCCCGTTCGAGACGAACGTCGAGCAGTTCACGGTTCATCCGACGTTCGAGGATTGGCGACGGGTCGGGTTTGACGCCTTCGGTCTGACGGCAGTGGGCTGAAACCCGTCGCACGCCGGTTCGATGGGCTTTTGCGTGGCGCACGACTCCGGACAGGTATGCCCACCTTTCAGGTCGTCGTCGGAGATCCCGACACCGGCGATAGTCATCAGTTCGACGTCGATGGACAGGCAGCGAACCGTTTTATCGGGCGAGAACTCGGCGAGGAAGTCGACGGCTCCGCCGTCGGTCTCGACGGGTACACACTCGAGTTGACCGGGGGGTCGGACGACGCCGGTCGCCCGATGCGCGAGGACATCGCGGGAACCAGCCTCTCGGAGGTTCTCGTCTCGGAGCGCTCGACGGGATACCATCCCGACCGGGACGGCGAGCGCCGGCGGGTCACCGTCCGCGGCCGGGAAGTCACCGACGACGCCGTTCAGATCAACGCGACAATCGCAGAGAGCGGCGACCAGCCCGTTCCCGTAGTGCTCGGCGACGAGGAGCCCGAAGAGGGCGCGGAGAGCGACGCCGAGGACGAGTAGGCGTCAGACAGTGACGGAGCGCATCCGCAGCGACGGGTCGGCCGTCGAGACGATCCGTGCGACCGTCGAGCGCAGCGGCGGCACTCGCCGCCCGGAGGTCCGACTGCCGGACGAGCGCATCGGTGACGTTCCGGAGGATGTCGCACGTGTCGTCGTGGACGGAACGGAGTACCACGCTCCGGTGGTTAGCGGGGCCGGAACGACCGCTCTCAGGGGCGCCTACGCGAATCCGCGACGCGCCAGAC
>ENA-ORDC01002507-ORDC01002507.1-marine-metagenome-genome-assembly--contig:-NODE-2507-length-10921-cov-2.892844_pt1 | contig 10921 bp, 9 predicted proteins | sample MGYA00237783_ERZ508515 | MGnify/ENA primary metagenome ERZ508515 (study PRJEB26186, sample SAMN06268792) | marine metagenome | isolation source: Eden Landing Ponds, San Francisco, CA, USA | place...
CTCGGTGTCGAGGGACCGGTCGACCCGCTGGCCCACCACACGCTCGTCCTGCCGACGGATTGGGACCCCCATTTCGAGCAGATATTCGACGAGCCGGCGTGGCCAGACGACCCCTCGTACTACGTGAACGTCCCGTCGCTGACCGACCCGACGGTGGCGCCGGACGGCCACCACGCGGTCGTCGTCCTCGTTCCGATCGCGCCGGGGCTCGACGACGGGCCCGCGGTTCGGGAACGGTACCGCCAGCGGGTGCTCGCCGACCTCGCCGACCACGCCGGCGTCGACCTCCGCGACCGCATCGTCGTCGAGGAGACCGCGTGTGTCTCCGAGTTCGCCGAGCGGGTTCACGCGCCACAGGGGACGGCACTCGGGCTCGCACACACGCTCCGGCAGACGGGACCGTTCCGGCCGTCACACCGTGCGCCGCTGGACGGCCTCTACTACGCCGGCGGCTACACGACGCCCGGCATCGGGATGCCGATGTGTCTCATCTCCGGGGAACACGCCTACGAAGCGGTGCTCGAGGACGAAGGGATCCGAGGCGACGGCGCCGGGGGACGCCGCCGCGGACGGTAGGGTCGGTTGCCGCGTCGAGCCCGGGGCGGCGCCACGAGACCACGGACCAGAGACACCGGACGCGTCCACGTCGGAGCGCCGCCCGCGTCCACATCCGGTGGGTCGTGGACGGGTCACCCCGCCGGATGCACCCGAAGGTACGGTCCCATTACCCCTGTGCGGTCGGCCACAGCATGCAGGGGCGTTAAGTGGCCGTCTCGGTCGCGCTCGATCAGGAATCGGGAGACACTCTCGACCCGAACTCAGGGGACGTGCCAGATGCCCCGTCCGCGGTCGAGGACGGCGCCGACGACGACGTGCGGGAGCGCGACGATGCTGATGAAGACGCTCCAGAACGCCACGGCGCCGTACAAAAGCGGCGCGTTACCCAGCGGGTTCGGCACCAGCCACCAGACGGCGGCCGCGACGGCGCCGAGCGACAGCGCGCCGGCGACGAGTACCCCCCACGCGCGGAGCGCGACGCCACCCGCTGTCTCCGCCGCGAGCAGGTCCGGTCCCGCCGTCGCCGGCTCGACCGTGAGTTCGCGGGCGACCTGCCGGAGCGAGTACCACAGCGGGAAGTAGAGCCCGACGGCGACGACGACCGGGACGACCGTGAAGTAACAGACGAGCAGCAGCGTCTCGGCCGCGTCGGCCCGAAAGCTCCCCGACCCGTCGCGCCGGATGAAGCCGAGCCCGAGGTGTGCAGCGACGAGCGTACCGTAGCCGCCGGCGACGGCGAGGCGGGTCGTCTCGAACGGGACGCTCGCCGCCGCGAGCGCCCCCGGCTCGAACAGCCCGACCATGATGGCGCTGAACGTGCGGAACATCGCCGGGAAGGCGACGAGCGGCACCGCCATCACCGCGCCGCCGCGGGCGACCGCGGCGAGCAGTCGCTGCGGGCGGCTCCGTAGGTGGCCCGTCCCGGTCGTCGCAGCAAGGACGTGGAGGTCGCCGCCCCCACCCTTCGCACAGGCGACGACGAGCGCGACCGCGAGGCCGGCGACGGGCGCGACCGCGAACAGCCCGACGAAGCCGAACAGCGCGAGGAGGTAGCCGCCGACGTACCACAGCCGAAACCTCGTCGCCCGGCGCCGCAGGTTCGCGAGGTGTTCGTAGCCGCCGTGCGGCAGGTTGAGCCCGACCATCCCGACGAGATACACGAGCAACTGAACGCGCATCGGCACGCGGAGCGCCGACAGCGACGCCGCGAGGAAGCCGAGCGTCAGCGCGCCGAGCGCGAGCCGCGAGATGGCCACGGCGAGCCACGGCGGCGAGCGGGACGGGACCGGAACGTGTCGACCGACGGTCGCCATGCCGCCCCGTAGGGCGGGACGACCACTCAACGACGGACCCCGATACGACGGCGCTTTTTGTGGGATAACGGTGGAGAGGTCATGTCCGCGCCGACAGGCGAACATCTTCGGGACGACCGCTTTCGCCCCGGAGCCGTCCACTCCGGATATGCTACCGGAGACGTTCGACAGGGAGACGGCGCTCGATCTGGTCGTGAACGCCGTGCCGCTGGGGATGCTGGTCGGCTTCGTCCTGCTGTTCGTCCTCGACACGCCGTACGGTATCGACCCCGTCGCGACGGCGATACAGCTGACGCTCGTGCTCGTGCCGCTCGGCGCGCTGGTCGTGCTCAGCTACCACGCCGCGAAGGCCGTCGAGGCCGCCGAAGCGGAGGCCGAGGTGGATGCGGAAGCCGGGGAGACTGGGGACGAAGCAGAACCGGCGGCCGAAACGGAGCCGGGCGCGGGACCCGACGCCGAGCCGACCGCGACAATCACGGAAGGAGCCGACGGGGCCGACGAGGAACCCGCGTAGCCCGCGGAACTACGCTTTCCCGTCGAGCACCGCGCCGAGCAGCTTCGACTGTGCCGACGCGAGATGTTCGGCGAACGTCGACCGGGAGATGCCGAGCTCGGCGGCGACCTCCGTCGCGTTCGCGCCGCGCGGCCGCTCGAAGTAACCGAGCTCGTGTGCGGTCGCCAACACCTCGTGCTGGCGGTCGGTGAGCGCGGCCCGGTCGACGAGGACGAGGTCGCCGTCGCCGTCCGCCTCGGCCGACCGCGTGAGCCGTTCGAGCGAGACGCCGTCGGCGGTCTCCCGCAGCGCGTCGACGATCTCCCGCAGCGTCGCCACGTCGCTCGTGTAGAAGGAGAGCAGCAGCGTCCCGTCCTCCGCGCGGACGTCGCGGATGGGCGAGCCAAGCCGCTCGATCACCTCACAGACGCACGACTGCTCGGCCGGTCGTTCGAACCGATAGACGCTGCGGTCGCCGTCGGAGAACACCGGTGTCATTCCCTCGGGGTCGGCGTCGGCCGACATCGTCAGCTCCTCGGTGACGGTCGCACCGTCGCCGCCCCACGAGACGCCGGTTGCGGGGTCGTTCCCCTCGCTCGCAGCGGCGACCTGACAGCTCGGCGGGTCGGTGACGCGCAGTTCCGCGCGGATTCCGGGCCCCATTACTCGGTGGTTCGCCCCACACGGATTAGACCTTTGTGCCGAACGGCCGGGGCAAAAAGCCCCCCACGATGGGGGGCAGGGGGTGTTGGCTCGGGACCCGATACGTGGCCGTATGCCAGGACAACCGGACCGGTCGCGGGTGACGGACGGGCCCCGCGACGCGACGGAGCGGGAGTGGGAGCTGTTCCGCCGTGCGAGCGTCGAGGGGCCGCTGACACACGTCGGGAGCGTCACGGCGCCGTCCGCGCCGGTGGCGTACGAACAGGCCGCGACGCTGTTTCCCGAGGCCGCGGACCTGTGGCTCTGCCCGGCCGACGAGACCCGCCGGTACGCGAGCGAGGCGCTCGGTGCCCGCGCGAAAGGGGACGAGGACGGGACCGACGAGGGGGGGATGGCGGACGGCGACCGCAAGGGAACGGTTCCCGAGCCGTCGGAGGTCGACGCATGATTTCGCTCAGCAAGCTGCTGTGTGAGACCGCAGCGGCGGGCGACGGGCTTCGCTACGGTGACCCCTCCGATGTTCCACAGATCACGGAGGAGAAGCAGCGCCGACCGGTCGTCGTCTGGAACGTCACGCGCGGCTGTAACCTCGCCTGTCAGCACTGCTACGCGAGCGCAGAGGCCGAACGCGCCGACGGGGAACTGTCGACCGCGGAGGGGAAACGGCTGCTCGACGACCTCGCGGAGTACGGCGTCCCGGTCGTGCTGTTCTCCGGCGGGGAGCCGCTGGTCCGCGACGACCTGACGGAACTCGTCGCGTACGCCCGCGAACGGGGAATCCGTCCGGTGCTCTCGACGAACGGGACGCTGCTCACGCCGGACCGCGCTCGGGCGCTTCGCGACGCCGGCCTCGCGTACGCCGGCGTCAGCGTCGACGGGTTGGCGACCGCGAACGACACGTTTCGCGGCCGGGAGGGCGCGTTCGACGCGGCCGTCCGCGGCATCGAGGCGTGTCTCGACGTCGGGCTCAAGACCGGCCTCAGATACACCGTCACGGAGCGGACGGTCGACGACCTGGAGGGAGTCGTCGACCTGCTCCACGACGTCGGCGTCGACCGGTTCTGCTTCTATCACCTCGACTACGGCGGCCGCGGCGGCGACATCGTCGACGCCGACCTCAACCCCGAGCGCCGGCGCGAGGTCGTACGTCGGCTCTGTGACCTCACCCGCGAGTACCACGCCGACGGCTCGCCCATCGAGACGCTGCTGGTCGGTAACTACGCCGACGGCGGCTTCGTCGTCGAGTACGCCCGCGACGAACTCGGCGACGAAGCCGCCGAACGGATCTACGCAGCGCTGCGGCGCAACGGCGGCGACCCCGCCGGCGACCGCGTCGCGGACATCGACTACCACGGCAACGTCCACCCGACGCAGTTCTGGCAGGGATACGCGCTCGGCAACGTCCGTGATCGCCCCTTCGGCGCCATCTGGGAGGACGAGTCGAACCCGCTGCTCGCGCGGCTCCGTGACCGCGAACTGAGCGGGAAATGTGTCGACTGCTGCTACCGGGATATCTGCGGCGGCGGCTCGCCGCTACGCTCGCTCACGGTTCACGGCGACCCGCTCGCCCCGGACCCGCAGTGTTATCTCACCGAGGCGGAGCGGCGCGGCGAGCCGCCGGTCGCCGTCCCGGAGCCGACGGCCGAGCCGGGTGACTGACCCGGGCTGAAGCCGCCCCGTCCACGTGCCGGCGGCCTAACTCCATCGTCGGATCCCGGCCGTCGGGACGAACCGGCTTCTACTTCCGGGAGGAGCCGGTAGCTCCGGACGAGATGTACCCGCTGCAACAGTCGCTCGCCGACGCGACGACCCTCGAGGTGGCCAGCGCCCTCGGCTACCTCCTTCTCGTCGCCGCGGGGGTCGGCCTGCTCTGGTATCTCCGCACGTTCGCGAAGCGCCTGCTCGCCGAGCCGTACCGCGGCCGGTGGCGCTACCTCGCGGTCGGGGTCGGCGCGGCCGTCGTCTACGGCATCGCGGGGCTCGCCGAGCTGTTCGGCGCGACAGGCGCGGAGCCGTTCCGCCGCGGGGCGACGCTGTTCGTCTTCCTGTTCGCCGCAGTCGGCATCAGGGGGATCCACCGCTCCGTCGGCGGCGGCTCGCTCGTCGACGACGGCGTCGCGCGCTGGCTCGGGCCGGCGGTCGTCGCCGGGTTCGTCCTCGCATGGTGGGGGGCCTACCTGTTCGCCGACCCCGCGCTCGGCGCGGGCCTGGAGCTCGTCGGCCTGCTCGTCGCCGTCGTCTACGCCGTCTACCGGGCCGTCGGCGTCGTCGCCGCCGAGGAGGGAACGAGCGTCGCCGCGGTGACGAGACAGTTCCTCCCGGCGCTGCTCGCGCTCGCGCTCGTCGCCGCCGCCGAACACGTCTCCGTGTTCGCCCCCGACGCAACGGCCGTCGGCGAGGGCGTCGCGCTCGTCGGGACGGTGCTCGCCGGCGCGTTCCTGTTCACCACGGCGGTCGCGATCCGGCAGCAGGGCGGCGAGATCGAGCGGATGTACGACCCCACGACGTGGCGCGAAGAGGAGACGCCGACGGAGTAGCGGACGGCTTCCCTGTTCCGGCCGCCGAGTTCCTATCATAGCATCCGCGAAGGCGTAAAAACCCGGTCGAACACCTTCGGTTGAAGTGTCAGTGACTGAGACTGACGATGCCGGTTGAAGCGTTCGTGTAAGCGAATCACGGGCGTATGCCACGGCACTGTGTCCCGGGACGTGACGACCGGAACGGAGGTGACGGCCTGTGAGCCTCTCGCGGCGGGACTTCATCAAGGCCGCCGCGGGCGGCTCGGCCGCCGCGCTCGTCGGTGAGGCGTGGGGAGCGACCCAAACCGTCGAGCCGGTGACCGAGGTGGACAACCCGCTGAAGTCGTACCCCAACCGCGACTGGGAGCAGGTGTACCACGACATCTACGCGTACGACGAGGTGGACTGGACCGTCTGCCACCCGAACTGTACGCAGTCGTGTGCCCTGAACTTCTACATGAAGAACGGCGTCCCCATCCGCGCCGAGCAGATCTACCACGAGGAGGAGGGGAGCCCCGGTCCGGGGAGCCCCGGCGGCTACGAGCAGGCCGACGTGAGCCAGCACTGGAACCCCCGCGGCTGCATGAAGGGGCTCACGCTCCACCGGCGGACGTTCGAGCCGAGTCGGATCAAGTATCCGATGGTGCGGAAGGGGTGGAGCCCGGACGAGCCGAACCAGGAGGGGCGCGGCGAGGACGAGTTCGAGCGCGTCTCGTGGGACGAAGCCATCGACCTCATCGCCGAGAAGATGGCGAACCTCGACGACGAGAAGCGCTTCCACGTCTTCAACGCCATCAAGGCCGACGGGCTGATCACCCGGCACGGAGCTGGGCGACGGCTCGCGTCCATCTTCGGCGGCGCGGAATGGACGGAGTACGACTGGTACGCCGACCTCCCGCCGGGCCACGTCATCACGACCGGCTACCAGACCAGCGACTCGGACGCCTCCGCCTGGCGCGCCGCCGATTACACCATCATCCAGGGGAAGAACCTCATCCACAACAAGCTCGCGGACAACCACTGGCTCCAGGAGACCCGCGAGCGGGGCGGGAAGATGGTCGGCATCTACCCCGACTACTCCCCGACCGTCCAGAAGTGCGACCGCTGGCTGCCGGTGCGACCGGGGAGCGACCCCGCGGTCGCGCTCGGCATCGCCCACGTCATCATCAGCGAGGAGCTGTACGACGCCGACTTCATGCGGCAGTTCACGACGCTCCCGCTGTTGATCCGGAAGGACGACGGGAAGTATCTGCGCGCACACGAGGTGTTCCCCGACCACGAGCCGCCCGCCGACGACGAGGAAACCCAACACGAGGAGAACGACTGGGGCGACTTCGTGGCGCTCGGACGGGACGGCGAGCCGGTCGTGGTCAGCCGCGAGTCGGTCGGCGAGGAGACCCCCGCGACCCCGCAGTTGGAGGTCGACACGGAGCTCGAGCTCGCGGACGGCGGGAGCGTCGCGGTCCACACTGACTTCAGCCGGCAGAAGGCGAACATCATCGAGAACTACGACCCCGAGACGGCCGAGGAGATCACGACGGTCCCCGCCGAGAAGCTCAGACAGACCGCACGCGAGTTCGCCGCCGCCGAGAAGGGACAGTGGTTCACGGGCGAGGGGATCAACCACTGGTTCCACTCGAACGACTCGCTCCAGCGGACGATCTTCTTCGTGCAGTCGATGCTCGGCAACGTCGGCAAGCGCGGCGCGGGCTACTACAACTACTCGGGGCAGTACAAGATCGAACTGCTCGACGGCTACCCCACCTACGTCAACCCCGACGGGCACGCGGCCCACGGGATGTACCCCGGCTACGCGTTCGCGTTCTTCGGGGGCGAGACGCTCGACCCCCACGCCGTCCGCGGCGACTTCGACGAGGAGCTCGACCTGGTGCCGCAGGGTGACGCCGACGAGCCGGTGATGCCGGAGAACGCCGACTCCTACACGATGTCCCGGCCGGCGGTGCTGTGGACGATGAACTGCAATCTTCTGAACCAGACGAAACACCAGGAGCACGTCGTCGAGAACTTCGTCAAACACCCCGACACGGGCAACGAGCTGTTCGTCGTCTCGGACATGCACATGACCTACTCCGCGCGCCACGCCGACATCGTGCTCCCGGTCCCCTCGTGGCTGGAGTGCGAGTACCCCGACATCACCGTCGGGCCGGAGAACCCGTTCCTCCAGATGGACCACGGCGTGATGGACCCCATCTACGACACGAAACAGGACGGGGAAATCTGTGCGCTCGTCGCGGAGAAACTCGACGAGAAGATCCCGCCCGAGGAGCGCAACGTCGACTCCTACCGCGAGTACTTCGCGGAGTTCCTCGACGAGGACGGCGACGTCCGCAACTACATCCAGGAGACGCTGGACGCTGGAATGACGACCCGCGACATCGACGTAAAGGACCTCGAGGACGGTCCGGAGCGCCTCCAGCTGAAAACGTACCCCCGGATCCCCTTCTACTCGCAGATTCACGAGGACCGACCGTTCTACACCAAGACCGGCCGGATGGAGTTCCACAAGGAGGAGGACCGGTTCCTCGAACTCGGCCGGGCCGACCTCGATCACATCGAGAGCCCGGAGGGGACGCCGTACGGGACCAACCAGAAGTGGGAACAGGCGAAAGACGAGGAGAACCCGCTGTACCACGACGACGGCTATCAGTTCTACTACAACACGCCCCACCCCAAGTACCGGACCCACTCCTCGTGGGGGATGACCGACTGGAACCTCATCTGGGCGAGCCGTGACTTCGGGTCGACGAGCGCCGACCCCTCGGGCACCGACCGGCTCGTCGAGGACTTCTCGTTCCCGACCGGCGACGGCGAGACGAACGAGGTTCCCCCGCTCGGCGAGGCGTTCGTCGAGATGCACCCGGAGGACGCCGCGGACATCGGCGTGGAGAACGGCGACTACGTCCGCATCTCGAACAATCGGGGCGACCTCGTCATCCGCGCGATGATCAGCGAGCGCCAGCGCCCGCACTCGGCGGGCGACATGGGACAGCTCACCATCTGGCACGGCTGGTGGCCCCAGCATCTCCCCGACGACGAGGAGAACGAGGACGGGATCAAGGGGTACAACGTGACGACGAACATCTGGCTCGACCCCGCACAGGAGACCGACGACCTCGTCCACAAGGGGGTGTTCGGCGACCCCAACATCTCCGAGGAGATCGAGGAGGAGATCGCGTGGCACGGTGCGGAGCTCGAAGCCGGCTACGAGGAGACCGTGTGGGCGCCGACCGGAACGAACCGTGACGACCTCGTCGAGGTCGAGAAGTACGCGGACGCGGACTGGTGGCCCGGCGACGCACGGAAGGATGACCTGGTGAGCGACTACATCGACGGCTCGCTGCAAGGAGGTGCCGACTGATGGCGAAAACCTACAACCCGCAGCTCGGGCGCGAGCACAGCTACCCCTACGAGCACCGCGAGGAGGAGCGCGACTGGCACTGGGGGATGGTGATCAACACGAACCGGTGTATCAACTGCAACACCTGCACGTTCGCCTGCAAGTCCACGTGGACGAGCGGGAAGGGTGAGGAGTTCATGTGGTGGATGAACGTCGAGACGGAGCCGTACGGCGGCTACCCGATGGGGTGGGACATGCGGCTGCTCGACGACATCGGCCCCGGCCAGACGGTGTTCGAGGCCGCCGAGGACGGCGAGCAGGTGCGCGGCTACGTCGCCCGCGAGGAGGAGTGGGAGTACCCAGCGCTCGGGGACGACCAGGCGCACGGGGAGTACCCGACCGGCGACGTCGTGGAGTCCGACCCGAGCAACGACGAGTACCACGACATGTGGCAGTTCTACCTGCCGCGGCTCTGCAACCACTGCAAGAACCCCGCGTGTCTGGCGGCCTGCCCGCGGAAGGCGATCTACAAGCGCGAGGAGGACGGCATCGTCCTGCTCGACCAGGAGCGGTGTCGCGGCTACCGGAAATGCGTGAAGGCGTGTCCGTACCACAAGCCGATGTACAACCCCGAGACGGGCATCTCGGAGAAGCCCGTCGGCTGTTTCCCCCGCATCGAGGAGGGCAACGTCCCGCGGTGTGTCTCCTCGTGTATCGGGAAGACGCGGCTCCACGGCAACATCAACCGCGGGCCGGACGCCGGCCCCGCCGGCGGCAAGGAGTCGGCCGCCGCGGGACGAAGCCCGATCAACTACCTCGTCAAGTCCGACGAGAAGGTGGCGCTGCCGTTATACCCGCAGTTCGGCACCCGTCCGCAGGTGTTCTACATGCCGCCGTACCACGTTCCGCCGGAGTTCCTCACGCAGATGTTCACCCCGAACACCGACGAGAAGCGCAACGACTGGCCGGGGAGCAGCTACGAGGAGTCGATCAGGATCGTCCAGCAGCGGGCGCGGGAGCCGAGCCACCACGTCCTCGGCATCCTCCAGCTGTTCGGCGCGACCACCCGCCTCATCGAGACGTACCGGGTCACCGAGACGCGCGTCAAGGGATGGGACCCGGACGGGAAGAAGGTGGTCGACATCCCGTTCGACGAGGGGCTGGAGGTGCGCGAGGGAGAGCAGTGGACGAACCAACCGTGAGGTGAGACCATGCACGACACCGACACCGACGACCCCGACCGCCACGGCGCACGGGCAGCGCTGTACAGCGCCCTCGCAGGGGCCTTCTGCTATCCGGAGCCGGAGCCGTTCGCCGACCTCGCGGCGCCGGAGACCCTTTCGGCGATCGGCGAGGCCGGCGAACGGCTCGGCCTCGAAGCGGAGGCGGCCGCGCTCCGGGAGGCACTCGCCGCGGCCGAACTCGACCAGCTACGGGCGACACACACCGAGCTGTTCGGGCTGCCGAGCGACGACGGGGAGTACCCGGTCGTCCCCTACGAGGCGAACTACACCGTCCGCGAGGACATCGGCCAACAGCAGCGCCGCATCGCGAAGGTGGCCGGCGCGGTCGACGCGCTCGGCTTCGACTTCGACGATGAGTTCGACGAGCGGCAGGACCACGTCGCCGTCGAGCTCGAGCTGTTGCAGGTGCTCGCTGCGTGGCGCGTCGTCGCCGGCCGAACGGATGGTATCGAGAGCGAAGCGGAGGTCGCCGACATCGAGGCGACGCTGCTCGACGAGCATCTCGTCGATTTCGTCCCGGCGTTCGCCGCCGACCTCCGGGAGGCGACCGACGACGACCTCTACCGGGCGGCAGCGGACCTCGCCGAGGCGCTGGTGACGACCGACCACGCGCGCCGGGAGGTGACGGCGACCGCAACCGCGCCGAATGGGGGTGAGCCCTGATGGACCGCGACGCCGCCGGGCAGGCGACGGCCGTCGCCGCCGTCGTTCTCGCGCTGGTGCTCGTCGCCCAGAGCGCGGTCGGCGCCGCCGTCGTCGCCGGCGAGCAGCCG
>ENA-ORDC01002510-ORDC01002510.1-marine-metagenome-genome-assembly--contig:-NODE-2510-length-10915-cov-18.594298_pt1 | contig 10915 bp, 9 predicted proteins | sample MGYA00237783_ERZ508515 | MGnify/ENA primary metagenome ERZ508515 (study PRJEB26186, sample SAMN06268792) | marine metagenome | isolation source: Eden Landing Ponds, San Francisco, CA, USA | place...
GACCTGGTGCCAGCGCTCAAAGGAGCAGCTGATGAACTCGGTGTGACGGTACGCATTGTCGATGCTGACGACTGGGAGCATGGCGACGCGAAGGGAGTCTGTAAGCACCGGAGCCTACACGACCTCAAGCCAGTTGTCGAAGCGAAAGCCCGGGCGAACCAAGCAGACCTTGTAGTCACGTTGATTCACGAGTACGCCCACGCGCTACTCCACTTCGACGTCAACGACAGTACCGAACGATCGAAACGCGAAGTCGAAGCCGAGTCCGTCGCCTACGTTGTCGGTCGGTATTTCGGACTCGACACGAGCGGATCTGCGTTCTACCTAGCAGCGTGGCAGTCGGACGATCCCGAGGCTGTTCGCGAGCGTCTCGGTCGGATCAGTCGGACGGCAGAGGAACTCATCGATAGTCTCGAAGACTAACACTCTCGACCCTCACTTGCGGAACAGTCCGGCGATTAGCATCAGACCACCAACTCCGACCACGAAAATTGTTTGGACAGCAGAGAACCCTCCGCGAAGCGCCATTCGAGTATAATTCGGGTTTGAGTGGTAGAGGTCGCTCACAATCCCAATTATCGCATCAACTAACGGAGCCAATACATCGAAAACAAGTGCCTTTCCGAAATTTACCCCAGCCTGACCCAGACGGTACACGATAGTCACCAGGAGATTCGCCTTCCCTGTCAGGAAATGACGGTTTGAAGGAGTGACGTACTGCCCCTTACCGTTGGTTGGGTTAAATGGCCATTTTGCGATTTTCACGGCCTCAGCGAACATTGATGCTACAAACGCGATGAGTCCTCGGAGCATCTTGTATATGAGATAGTAACTATTATCGCATTAAATTTCGCCCTCCTGACTCGTCTCTCTGTAGCCATCGACGGTTCCACAGTTCTGAACAATGAAAGTGGGCTAACAGCCACGGGAAGTTTATTCTGCGCCCGCCGAGGGGCGGAGGCGCATTCTGACCTCCGTTGTATCATGACCGAACGGACTGACATCGTCGAGACAGAGAACGTAGACGTAACAGACCACGAAGAGCGAGTATATTCACCAGATGGTGGAGTGGTAGCATCGACTCCCGCTCCTGCAGCTTCGACACCTACTGAAGCTATCCAACAACCCACCATTGACGAGGACCCATCTCAAGGGACACTCGAGCCCCGCACAAAGCGAGCTCGAACCGAAGAGATGGACGTCTCGTTACTTCAGAAGGGAGGAATCTACGAGGTACAATCGGAGTCAGGGAACATCTACGAGGTCGACATCGCGAGTAAGACGTGTACGTGTCCCGATTTCACGAAGCGGAATCCAAGCGGTGGGTGTAAGCATCTACGGCGAGCCGATCTCGAAGTTCGAAGTGGAAACGTCCCTCGTCCTGATGGCCGTCTCCCGGAAACGACGGACGTGGTCGAACAGCTTTCAGCGGAAATTCGTAAGCTGGAGCAAGAGATCGAAGAACGCGTGGAGCAACAGCAGAAACTCCAAGCTACGGTTGGGGTTATCGAGGAATTCTCAATTGAGTAGACGAGAGGTTTAACCAACAATTCTAAGATATTGGCCGACAACGTTGGTTAACAGAGCCGACCTCATGTCCTATTCCCCACCAGATCCACCTCGAGAAGTCCCAGCAGACATCGCTTCGAAGCTTGATGAGCAATCCCCAGAGGTGCTCCGACAAGTCGCTCAATTCGCCGAGGAGCTTGCTGAGCATCGCGAGCGGGAGACACGACTAGCTGAAGACGAGGAGGATGAAGAGGTCGAAGAGCGACCAGAGGACCTTCCCGATGACGTCCCGTCGAAGGCGACGATCACGATCAAGGAGATCAACGATAATCGCTACTACTACTGGCAGTGGCGTGAAGGGGACAAAATCCGGTCTCAATATAAAGGCCCCGTCAATCCCGACGAGTAGAACGCTCCAATCGAGTGGGTAGTTGTCCGGGGTGACACCGCGTCTGAGAAGTGAAAGAAGGGCGGTTAGCGCTCGGGTCGCGGGGCAGTCTCGTAGCGTTTGATGTCGTCGGTCTTCTCCACGCGGTCGTAGATCTCTCGAAGCGTGTCTTGTGCCCGGTGGAGCTTATGCTCCTCAAGGAACTGACGCCCACTCTCACTAATGCCGTAGAACTTGTACGGCAGGTCGTTCTGACGGCGGTCCTCGGGTAGGAGCACTTCCTCGACGATGCCAGCGTCGACGAGCTGCTGGAGGTGCTGACGAATCGTCGTCTGACTCTTGCTCGGGTTGACGTAGTCGAGTTCCTTCAGCGTCGGTAGTTCCGACGGATGTCCGAGGATGTCCTGGAGGAGCGCGAATCGCGTCTCCTGGGTGACGACGTTGAGTCGCTCCCGAACGGACTCTAGGTCGCTTGGCGGGTGATCAGACGTACTCATTACCTCGTTGTTCGAGTAGTGCGTGCAAAAGCGTTTCGCCCAAATACGAATCGCTCTGAAGCGATACGGTGGCCGATGAGGTCGCTACATTAAAGCAGGGTACGGGAGAATGCCCGGCTAGATGAGTGAGGATCCGGTCACTGTCGACGAACTCGCCGAGAAAGCCGATGAGTATCTCCACGAGGCCTCACTCACGCCGAAGGAGTACGAAGCGCTGAAACAGAGTGTTGCGGAGCTCACGCCGATCTTCTCAGCTGAGAATTCGTACTTTGTCCTCGGCAGCTACGGGAAACCCGAAATCCGTCGTCTCCAGCTCGTGAAAGATCGCCTCAACAGGCAGCCCGGTGCGTACGCGTTCCTGATGGTCGACATTCGGAGCGAGTGGACGAACACCTACCTCAAGTTCCGGCTTCTCGCCGATTATACGGACGTCATCGTGGGCGTCGCCGAACACGCCCAGGGCGGCTTCCTCGTCGAGCAGGGCTACTTCACGGCCCTCGAGGAGTACTTCGCGAAGACCCACGTATACAAACGCGAGTACGAGTCGTTGGAGGCGGACGCAATCGACACGGGCATCGATATCGACAACCCGTATAGCGGAATGCAGACCGCCATCTTCGAGATGCTCGACAATGCTGGGCGTCTCTGTCGGTGGACGACTGAGGACGACCTCGTCGAGTGTGCCCAGTCTCTCGTGAGTGTTCAGGAATAATCGTAGGTAGAGACGAATCGGTAACTTACACCCCCACGTTTCCGTCGTTTCTCCACGACGTCCTCGTCATCAATGGCACCGACGACGAGAAAATCGTAGAATACACCCACCGTTTTCGAGTTGTAAATGGAAGAGGGCAAGGGGATACGACATTACATCTAACCGGCACGTCGAATCTCTTGGCTCGCCCACCCCCCGTTTTCGAGTTGTAACGAGATGCCCTGATGAATGACCCCCTATTTTCGAGCTGTAACGCATCACCCGGGCCGCGAACACCCCCCGTTTTCGAGTTGTAACGAGAAAACCCGAAGAAAGACACCCCCCCATTTTCGAGCTGTAACGCATCCCCCAGAGCGCGAACACTCCCCGTTTTCGAGTAGTAAGTCGGCGGAGAATAGAGTCGAGATTAGTTCTTACTCCGGAACTGCTTCAGCCGTTCGCGGACAACCGCGCTGATAGTCGCCTCTTCGTGAGCTAGATCTTCGAACCGAGTGTCCTCCCGGATAGTCTCCATAATCGTATCCGGATTTTCGGAGAGGGAGAAATACATATGCACTCCTCTGCCTCGACCCTTACCTCGACGCTCGAAGTCCAACACACCGTACGTACTCTGCTCGGTTACGTGATTTACGAACGTCTCGCGACTGTACTGATCCGCATCCATCGTCTCTGCAATGAATTGGTACGTCTTGAACGCAGGCCCCGCAGGTATCCACTCAGGATGTTCTCTTGCGTAGTTGGCAGTCGCCGCCACGGCGTAGACGGAGAGTTTCTTTTGGGTCGAAATCCCGCTAATATGACGGAGTTTTCGGTTTTCGGTGTATTTCTCCTGGGCTTCACGGACATCAGTCTCGGTAACCGTGTCAGCTCCACGCCGCTCAGCTAATTCGCCAGCCCACCTGAAGAGATCAATCGCTTTCCGCGCATCACCATGCGTTTGAGATCCGAACGCGGCAACAAGCGGAATGACATCATCTGCGAGTGATTCTGCCTTGAAGGCGTCCCGACGGTTGTGGAGAATACTTCGGAGCTGCGTCGCATCGTAATCGTCGAAGAAAATATCGTCAGGATTGTAGGAACTCTGTGCGCGGCTGTTGAGGTCCTTCATGAAATCAGCGTAGTTCGTGATAGTCGTGAGCGAAATCGGGCCGTCAAAGTCAGCGAGTTTTCGAGCTCGTGAAAGCTGGTAGATGAGAGAGTTGTACTCTGCCTCTTGATACGGGCCCTCGAGCATATCGATCTCATCAAGGATGAAAATGACACCGTCATAATGCTCGCGCATTAGTTCGTACAGCCGCTCGAGTTTCTGATCCGTTGAGACGCCAGTTTGAGGAACACCGGGTTCGACACCAAGGTCGTCGGCAGCAGCTTTAACTAACCGATAGACAGCCCGATCTGCAGTCTTCGGTCCCTCGCAGTTGATAGAGAGAACCCCGAAGGTCTTGCCTTGTGACTCACACAGTTCGACGATCTGTTTGCAGACTGCATGGATGATGAGCGATTTCCCCGTTCCAGATGGCCCGCTCAGGAGCATATCGGGGATCCCCTCATTCTGGAGGACCGGTTTTAGGTTGTCGACGACACGGCCAAGCTGGTCATCACGACCGACGATACGATCCTCGTCGATGATAGTATCTGACCGGACGAGGTCTTTGTTCGCGAAGACGCCACCAGACGACTCCGTTTGTAGTCGATCACGAATTGAGATGCCGCCACCGTCGCCGTTGGATGCTTCTTGAGACGACTCGGTGGAATCTGATCCATTCTCGAAGGTCGCTTGTGACGTATCAGGAGAATCCACATCCTCACCCGTTGACTCAGGATGTTCAGGATCAGAAGAGGAGGATTCACGCTCCTCCTCACCTCCCGGATGATTCGATCCTGCTCTACGTCCCTCTCGTCCCATTATGAACCCCCTCGAACTCCGAGTATAAAAATATGGACCCTTGTAGAGTTGTAACCGTGCGAAAACTGGCCAACTAACGACTACAGCCCTGTATTCTCGAAATGATCCGGATACCGTCTTCGGAATCTATCACCCTCCGTTGTCGAGTTGTAACGGTTCGACGAGGATTTTTATCGTCGAATTTCCTCGATGACCCAGACCCCCCGTTTTCGAGTTGTAAGACTTCGAGGAGCGGTAACACACCTGGTCTGATTCTCCCACCCGCCCCGTTTTCGACTTGTAAGCGGAGGTGGGTCACACTGAATATTGAAGCAAAATCCGAATCGTCTGGATTTAGAGAATGATGCTCGGAGTGAAACGGTTTGCGTTACACTCCCCGTTTTCGAGTAGTAAGCACCAGAATTTCCGTGAAAGGACGACGCTCGTAGAAGCAGTTCACGAATGAGAGTAATACCGGTCAACAAACACGATAACCTGTGGAGCTGGTTTGGTAATCTCGAGTATTCCACCCCCTCCCCCCTTTTTCGAGTTGTAAGTCGTTGGGCGTAGACCATTCCAGACGCCATGAAGTGAGAATGGAGTTCTCAAAAGAGGACGTAGAGGCAATGAAACGTGATGATTCTCGGGACTGGAACCACGTACGGGATTAGGAGGTTATCCATATCCAGAGATCTCAATCTTCTAGTTGAACTAGAAGATCTATTCTCTTTGTCTCTATTACGGATGCGGTAAGCTAACGTACAACATAAGCTTTCGCATTTCTAGTTGTAAGTTGGAGAAATAGATATTCAGGCCCTCTATCACGCGTATCCGCCACAATCGGCTTTTTGCAGCCGCTCGTGCTGTTCACCCCCTCCCCATCGTCACGAGTTTACAACTCGAAAAAGGGGGGAGGGGGTTCGTCAGGTCCAGTCCGTGATACCGACTACACGTGTTCCGTTGAGCTCTCGTCGGATGTCGGAGTCGTCCCACCCGAGCGGTGAAAGCACGCTCTCGACAGCTCTGACCAGCTGCGTCTCGTAGTACGAGGCGTCGTAGGTTCCGCTCTCCTCGTGGTCGAGAGCGACACGGTCTCGCGAGGATTTCTCGTCGTCAAATCCCCTGAATTATACTTCAACAGGATAGATCCCTGGATCAGAGATGTACGATCTGACTGGTTTCCAACGCGATCTTCTGACAGTTACAGCTGGTATCGAGGAACCGCACGGCCTCGCCATCAAAGACGAGCTGGAGAACTACTACGAGAAAGAGATCCACCACGGGCGCCTCTACCCTAACTTGGACACACTCGTTGAAAAAGGCCTTGTCGAGAAAGGAGAGAAAGACCGACGCACCAACGTCTACACGGTTTCCAAGAGAGGTCAGCGGGAGATCGAGGCACGCCGTGAATGGGAGTCTCAGTACATCGACCTATAACTTGTACTGGGAAATATCCTCACAGCCACAATCAGAACACTTCTCCGACTCTTTCTTCAAGGTCTTTCCACAATGCCTGCATTCGTATAAGTTGCTGTCAGCAGGCTTCAGAAACTGTTTCACTTCCCCCAGGAGGGATGAGCTCATTGTGGATGTACGACCTCGCCGCAGCCTGGACACTCCGTCCAGGCTTCTTCCTTTCCTGACTGTGTTTCGTACTGGATCAGGATGTGACGGGGAAGGATGTCTCCGCTGTATGACGGGCAGACGCCAAGCGGTATGGGTTCCTGAGCAGCCATATTGGTGATCTCGGTGGAAATTTAGTGGGAGGGGTTTCGGTAGGGAGCGTGTGACTGAGGGCCTGAAACCTGCCCTCTACCAAAACCTGAACACTGGCACCCACAAATAGGTCAGGCAACCACAGTGAAAGTAGAGAGGCACAATTTCCCTCGGAACAAGCCCGGAGATTGAGGACGGAACACCCATGCTTTAGACAATGGATTGATTCATTTCTCTAAAGAGAATGGTATCCGGAAGACAAATATCCATCAGGAACACGCGATCACTGGCTACCTCGGTGATCGGCTTTGGGGCCATTGCTATAATCGTATCTGCCCTCCTTGTCTTCCTAAATCAGGTACTGGATGTGAGCTGGCAGATCTTCACAATAGTCGCAACTGCGGTGATTCTCCTGATCATTGGAGGGATGTGGAAACGAGGCTTCTTCCTATCTCCTTGGTCACTGCAACTGAGATCGCTTTACCAGAAATACAGTTACTCCGGGTTTTTACCGCTTCTTAGAGTTTTCAAATCTCGAGAGCGTCGGAGAGTGGAGATTCTGAAAGGGCTTTTCTTAGTTGCTGCTGCCGTAATCGTGGGAGCCTCGATCTATCTCCTCCATTCTGCCTTGCTAAATAAGTTCACAGTCAACGTCCAAAGCGGTATACTCGGAACAGCCTGGCAGGTACACGCCGTCATTATCGGGTTTAGTTTCGTTGCTTTGACTTTTGTCTGGGAAGAGATTTACAGCAACTCTTTGAGTGACGAATTAACAAGACTGTTCGTAGAGGATATTGGCTCAATCTGGACAGTTACCTTTGTCTTTGGTTCCAACCTACTTTTAGGAGTTATAGCCTTCACACAATCTTCAGCAGAAAATGCAGGTTTTCTACCAGTCTATATTACTGCTGTACTATTCGTCTCATCTATAGCATCCGTAGCTGGCCGGTTCTTAGACGCATTAGATCTCCTGTTCTACACAGATCTAGACGAAGAGGTGAAAAAATACGCAAAGGCGGATCTAAATAAAGAGCTCGTAAGAGAAAGTTCTACTCCGAATAAAGTCCTCTCGGAGGCTATACACAGCTTCGAACAGGTATCTATAGATATACCAAACTTCGGACTAGAACAGACCGTTATCTCTTCACGAGATATCGAGAAACGAGGGGCAATTACAGATATCAATCTGAAAAGGATGGAAAATATATCTGAGATTGTCGACCAAGAACGTGCGGCCAGTATAAGGAAGAACCCGACCATAGGCCAGTCTCTCGCCGAAGATACGACAGTTCTCTCTTTGGAAGGGGATGTCCCTGATGACACATTAGAAGAAATCAAACAACAACTGCGTCGGGGACTGCGAACACGTAGGGAAAACTGATGCCCAACTACGAAGACTATCTTGAACACTTCTTTGACAATGCAGAGACCTCTGTCCGAGAAGGAAAGGGCCAGGAACTCTCAGATAATCTCTCTCACATCGCAGAGCTGATTCAGGAACTGATCGACAAGGAGGTGGATTCAAACGGACATTTCCGGGCGAACTACGCTTTCTGCAGACGACAGTACATCCAGCTCTACGATACAGTGCTTGAGAATGGCGCTGATGAAGATCTAAGAATGAGCATTATCGACTCGATATCAGCTATCGCCAATTACTCCCGCCAAGCAAATGATGTAGAGGCGTTCGACCAACTGCTTAATTCTATCAAAAGCTGCTACGTGCAGTCATATCCCAAACCGGGATTTGACGACGCTACAGGAAATATTTTCGAGAGATACAGTCATATCCAGCACGGAGTAACACAGAACTTCGAAGACGTGGACAACGTCGACAGATTAGCCAAAAGCCAAGACATCATCGACACGCTTCTACAGTACTACCGTGAGCTCTGGCGATGTTCTGTTGAAAATGGATGTAAAGAGTCAATCAGAAGACTGCATCACAATTTGGATGACGTAAGAGCATTTGAACGAGCCCAGTACTTGCCGATAGGAATCCCTGAGAGCGAATACAACGAAGACTTCCTTGAGAAAAAGCAGGAGCTTGCTGACACATTCCGGGAAAGAATACAGATACAGAAATTTGCCGGATACTCCTGGGGATACAACCTCTACGTAAAGGGTGTGATTTCTGAGGAAGAGTTTATGAAAGAACTGCTTCAGAAATACGCGGAGCAGAACTTTTCCTCCGTTAATTCACTTACAGAGACTTACTTCGATATTCAATCTATCTTCGGTGACGTCCCCTACTGGGACCAATGGGAGACAAACAGACAACTCCAGCAGTCAATCGGCCCTATTATGACCGCTATGGGGTCGAATAGTTGGATTCTCTCTTTCTACCTGGCGTTTTCACTGTATCTCTTCGACGAAGATACTCAAGAGAGCTTCTCCAACTCTACCTCTGAAGAACTTCCTTTCCCCACAGGAAGCAAGGAACGTATTGAGATCAACAGCCTACGGGATGCAATTGAAGGATTCGAAGACGACTATCCTCTGGACTTCCTTCTAAATAACCCGACTGATATAAACGACAGAATCGAGAAACTGTCTGAAACCCTCGATCGAGCGCATTCCCACGCTGAGAAACAGGATATAATGCGGATGCGGAACCATCCTATCAATTCAGAGTACGTCGATTCTTGGGAAGAAGAGCTGAATGACCAGTTTGACAGCTCATGTTTGCTCAGACAATCGCTGAAAGAAATAGGACTGCTGAAGCAGAAGCGGTTCCCCCCAGATCTTGACGGCATTAAAATCTCAGTAGGACATCCGCTTAAACGAAACTTCGTACCAGAGGAAGCCGTAAGTAAACGTGTAACGAGTAACTTTCGAGGGGTCTTGGATAATTACAGGGAGTACGTATTGAGGCGGCTGACCTTAGAGGAGCACACTGTAGATACTGTCGACGAGTTACTGAATCAAATAGAGGATCAGGTGGGGGAACGAGATCCTCCAGTCCTTCTCTTGAAGACTGGACAGCACCGGAGGAGACTTTTAGAAGACGAAAGGTTCACCCATGGGAGCGACCTCTCTAACTCTCACCACACGTTCCTGGACATCCCTGTTCTCACTGAACCCACGGAAACGTACACTGCTCTCCTGCTTTTAGAGAACGAAAGTCACGGTGTAGAGTTCGTTGAAGACGAGAGAGTGTTCAATCTGGAAGCTACGCCAGGAGAGGAAGCCGGAGTATTTGATATGCCGAACAAGCCTTTAGAGTCCATTTCCTATACTAACGCACCTCATGACTTTGTAGAGATAGAGGTCCGACTTCGGGGATACATACAGAGTGAGGAGCTCGATGGGGTACGCTTCCAAATGAACTCTGAGGATCCAGAATAGAACATCAGCTGAATTTTGAAGGGAGTGGAAGTGGCATACACTTATTCCATATCGCTTGGAACTTCTCTGTTGAATAGCGGTTTCTTCGTCGACGGTCGCTCTCTGGGTTCGCTTGTGAACGGCTTTCACCAGTGATCTCAAATTGAAGTGGCAATCTCATCGCTCAGAGGCCGCTATTCAACACAGCGGCTCTGTTGAAATCCTTCGGCGCTGACATTGAAGAGAGTGCTCCTTCTGGCTAGTTTCTAGGATCGCGGTGAAAACTAGTCTCTCAGCAAATCGCAAGATAGTAAGAGGTTTTCAACAAAGCCAACACAGCACAATATTGAGTCTCTCATCTCGATACCGGACCTCCTCACATCATTCGCAATTCTGTGAATCAGTGATTCACTGATCGACGTCTTCCTTGGCGAGTTCGCGAATCTTCTCCTTCGTTTCCTCCTGGTGCTCGCCGAACGCTACCTCGAAAACACCGCGATAGAAGTGCTTGTTTTTCTCCAGCGTGATATCCTCGCGTTTGAGCTGCTTTTTCAGGCGAGTGAACGTGATCTCGATATCCTCGCTTTGCTCCGGTTCAACGTATATCGTGGCTGAATCCCAATCTTCGCGGATGTTCAGCGGTTCGTCATCTGTTTCTCCTGCCTCACTGGTCGACGAATCAGTATCGGTCGTGGATGCGGCTCTCTGCTGATCTGATCGATCCTCGGTTGCTGCCGCAGTTTCACGATCCTGTTCTTCCGATTCCTCCGACGTCTCTGTGGTCTCCTCGTCTGCGACCGCGTTCTCCTCATCCACCTCGTCTGAGGGATCCTCGAACCGCTCGTCCATTCCCCGGGGCATTCTTACGCCTCCACCTGCGT
>ENA-ORDC01002515-ORDC01002515.1-marine-metagenome-genome-assembly--contig:-NODE-2515-length-10905-cov-2.750831_pt1 | contig 10905 bp, 10 predicted proteins | sample MGYA00237783_ERZ508515 | MGnify/ENA primary metagenome ERZ508515 (study PRJEB26186, sample SAMN06268792) | marine metagenome | isolation source: Eden Landing Ponds, San Francisco, CA, USA | place...
CGAACGGCTCCCGGAGCTCGGTATCGACGCGAGCGAGGAAGAGGTAGTGTCGGCCGGCGCGGTCACGGCATCGTTCCTCGCGGACCGCCACGCCGACGACCGGACGTTCCTCATCGGCTCGGAAGGCCTGCACGAACAGCTCCGCGACGGCGGGGTCACCCTCACGGAAGAACACGACGACGCGGACGTGGTCGTCACCTCCCACCACTACGGCTTCGACTACCGCGACCTGACCGAAGGGTTGTGGGCACTCGAGCGGGCGGACGCCTTCTACGGGACGGACCCGGACCTCACGTATCCCGACTCGGACGGACGGGACTACCCCGGCAGCGGCGCGATCACCCGTGCTGTCGCTGGGGTCGCCGAACGGGAACCGGACCGCGTGCTCGGCAAGCCGTCCGCGGCGATGGTCGACCTCGTCACGGATCGGCTCGGCTGTGAGCCGGCTGCCTGCCTCGTCGTCGGTGACGGGATCGACACCGACATCACGATGGGAGAGCGGGCAGGGATGACGACGGTGTTCGTGTTGACGGGACGGCACGACCGTGAGGACGCCGAATCGGCCGGAGTGACGCCGGATTACGTGCTCGATTCGTTCGGTGATGTCCCCGGGCTGCTCGACCGAATCGTGTGAACGTCTGACAAAGGCTTATATCCCGTGGGGTGCCACTCACTCACATGGAGCTACACGACGATCCATACGAGTACGGCGACATGACCACGGACGGCGGGCTGGGCGGTGATGACGCCCCGGAGGGCTGCGAGAACGGTGGGGACGCCGTCATCGTCGACGGCGACGCGATGAGCTACCGGAACTACAAGAAGAACGGCGGCGGCTGAGGACGACCGGGACCGTTCGCGACGCGTCCGGCGCCCGAACCACCCGAAGTTCCTTATCTTCCGACGGCCAACGGTTGCCGTTATGGGAATCCAGTACGACGACTTCCTCGATACATCGTACAGCCCCGCGGCCGACGACCTCGTCTGTACGTTCCGCATCGTCCCCGGCGAGGGGATGTCGATGGAGGAGGCGGCCGCACGGGTCGCGAGCGAGTCGTCGAACGGGACGTGGGCGGCGCTGAACGCCGACGCCGACGTGACGCGGCTCTCCGCGATGGCCTACTCCCTGCGGGGCGACGGCACGGTGAAGGTGGCGTACCCGACCGAACTGTTCGAGGCCGGCAGCCTCGCGCAGATCCTCTCCTGTATCGCCGGCAACATCATGGGGATGAAGGCGGTCGAGAGCATCCGGCTAGAGAACTGTGAGTGGCCCGAGGCGATCACGAGGGACTTTCCCGGCCCGCAGTACGGCACCGCGGTGAAACATCGGCTGCTCGATGCGGGTGATCGTCCTGCGCTCGCGACCGTCCCGAAGCCGAAGGTCGGCCTTCCGACCGAGGAGCACGCGCGTATCGGCTACGAGGCGTGGGTCGGCGGCGTCGACCTCCTGAAGGACGACGAGAACCTCACTGACCAAGGGTTCAACCCGTTCGAGGAGCGAGTCACCCGGTCGTTCGAGCGGGCCGACGAGGCCGAATCCGAGACGGGCGACCGGAAGGACTACCTCGTGAACATCACCGCCGAGACGGATGAGATGGTTCGGCGCGCGGAGTACGTCGCGGACCACGGCGGCCGGTTCGTCATGGTCGACATCATCACCGCCGGCTGGTCGGCGCTCCAGACGGTCCGGAATCGAACCGAGGACCTCGACCTGGCAATCCACGCACACCGCGCGATGCACGCCGCCTTCGACCGGCTTCCGCACCACGGCGTTTCGATGCGCTGTCTCGCGCAGTTCGCCCGTCTCGCCGGCGTCGACCACCTCCACACCGGGACCGCCGGGTTCGGGAAACTCGAGAACGAGGACACCGTCGGCATCAACGCGTGGCTCGGCTCCGAACTCCACGGGTTGAACCCCGTTCTCCCCGTCGCGTCCGGGGGGCTTCACCCCGGAATCGTCGACGGGGTACTCGACGAGACCGGGCCGAACGTGATGGTGCAGGCCGGCGGCGGCATCCACGGCCACCCCGACGGCACGCGTGCCGGCGCGGAGGCGTTTCGTTCGGCCGTCGAGGCGTGGAGCGCCGGTGAATCGCTCGAATCGCGCGCCGAAGACGTGCCCGCGCTTGCAACGGCGCTCGACGAGTGGGGGACAGAGACGCCCCGATAACGGTCACTCGAGGGCGCCGCCGAGCGTCTCGGGGTCGACGCTCGCGTAGCGCGCGAGCGCGTCGAAGTGGTCGTGGCAGAACCGCTCGCCGCCGGCAATTCTGCGGGTGGCGTCCGCGCGGAGATGTTCGTCGACGAACGCCCGCGCGACGAGCGCCTTTCGGGCGTCACCGGCGGCGAGTTCGTCGTCGGCTTCGGAGACGAGCAGCGCGGCCGTCACCACGTCGTATATCAGGTTCGTGAGCTCCTTCGCATGGTACTGTGCGTACTCCGAGTCGCCGGTCGCGAGCGTTCCGAGCGCCGTTCCCAGGTCGGCGAACGCCGATTCGACCGTCTCAACGAGTCCGGCGAGCCGGTCGTCTTCGACGTCGAGCAGCGACGCGACGAACGGGACGAGCGCCTCGTGGGCGTCCTCGCGGTCCAGCACGCGGAGCACGTCCAGCGAGATGACGTTCGAAGCACCCTCCCAGATGGGGAGCACCTGCGTGTCGCGCAACAGCCGCGGCGTCGTCGCGTCGCGGACGTAGCCGTCGCCGCCGAGCACCTCCATGCAGTAGGAGGCGATCGAGACGGAGTCGCGCGCGGTCCGGTACTTCGCAACGGGGACGAACAGGCGGAACAGCTTGAACGCGTCCGAGTCGCCGTCCGCATTCCCGTCTCCCGGGTCGGTCTCCTCCCTGGTCGACCGTTCCGAGGCGCGTCGCGTCTCGCCGCGCTTCCGGGCGTCGTAGTGGCGCGCCGCCTCGAAGGCGAACGCCGCGGCGCCCTCGTACTCGACGGTCAGCTCCGCGAGGTCACGGCGCATCAGCGGGTGGTCATCGAGCCGGCTGCCGAACGTCTCGCGGTTCGCGGCGTGGACCTTCGCCTCCAACAGCGCGCGACCCATCACACCGATCGCGCCGGTGGCATTCGTCAGCCGCTCGTAGTTCATCATCTCGGCCATCAGCGCGAATCCATCCCCCTCCTCGCCGACGAGGTACCCCATCGCGCCGCGGTACTCGATCTCGCCGGTCGGGACGGAGAGCGTGCCGAGCTTGTCCTTCAGCCGGCGGAACAGCGCGTCGTTGCGCTCGCCGTCCACCTCACGCGGAACGAGGAACAGCGACAGCCCCTGGGTACCCTCCGGGGCGTCCGGCGTCCGTGCGAGCACGAGCGCCCCCTGCGCGTCGATGTTCGAGCAGAACCACTTCTCGCCGTAGATCGCGTACGTCCCGTCGCCGGTCGGCTCCGCGCGCACCTCGTTCGCGCCGACGTCGCTCCCCCCCTGCTTCTCCGTGAGGAACATCGCTCCCTCGATGTGCTCGTCGGGGTCGGCGCTCGTCAGCCGGTCGAGGTAGTCGCCGAGGATGGGGTCGTCCCACGCGTCCGCGGCGTCGAGCGCCACGGCCGCGCCGACCGTCATCGACGCGGGACAGCAGAAGCCGACGTCACTGTACGACAGGAGCGCCTGCATGACGAGCGCGTGAGTGAACCCCGCCGGCTCGTCGCGGTCCGGCGGCGCGTGGAACGGGTCGTGGGTCAGCCGGAACTCCCCGTACGTAACCCGTTCGTTCGCAGCCTGGTCCGGGTGATACTCCACCTCGTTGATCACCTCCCCGTCCGCGTCGTAGGTGTGGAGCTGGGGCGGATGCCTGTCGATTCGGTCCGACCGCTCGGCAATCTCGTGGCCGCAGGTCGCACCGAACTCGGAGAGCAACGGCTCGGCCCACGCGAACTCGTCGTCCGGGTAGACGCGGCGCGCCTCGTACCGGAGGGTCGGGTCAAGCGTCCAGTAGTTGCAGTCCCGGCCGGCGTCGAGCCGGCCGTACTCGATGGGGTCCGTTGACATGGCTCACGGGTACGCACCCGTGGCTATCAACGTTGTTGCACGCGAAGGAACCGACGGTTCGTTTCCGGGCCGCGGAGCGTACTCGGTCGGCCGAGTGCGCGTTCTCTCGACGGGGAGCGGGGGAACACTCTTGCCGGTGCCCCGAAACCCACTGTCGATGGGCGACGAGTGCGGCTACTTCGCCAGCGACCACTGGACGGAACGGTACCGTGACGCGGTTGAGCGCGTCGCGTCGGGGGAACACATGACCGAAGCAATCGCCGAGTCACAGCTCCCGGAACCGCCCGACGAGTGTGGCCGCCCGGCTACGGCCGACGGTCGGTGCGTCTTCCACGCACCGCCAGAGTCGACCGAAGAAGGCGACCTGCTCGCGGCGCTTCGTCGAACTGCGGAACGCTCCGACGACGGGATCAGGATCGTCGGACTCCGGGCCGAAACGTTGGAGATCAGCCACGAGGCGTTTGGCACCGAACGGGACACCCCGGTGTCGCTCCCGCTCGCGACCGTGGAGTCGTTCGCCGTGTCGAACGCGTCGTTCGGCCCCGCGCTCGACCTCACGGGGAGCTCGTTCGGCCAGCTCCGGCTCGACGCGACCACGTTCCACAACCGCGTAACGGCGAGCTACGTCCACGTCGCGGGCGAAACGGACGCCGAGGACGCGACGTTCACCTCGCCGCTGGTGTCGATACGGAGCCACCACGAGGGAGCGACGTCGTTCGACCACGCGACGTTCGAACGTCGACGGAACAAGCTGACCGGCGCGACGTTCGCCGGGCCGTTCTCCGCGAAGCATGCCCGCTTCGAGGACGACCTCGTCTGTTCGGGCGCGAGGTTCCTCGACGAGGTCACCTTCGAGCGGGCGGTGCTCCACCGCGTCAACGCCCTCGGAGTGACCTTCGACGACGAAGCCGCCTTCCGAAAGGTTCGGTTCCATGGCGAAGTCGTGCTCCGCGACGCGACGTTCGAAGGCAGGCCCGTGTTTCATCGGGCGACATTCGCGGAGCGGGTCGACCTCGACGGCGCGACGCTCCGAGAGGGCGGAACGTTCCGTGACGCGACGTTCGACGGTGAACTCAGCTGCCGTCTCGACGGCGCCGACGGGGTGATCGACTTCCGGGGAGCCGAACTGAAGGGGGGAGACCTGGGGCCGGTCGGCACCGTTCAGTTCGACTGCTCGGGAGCGACGCTCGGCCCGGTGACGTTCCAGCGGGCGGACGGACCGTCACTGTCGACCGTCGCGCTCGCCGGAACACGGTACGACGGGTTCGACTTCGCGCCGTACGGTAGCGAACTGGAGCCCGACTGGCGGCTCGAAACGGAGAGCTTCGCGGACGAGTCGGCGCCGGCGCCGTGGCTGACGTATCTCCGGGCGAAGAACGCGGCCGACGCGGCGGGCAACGGAGTCGCAGTGGCGGAGTTCTTCCGGCGAGAGATGGCAGCGCGTCGGGCCTCGTACTTCGCACAGGCGCGAACGGGACCGGTGAGGGACCGGCTGTACGCCGCGACGAAGTGGGCAAGAAGCTGGGCGCTGAACCTCTCGTGCGGCTATGGGGAGCGGCCCGGCAACACGGTGGTGTTGTCGATAGCGATCATCGTCGTGTACGCGGCCGCCTACCTCGGCACGATCGGTGGATCGGCGCTCGATAACCTCGTTTTCTCCATTCAAACGTTCGTCGCGTTTCTGTTCGGAAACGTTCCGAGCGCGTCGGGACGGTTCGTCGAACTGCTGACCGCCAGCGAAGCGTTCTTCGGCGGCTTCACGATCGCGCTGTTCGTCTTCGCGCTGACCCGGTCTATACACCGATAGTCGCATTCAACTCCAAGTGCGTTTCTCGGTTCGGGTTCTCGAATGTTATTTATGACTGGTCGCCCTTCATTCGCCCGTTATGGCAGACAAAGAGGACCTCCGTGAGCAGATGACCGACGCGTTCAAGGACGCCGACTATCCGATCAACAGCCCGATGGACCTCGTCCCCGCGCTCCCGAACGGGCCGGGAACGAAGTTCGAGTCCGGCGACTTCTCGATGACCGCCATGGAGCTGAACACGAAGCTCGGCGGCGGGGACTTCCCGTACGAGACGGTCGACGCGTTCGTCGACGACGTGCTCGAACAGCTCGAGGACCAGGACCTCATCTGAGACGGCCGCTAACCGGCCTACGGTCCGACTCACGCCTTTTCAGACCTGCACCGACAGCAGCAGCGCGCCCGCCGTCGCGAACACGCCGAGCGCGAACAGCCCCCAGTTCGCCAGCGTGTTGTCCGCCCGCGTCAACGAGACGGAGTACTCGTGGTCGGAAAGCGGCCACAGCACCGCGACCCCGGCCGGCGTGAGCACGTCGCCGAGGATGTGTGACCCGATGCCGAGCAGTCCGATACCGAAGCCGAACGCGGCGCTCCGGACGGGGCCACCGAACGGGGTGTACGAGCCCCGGCCGAGCTGCCAGCCGACGGCACCGAGAAGCCCCGCGATAGCGAGCGTGAACAGCAGCGTGTGGGTGATACCCCGGTGAGTCACGAGCGGAAGCCGGAGATCGTAGTCGGGGACTGTCGCGAGCGCGAGCACGCCAGCACCACCCAGCATGGCGAGCGTCGGCTCCGACCGGGCGAGCAGGAAGCCGATCGGAGCGTACACCAGCAGCGCGACGCCGTAGTGTCCGAGCGCGTACACACCGGCAGTGGGTCCTGTTCCCGCTTGAATCTACGGGCCGGGCGGCAGGACTAAGCCCCCCGCGCCGGACGCTCCGGCTATGTCCGAGCCGATGGGCCGCTTCGAGACGCCCGACGTCGAGGAGCTCCCCGACGACGTCCGCGAACGCATCGAGGAGGAGACCGAGGAGGCCGGCTTCACGCCGAACGTGTTCACGGCGTTCGCGTACAAGCCGAGTCACTTCCGCGCGTTCTTCGACTACCACGACGCGCTGGTCGACGATACCTCCCTCGAGCGCCACGAGATCGAGATGCTCGTCGTGACGGTTTCGGGTATCAACGACTGTCTCTACTGTGTCGTCGCGCACGGCGCGCTCGTGCGCATCTACGCGAAGGACCCGAAGCTCGCCGACCAGCTCGCGACGAACCACCGAAGCGCCGATCTTTCCGAGCGCCACCGCGCGATGCTGGACTTCGCGGAGCTTCTGACGGAGTCGCCCGGGAAGGTCGACGACGCGGCCGTCGAGGCGCTGAAGGAGGCTGGCTTCACCGACGAGCAGGTGTGGGACGTCGCAAGCGTCGTGAGCTACTACAATCTCTCGAACCGGATGGCGACCGTCGCCGATATGCGACCGAACGACGAGTTCTACACCCTCGCACGAGAGCCGAAGGAGTAGCAGGCGAAGACAGGTGTAACCGCTGCGGCGGCGGCCGAGGTTCCCGCGACAGCCATCCGCCCGCACGGTTTTTTGAGTCGGCACGTCGAACCCCTGCTATGGACGGTATCCACGACGTGGGTGGGATGGACGGCTTCGGCCCCGTCGACACGACGGAACACCCCGACACCTTCCACGAGCCGTGGGAAGGGGTCGCCTACGCGACGTTCGTCGCCGGCCTCGGCTCCGGTACCTTCGGCATCGACGCGTTCAGACACAGCATCGAGCGGATGCCACCCCGCGACTACCTCGACGCGAGCTACTACGACCGCTGGGTGACGGCCATCACCCGACTGTTCGTCGAGCGCGGCGTCCTCGACCCGGACGCGGTCGAGGAGCGGGTTCGGGCGTTCGCCGACGGCGAGGCGTCGGCCCCCGACCGGTCCGACCCGGAGCTGCTCGGCGAGTTGAGCGCGGGCGTCAACGAGGCGTACGACTCCGACGCGAGCGACTCGGAGCCCGCGTTCGACGTCGGCGACCGTGTCGTCGTCCGGAACCACACTCTCTCGGGGCACACCCGATGTCCGAGCTACGTTCGCCGGGCGACCGGCACCGTCGCGGCCGTCCGCGGTGACCACACGTATCCCGACGCGGCCGCGCACGGCGACGAACGGAGCGAGCCGCTGTACAACGTCCGCTTCGACGCTGACGAGCTGTGGGGCGAACGAGCGACGAGCGACACCGTTTCCGTCGACCTCTGGGAGCCGTATCTGCGCCCCGAACGTTGAAGCGGACCGCGTCACAGTAGCCGCCATGGACGACCACGAGGAGGCCACGGAGTTCGACGCGGACGCGCTCCGCCGCGAATACGACCCGGAGGCGCGGGCCCGCGCGCTGCAGTCGCTGCTCGTCGAAAAGGAGCTACTCTCGACAGACACCGTCGACCGGATCGTCTCGACGTACGAGGAGGAGATCGGTCCGCTGAACGGGGCGCGCGTCGTTGCCCGCGCGTGGACGGACGACGCGTTCCGTGACCGCCTGCTCGAGGACGGCACCGAGGCCATCGAGTCGATGGACATCGACGTCGACACGGAGACGATGGACGTGGAGGTGAAGGCGAACGATCCGACCACCCACAACCTCGTCGTCTGCACGCTCTGTTCGTGTTACCCGTGGGCGGTGCTCGGCCTGCCGCCGACGTGGTACAAGACGCCGGAGTACCGCTCCCGCGCGGTGCGTGACCCCCGCGGCCTGCTCCGCGAGGACTTCGACCTCGACCTCGACGACGACGTGGAGGTGCAGGTCTGGGACTCCACCTCCGAACTCCGCTACATGGTGCTTCCCGAGCGCCCGCCCGGTACCGAGGGGCTCGACGAGTCGGCGCTCGTCGAACACGTCACCCGGAACGCGATGATCGGCGTCGATCGTCTCGGCGGTGGCTACGCCGCTTCCGACGGCGGGACCGCGACGACCTCACCGGACCAGCTCGCGGACCTCGACCCCGACCGACCGACGTTCGAAGCGCCGTGGCAGGCGCGGTCGTTCGCGCTCGCCGTCGCGCTCACCGAAGCCGGACCAGCCGTCGAGGCCGGCGACGGTCGCCCGTGGAAGACGTTCCAGCGGCGGCTCGTCGCCGAGATCGACCGCGACGAGTCGGCCCCGTACTACGAGCAGTGGCTCGCCGCGCTCGAACGGTTCGTGCTCGAGGAGGGGCTGCTCGAGGAGATAGCGGTCACCGACCGAACCGACGAGTTCGCCGCCGGCGACCGGACTGCCCACGAGTTCGTCGACGGCGATCCACACGGCCACGTCGAGGGAAGCGACCACGGACACGATCACGGACACGACCACGGTCACCACTAACTACCCGACGATCCGTCGAGACCGGACCGCTCACAGCTGACTACAGCTCCATCCGCTTCGCCCGTTCGCGCACTTCGTTCGCTCGCTCACGAATCGCAGCCAACTCCTCGCCACGCTTGTCGTCGAGATGTGAGTAGACGAGCCCCATCCGACCGGTGTCCCGCAGTCGCTCCTCGTTACGGTCGAGGAACTCCCAGTACAGCGCGTTGAACGGGCAGGCGCCCTCACCGCTCGCCTTCGTGTGGTAGTAGGTGCAGTCCGAACAGTGGTCGCTCATCCGGTTCACGTAGTTCGCGCTCGCGGCGTACGGCTTGGTGGCGAACACGCCAGCGCCGAACGACCCCATCTCGACGACGTTCGGGGTCGTCACCCAGTGGTACGCGTCGACGTACGCGGCGTGGAACCACTCGTTGAGTCGGGCAGGGCCGACACCGTAGAGAAGCGCGAAGTTGGAGAGTACCATCAGCCGCTCGATGTGATGACTGTATCCTCGACGCCGGACGCCATCGACGACGTCCGCCATGCAGGCCATCTCCGTCTCACCGGTCCAGTAGAAGTCGGGGAGTGGTTCGGTGGCAGTCAGCTGGTTCGCCGTCGCTAACTCCGGCATCGTGACGCGATAGACGTGACGCATGAACTCTCGCCATCCGAGCACCTGGCGGACGAACCCTTCGAGTGAATGCAGTGGGACATCGGGGTCAGACTGTCCCGCCTCAATGACCCGGTCGAGTACCTCTCTCGGATGCAGCAATCCGAGGTTCAGGGCCGCCGACAGCAGCGAGTGGTGCATGGCCCACTCGTCGGCCAGCATCGCATCCTGATACGGGCCGAACGCTGCGAGATGGTGCTCGCAGAACTCCTCCAGGACGCTGATTGCGTCCGCTCGATTGACGGGCCAGCGGAACGGTTCGGGCGCCGCCCAGGCTCCACCAGGCGGGTCCGAGTCGTAACTACCATCGAACTCCGACGCGACCCAGTCGGCAGTCTCCTGCGTCAACGCATCGGGTTCACACTGAGGTGGGTCCGGCGGGTCGTACTCAGTGCCGGGGAAGTCTCGATTCTCCGAATCGTAGTTCCACTCTCCACCGACGGGTTCTCCGTCCGACATTAGATACCCCGTCTCGCGACGCAACATCCGATAGAACTGTTCCTGGCGATACGGGAGTTCACGCTCCGCCGCCCACTCGTCGAACCGATCCACAGAGCAACAGAAAAGATCGTTTTCTACGAGTCTGAGCGAGCCACCACGCTCGGTCACGATTTCACGGAGTCGCTCTCCAGCCCCGTGAGTTGGTGGGCGCATCGTCACGAGTTCGTCACTCGGATGCGCGTCGAGATGGGTATCGAGTCCCTCCCCGAACGTCTCCACCTGATAGTAATCGACGGTCCGACCGGCCTCCCGGAGTTCGTCGCGGAAATACCGCATCGCGGAGAACAGGAGCGTCAGCTTGTGTGGATGATATGGATGTCTGCGTGCGAAGTCATGGGCTTCAATCATCAGCACACGCTCATCTGGGCGCCCTGCGAGGGGACCATGGTGGTGTGAAAGCTGGTCGCCGAGCACCCAGACTGTCATACCATCACAACGGGCTGGAGGCTCAAGAAGACAGACATGTCGGCTGGAACCACCGGGGATCATTGCAAGTGACTATAGAGTAGGCAAAAATGTCGAACAGATGGGGCTAATTAGGACACTGTCGGAACGGCAGCGTCGAGTGCATCACCCGTTGCGGGTCAATATT